>Ga0209541_10002518_pt1 | contig 34599 bp, 35 predicted proteins | sample RifCSPlowO2_01_FD_184027 | JGI IMG/M metagenome (GOLD analysis project Ga0209541, IMG submission 184027) | Groundwater microbial communities from Rifle, Colorado - Rifle CSP2_plank lowO2_0.1 (SPAdes) (version 2) | ecosystem: Environmental > Aquatic > Deep subsurface > Groundwater | place...
GTGCCTGCCGCGTTTGACGCGGCGGGCGCTCGAGCGGGGACCCCACGCCCGTCACCCACATCCAAATTTTTAAATTTATTGGCTGTACCGCTCTCGGCCTATTTGTTTACAGCCCCAACTATTCTTTATTATTTTGGCCAAGTATCCTTAATTTCGCCTTTGGTTAACGTTCTGGTGGTTGAGGCTGTGGCACCAATTATGTCTTTGGGGTTTCTGATAGCGATTTTCTCGATAGTATTTGCGCCCGTTGCTCAAGTTCTGGCATATCTTGCGTTCGTACCGGCTTTTTATTTTTCGCAAGTTGTCAGGTTTTCTGCGTCTCTTCCCGTTGGAATGCTGAGTTTAGGAAAAAACAGTCCGGCTTTTGTGATAGTTTTTTATATATTAGTTTTTAGTTTGATGTGGTTATTTAGATACAGACGCTGAATTATGCAGGATCCAAGAACAAGAATTTTATTAATGCTTGGGATTTTACTTGCGGGTTTGGGTGCAATTGTAATTTTGCAGGCTCAAAGTCTTGGAAAACTTAGGATGATTTTCTGTGATGTGGGGCAAGGTGATGCGATTTTGGTAATTACGCCGGGCGGGCGCGAGATCTTAGTCGACGGCGGGCCGGGCAGTCGGGTTTTGGGGTGTCTTTCGAATAGTGTGCCTTTTTGGGATAGAACAATTGATGCTGTATTTCTTACTCATCCCCAGCAGGACCATATGGAGGGGCTCGTTGGTGTCTTGGCAAACTACAAGGTAAAGATGATCGGCACAACAGGGACTAGAAATCAAACCGCACTTTTTAACGTCTGGCAAAAGGCTGCTGTGGATGAAAATACCAGAATGTATACCCCCAAAAAAGGGGACAAGCTAATTCTTGATTCCAGTCAGGGATCAGACGTGACGATTGAAATCCTATGGCCCCACTTCGCCGAGTCAAACTCGGCTTCGAGGGGCAAGCCCTCCATAGCTTTAGCGTCGGAGGGTAAACCCTCGATTGAGGAATGGAGAGCAAATCCGCCCAAGGATCTTAATGAATCATCGATTGTTATGCGTGTGACCTACGGATCGATTTGTGCTTATTTAACAGGCGATATTCCAAAAGAGATTCTACAAACAGTGATAGATAAACCCTGTCAGGTTTTAAAGGTGGCGCATCACGGATCAAAAACAGGGACAAACCTCGAGGTTCTTGACGCGGCAAGGCCTCAGCTTGCAATAATTCAACTGGGCAAAAACAACAGATTTGGCCATCCGCACAAAGAGGTTGTCGACTCTTTAAACTCAAAAGGTGTGAAAATATTGCGCAATGATATGCTGGGAACGATCGAAGTTGAAACAGACGGCAAAAGCCTGAGTATTAAAGGCCAAAAGTAGACTTTAGCGGGAATTTTTAGCACAATTAAAGTAAGGATTGAAATATATGATCTCTACCCACAAGTTTTTGCAAGAGAGTTTTTCTCCGAAAAACACCGCTCATTTAGTAATTGTGACACTTGCCTCTATCCCACTAACCTCAATTTTGATTATTCTATTTATCATCGCCACCGTTCGTCTAAGGGCCATCACAAACTTATCTTTTTAGGGCTATTGACATCACCCCCCCCCCTAATGCAATGCTTAAATTAGATAGTCTTTATCTGCCGATGAGACAGTTCTTCAAATTCAAAAAAGGTGTTATACCAATTGCTGTAATTTTAATCGTGCTCTTGGCCAGCACGGCAATTGTTTATTACGTTGTTAGAAATCAGACAAAATCCAGGGCCGTAAATAGCCCTGTGCCAACAGGTACCATACATGCAAACCCCACAACTGTATTTGAATACGGTTTTAAAGATGCACAAATCGTTTTTACCGCGACCGATGTTGTCGGGGCAAACGGTGGGCAGATTGACAACGTGCGCTATTATCTTTTAAATCCCACGTTGGTAGCCGGCAATAATTGGGGTAGTCCTGACTGGTGTTCAACCGCGTCGTGTGATTCTTCCGGATACATTACCTACGATATTTCCCAATCTTCCAATCCTGGTGATAATTACAGGATTATCTGGGATCCCACGACTCATTCTTCCGGATCCACATCATATTCAAGGGCACTGACAACTGCTAATATCCCACCGGGAACGTATAAAGTGGGTTTGAGGGTTGAAGATGTTAATGGAAACGTACAGGGAATGGCCACTTCTCTTACCGTTGTACTAACTCAAAGTAAGACGCCGCCGCCGGTAGTGGCATCGCCGTCACCGTCACCGAATGTTGGTCTAAAAATTGATCCTTCAAATGTTGCTGTTAGTCTAAGGATGGCGAGGGGTGGAATTGGCTTAAAAGCCTTTAATCTGACTAGTACTGGTGCCACAAAGTTCGAATTATATACTCCAACGCCCTCATTTGGAATATTGTTTTCACCTTCATCCGGAAATATCGTAAACGGTTCTTCAATTCCAATTTATATAAAATCCTCAGTCCTTCAGCCCGTCGGTGTTTACAATGGAACTATCTCCTACAGCAGTAATTTATACCCTGGACAGATTTCGACAGGAATCCCGACCAATATAACTCTTGATCCAGGTAGCAGTGATACAGATGGTGACGGGTTTAGCAATTATCTCGAGAATAAAATCGGCACTGACCCCAACTATAAATGTATTATACCTAACGGGATTTCCGCTTGGCCGCCGGATCTTGATAATAGCAGACAAGTTGATATTTCTGATGTAGTGGCGGTTGTACAAAAAGTAGGCACTAATCAGGCAAGATATGATTTGAACGTAGACGGTAAAGTTGACACTGCTGATGTTGGTATAGTCCAGAAGACCTACTACTTCAAGAGCTGCACGCCTTAGACAGTTTTTCCCACCCTATAATTTTGTCTGCTAAGATTTTGGCTAGGTGTTAGGCGAGATTAACACCGGGTTCTGCTAATCCGGGTCACTTTGTCCCTGTTTAATTTTGCCAATCTCTCTGTCGGCGGCATCAAGTCTGTCTTTGATGGAATTCATGGCATTAACATAATGTTCGAACGCCTGAAGGCTGCCTATATGACGAGGCTTTAGGAAACCTAATATTTCTTCTGCTTTAAGGTTTTGTTCAACAATTCTTCGTCTTAACTTGCCAGTCGGGTCGTTGTCGGCAGCATTTTCTAACTCTTGGTACAGGCAGTATTCCAACAGTTCGATTCCAAGAGGATCTGTTTCAATTAATTCTTTTCTTGTTATTTGATCTTCGTAATTTTGGGCAACCATTTGGGCTTGTTCGACTGCAGGGAAAACTTTGATAAGGTCACTAGCAGGTTCTGCACCTTTTTGGCATATTAATTCGGCTTGTTTTATATTGCGCAAAAAACCATCGTATGATGCAGCAACGTAAAGACTTTCGGTAAGTTCTTGCCCTTCGTATCTGCTGTGATCTTCATTAGCATTTCTAACAGCAGTTAAGGCCTGCGCCAGTGAGTGTGCCCAACTATCGCCCGACATGCGGAATCTGATTGCCTGACCGATTACAGTCATTGGATCCATTTCTACTTGAAATGGCACTAGTAGTTCTCTTTCGTCCATAGTGAGTGGTGATTATAATTTATTTACTTTACCTTGGGCAAGTTCCCATGTAAACTAAAAGCACATGAACTTGAGGGAGCAGATTAGGAAAGACATTGAAGACAAGGTCAGTGGGATGGTAGGTCAGTGGGATGGTAGGGTAGAAGTTACAAGAGCAAGTGATGCAAGATTTGGGGATTATACGAGCAATGTGGCCCTTCGCTACGCTCAGGGTAAACTTCAGAAAGAGAAGGCGATAAAGCAGTCCCCGATGGAGTTTGCTAAAAAACTGGCTGATAGTTTTAAAAATCAGGCATACATTGAAAAACTAGAGGTTAAAGAGCCGGGATTTCTCAACTTTTTCATTAAAGACGAGGTTTTGCAAAATGAAGTAGAAAAAGTACTCAAAGCCAAAGATAAATTTGGATCAAACGAATCGGGGAAGGGCAAGAAAGCCAGAGTGGAATTTGTAAGCGCTAACCCGACCGGACCATTGCACTTTGGCAATGCTCGAGGCGGGCCGATCGGTGATTGTCTTTCCTCCGTTCTAGAGTTTTGCGGCTACACGGTTCTTCGGGAATATTTACACAACGATGTCGGCGGCCAGGTTGAAAAGCTGGGAGAGTCGATCGTAAATGTGTCAAAAGGTCAAGGTGCAGCGGAGCAAGAGTACCAAGGGGAATATGTTGCCGAACTTGCCGCCAAAATCGGCAAAGTCAAATCCGCTAAGGAAGCTGGAAAGGCAGCCGTTAAAATTTTGCTTGATGAGGTTATCGTCGATTGCGGCGCCATGGGAATTGTTTTTGACAAAGTTTATCAAGAAAGTGATTTTGTTAAATCCGGCCAAACGGCTCAGGCAATTCAACTGCTTGAAAAAAAGAAGGCGCTAAAGAAGCAAGAAGGTGCAATTTGGTTTGCTCCAAATGACGCATTTTTGAAAGATCGCGAAACTGTTGTCGTTAAGTCAAACGGGGACTACACCTACTTTGCTAATGACATTGCTTACCACAGGTTGAAATTTACAGAAGGCTACGATTTGGTAATTGATGTCTTTGGAGCCAATCATCACGGGCATGTACCGCGGCTTCAGGCTGTGGTATCGGCATTCGGATTTGATACCTCCAACTTCAAAGTTGTCTTGTATCAGTGGGTCAGGTTTAAGCGCGGTCCAGAAGTAATCAAGATGTCCAAAAGAGCAGGAACATTTGTTACTGCACGCGAGGTTTTGGATGAGGTGGGGCGCGATGCAGCCCGATTTTTTATCCTGATGCACGATGGCAACAGCCACATTGATTTTGATTTAGATTTGGCCAGAGAGAAGAGTGCCAAAAACCCGGTTTATTACGTACAGTACGCGCATGCCAGGATTAGCTCAATTTTGGTCAAGGCCAAAATTGAGAAATATCAAATATCAAATATCAAATATCAAATACTGGATAATCCTTATGAGCTTACTCTCATTAGGAATATTACTAGATTGCCGGAGCTGGTTGAAGATATATCGGCGAGTTTTGCGGTCAATCAGTTAACCAACTATGCTCGAGAGCTTGCTGATTCTTTCCATAAATTTTACGAAAATTGCAGAGTATTAGGGGAAGACAAAAAGCTGGAAGATGCAAGGATTGCTTTGATTTTAGCTACTAAGATTGCACTTGCAAATACACTGAAGCTTCTCGGCGTATCGGCCCCGGAGAAGATGTAGAGCGTAAGTAATTATGCTGCTTCTTCAGAGACTTGTGGATCTCCGTTATTATCTAAAGTGATCTTAATTGTTCTTTCTATGCCATTGCGTTTACCCGTACATTCGATTCCTTCATTCGTAACATCGAATACCCAAATTGCGTCTTTATCAAAAGGATGGTCATTCAAGAGAGCATGCCATTTGGGCGTTATGCAAAATAGCCATTTATGCGAGCCGTCTGTTAGACCAATTGCTGCCCATGTAATAGTTTTGTCTGCCTCAATTGGGCCTCCATAAATATCACCACATGGTTGAAGTTGAAAAGGAAGACTGTCCAATAAATCCCCGTTACTTATAACATCAATTTGGTCTTCAGTTTCGCTTTCTCTAATAAGCAGATAGCTTGAAAATTCATGTTCAAATTCGTGAGCTATGACGTTAGTTGCTAGTAATTGGGAGTTAAGATAGAGACTATATTTTGGCTTTACATCGTTATTCTTTTCCCTCCAGACAATTTTTGGTTCTGCGCCGATTATTTGAGAGTATGATTCGAATTGCGTGTTTAGAGGATCCACTCCTTTTGTATTGAATCTATAAAGAATTTGGCCGCTATCTAGATGAACAAGGTTAAAAGCTTGGCCATCTGGGCTGTCTGTTAGGCAAAGGATCTTATCACGGCCTACATCGTGACTTGAAATCATGCCCTCTACAACGGTTTTGTGATTTCCATCTGTGTCAAAGTGGTGAAGAGTCCATGATCCATCTTGAGGACTAACAGTAAATGCAACCAAAGATGAAAAATCGAGTCCGTGAGGTTGACTTTCATAAATGATAATTTTGAAATCGCCTTGCAGAAGGATTTTGTCGTCTCTTACCAAAAAATTCTGGCTCTCGTCGGAAGCAGTTGCGACTACGTGTTCAAAGTCTCGAGAGATTATGACGTTGTCGATCGAGGAAAATTTTAAATCTGGAGTAGGAATTTCTGGTGCCTGAACTGACCTGAATGGCCAAACACCTTTTTTCTTACCGTATCTCTCTCGAATGGCGTCTTGAAGTGTTATACCTTCTTCGCGTGTTTCGGTTATGATAACGCCTTCCCGCTCATACTGCATCATAATTGCTGAATTATAGCAGTATTTTTAAAGTAGTCAACTTTATGTATGTAGATAATTCTAGAAACATTGCGCTCCTAATTATTGACAAAAGGCTATCATTTGTTATATTTACAACTAATGAATCGATTCATCATCTGTAAAATGGCATCAATAGTTAAATGTAAATTCAACCATGCCCCAGGTATCTAGAAGGAAATTACCGAGAGAAATTGAAGAAAAGATTAAGGCCAGTTTTTACGAGGCGATTAGTGTCGTAAAGGGAGATAAGGAGAGTGAGCTTTTCTTAAGAGATTTATTGACTCCAACCGAGAGAGTAATGATTCCCAAGAGACTGGCAATTGCAATTCTACTTTCGAAAGGTTGGACAAATTCGATGATTTGTAGCCGACTCAACGTAACCAACTCGACTGTGGCCAGTGTGGTGAGAACTTTCGAGGCCTCCGAAGGATTCAAGACAGTAATTGATAAATTGCAGAAAAACGAAGCCTGGAGGAGTCTCTGGCAGGATATAGAGAGTTTACTTTACCGATTCAGTTTACCTGGCAGGGTATTTATTGAGGAAGGCGCAATAAAACATAAGCTGGGCTTGAAGAAGAAAACTTTGGCGTAGATATTACTTTGTTGATGTTATGTTTCGATATATTTAGAACTAATGAATCGATTCATTAGCTATGAAGAAATTTTTACTTTTGGCTCTTGTAATTTTAGCGGTTGTTTTGGGCTATTCACTGGCCAAAAGTACTGAGCAGGATAAAACTAGCCCAAAAGTTTCAGAAAAAGTTAAGTTGCCGATTTTAAGAGTTGGTTTAGTTGCCGATTCTGAGGACGAAAATGATCTTTTAACAAAAGCTCTGAACCAGATGAAGGGGACAGGTGTTAATTTTGTGATTGGTTTGGGAGATTGGACGAGCGTGGGCACGGTGGATCAACTTGAAGCCGCCAAGAGAGCATTTGATAAATCGAGCCTTGTTTATTATTTAACCCCCGGTGACCATGACCTTTGGGACAGCAGGAATCGGGGCGAGGAAGCGCTCACTAATTACAGACAAGTATTTGGAGACCCAAGCCAAAGTTTTACGAAAAATGGTGTACAGTTTGTTATATTAGATAATAGTGATATATATTCTGGCATTAGCGAGCAGGGTTGGCGCCTGTTGGATAGCTTAGGGGTTACAAAGGTAACAAAGGAGTCAAAAGAGCCAAAGGAGCCAAATCTCTCAAAAACCTTTGGCTCATTCGGCTTTTCTGTAGCTTCTGACTCATCCAAATTGACTTTCGTTTTTGCGCACAAAACGCCGTTTCATCCTCAGAGTGCACACGTAATGGGGGAAAATAATGCGGAAGTTTCCCGGCAAGCCCGAAAATTAGTGGATTTACTTGAAGAAAAAAAGGTCGACGTGTTCTTTTCTGGGGATCTGCACTTTTTTGCCCGGTTCAATTCACCTGCTAATGTTGTTAAAATGACGACCATTGGGGCCGTTGGCAGCGAGCGTAATTTCCAGGGGCCGAGATTTGCGATTTTGACCGTGTTTAGCGATTATAGTTGGGAAGTTGACGATGTTGAGATTCAGTAATATTCGGGTCCTGTCAGTCGTTTCCTTCCCGCCAGTGCTCGTTCTTGATCGAGTTCTGGCTTTATACTGATTCTGTGTAGACCTGTGCGCTGTCGGGATCCCTTCCACGACTGCCACCCGAAGATAACAAATTTAATAATATGACGAAAAAGGAAGATTTTGAAAAAATTGTTCTTGATAACGGCTTAAGGGTGATTTTGGCACCACTTTCCTCTGTGATGTCTGCTACGGCGATCGTCTTGTGCGGTGCAGGCTCCAGATATGAAACCAAGCGCACAAACGGCATTTCGCATTTTTTGGAGCACATGTTTTTTAAAGGCACAAACAAACGGCCAACTGCTACTGAGATTTCCCACGAGCTGGACGCAATTGGTGCCGATTACAATGCCTTTACCGGTAAGGAGGCAACGGGTTATCACATAAAGTCGGCTTCCAAGCATTTGCCGCTGGCTTTGGATATGCTTTCCGATATGCTCTGGAATTCAAAATTTGATCCTCGGGAGGTAGAAAAAGAACGCGGCGTTATTATTGAGGAACTTAATATGTACGAGGATACACCGATGCGCAAGGTGGCCGAGGTTTACGAGGAGCTTTTGTGGCAAAACCAGCCATTAGGTTGGGAAATAGGTGGCAGGAAGGAAAATATCAGACTGATTAAGCACGGGGACTTCCTTAGCCTAATTAACGCCCGATATGCGCCGAATAATATGGTGGTTGCAGTTGCGGGTAATTTTGATAAAGCGCAGGTTCTTGGTTTAATTAAAGAATACTTCGCCAAACAAAAAGCCCATAAGGTCGCGGGCTTTTTGCCGGCTGTTGAGAAACAGGCAAAACCGGCTTTAAAAATTGCCTATAAAAAGACAGACCAGGCGCATCTTGTTTTGGGTTTTAGGGGACTTAAGCTTGTTCACCCGGACCGTTATGCTGCTTCCGTTTTGGCAACAATTTTGGGCGGGGGAATGTCTTCGCGCTTATTTATCAACGTTCGCGAAAAACGAGGCCTTGGCTACTACGTCCGCTCAGATAGTGAAAGTTATCTCGATTGCGGTACATTTGCCGCGTCTGCGGGGGTGGATTTAAAGCGCATTGATGAGGCAATTGAGGTGATTTTAGCCGAGTTTGGGCAAATTACCAAAGATGAGGTTGGAGAGCGGGAACTCAAAAAAGCCAAAGAATACATAAAGGGAAAAGTTATTCTTTCCTGGGAGGATTCAAGAACGGTGGCGTTTGCATACGGGAGCGACGAGTTGATGGAAGGGCGGGTAAGATCGCTTAAAGATTACTTGAAATTGATTGATGCAGTTAGAGCTGAAGAGATTTTGCGCGTTGCCAAAAAGTTGTTTGTGCAAACACAACTCAACTTAGCTGTCATCGGGCCGTTTAAAGATGAGGCAAGGTTTGCAAAAATCTTGAAACTATAGGAGACGCTAAGGATTCTCCTTAGCGTGGTTGTAGACAATTCCCCACAGTTCTTTGGATTTCACTACTTATGACCGGGTGGTTGAAGGATTTGCGCTTTGCCTCCTCGGTGAATTGGCGCGATAGTTCGCAATTGTTTGAGTGCGCATGAATTATGGCCAGTTGCAGACTGAATATCGGGTCGTCTGGAAGTAAGTTTCTTGACTGCTCGACAAGTTGTCTGGCTTTTGCCAAATCGTGATCCATCCAGTAAATTACAAGCTGCTGGCGGGCAAAGCCGTTTTTAGGGTCAAAAATCATGAGTTTTTCAAGCTGGTCGCGGGCTTCTTCTTCCTCTTCCACTTTTGCTTTAAAACCTCTTTCAATTTCCGGGTGAATTGCCGAGAGATCCACCGGCACTGATTTAACAATGTCTTTTCTGGCATAAATTAAAGCTACATCGTCCAAGTAAACCAGTTGCCAGTCGGGCAGCTGATAAACAGGGGTATTGTTGGTGTAAAAAGTGAAGAATTGGCTGTTGACGACGGTATCGATATTGTACTTTTTGATAAGTTCCTGCCAGCCGTTTTCGCCATTTGCGATTGTTTCCTGATCGGCAACTTCCTGCGGCAAACGGTAATCCCAAAGGGCGTCGGCAAAGACCCGGGTTTGGGGCGAAAACCAGACGAAATAATTGCTCCAGAACATTGAGGTGAAAAGCCTCTGGGAATTGAGATATTTATTGATGATTTCAGGTGAAGAGGTTGGGAAAAACGGTTTCCAGAAAAGATTAGCGATAGCTTTTTGGCTGCTTTCGACTGTTACAACCGAGATATCTTCGCGCGAGCCGACGACATGGCCGGTAAAAATTGAGGCGGTAATGATTAAGACAATTAGGCCGAATGTCGTGCGAGCCAAAAAAACTTTCAGCGTGGATGCAATTGGCAGTTCTTTGGCCAGGATAAATAGCATTGGCAAACTGACAAGAGAGACAGGCGCAAGGAGCCTGGAAAATTTGAAGGGCAGGGCAAAAAGGGCCAGAAATACGAGTGCTGCGATTTGCAGGGTGGGATCAGCTTTCTTTTTAAGAAACAGGATAAACGAGGCCAAATAGAGGATAACATACGCCAGATAAATGTATACCGAGAGGGAAATCTGATTGAAGAAATCGCGGCCGCCGGAAAGCATTATTTTTTCCGGCAGGCTCATAAATTCGGAAATTTTAAATTCGCCGCTGTAGTTTAAGAAATAGAAGAACCTTTCAGACTGCAAAAGACATGCGGCTGCGGATAACACGAAAATTAAAACAACAGTATTTAAGTTTGGAATCTTGTTGCCGAATCTAAAGTAGTCAAGGGCAAAAATTGCCAAGAATAGGGAAAAAATCGTCAGCCCCTGGGGAGAGAGGGCATGCATATTTGGCCAGATCAGGAAGATGAAAGGTAGAAGGTAGAAGGTAAAAGGTAATTTCTTCTTAAGATAAAAATAAAAGCAGGAGAAGTTAATGATTGCAAGAAACAGGTAGCTGAAGCTTTCGGGTCTGTCAAAAAGTCTGGGTGCGACAATGTAGGCAAATGTGAACACGGCGGCGATTTTGAGAAGCTGGGATTTGGTAATTAAGCTTAAAGTTCGGTAGAGGAAAAAAAGAGTTGAGAGGCTCAGGGTTAGGCGAAGCAGGGTTAAGCCGTTTAAACCGAAGGCTTTGACCATTGTATAGAAAATGAGGCCGGAGAGCCATTCGGTTGAGATGAAGTGATTGTCTAGCGGGCCGTAAACAAATGGGTCTTCGGTCGGGATGTGTTTGGTTTGGGCAATTAGCCTGCCTATTGAGAGATGAAAATAAGTGTCTGTAGTTGGGGAGACTACACGTACAAAGAAGACGGCGATTAAAATAAATGCAAAAATTATCAAAAGATTTGCCTGCAGTCTAGATGGCATAGATAACATTTAACATTTAAAGATCTATTGTGACAAGGTTGGGGCGAGCCACTTATGTTAAGGCCAGGCCTTTTGGCTTTGAACCGGCTTATCCAAGGCCTGGCCTTAAGCCTGGCATAAGGTCTGGCCTTAGATGAGGCGATACCTGCAATAAAGACCGGACCTTGACCGTGCAGCATAGTCTTTAAGCTAAGCAATCGACTTATCCGTTTGCTAAAGTTTGGACTTATAGTTGACAAGATGGAAGTTCAGTGATATAAAGTGGCGCATGGAACAAGAAGCAGCGAGGAGAAAGAGGCGAGAAGTGCAACCCGACTTTGGAGAACCGATAACTATTGATACGAGTCCATCAACAGCAGCGTTTAGAGACAGTCTGACATCTTTGTTTTCGCATCTTGATAGCGATTATTTGACTGAAAGAGGATATAGGTTTTGGCAGCCATTGGTTAACTGGGATGGTGTAAACAGGCTGGGTGAGAGGAAATTTGTTTCTTTTATGCCAAAGGACGCTCAAGATCAAGTTGTTTCGTCAGCGGATATAATATTTCCCGATTCAATTCCTACCCGATACAACTTGAGTGCATTGTTAACCCGCAGTCGAATAAAGCTGACAACATGTCCAGAAAGAGCAGAAGATGAGGTATTCGTAGGGTCTGCGCATGAATTTTTAAATTATTTCCAAAGCGCTTGCAAAGCAACTGAAGACTGTTTTACACCTCTACAGATTGCAACTGCCGCAAAAGGAGCCCAAAACGAGCTGGCTCGGGACGCTGCTAAGTTAAAAAGACGGATGCATACCAGGAATTTGCAAGACTATCAAGTAAAATTGTATAAGACATTCTTGGCGGTATTATCGAACTTAAGATATTCGGCTTATTAATATCCGCTTTACACTTTGCTGATTTCCCATTAAACTAGTTATTAGACCTGCCTGCCGGCAGGCAGGGTTTAGAGTTTAGAGCTTAGAGCACAACTTATGCAACGCACGGTAGTTTTATTAAAACCGGATACTCTCCAGCGAGGCCTGGTAGGAGAGATAATCCACAGGTTTGAGCGTAAAGGCTTAAAGCTTGTCGCTCTTAAGATGATGGCGGTTGGTGATGCAGTTCTAGATGAACACTATGCGCATCATAAGGATAAGGCATTTTTTGCGGGGCTCAAGAAGTTTATGTCGTCTGCGCCAATTGTCTGTATGCTTTTGGAGGGGCTTGACGCTGTAGCTGTGGTTCGCAAAATGGCAGGAGCTACAAATTCGAGAGAGGCGGAGTTAGGATCAATTCGCGGTGATTTTTCAATGTCAACTTCCGCCAACATCATCCACGTTTCGGATAGTGAGGCATCAGCAAGAGAAGAAGAAGTTAGGTTTTTTGAAAAAGGTGAGGTTTTTGACTGGCAGGTTGCGGTTTCTGATTACTTGTACGCGGGGGATGAGAAATAGGCAGTGTATCTTGTATTTAGTATCATGTATTCTGTATTTTGAGAAGCTTGAATTTAGGGTAGTCAACCGCTACAATTAAGTTTGCGATGCGTCAATATATTAGAGTAACTTCATCGATTTTGGCGATTTTAATCGCTTTATTCTTGGTAATCACACCAGTTTTGGCGGCGCGAGAAGCTGCTGGTGCGAAAGAGGCGGCACAGGCTCCAGAAGCTCCCGAGGTGCCGGAAGTTGACGGGACGTACGATGAGCCGACGGCTCGCGGCATTGTAAAAGTTCGCGTTATTGTGCACAAACAAAGGCAGAGGGTTACCACAAACTTGCTGGTTTGTGATCTTGCCGACCCCGATTCAAATGCTACAGTTGCTGCTGCCGGCTGGCACTTGCCTAGTAACTGGACTTACAATCTGAATGTAAGAAGTGTGCCTTCTTCTGTTGGCGGCGCTAATTTAGCTACAATTGCCTCAAATGTTTTTTCCGACTGGCAGGGGGCTGCTGGTAACAAAGTTTCTTTTTCGCAAGGCGCCAGTACAACTGTAGATAGATCCCGTTATGACGGCAAGAATATTGTTGCCTGGGGCAGGACTTCCGGGAACACGCTTGGCGTTACTTATATTAGATACTTTACACTTTCCGGTTTAGTGGTAGACGTTGACACGATTATGAATAAGCGCGTGCCTTGGAGCTGGTCAAATTCGGATACCTGTGCCAATACAAACTCTTACGATGCCGAAAATATCCTGACTCATGAAATCGGGCACTGGATGGGTCTTGACGACCATTATGACGCGGCATACGTTGACAATACGATGTTTGGGTACGGGGCTAAAGGTGAAGTTAAGAAGAATACTTTGACAACCGGAGATATTGCCGGCGTTAGCGCGATTTATCCGTAAGACTCAGCAAGCTTTTAAAAATTCTTCTTGGGAAATTCCGGAGCGTTTCAACTGAGATTTTAAGAGAAATGGAGCTACTTCTTTGTGTAGGGGAATCGACAAAGTCGGGCTGTTTGGCCTCTTTAGGATTGCGTGATCTCCGGATGTGTGTGAATGCGTGTAGCCGAATTTTTCAAAAGCTTTGACTGCTTGTTTGCCTGAGATATTAGCAAGCTTGCCCATTAATTAAGCAGTTGGCAGGGGAGTGTAAACAGAAGCAACTGAGATTTCTGAAGATTTATCCAATTCCTTGGTAGCCGATTCCATGTAAGCCTTGATTGCTTTCTTGGCGTTTTTGATAGCTTCCGCTTTAGTTTTACCCTGACTCATGCAGCCGTAAAGGTTCAAGACATCTGCAACATAGCCTTTGTATTCTTTATCGTAAGTTAATTTAATTAAGTAGTCGATTTTTTTTGTCATAGGGCTGATTATATCATGTGGAGATTGAGAGATTGTGCGCGCTCTGAATAGTTATCCGCAGAGGATGAGAAATAGTCTTTAGCCATTGGTCTTTAGGTATTAGAGGTTAGTTGGCTCGGGCGCACGTATACTTCTTACGAATGTTCCTTCTACCTGATAGCCGGCATTTCTTGCCTCGTGAGCGGTATTATTAGCGTATAGCATTTGAAAAACAGTACCTCCGGCAAGCGCTGCGCCTGCGGGTGCAACTAGGAGAAAGTATCCCAAACCTGCTATTTGTTTAATCGTGTCATTACTAACTGTTTTATCTAAACTTAGTATTGCAGCTGCCAAGGAGACTGCTATTAAAAACATACCTGCTCTTATTAATTTAGCTTTGTCATAAAGCTGAATTTCTGTATTAAGTTGTTCTGCGGTTTGTATCGGTTGATGTTCAGTCATCAAGGATTATTATTACAACTTTTCCAAATTTTAGTCAAATTTACCAGAATACTAAGGTGCAGGACAAAGCAAAGGCTAGGTCTTTTGCTTATCAATCGGCTGATCCAAGGCCTGGCCTTGGATCAGATTCTATCGTCACGTTCCGTTTACATGAAAGTGACTCCAGAATGACACTGGATTAGTGGACTTGACCCTTCGTTCTGCAATGCAGAACTCGGGGTTTGCGCCATCAATATGAATTTGATGGCTTTGACCCTTCGATATACTCAGGCCTTCGGCTCTGAGAGCCTCAGGCTCGAAGAGGTCTGCGCACTTCGATAAGCGAAGCTTACGAGCTTACGCTCTTAAACTCAGTACTTGACAAACAAAATCAAACAGATATAAAATGCTGCCCACTGCCACTTACTACTGCTCTAGTATCACAAACTGCCACTAAATCTGTCCAGAGCTTTATTCTTCGAACGCAGTCGAGTCAGACTCGACGCAGTGAGAAGTTTTTAGTTCTCGCTTATCGCTCGAACAATAACTGTTATGAAGCATGCGCTTTTTCTTACACCTCTTGCTGCCCTTGTTTTAATTTTGGTTTCCGCAACCAAAATCTGGGCGGTCTCGTATGACATTACCGGGAACGGTGCCGGTTCAACAAGTAACGTTACCGTCAATCAGCAAAATTCAACAAACGTTAATCAAAACAATCAATCAAATATCAACAATAATGTCAATTCCAACTGCAACACAGGCGGAAATTCGGCTTCCGGCAATACCGGCGGTAATGTCGGAGTAAACACCGGGGACTGTTCCACAAATGTCAATATTTCCAATCAGGCAAATACTAACAATGCGCAAGTTAATTGTTCGACTTGCCCAAAGCCTTCCCCTACACCTAAACCGGGTGCTTCGAATCCGCCGGTAGGCGGACCGGGAGGCGGCGATGGCGGTAATGGTGGCGGCGGCGGTGCTGCTGGAGCAGCCGACGGCGGCCAGGTGCTTGGCGAAACCGGAGTTGCTGAAAATCTTGCGCTTCTTTCTCTTGGAATGACAATGGTTCTGGGTGGGTTGTGGCAAGTTAAACGAGTGCTGGTTTAATACTCCCTCAAAATTATCATGACAGACCGCAGAATTCATGAAACCCCTTCGGTTTTAATAGCTGCGCTGGCCGATCTTGATAGGACTCCACAAAGACTAAAGTCTATCTTATCAGAGCAATTGATCGGAAAAATGATGTTTCTTTTAGATTCTCCTTCAAAGACTAAATTGTCGGAGTCTGGGAGGATGACTCGGCGTGTGGGTTTTGAGAATGGCGCAATCCGAGGAAAAATATTCATTCGAGATGAAGAGGATCATAGCGGTAAACCTGAGGATTATAGAATAGGTATTGTAGTCAAGCTGGAGGAATTAGTTGGAGATCAAGAATACCTGATTTGTCAGATTCCGTCGGCAAGTGAAGTATTATACATGGGGGGTAATCCGGCGACACTAGAGCAATTGGAGTATCTGATTGGAATAGTTGAATTTATAGAAGAAAGCCTAAAGCGTAGACAGCTTGGCAAAGGCCGCAGGCGGCGTTAACTCCTTCTCTCTATTAGTTAATCCATAAACTTTGTTTGGGGTTTACCCTTCGTTCTGCAACTCTCAAGATCTTAATCTTTCGACTCTGGTTCGATACTTCGACTCCGCCACGTCCGACGTGGCTTCGCTCAGTACTCACCATCGCTCAGGCCTTCGGCTATGAGGACTTCGGCGGTGAGCTCAGTCGAACCGCTCAGGCTCGAAGAGGTCTGCGTCCCGCTTGTGCGGGGCTTGACAAATCTTTCCTAAAAGAATATATAAAGGTAGTGTAAATTGTTCTGCCCGAATTAAGCTATATGAGCCAAATGGATTCGGCAGACAATGTTTACTCGACCCAGAAGATTTCCCCTGATCTAATCTCGCAGATTGTCGATGCTCTTCGTAATAAAGCCTACGGCTCGGTGGAAATTTATGTTGAAAACTATGCGGTTACGCAGATAACAGAAAGGTCAATCAAAAAACTGGCCAGGCATTTTCCCAAAAAACGATTTTCGATTAAAGTTATGAGAAACGGTAATTCCGTCGCTGTTGGCGAAAGCGTCGGACAAACTTAATGAAAATTATACTGCCTTTAATTTCCCTTTTAATTTCTTTTTTTGTTTTTGCGCCGGGAGCTTTTGCCGGTTCCAACCTTGAAGTTTCCGACAGATCCAGTTTTGCAACTCCGGTACGCGACTTTAGGGGCGGGCAGACAATACATGTCAGGATAAACGCTAGGGCCGTCAGCCCGTCTGCGAGCAGTAAACTTAATTTGAGGGACAATGAATACAATTTGCTCAACTCTTTCTCCTTAAGTCGCGACGGAAGCTATTTTTCAACCGTGATTCCGGCGCCTTATAACCCCGGTTACTATTCGCTCGAGGCGGCAATTACGGGAATCGGCTCAAATGTTACAAGTGTTAAGACGATCAAAGTCGGCGAAGTGAACGGGGCAAGTGTTAAGGTTAATATTAACAGTAAGGTACAAGGCGAAAGTATAAGCTACTCAAGTCAGGATGAAAGTGAGAAGGATAGCGGTGATTCTGTACAAAGTAGTCCTGATCTTTCCCCAAGCCCCTCAGCAGAGACTCAAGTTTACGTTGCGGTTAAACAAACTTTCTGGCAAAGTGCCGGAGATTTTTTCAAAAAGATCTGGGGATTTGTTTTTGGCGGGTAACCTGGCAAAGGCCTGGCCTTAGCTTAGGGTACATCTTCTGCAAAGGCCAGGCCTTCAGGCTGATGAGCCTTTCGGGCTGAAGCCTTTTGCTTAATCTCAGCAAAGGCCAGGCCTTGGCTGAGGTGTAAATTCGTAAAAGGTCTGGCCTTAACAAGGTTTTTGACAAATTTATCTTCTAATTCTTAACTATAGGAGATTACCGGTTATAAGTTTTTGCTAAACTAACTGGATCGCAAGACAACTCTTTTATATCTTGACAAAAGAAAGTATTAGTCTATAATTACGACACATAGTTTTCCTTTTTGTCTGCCCACCAAAAAATTTGATGACAAGCATTGCTAAATCTCAGTCTTTGGACTTCGGGTATTTACTGTTTTCCAAAATCGCCGATTTCGTCCTGAGGGTTTCCAATAAGCTAGACAATTCAAATTTAGGATCTCTCAAAAATAAACTTCCGATTTTTAAATCAAAAGGCCTAATATTTGCTGTAGTTTTGGTGATTTTAGTTGGAGCAGGCATTGTTTGGGTTAGGGCCCGTTCAAACAATGATTCGACAGCAAATGTCAGCGATCAGGCTTACGTTTCCGAAGGGGATAAGGCTGAACTTAACAAAAAGTTTTCTATTGCCATCAGAAGCAGTGACGGCAAAGAAACAGGGCAGGCACTGGTTGTTAATGTTGCGAGTCTTCAGCGAACAGAGAGAATTCTTTATAAAGGTAAGCCTTTGGTTTCGCGCGAGGGAAAAGATTTTATCGTAATTAATATAGAAATTGAAAACTCCACCAACAACAGGCTTACGGTAAGGCCTGTAGATTTCTTCAGACTGGTTGCCGACAATGGCAAAAACTATGCGCCGGACATTCAAACGGATCCGGTTAAGGTTGAACCGCTTTCGAGCAAAAATACGAGAACCATTTATATAGTCACTGACGGTCGTAAGAACTTAAAGTTTTTGATCGGTGAAATAAAGGGCGAGAACAAAGAAACAGTCGAAGTTGTAATTTAAAATGCGCCTTGACCCTTCGACTTTGCTCAGGGCAAGCCCTTCGATGAAACTCAGGGTTGACAAGGCAAAAGCCTTTTGTTAGGCTTTATACATCTAAGTTCGCAAGAGGCCTGCTCCTACATGCGAACTTTCTGCCCAATAATTAAATAATCCGCCAGCTGGCGGAGCCGACCGCAAACGGAGGCATGTTTTCCTCAATCAAGTTGAGGACGATGTGCCTCCGTTTTTTTCTGCAAAGCAGAATTGGCGGAAATCCTATCCCGAGAGGAGGTGAAAAAATTTGAATAAATTCATAACAAAAATTGGAGTTGCCGCATCTTCAGCAGCCTTGGTACTTGGTTCGCTACTCGCACCAGCCTTGGCTGTAGATATTGAAGTTTCCGGCAACGGTTCAGACAGCAACAATACTATTAACTTTACCTCGAACAACACAGCAAATGTCACGCAGAACAACACTGCGGATATTAGCAACGACATTGACGTTGACGCTGACACAGGCAAAAACGATGCCAACGACAACACCGGAGGCGATGTATCGATCACAACCGGTGATGCTGATTCTAATGTAACTGTTAATAATTCAGTTAACTCGAATCAGGCGGAAGTAAATGCTTGTTGTCCGGGTGATGTTAACGTAACTATTTCCGGCAATGGTACATATTCTGATAATGATGTGACCGTTGATTTGGATAATAATGTTGATGTCGATCAAGACAACGACGCTGATATCGAAAACGATGTCGACGTTGATCTTGACACAGGCAAAAACGATGCTAACGACAACACTGGTGGCGATGTAACTATTGACACTGGTGATGCTGATTCTGATGTAACTATCGATAACTCAGCAAATGCCAATGTGGCAGTTGTTTCTGGCGATGGTGAAGGCGGAGAGTTTTCGGTTGAGATTACCGGCAACGGTTCCAATTCAGATAACAATGTTGATTTGGATCTGTCTTCTGACGTTGATGTCGATCAAGACAACGACGCTGATATCGAAAACGATGTTGACGTTGATCTTGACACAGGCAAAAACGATGCTAACGACAACACTGGTGGCGATGTAACTATTGACACTGGTGATGCTGATTCCGATGTTGATGTTAGCAACGAAGCTAATGTCAATTGGGCAGATGTTGATGCATGTGGCTGTGTTTTAGATGGTTCAATTAAGGTCTCCGGTAACGGTACATACAGTGACAATGATGTCACTTTGGACCTTGGCAGTAACCTTGATGTCGATCAGGACAACGATATCGATTGCGATGAAAAAGACGATTGCAACGATGTCGACGTTGATCTTGACACAGGCAAAAACGATGCTAATGACAACACTCACTTTGATGGTGATCCGGAAATAACCACCGGTGATGCCAACAGTGATGTTGATGTTAGTAACGAAGCCAACGTAAACTCAGTCGGAAATGTTGACCTTGATGGCAGTGATATCAGCATTGATATTGACCTCGAAGGTCTGTTGGCTTTACTTTTAGGTCTTTTAGACTAAAAGATTAATCCTGATTTCTTGGGGGATTTACCCGGAGGGTTGAGTCTCAAAACAAGGTCCAAAGGGTAACCTCCAAGAATAAAGGATCCTCCTATTGCTAAAGCTTCGGAGGACAAGGTATCCTGCCCCAAAAATAGATTAAGATTTGCATATTGTTCGAGCGATAAGAGAGAACTAAATGAACTTCTCACTTCGTCGAGTCAGACTCGACTTAGTTCGAAGAGTAAATAATCTTGGTTACAAAAATAGAGATATAGAATGAATAAATTGAAAAGAATAATTTTGACAATAACGCTTTCTCTTGTTTTGGCGGTTTCTTCGCCGCTGGCTGTTTTTGCTCAGGAAGCCGGGGGCGCCGGCGAGGCAGGCACAGCGCCGGAAGCCTCTACTGCTCCTGAGGCAAGTACTGCGCCGGAGGCATCAACTGCACCGGAAGCCGCAGTTGCAGACGCTTCACCCAGCCCTTCACCGGAAGTTACAACTGACAGTTCTACACAGCATTCAAACAATTGGGACGATGATGAGGGTGATGAAGAGGAAGTGGATGAAGACGATTTGAACTTGGATGGGGACGAATGGGTAAGTTCCGGAAGGAACAGTTCTGGAAATGTAGGAGATACAAGCATTAATACCGGCGATGCAACTGCAAACGGTACGGTTGTCAATTCGGCAAACCAGACGAGTGTTCCCTCGCCTTGTTCTGTTTGTGTTGACGATGTTAGCGTTAAAAATTCAGGAAACGGGACAAACAGTAATAACAGTACAGGTGTCGACATTGATTCGGATTCGGCGGTAACAGTTAATAATGATGCAAATGTTAACAATGACTTAGATATAGGAGCAGATAGCGGCAATAACGCGGCTTCTTATAATGTAGGAGACAGTGAAATTGAAACGGGGGACGCAAATGTTTCCGGCGTGGTCATAACTTCTGTCAACGAAACAGGTTTGGGAATAGTTGAATACAATATAATCGATGACCAGATGGGGGATGTGATTCTGGTTGTTCCGGATGGACTGTTTGGTTGTGGTGCTTGCGGTGCTGACGGTGATGTTGATGTCCAGAACACGGGTAACGGGACAGAGAGCACAAACAGCGCGTCAGTTGATGTCGCAAGCGATTCAAATACAGATATCACCAACGATGCCAACATTGTAAATAATCTGGATCTAGTTGCAAATAGCGGCTACAACGACACTTCTTACAACACAGGCGGCGATTCTTCAGTTACAACCGGTGATGCCAACGTTTCTGCGAATCTTCTCAACTTTGTAAATTCAACAATTTCGGGAGGCGTTGCGTTTATTGTTAACATATTTGGAGATTTAGTCGGCGACATTATTTTCCCGGATAATTTGCCCGGAATAGGCGGGACTTCTCTTTCTGCTACAAATTCCGGAAACGGTGCAGACAGCGACAATACGATTGACTTTGACAGTACGAATGATAGTAATACAACGCTTAATAACTTCGCGGATATTGACAATATCTTAAATATCGATGCAACGACAGGCGACAACAAGACTTCCTATAACACGGGCGGTGACAATGGTATTGAAACAGGTGACGTATTTGTGAATGCGGAAGTTCTTAACATAGTCAACACTAATCTTCTGGGGGCATCTGATGAGCCACTGTGGCTGATTTTGGTTAACAATATGGGAACCTGGACGGGGAGCATTATTGGAGCGCTTACCGGCACCGATTATTCAGGTTCCGACGGCTTCGTGTTCACAGTGGATAATGACGGAGCAATTGTTGCTGCAAATCAGGGTAACGGAGCAGGTTCTACAAACGATATCGATTTAAATGCGACCGGTACAAATGATTTGACCATCAATAATACTGCCAATGTCACGAACAACATTAATATTGATGCCAATACGGGAAATAACAGGGCAAGCTACAACACGGGCGGGGATTCAAATATCGAAACTGGGGATGTCAATGTGGCAGCATCGATTATGAATTTTGTCAATACCAATTTGATCGGAAGAACCCTGATGCTTGGCATAATCAATGTCTTTGGGTCTTGGACTGGTGATGCAGTTCCACCTGGGCAAGATTCTGCACCAGATGGTGCAAGCGTGTCTTCACAATCGGTAGGTGGAGTATCAAGCGGCGGTTCTTCGGGCGGATCTTCCGGTGGCGGCGGTTTATCAGCCGGAATTGGCGGAGCGATATTAAACGCTTTCTCGCAGGGTAATTCGTCTGGCAGTGAGTCGCAATCAGGTTTTGGATTCTTCGGCGGACCTTTTGGGTCTGGCGGCACAACTGACGAAAACCAGAATGCAGTGACTGTTGAGGGCAGCGCGCCATCAGCTTTGGGTGACGGGGCAAGTGAGAAGGACGGGGTATTTTCACTAACATTTAACTGGAAGATACTTTTGGCTTCTCTTATACCTCTTATAGCTTTCGGCCTTTACAGAGCCAGGATGCAGGTTATGACAAGTCGTCAGCAGACAGCTGTTGCACATGAGATTAAGGTTGGAAAGAAAAAATAATCTACTTCTTGACAAACACGCCCGCAAATTTATCTTCGTAGACCTTTTGCCATTTGTCCTCACTGACGAGTTTTTCGAGGCGTTTGTAGAGGGGCTTTTGGGGAGACATTAAAACTACATCATAAGGTGATTTATCTATATCATTTTGATTTTGCTCATAGGCAAAGTATTCCTCAAAAGCGCTGAAACCTGTTTCATCACGCCATAATGTCATTCGGCCATCAACTGAAGGCTTAATTTCAGGATAATTGGCGATTATGTAACCGCCCCAACCGTAGTAGGTTAGTAATTTAGCCCGTTCGGGTCTGAGACCCTCAGGGTCTAAGACGTCTAGTAAGTTAGGGTCTAGTATAGAATTTAGGTGATTTATAGCACCGTCTGAGCAGTGAATATTAATGGCGCAATATGATTGCCAGGACATGTTTTGTATTCGCTTGACGGGATTATCAATAAGAAAAGTAAGAGCAATATATGTGACGAATATGGTGCCTGCTGCAATATTCGCATATTTTTTGCTTTCGGGTTTAAGGAAGTTTGCAACGGGCGCAATTAGCGGAATAGAAAAGTAATACATCGGCCAGACAAACCGGCGAACGGAAAAAGAGATTAAATAAAGAACTGAGGCTATTGAAATTTCAGGTAATTTCTCCTTAATTTTTTCGCTGAAGAAGAGAAAGATGATGCCAAAGAAAATGCCGAGGCCTGCTAATACCTGACCCCACCAGGGGATCGAAAGCATTTTAAACGGTACCCACTCGGAAATATAGGCTTCCAGGGGATTGCCGAAGTGTTTGACTGCTTCCTGATATACTCCAAAACCAAATGGGTTAACAAGAACAGCAAATGCAGAGACGATAAAGACTACCAACAAATTTCTCAGTTTAAGGCCAGGCCTTAGCCTGGCAGATCCCGAGCCAAGGCCTGGCCTTGTGCTTTGGAACACTTTGCCAAAAAAACCATTATCAAAAATATCTGCTCCAACTGTTGCGGCAATCCAAATCGCAAAGACGGCAAGACCCAAGATAAACTGGCCGTGAATGTTAGACCAGAGGGCAAAAAGGAAAGGAAGAAGGTAAAAGCCATTTACTCTTCGAGAGAGTGAACGTATGTGAGCGAATCGAGAAGTCTTCTGATCATTCGATGAGTAGTTCTCGACTACGTCACGTTCAGTTCCATGAACGTGACTTTGCTCGAACAATATGTAGCTTAGTATCCCCAGAAATAAAAGACTCAACAATTGACCACGGAATGAAACTGAATTGAGGGGCGAAAGAAAGTAAATAAGAGCCGGGAAGATAAGCGCCTTTTCAAATAAATCCAGCTTGGAAGCCTTTGCAAAGAAGTAAAAAGTGGCGGTAACAACAACTGCCGCCAAAATCGATAAGCCCAAGAAGCCAAAATTGTCAAAAGTTAAATATGATATAAGATCGGTTCCCCAGGAATGATTGACCCATTTAAAATCTGCCATCTGGCTTGAAAATATATTTTCTCTTAAGATTTGATGGTTTTTAATGAAATACTCGCCATATTTTAAGTACCAGCCAAGATCGTTATCGTATGGGTGAAAGAGAGATGCAAAAAAGACCGCAAAATAGGGGAGAATCGATGTAAAAATTTGAAAGAGTTTGGTTAGCTTCATATTCGCCTGGCAAGTTTACTTCACACATGTTTGTTTTACAACCTGATAATTTGAGCTTTAGAGTTTTGAATTTGTTTAGAGTTTAGGATTTTGGCTGGGCGGATAAGGCCAGGCCTTTTTGCTTAAGTTACACCTTATCCAAGGCCTGGCCTTTGGGCTCTGGTCTTGGATAGGCCAAAAGGCCTGGTCTTAACTTAGCTGACTCTTTGCAAAAGACCAGGCCTTAGATGAGCTACTCCAGGCGTTAAACTGACCTCTTGCGATACCTTTTAATATTACTTTGTATGGATTGACAGATTAGTTTACTGTAAAGTAATTTGTTTAGGTACTCCATTTTCCCCGAACAGAGACTCTTCGGGCCAGGTTTTCAGCTTGCTTGTTCTGCGGTTAGATTGATTAAGTTATCGCAATGAAAATCTGCCCGGCATTTATCGATATTCATCGCGTTTTATGTATGTAACATATCACGCGGTTTTTTTGTGGTGAAGAGGTTAATTTTAACTTATAACTTATAACTTTTAACTTATAACTTAACAATGAAAGGAGGTGATAAATAAATGGGAATAAATATTAATACAAAAATTCTTTTATCTCTTGCATCAATTGCCGTGGCCGCAGCTTTAGTTGTCGGCGCAACATTCGCCTTTTTTAGCGACAGCGAGACATCAACTGGAAATACGTTCACAGCTGGGACTCTAGACTTAAAAGTTGATAATACTTGTCACTATAATGAGCCAGCAGACGATACTCCAAATTGTCCTACTCCTCCTGAAGGGTTCACAACTTGGGACTCAACTGATTTAGGTGTTGCCCATAAATTCTTTTATTTCACAGATGTTAAACCCGGTGATTATGGTGAAGATACTGTCAGTTTAACCGTTGAGAATGATGCTTGGTTGAGGATGCTCATTGATGTAACAGCAGATACTGATAACAGCTGTACTGGACCAGAAACAGTAGCAGAACCCGGTTGTGGCGCTAATGATGACGGTGAACTTTTAGAGAACTTATTATTTACCGTCTGGTTAGATCAAGGTGTTACTCCCGGATTTCAAGGACCGCAGGATCTCAGCGAGTGTGATAACGATTTTGTGGAACAATTTGAACCTACTTTAATTTCTGAAGGTACAGTTCAAGATGGTGAAATTTGGAATTTGGCTGATTTTGATGAAGCTTACCTGCTCGCCGAGCAAAAGGCTTGCTTTGGTATAGCTTGGAGATTGCCAGAGGAAGTTGGAAACGAAGTACAGAGCGATGGGGTGGAAGCAACGATGGAATTCCAAGTAGAGCAGTATAGGAATAATCCAAGTCCATTCTAGATTTAATCTTTAGCAGATTGGGCGGGAGTTGATCCTGTTGGAAATTTTTCGCTTCCGCCTTTCTGTAAAGTTTGGACAATGCTTTCCCGATACGGTATCGTCAGGCATGAACAAATACAGTCTTGAGGCTAGACGATACCGGATCGGAACGGAGTGACTAATGATTAAAAAAAGCATCGATTTTATAAAAATAGCAGTAAGAGCATTTAATATTCTGCTTGTTGCTGCCCTTATTTTAGTCGCTGCTTCAGTGGCTTACATATCTATTCCCGCTTTTGGTAACAAAGCTTTAATTGTTCGAAGCGGCAGTATGCAACCAACGATCGGTGTTGGTGATTTTGTTGTGGTTCGTGCAAAGCAGAATTTAAAAAGCCCTCTTGCCTTGCCGATCCCCAGATACAAAGCCGGTGATATTGTGGCTTTTAGGGCAGCTGACGGTAAGACTTTGGTGACTCACAGGATTGCTTCGGTGAAAGTTGAAGCTGGCAAAGTGTTTTATGAAACAAAAGGGGATGCCAATAAGACTGCGGACAAAGGTTTTGTAAAAGAAGAGAATATAATCGGCGCAAAATTTGTTTCTGTGCCTAAAGTCGGCAAAATAGTTGCGTTTACAAAGAGTAATATCGGCTTTGTGCTTTTGGTAATTTTCCCGGCACTTCTGGTAATTCTTTTTGAGATTGTGGCGGTTTTTCGCGAGGTCAAAAAACAAAAGAATATTCTTCGAGTGACCCCGCCGAGCGGGGGAGTCGAGAGGTCTCTACTTAGTTCACCAAGTGAGTTCTCGCTGCGCTCGAACAATAAATTTCTGAGCCTTAAAGTACTTTTGCCGATTTTTATGACTATTTTTGTTTTTCAATCGACTTTTGCGTTTTTCTCCGACAGTGAGACGTCCACAAACAATATTTTTGTGGCAAGCACATCTTTCCCTTCACCCAGCCCGACTCCGCCGCCAATTGCGCAGACCTTGGTTGTGAATGAGTTTTTGTGGAATTCGTCTTGTACCCCTAATCCAGAGACCAAATTCTGGCTCGAGTTATTTAACGGATCCACTGTACAAGTTAATCTAAAAGATTGGCAGTTTAAGGACGGTAACAACAATACGATTCAAATTTCTAACGCAAATGCTTTTATAGATCCGGGAGAGTATGTTCTGATTACTAAGAGCAGTTCGACATTTTCCCCGTCTTGTTATTCGAACCCAGGGGGAGTGGAAGTATTAAATCTCGGAGGAAATCCTGACTTTACTCCAACGGCAACAGGTGGAGTAATCAAACTAGAAAAACCAATCACGACTACTACGTTTGAAGTGGTAGACAGAGTTGAGTATGGTCCTATCCAGAATTCTGGTGCTTTGAATACATCAGCTAACCAATCTATAGCCAGAAATCCAAATGCAGTCGACACGGCTCTTGGTGACACGTTTGCGACGGGCGATTTTGCAGTTGATACCACGCCATCGCCGGGAGTTGCAAATTAAATTGAGGAACATGAAGAAAAAATTTAAAACATTAAAAATAGTTGTTTTGAGTCTGGTTTTGGGTCTTGTCGCTAATTTAGCGGTTCCCGTCTTTCTCAACAATTCTTCCCAGGCTCTGGGAGAGCTCGACGTTGTCTGGGACGGGGTAGCAGACGGCGCGCCGATTTTTGTGGTTAATAATATGCTTCCCGGAGATACTGAAACCAGAAATGTGCAGGCTAACAATGGCGGCTCTATTGCCCGTTTGGTTTCGGTCAAAGGCACAAGAACAGGCGGAATAGGGTCGGACCCTAAACTTGAGACGGTTTTGGATATCGTTATTTCGGAGTCCGGAGTTGATTTATATGGAGGAACTGCCGGTGCCAAAACCGTAGCTGATTTTTTTGCCGACAGTTTGGATGATAACGGCATTATGCTTTCGATTTTAAGCGGTAATGATTCCACAAGTTATGATTTTACAGTAACGTTCCCTGCCTCGGCAGGTAATGATTTCCAGGCCAAAAGCGTGATTTTCGATATAACAATCGGCGTTATTGTTTCTGAGAATATTGTTATTAACGAAGTTTATTATCAGGTTGATGGTGATCACGGTCTTGATTCGCCGGTAGACAGAGGAGTAGGGGCGGGCAACGTTTCTGCAATAATTTCCAACAACGGTGCCGGATCTGTTAACACGATTGTTATTGATATTGACAATAGGTGCAGGATAGTTCAGACGAATAATTCAAATATTATTAATAACCTAGGTATTGACATAAATACAGGCGGGAACTCTGCTGGCGGTAATACCGGAGGCAACGTCGATATAAATTCCGGGAGTGCTTCGGCAAACGTCAAAATTGCCAACAGCGTTAACCAAAACAATTCTGCTGCCTGTAAAAAGCCGGTGCAAAACCATGAGTGGATCGAGCTTTTTAACCCGACTGACGAGATCGTATCTCTTAAGAACTGGACAATTACTGATAATTCCGGAATCGTAAGGATAATTCCTGGAAACCGCAAGTTAAAACCCGGCCAGTTTGCTTTGATTTCGCGCGATAATTCGACCTGGAGATTTTGGGACGAGGACCCTATTGCTATTAAAATTCCGCTTGGAAAACAAATAGGGGACGGGCTGGATAATGGCGGCGACCGGCTGATACTTTCCGATGCACAAGGAAATCTAATTGATGCATTAAGTTATGGTGATGATTTGTCGATATTTAATCCGTCCGTGTCGCTTGTAACCCTGGGTTCTTCGTTTGAAAGACTGGTACCCGGATTTGATACTAATGTTGCTGCTGATTTTGAAGAGAGAAACCCACCGACGCCGGGAAACTAGGCTGGCTTAGGTTAAGGCCTGGCCTTAGCCCTGTGTTGACTCAGCAAAGGCCTGGCCTTTGCTACTGAAAGTATCAGAAGTATCAAAAGAGATTTTACTTATAACTTTTAACTTATAACTTAACAATGGAAGGAGGTGATAACATATGTCATTTAAGAAAAGAATCGCGACAGCTTTGGTTGCAGGTTCAATTATTGGTGCAACTGTACTTCCCGCTGCTGCACTTGCAGATACAAGTTGTGAGATTTCGGGGAACGGAGCCCGCTCACACAATACCTGCAGGATAACAATCAGACACAGCAAGAGGATTAGACAGAGTAATTCCTCAAGTATCACAAATCGCGTAAAAATTTGGATTAGTACTGGCGGAAACGATGCCAATAATAACACTGGAGGAGATGTGTCGATAACAACCGGTGATGCCGACGTCGAAGTTAATATCACAAACGAGGTGAACCAGAACAATTAAGTGATAAGCAGGTTTAGTGATGAGTAGATTTGTAAAAAGCCCTGCTAGATTTCCGACAGCGGGGCTTTTTTATCCAGGACTTGACAACTTATAGTGAAATACTATAAAATGCGCAATCTGTATTAAACTGCCTCTTAGTATATCTGCCCAAAAATTAAATGACAACTGGATTTTTGAAAATATCATTACCTATTGTCAGCACTGTTCTGGTGACTACCTTTCTCGTTTCCAGCTTGGTATTCAATACTAATGCTTTGGCTAGTCACGATGACGTAACTATTTGCCACGCTACTGGAAGCACCAGTAATCCTTATACCAAAATTACAGTTGATGATAACGCTGTCAATGGAACTGGCCAATCAGATCACAATCGAAGCGGTCATCAGAACGGAGAGGATATTATTCCTCCCGGATCATGGGATTCTGATGGAAGAAATTGGGATGCAGCGCATATATTGATTTATAACAACGATTGTAACGTACCGCAATCAAGTCCGAGTCCGTCACCGTCACCAAGTCCTTCGCCTAGCCCAAGTCCCAGCCCTTCACCCAGCCCTTCACCATCACCGAGTCCAAGCCCTTCACTAAGCCCGAGTCCAAGTCCGAGTCCTTCACCCTCGCCAAGTCCATCACCGAGCCCGGAGTCAACACCTTCTGCCAGTCCGGATCCTTCACCGTCAAACGGAGGTTCAAGTTCGACTTCAAATGGCGGTTCAACATCCAGTTCGTCAAATAACAACTCAGGCGGACAGGTTTTGGGCGCAAGCACATTGGCTGCGACAGGTTATAGCTCTCAAGTTCTACTCACTTTACTAGGTTTGGGTATAATTAGTCTTGGTGTATGGCAAGCAATAAAGGTACTTCAGGCCGAAAAGGCTTAAAGAAAACTTCAAAACAAACTATTCTTCGAGCGACCCCGCCAGGCGGGGGAGTCGAGAAGTCTAAACATAATAGTTCTCGTTCCACTCGAACAATAAAGACAAATCTTTCTTTTGCTTTTGCCATTTTATTGATTGTTTTTGGGGCGGGGTTGATCTTTTGGTCCAGTGTGCAAAACGGCTTTTACATTTCGAAGTTAAAGACTAATCAGCTTGCACCGGTTGAACCCGACCAAACGGTTGAAGTAAACTCAAAACCCGTAAAAATCTACATCGCAAGACTTGCAAAAACTTTGGATATTTCCGAAGGTTTTATTGAAAACAACCGTTGGAAAGTATCAACAACGGGAGTTTCTTATTTGACGACTTCAGGCGAGGTTGGAAAGGTCGGAAATGCAGTAATTTACGGGCACAACACACAAGGCGTTTTAGGCGGGCTCTGGAAGGTTCAAAATGGGGATTTTATAGAAGTGACGGATGCCAGCAGTAAAGTTTATAAATACGAGATTTTCGAGCGCAAAGAAGTCAAACCCAATGCGGTTGAAATTCTAACGCAAACGGATGACGCACGCCTGACCATCTACACCTGTTCTGGCTTTTTGGATAGCGCGAGGTTTGTTGTGGTGGGGAGATTGGTATCAGGTATTTAGTATTTTGTATTAAGTATCATGTATTCCGATACGGTATCGGAAGATCTTCCCGTATTAGAGCTATTGAACATCCAGATAAACCGATATATACTTACCACCATGCAGGAAAGATTTGTTCCTCAAATAACAGAAATTGAGCCTGGCAGATTAGAAAAAAGGCGCGTTAGTTATGCCCAAAAGCTCAGGTTGATGTATCTGGTGAACCCTGCTGTTGCCGCCATACTTGCTGCTGGAATTACAGCTGCGATGTTAGGATTATATAGCGGAAAGGTAAATGCTGCAGATTCTGTAACACAGCATACAAGAGTTGTGTATGCTGATACTGTTCCTTCGGAGTGTCCGCCAGCTGAAGGCTCAAAAGGTAATACTTACTGGACTACTTGTGATAATGCAAATAATTCAAGTCCAAAAACAAATCCTACTCCATCAGAAAGGACAGGTGACAATGACGTTGGTACATTAGCTCACAATGCCCAGTCAAAGCATCCTGTAGAATTCTATATCAACATCCCTAACACCAGTGCTGCAACGTTGATGATAAAAGCGTTTGATGTTGAATCCAGCGACCCTAATGCAGACGGATGCGGGTATCCTGAAGTTGATAAAGTTTACATAAATAATAATTATACTGGCAATCTTGTTGGTGTAGCTGCTGATTGGAGCATTAGCAGCTTTAATGTTCCTGCTTCTTATTTGAATGCTGGCGACAACCTTGTCAAGATAGTTATTGACCCAGACCATCCAAATGATGGCTGTATTGGTATGATGCTCGACTACGGCGCGCTTGACATGAATCCACCCACTCCAACCCCTCCCCCATCAGTCGGCGGCATAACGGGACTGACAGGAGTTACTGGTGACAGCGCATATTCAATAGATCAAAGCAATGGCATTGATGGCAAAGAGATTGGATTTATGGCAGGTGGCGCAGCAGCTGCAGCTCTTGCAGGAGCTGGTGCTGGAGCACTAAGGCGCAGAAAGTGAAGCTATTTAGCTTCTGTCGATACCGTATCGGAACATCTCCGATTGTTGGAAACTTGCGACTCAAATAATCAACCCTATAGCAGGGTTGCGCCCTTTAAACTTAGCCCCTAAACTCTAACCCCTAATTTTGCTACACTTAGGTTGTGGCGGTAAAAAGGTTTACGCATCATTTTGTGGCTATTGACATCGCCTATGTGTATGGTGTATATTTTTGTTTATGCAAAGAATCAATATTTATATTCCGGAGGAACTTAATAAACAATTGGAGTTTAGTGCCAAATCTCGCCGTAAGGCCAAAGCCGTAATTATCCGTGAGGCAATTGGTGAAGGTTTGAAAGTAGTCAGGCCGAAATCTGCAAGCGCTACTGCTTTAGTGAATTTGGCTAAAATGGCACAACAGGTACCAACTCACGGTAAAGTTCCCAAAGATTTCATAAAAAACTTGGATTACTACACCTGGGGAGGCAAAAAGCGTGGCTAGTAATATTGCGGTTGGAGATGCCGATGCCTTAATCGCTTTAGTTTTGGAAAAAGATGTAAACCACAAAAATGCAGTACTAATAGGCCAAAAATTCGCGAAAAAGGGCGTAACCGTAGTATTCCCGGTAACTGTATTTCCGGAAGCTGTCACTTCACTAAAGAGGGCGGCAAATCAGCCGCAAAAAGCCCATCTAATTAACAAACAAGTGCAAACGGGAGTATTTCATATTGAATATCTGGATGAAGATATCCTGCTTTCAGCTTGTAAAATTTTCGAAGGTGCAAAATCGAAACAAAATACTCTGTTTGATGCGATTGTAGCGGCCACTGCTAAAAAGTTAGATGCCGATTGTGTTTTTTCTTTTGATACCTGGTATCGTAAGCTGGGTTTCAGATTAGCAGAGGATTGAAGATTGTCTGAATATTTGACTTTTGAGGCTGGGGAGTGTTTAATCAACCCTATAGCAGGGTTGCACCCTTTAAACTGAGCCCCTAACCTCTAATCCCTAATTTTGTTAAACTAAATTAGTGGCTGTAAAAAGGTTTGCGCATCATTTTGTTCCGCATCATCATCCATCGGTTGATGGCTTAGGGCAAGGCAAGCAGCATCGGGCACACTTACTTGGTGTTGGTGCGCTTTTTTCCTACGCGCTGATTTTTTCTTTAATCACTTCCGGGCTTTTTATTATCAGAGTTTCGGCGCCGGCAATCTTGGGAACGATAACTTTTTCTGCGGATCAGATCGTTGCATTAACCAATCAGAAAAGGGCAGAAAACGGTCTGCATCCTCTTTCCTTTAACGGGCAGCTGGCATCGGCAGCGGGTTCCAAGGCCGGCGATATGTTTGCCAACAATTATTGGGCTCACAATTCACCTGCCGGCAAAACTCCTTGGAGTTTTATCTCTGCTGCAGGCTACAGGTATGTTTACGCGGGGGAAAATCTGGCGCGCGATTTTAGCGACGCCGATGCAGTTGTCAATGCATGGATGAACTCACCATCGCACAAGGAGAATATTTTGGATAAGAATTTCCGCGAAATAGGGGTTGCCGTTTCCGACGGCAAGCTGGATGGGCATGATGGAATTTTAGTGGTGCAGATGTTTGGCAGCGCGATTTCGCAGGCTGCGACTCCGCCTCTGGCTAAAGCTTCGTCTTCACCTGTTGCATCGCCGACGCTTACGGCTGTGGTGTCACCGAAGCCGGCTGTTTCTTCGCCGCCTGTGGGGGTTGCACTGGTTAGCCCGAGTCCAACCGAGAGTCCAAGCCCCATCCCCGAGCCGTCTCCTGTTGTAGTTGCAACTGCTCCCGATATAGTTACGGGGGACAATTCTTCGGCTACGGTTCTGGCAAGCAGGCAGTTTTCGATAGCCAAAATGGTTTCACTTTCTATCGTCGGCTTCATATTTTCGCTGTTTGTTCTGGAAGTTCTGGTAGTTTCCAGACGGGCACATTTAAAGCTTAGAACGTCGACTGTGGCGCACCTGGGGCTATTGGGGTTTGTTTTGCTGGTTGTCTGGTATGCAGTGCAGGGAGCGGTAATTTAGTATTCTGTATACAGTATTATGTATTAAGTATGAGAACTATCAATTTAGGCCCGTACCCCGCATTGCGGGGGAGGACTGCAAGCTTTGCTTATGAACTCTAAGGTGATCGAGAAGCTGGCACATACAATTTTATATTTCGGCTTTGTTGTCGGGGTTGTGGCTGTTTATATGGCTAGGGCAAGTGGCCATGGGCAGCTTTTGATAGTTATCATTCTGGTCGCCTATTATTTGATCTGGGGTTTTTCTTACCACAGTGCCAGAAAGGATTTATCTGCCAGAGTTGCGGCAGAGTATCTGGTTATCTCCTTGATTGCTCTTCTGGCTGCTTTCATAATCTTTGCGAGCTAGTATCCTGTATTAAGTATTAAGTATGCAGTATCTTGTATTATGTATCGAGGATTTTGTATAGTTTGCGCACAAGCTGCTCGTCTTAATGGCAATAAGGACTTTTACGCAGCTGAATACTTGGCAACAAGGGCACAAATTTGTTCTTTTAATCTACGAAATAACTGGAAAATTTCCCAATTCAGAAAAGTTCGGTCTGGTTAATCAGATGAGACGTGCTGCAGTATCTGTCACAAGTAATATCGCTGAGGGATTTTGCCGAAATAGCAGGAAAGAAAAGATCCAGTTTTATCGTATGGCTCTTGGTTCTCTTACTGAGACACAGAATCAACTGATCGTTGCCAAGGACTTGGGTCTTTTAGAACATGAGGATTTTGAAAAAGCTTTTGAACAATCGGTGACAGTAAGTAAGCTAATCAATGGATTAATCAAAAGCGCAGCTTCTTTCAGTCGCTAAACATACATAATACTTAATACATGATACTAAATACTGTGTACAAATCTAGGGATTATTGACGCAGTAGTTGTAGCCGCCGGATTGCGATGCGCATGTGAGATTTTCGCTTTTAATATCCTGGTCTTTTTCGTTTTCGATTTTGGCGCTGATTATGTAAGTTAATGGTACGATTGCTGGCGATACGACTGATGATTGGAAATAATAAGTATAGCCGGAGGAATTAATAGGGTCCTTGGGCAAGGGGTTCATGTAAGTGATGCTGTCGCAGCTAAAAATCTTGCCCCATTCAATCGGGGTAGGATTCCCTGGGCACAGGATCTTTCCATTGCTGGAGTCCGGATATTGTCTATTTTGTTGAAAGTAAAGCTCAAGAGCCTGCTGAATACCTTTAAGGTCGCTTTTTCTCTTGCCATCGCGACTTTTTTGTTGGGCGTTGGTCCAGGAAGCGGATGCGGCAGCAACTAAAATGGCGATTATGGAGATGACAATCAGCAATTCTATCAAAGTAAAGCCGAAGGCTTTACGGTATTTTGTATTTAGTATTTTGTATTTTGTATTTCTGATACCAGATACCAGATACCAGATACCAGATACTTTTCGAGTGGGCATTAATTTAATTGTCGATTGTTACCGGCCAATTGTCAATTGTAATATAATGTTCTGGTCACGGAGAGTAACTCAGCTTGCCCCGCAATAGCGGGGTGAAGTAGAGCGTTGAGTCAAACTCGACTGGCAAGTTTGACTTGCCGCGTCGTCCGGCCGCGCCCGCCAAAGACCGGGGTATAGCTCAGTTGGTAGAGCGCTTCGTTCGGGACGGAGAGGTCGCCCGTT
>Ga0209541_10002519_pt1 | contig 34594 bp, 33 predicted proteins | sample RifCSPlowO2_01_FD_184027 | JGI IMG/M metagenome (GOLD analysis project Ga0209541, IMG submission 184027) | Groundwater microbial communities from Rifle, Colorado - Rifle CSP2_plank lowO2_0.1 (SPAdes) (version 2) | ecosystem: Environmental > Aquatic > Deep subsurface > Groundwater | place...
GCTTATCCTCAATCGCAACGATGTCTGTCTTGCCGTCGCCGTTGAAATCTCCCGCATGGAATTGGTAAACCCCGATGCGAGGAAGCCAGTCCATCCAGACAACAGGAGATCCAAAGGTAACCCCCGAGGAAAGAGCAACATAAAAAATATGCTTAAGCATTGCATTTATGGGTCCCTTTTGAATCATAATGATATCTGATTTCCTATCGCCGTTCACATCGCCGATAAGAATATTAAATTCTCCATCTTTCACCCAATCAAACCATAGAGTGGGAGTTTGATATGTGATACCGTCTGATAAACCAACATGCACTTTTATATGGGGTTGGCCGCCAACAATTGCGATTTCAATATATCCGACATCTTGTCGGCCATCACCATTAAAGTCTGCTCTGCTGAATTCTGCGCTCGACATAATAAGGGTTTTAACAATAACATCAAATATGGCTGTTACTGATCGTGCCTGCGTCATGCTAACCGTACAGGTCCCTGTTCCGCTACATGCTCCTGACCAACCAGTAAAAGTTGAATCGGGGGCGGAGGCAGCTGTAAGAATCACTGAAGTGCCGGAATTGTAATTTGCGGAGCATGCTACTCCGCAGTTCACCCCCACCGGACTTGACGTGACTGTACCGGTGCCTGTTCCTGTCTTGGTAACGGTGAGCGCGTAAGTGTTCAGCACAAAATTTGCTGTAACATTTTTGCTCGCATCCATAGTCGTAGAACAAGATGTTGCTACTCCGCTACACGCTCCACTCCAACCTATGAAGGTTGAATCAGAAGCGACTGTGGCAGTCAATATCACTGACGCGCCGGAAGAATAACTTGCGGAACAAGTAGCCCCGCAATTTATTCCCGATGGAGTTGAAGTAACTATCCCCGTTCCAGTGCCACTTCTCGCAACAGTAAATAAATAAAAAACACCACTCAATAGATCTTTCAACACTTCATTTGAATAACCACTTTCATTCGCAGAAGTATCAAGCGCCGTAACCGCGAAATACCAAGTTACCGTATCTTCCAATCCAGAAATCGCAACGGTCGTAGGATGATTTACATCGGGAGAATTAGGGCACGGTAGAATTCCACACGGAATACTAACATTAACGCTATAGTTTCCGCTGGCAGTCCCATAATATAATTTATAACCAGCAAGATCCGTAAGTAGCGTCGCGTCTGTATTAGTCGTTGGCGGATCCCAAGTCAGAGTCGCAGTACCTACCGGAAGCGCCAATGCAATAAATGGCGCAGAAATAACCAAAAACATCATTACCGAAAAAATCAATTTCTTCATGCTATTCACCTCCTTTGTCCGCCGTAGCTTTATGCGAAGGCGGATTTGTTTTTATTTTTTTTAACTCTTCATCTGGTATTCCAGGAATCAACTCAACATCATTGCCGAATTGATTCACAAAAGTGATCATACCTTCCGGGGAAGACTTAGTGATTACAATCGGATCATTTCCAATCAAAATCGCGTAATCAGTATCCGGCTTCAATTTATTCACAACATGAATCACTCTTCCCGGACACCAAACCTGAATGAATACCTTCCCGTCGCTCTGATAATCCGTGGTTGCACAATTATCAGTTTTTCGCAATCCCTTTTCTTGGAATACTTCTTCCTTGGCGGCCGGAACCTGCTTGAGCGTTCCTGCGCATCCGCTGACAAAAACCAACGCCATTAAAACCATTAAAAACTTTTTCATCTTTCCCCTCCTCCTTGTTTTGTTTGGTTTATGTTTTTATTTGGATATTACTTTACGCAATATCCGACCTAACAAAAGAAGGCAGATATTGCGGTTTATTTTTTTAAGTTGTCAAAGGACTTACTTTTATCCATAAAATTAATTAAGGATAAAAATAACGCTTAGTATATACCAAAACTCGCCTCTTGTCAAGAGGGGTGTTTTATTGTAGTATATACAAGAAGATAAAAAATTTCTGACAAACATGGCGATTTCAACCAATCAAATTACAATAAAACCTCAAAAGGGGTGGATTGGCGTAAACACGAAAGAACTCTGGCTCTACCGAGAGCTTTTTTATATTTTTGTCTGGCGGGATATCAAGGTTCGGTACAAACAAACCGCTATCGGCATTCTTTGGGCTATTCTTCAGCCGTTTTTAATGATGGTGATTTTTAGCGTTTTTTTCGGAAAACTCGCAAAGATTCCGTCCGGAAATATTCCTTATCCCGTTTTTGTGTTCGCCGGACTTCTTTTTTGGAATTATTTTTCCACTTCGGTCAGCTCCGCGAGCAATTCACTCGTTGAACACGAAAATATGATTAAAAAAATTTATTTTCCTCGCCTCATACTCCCTTTTTCTTCTTCTCTCACACCGATGGTTGATTTTTGCATCGCTTTCATTGTTCTTTTCGGAGTAATGGCGTATTATCATTTTGTTCCGAATTTTTTTGGGATTTTACTTATTCCTTTTTTACTGATCATATCGTTTTTCACCGCATCGGGCATTGGACTTTTTTTATCAGCCATAAATGTCAAATTCCGCGATGTGCGCTATGCTCTTCCTTTTTTCATTCAAATCCTTCTCTTTGTGACGCCGGTTATTTATCCGACGACTATTATCCCGGCGCAATTTCAATGGCTGTTGGCGCTTAACCCTATGACCGGCGTTATTGAGGCGGCGCGATTTTCAATTTTTGGATCGCCGATTGAAAATCCATCACTTCTGCTCATTTCCGCCATTTCCGCGCTGGTGCTTTTTTCAATTGGCATATTGTATTTCCGAAAAACAGAACGGTTTTTTGCCGATATTGTATAAATCTTTATGAAACCGATTATTGAAATTGAAAATCTATCAAAGGAATATACGCTTTTTCATAAGCTTCCTTATTATACTTTGCGGGATATGTTTACAAGTGTAGCAAGAAAGCCGCTTGATATTCTGCGGGGGAAGATCAAATCGCACGAACAGGAAAAATTTTCAGCTCTTAAAGATATAAATTTTTCCATCCAACAAGGCGAGCGCGTAGGCATTATAGGCCGCAACGGCGCGGGGAAATCAACGCTTTTAAAAATCCTTTCTCAAATCACGCCGCCGACAACCGGTGAAATTATCCTTCGCGGACGGGTGGCGAGCTTGCTGGAAGTCGGGACGGGCTTTCATCCGGAGCTTACGGGCAGGGAAAATATATATCTTAATGGCGCGATTCTCGGGATGAAACAAAAAGAAATCGCGAAAAAATTTGACGAAATTGTCGATTTTTCTGAAATAGAAAAATTCTTAGACACTCCGGTGAAGCGCTATTCTAGCGGTATGTATGTCCGCCTTGCTTTCGCGGTCGCGGCGTATCTGGAGCCGGAGATCCTCATTGTGGATGAAGTACTCGCCGTCGGCGATGCGCAATTCCAAAAAAAATGCTTGGGTAAAATGGAAGATGTCGCCAATCAAGGGCGGACAATCCTTTTTGTCAGCCATAATATGGCTGCAGTCAGTCAACTCTGTACCCGAGTTATTTTACTAGAAGACGGAATTATCCGACAATCTGGCCGACCCGAACAAGTTATATCATCATATCTTTCTCAACAATTAAAATCCGACCCCGCTTCTATTGAACTTCGCGACCCCAAAATTCGGAAAAACTCTCTATCTAATAGTAAATTGAAGTGGAAAAAGATATCTTTAGTAAACACCAAAAATGAACCGACCGCAATAATAGGATTTCAAGAGTCATTTAATATACTATTAGAACTAGAAGCAAATGCCGATGCGCATGAAACGCGCATAGGTTTTGCCATACAATCTTATCTTGGATTTCCCGTTTTTAATTCGCTTCAAATCGATAGTAACCTACCACAGTCCTTTGCGCCGGGGGTAGTGATTTTTACGATTCAAATAAACCCAAATTTTCTTGCGCCTGGTTTGTATGAAATAAGTCTCGGAGCAAATGGCCCTGGGGTTATTGACTGGATCCCGTCTGCGATACAATTTTCAGTTACTGAAACGGGATCATCGCCCGATCAGCGATGGGAAAATTATCGCGGAGGATTCGCCTATTACCCTTATCAATGGAACGTTAATACGAAATAATATAAACATTTATGATTAATTCATTTTTTCAACGCCTAAAAAAACCAATTGGGTCATCCATCAAAACATCAAAAAATGTCCCCGAAAACTGGCACGAGGAGTTTATTGAATTACTTGCGGCAGTCATGCGTCCCAAGGTGTATGTTGAGCTTGGTCTTTATGAGTGCGCTCTTTTTAATAAACTAATTCCCTATGCTGGAAAACTAATTGGCTTAGACATGAAACCGAATGCGGAGAAATTCATGAAAAAGATTCGCGGCAAAACCGAATTTATTTGTTCAACAACCGACGATCTTGCTAAGCGATTACAAAATAATCCCATACAAATCGACATGCTTTTCATTGATGCCGACCACGCAAAAGAAGCTGTCCTTAACGATTTTAACAATTTTTTCCCTTTCGTCGCTCCACATGGACTTATTCTCCTGCACGATAGTCACCCAAAAAACACCCAGTATACTAATCCAGGATACTGTAATGATGCCTATAAAGCCGTTGAGCAACTTGGAAAGGAGACAACTACATATGAAATGATGACAATTCCAAGACATCCTGGCCTTACTCTTTGCCGCAAACGAGCGACCCAACTTAGTTGGTAATATTATTAATTTACTTTGAGTTACTTACTATGAAAATCTTCAACCCAAAAATGAAATATTTGGCAAAATTCTTAAATTACGGGGTGCCTAAAATTAAAACTGGAAAATTTGGCATCCGTTACATTCTTTTTCCAGAATCGGCCATGGATAGGCATATCCGGAAATTTGGAATCTTCCAAGACTTTATGACAGCGAGAGCAAAAGAGCTCTTACCTCAAGACGGTATCATCTTTGATATTGGGGCAAATGTCGGGCTAATGACGCTGCCCTTTGCTGTTTTAGCCGTACCAAAGGGAAAGGTATATGCATTTGAAGCTGATTTTCCCATAGCGGCGCGTTTACAGGTGAATGTCGATATAAACTATCTTCAAAATACTCATGTAGTCCCAAAAGTTGTTCAAGACAACCCAGAAATGAAAGAAATAACGCTTTACAGGCGCCGCGCCATTGATGGTGATAACCTAATTAATGAGGGGTTATCTTCAACTGCGAAGATCCCCCTTCATACGGTTCTGGAGTACGCGGTAATGTGCACAACCATTGATGCGTTCGCCGAGGAACAAAAAATTGAACGAGTCGACCTGATAAAAATGGATGTGGAAGGAACAGAGATAAAAGTCCTTCACGGCGGCGAACGATGCATAGATCAAAATAGACCAATCATTATTTATGAATACTCCTCAATAATCGATGAACTAAGTAATAGTGATAACTCCGCGAAAAGCTTTGAGTTTTTAAAAGGAAAAGGCTATATTCAGTTCGAAATATTCAATGAGCAACAACTTCGAAAATTAAGCGGGCCCAATGTGAAGATAAAATCATCAAATATTATTGCGTTTCCACGAGAAAAAATTGGCGACCACAGATCATGGATCAATAATGTTTTGGGAAATTATGAAAAAATATAAAGTTATTGCTATCGTCCAAATTTATAACGAACTGCGAAAAGAAAATCTTGAAAGATTCATAAAACACATTTTACCGCTTGTCGATGCGTTGATTATCTATGATGACGCGAGTACGGATGGAAGCTATGAATATGTGAAGCGTTATACGCCTTATGTCATTAAAGGAAAGAAAAATGACTTTACTAATGAACGAACGCACCGTCAACAACTCTTAGATGCGGCGTTGAAACTTAAGCCCGACTTTATCCTTTGGCTTGACGCGGATGAAGTGCTGACCGCTAACGCAAGAGAAATGCTGCAAAAAATAGCTCATGAATGCGTGCAAAAAAATCTGGACGGAATTAGTTTACATGAGATTAATTTATGGAGAAGCGCTTCGTGGCAAAGAATTGATAATTTATACGACGATGGATGGTTTGTTCGTTTATGGAGGGTTACCCCGCAATTAGCTTATACATCAACAAAAAGAGGGCTTCATCAACAAATGTACCCGGAAACAATCCAAAAAATCGAAAAAACGAAAGACCTATCTGTCTTGCATTACGGCTTTGCTTCAGATAAAAATATTATATTCAAATATCTTACCTATCAAAAACACGGACAAGCTGGCCCGCTACTTCTCCGCCTTATTGATGAAAGAACTCTGGAATTGATACCTGTTAATCCGTCCCTTTTTCCCACTGACTTATATCAAGAAAGCGAAAAACCTTTACCGCGACCTCTTTATGAATGGTATGCCGTTCTTGAAGTCCAGAGAGATAAAATTCTCCAGCCTGAAATTTCAATCGTATGCCTTGTGTACAAAAGCACAAAATGGCTGCAGTTTGTTTACGACCAGATATTGCGGCATACCGATTTAAGCAATAAAGAATTTTTTTTCGTGGCAAATGATGCAAATGAAAATATTCAAAATTACCTTAAAAACCACTATATACCCCATTATATTTTCAACAATACAGAGGAGCATAAAAAAGAATGGTATATTAACAATGTCTATCGAGCATTTAATTTTGGGGCTCATGTCGCAAAAGGCGAATATGTGTTATTTATCAACAGCGATATGGCGTTCAGTACCAATTGGGTTGAAAACATGTTTGAAGAAATGAACGGAAAAAATTGCATCGCGTCGCGTCTGGTGGAGAGCGGAAAAATGCCATCAGGAAGACATGGGATATCAAAAAATTTCGGACAATTTCGCGAGCAATACGATGAGCAAGGTTTTTTAAACTACGCAGATACTATTAGAGAAAACGCTATTATTGATGGCGGGCTTTTTATGCCGCTACTTATCAGACGGGATGATTTCTTAAGTGTTGGGGGCTACCCAGAGGGAAATATCATTCCCAATTCTGACATCTTCAACCCGAAATATGCAAAGCCGGGCGACTCCTTGATTAGCGGTGATTTTGTTTTAATGCAAAGGCTGAAAACGCGAGGAATTCAACATCAGACATGCTTTAATAGCGTTGTATACCATTTTCAAGAGGGCGAGCTTGATGATGTGGCTGATAAAAAAACAAATCAAACTGACGCCGGTATTATTATCGCAAATGATTATCTAACAGGACGCATGGGTGAAAAAACCATGTGGAATCATCTAATCGAAAAACTGCCGAACACAGCGCCTCTGGATAAGACGATGTTGCCTGAAACACCGTATTTTGAAGATGAAGGACGAAAATATATCGCAAAGCATTATACAAGGGCTAAATTTATTATACAAAACGCAACATTTATTAATCTTATTAGCCCCGATCACTTTACTATTATTTACCTTCAAGACGATCTCCGGAGTATGGGGAGATTTTCTCGTCAACAGGAAGAAAATTTGCGTTTAGCTGATTTTCGCGTAACAAATTCCAACCTTACAGCATCATCATACCCTGAATACGAATTTGAAAAAATACCAATCGGCATCAACGAGGCTCTCTTCTCTCCGGGAAATAAAAGGATAGAGCGCGAAAAATACGGCATTCCTAAAAATAAACAGGTTGGTATTTTTGTAGGTGATCTAAGCGAAGTGAAGGGATGGGCAAAGGTGCGAAATATCATTGAAAATCATCCGGAAATACTATGGATTGTGGTTTCAAAAGATGATAAAAAATATGAAGCGCCAAATGTTAAAATGTTTAACCGAATATCTCAAGAAATTCTCGCGACATTGCATCGTGCGGCTGATTTTTTTATCCTTGGATCTTCGGTTGAGACACAATGCTTAGCGGCGATTGAAGCATGTTTTACGAACATTCCCGTAATCATGAGGACCGTAGGGATTTTTAGCGACTTTTCCGAAGAAGATCGCGAACAATGTGGAATATTCGGTGAAGACTTTGAAAAAGCTTTACAAAAAATACCAACTAAGACATTCTCTCCCCGCGCCGTTATGATAAAAAATAAACTTCATATTGAGGGAATGATTGATCAATGGAAAAATCTATTAACTCGCCTTCACCAGCGTATCGCGGCTGAAAAAGCCACGCAGAATATATCGCTTACTCCAAAAAAAAGACCTATTCGATTCGGAAGAAAGCGTGCAAATGAGCGATGGTTGAGCCAAGAGCATATTCGGCGCGAATTATTTTATCTCTTACCGCCATTTTTATTTAAAATCATTTTTGGCGCATGGCGATGGCTTATGGAATTTCTTTATTGGTTGAGGAATGGAGAAAAGAAAGCATGAAGCACTAAATAATTTATATTAACAGCGTAGTTCTTTATGAATGGTGGCGACAACCTCGATAAAAAAATTCTTATCGTCTCAAGCTGGGCGCCGCCAATGGTTGGCGGCCCTCAACATCTTTATAATATCTTTTCGCAGTTTCCTAAAAACGCTTACAGTATTATCACATCGGCAAAAAACATGCAAAAGGCTATCCAAACAAATATCAAGGGCTCCATGCTCCCTTGCCAATATTACTATTTTGACGAAAAATGTCTTTCCGGTCATAAGGATACTGCCGTGAATAATGCTTCTAAAAATAAAACTTCTTTATTTAGCTATTTTCTCGCTAAACCTTTTTTATGCGGAAAAATAATTATTCACTACCTGTTTGAAGTAAATCTCATTTTGTTATTTTCCATTAAAACAATGAAAGCGCTAAAAGAATCGCGAACAAATTTTCTTCTTGGTATATCAGATACTGGACCGGCGCTCATTGCGACATACATAGCCAGCATAATCACGCGAACGCCATACGCTTTGTATCTCTTTGATATCTACAAAGGAAATAATCTTGGCGGATTTTACAATGTTCTCGCAAGTTTATTTGAGCGCGCAATTATGACGCGCGCGACGATAGTGATCGTCACCAACGAAAAAACTGAACAATTCTACCAGCAAAGATACGGGAACAAAATAAAAACCGCCGTTATCCATAACTCGGCATTTCCGGACGAATATGCAAAAAAACGAACCCCCTATCGCCTGACCCCTCCTTACAATATTGTATTCACAGGAAATGTGTACTGGGCGCAGGAACAAAGCGTATTGAATCTTGTTTCCGCTATGGAACTGCTTACCGACTTACCGATTAAATTGCATTTATACATTCCAAAGCCGACCGAAAAACTCCAAAACGCCGTAGTGAACAAATCAAATATCAAACTGTTGACCGCAAACCAATCCGAAATGCCTAAGATTCAAAGCGATGCAGCGCTCTTATTCCTCCCTCTCTCTTGGGATACAAAAAGTCCCGACATCATTGCAACGGCCAGTCCGGGAAAATTTACGGATTATCTTGCCTCCGGTCGTCCGATGCTTGTTCATGCGCCTGACTATTCATATATAGCTAAGTATGTAAATAAACATCATATTGGCATAATTGTTGACCAAAACGACACACAACTTCTTGCCGAAAAGATGCGTCAATTCTTTGAAAAACCATCGCTAGCTCAAACCTACATTAATCAGGCGCTCGAGATATTTCAACAAGAGTACGACGCTGTCAAAAATGCGCAAAAAATGATGAGGATACTCAATGATATATGAAGTCAACAGAAAAGCCTTATATTCTTATTGTGACCGAATTATTTCCCGCGGACGATAAATCGTACACAGGAACATTTGTCCTTGATCAACTTAAAGCATTGATGCCGCATTACAACTTTGTTGTTCTTGCCCCTAGCTTTCCCGCGATCTTAAAATATCTTTTTACGCCGGACATACGCTACAAGAAAATCTCAGATATTAGAGTTTATTTTATAAAAGACTCCAGTAATGATCATTTGGTAAAAAAAATTTGGAGAAAGATAACATCGGATAAAACTGTTTCTCAAAAAAATTATCAAATAAAAATAGGGTATAGAAACAAATTATTAAAACTGGCGAAAAGACTCCACCAGCAATATAACTTTCAACGGGTTCATGGTCACGAATGTTTTATCGGGGACGAGGCGGCAGTCATAGGAAATGCGCTCCATATACCATCCATTATTACAATTCACGGATTATATAATCTGCATCTTGAATCTTGGGGCGTGCAAGCAATGGATTTAATTTTAGATAACCTTAGGCATTCCTCCAAATTACTCTCAATTTCTCATAAGGCCGGAGATAGCTATGCGCCGCACTTACTGCCCAATAAACCCGACATCGCCATCATACCTAATGGAATTAATACCATGTCTCAAATTATCGCATCCCCGGCATTGCTTCGATTTAAAAAACAGATCAAAAATCGAAAAGTTATCCTCGCCGTTGGCACATTGGTTTGGTATAAAAAATTTGACTTGTTGATTGAGTGCGCAAAACAAGCCTACGAAGCGTTGGGCGACGCCTTTATTATAATTATCGCGGGGAATGGGAGCGAAGATTTGAAACTCAGGGCACTTGTAAAACGATATGGTCTTTTGGATAATGTTTATTTTATAGGAGCTATCCCGCCAAAACTCATGTCCGGATGGTATGAAATTGCTGATTTTTTGGCTCATCCGAGCATTATTGACAGTTTTTCAATGGTTTGCTTGGAAAGCATGGCACACAGTAAAACGATTATCTGCACAAGCGCTATAGGTATTACAGAATACATCACGAATAAAAAAGAGGGCTTCATTGTTGCGCCTGACAGCGTGAATGATTTCACTGCGGCGATAAAAACACTTCTGCTTGACGATTCACTGCGACAGCAAATGGGAAAATACGCTTATCGGCGATCCCTTGATTTTCATTGGAATCAAATTACACCAAAAATACGATCTATCTATGAATCTATCTCATAAAAAATTGCTTATTATCTCAAATTGGGCGCCGCCAATGGTTGGAGCATCACAGCCGCTGTACAATTTATTCTCGCAATTTCCTCCAAAGAGCTTTTGTATTCTCACGAATTATACCAACATAAAAGCCGGGGCGGAAAAAAATGGACCATGGTTGTCTTGTGATTATTTTTTCTTCAATCATGCTCCTATCAGGCAAAATCATGATCCTAAACCAGCGCTTGACAATCATGTCAAACAAACAAAAAATGTACAGGGCGTTCGTCAGCGACTTATTGAGGCGGCAATGACAATTCTTAGACGCTTTTCTCCGCTTAGAATTATCTATCTGTCGTATATTGTAATCCCGGCAATCATTGGTTTTTATTTTACAGGCAAAAAATTAATAAGAAGGGAGGGTATTACCATGCTAATGGGCACTTCTGATAATGGTCCAGCGCTAATCAGCAGCTACCTATTGAGTCGATCATCTAAATTGCCTCTGTACTGCTTCCTATTCGACCTTTACAAGGGGTATCGGCTGGACGCGCCGACAAACTGGATGGCGAATCTTTTTGAGCCAAAAATTATAAAAACTGCAAAAAAAGTATTTGTAACAAACGACGGGACAATGGAACTCTACCAATCGCGATACCCGCAATTTAAAGAAAAATTTCAGGTAATCTGCAATTCAGTGTTTACCGATCAATACCAAATACTGAATCGGGATTATCGCCCATCCCCGCCATACACGATCATCTTTACCGGACATGTCTACTGGCCGCAAGAACAGAGCGTGATGAATATGATCAATGCAATGCCGTTTCTGAAAGATCTGCCGCTTCAATTAGAATTATATATCCCGCGGCCAAATATTCGCATACAAAATGCTGTAAAAAAATCAGCGCAAATACGACTCCTCTTCGCCCCTCAAAACGAAATGCCACAAATCCAAAATAAAGCCACACTTTTATTTCTTCCTTTTTCATGGGATACTGATGGCCGGGAAATAATAGCTACGGCAACGCCCGCAAAATTCACCGACTATCTTGGGGCGGGACGCCCCATGCTTATCCACGCCCCTGATTATGCTTTCGTTGCTCAATACGCTAAAAAATATGATCTTGGATTAGTGGTTGATCGAAACGATGTTGTTTTTCTCGCGCAAACTATTCGTGAATTTATTCAAAAACCGAAACATGGTCAACAATTTATCAAAAATTCATTTCAAATATTCTATCAAAATCACGACGCGGTGAAAAACGCGGAACTATTGAAAAAAATCATAAATGAGTTATAATGCAGAAAGTTTTACTGCTTATTCCTTTCTTCATAAAAATATGAAAATAATGACTATTTTGGGAACGCGGCCGGAAATCATCCGCTTAAGTTTGATTATTAAAAAATTTGATGCCGTTTCCGATCATATTTTAGTACATACCGGGCAAAATTACTCCAAAACTCTTAAAGATGTTTTTTTTAAAGAGCTTGGCGTTCGTCGGCCGGATTATTATCTTGGCGCAGAGTCTTCATCTATCGGCGCGCAGGTGACCAAAATCATTGAGGGCGCACACGAAGTTTTACAAAAACATCAGCCGGATAAAGTACTTATATTGGGAGACACTAATAGTGGTCTGGCTGCCATTCCGGCGGAGAAAATGCTTATTCCGGTTTATCACATGGAGGCGGGAAATCGCTGCTACGACAAAACCGTTCCTGAAGAGAAAAACCGCCTGATCATTGATGCTGTTTCATCATATAATCTCCCTTATACTCCGCGAAGTCGGGAAAACCTCCTCCGTGAAGGGAAAAACCCCCAAAGCATTATGATGTCGGGAAACCCCATCAATGAAGTATTGACGCACTTTACCAAGGACATTTCAAAAAGCTCAATCCTCAAAAAACTTCATCTCCGGAAAAATAAATATTTTATTGTCACGGCGCATCGAGCTGAAAATGTTGATAATCAAGAAAGGTTGAAAGAAATTTTCCGCGGGCTTGACTTAATCGCTGAAAACTATAAACTGCCTGTTATCTGCAGTATCCATCCGCGAACTAAAGAAAAAATGGAAAAATTCAATATTTATCCGAAAAACAAATTCGTCCGGCTTTCCGAGCCTTTTGGATTTTTTGATTTTGTTCAGCTTGAAAAAAACGCTTTCTGCGCAATTTCAGATAGCGGAACAGTCCAGGAAGAATGTTGCATTTTTCAAGTACCTACCGTCACGATTCGTATGACAACCGAACGGCCGGAAACAATTGAATGCGGCAGCAATATTCTTTCCGGGCTTGATGGAGATAAAATTCTTGAATGCGTCAATCTTATGATAAATAACCGAAATAATTGGGTATGTCCCCAGGGCTATCTTGACGCGAATGTATCAACAAAAGTAGTTAATTTTATATTAGGAAATAATTTAATTGTCTAAAATTATGTTTGAAAATAAAACAATTTTTATTACCGGCGGGACCGGTTCATGGGGAAATGAATTAACGACTCAGCTTTTGGAACGAAATCCAAGGCAAATTCTTATTTATTCACGGAGTGAACTTCATCAGGTCAACATGCAGCGAAAATTCAATAACCCAAAACTAAAATTTTTGATTGGGGACATTAGGGATCACGATCGATTGGTGGAATGCACTAAAGGGGTGGACTACATTTTTCACCTTGCGGCCTTAAAACATGTCCCAGTGTGCGAAGAACAGCCGTACGAGGCGATTAAAACAAACATCGTCGGAACAAAAAATATTATAGAGGCGGCAAAGCTTAATAAAGTTAAAAAAGTGATTGATGTTTCAACGGATAAAGCCGTTGATCCGCTCAATCTTTATGGGATGACAAAAGCGGTTGGCGAGCGCCTCATCATCCAAGCAAATTTGGAACCAAGCGATACGCAGTTTGTTTGCATTCGCGGCGGTAATGTCTTAGGTACAAACGGAAGCGTTGTTCCTTTTTTTATTGATCAAATTAAGCGATTCAAAAAAATCACGCTTACCGACAAGAGAATGACGCGGTATTTTCTCACACTCAAACAAGCGATTCACCTTCTTTTTAAGGCAAGTGAAGTAAGTCACGGGGGCGAAACATTTGTTATGAAAATGCCGTCTTGCAAAATTGCCGACCTCGCGGAAGTGATGGTAAAAGAGCTATCAAAAGAACCCATACAAATTATAGAAACCGGAATCCGTCCAGGCGAAAAAATACACGAGGTACTTGTATCGCGCTATGAGTCTCCACTCACTTATCAATACGATAATGATTACTATGTTATTCTACCCCAACTCAAAATTGATGATCTTGAGAGTAAATACAAACATCTTTCCAAAGTTGCCTTTGAAGAATATTCTTCCAATGACCACCTTATGAGCAAAGACGAGATAAAGACGATGTTAAAGGATGGAAAATTTATCTGAAATAAATATATGAAAACAGTAGCAATTATTGCTCCCACAGGGATGCTGGGTAGCGCGGTATACGCGCAATTAAAGGATCACTATAAACTTGTACTTGTTTTGAGAGATCCAAAAAAACTCGAGGAGTTGGATAGGCATTACGGAGGCGTTTCAGAACATCGATCGGTTGTTATAGATAGTGATGCCATTTACCAAGACTATCTTCACGGATTTCATACGGCAGTAGTTTCTTCTTCTGTAAAAAAGCTGCTGGACGCGATCGGTCCTGTGGATGCGGTAATAAATTGCGCCGGCATCACCAATAGATACAGCGCTCAAAAACCGCTTGAGGCGATGTTTGTAAATGGGGCTCTTCCGCATATTTTCAGTTACCATTATGGCTCAAAATTAATCCACATAACGACAGATTGCGTATACGATGGAATTAAAGGGGCTCCATACGACGAAACATCGCCTCCAAACCCAACCGATATTTATGGGATATCAAAATTACTCGGCGAGCCAAAAAATCATTCTCTCGTCTTCCGCACTTCAATTATCGGTCCGGAAATCACGGGATTTGTCTCACTTCTTGAATGGGTAAAAAAACAAGAAGGAAAAACAATCAAAGGATTTACCAATCATCTATGGAACGGAATCACGACCTTTGAGTTTGGTCGCATTTGCGGAGAAATCATCGATTATCGGGAACGATATCCGGCCACAGGACTATATCATCTCTTCTCAACGGATGTAACGAAGTTTGAGATGGTCTCAAAAATAGCAAAAAAATACAATATTCAATGCGAGATCACGCCGGATGATGGCACATTTATTGACCGCCGGTTATCTTCAAAACATAATGTCTGCGAAAAACTGAAAATACCCTCATTTGACGAAATGCTCGATAATCTGCAATAGTAAGATTGTAGATGATTGTTTTATTCATCGAAAGTAATATATGGAGAAGAATCTAAAAGTACTTTTTGTTAATAATGACATAAATCGACTTGGCGGAATTGATAAATGTTTCACTGACGATGTTTCTTTGTTTAAACAAACATAATAGTCTATACCCCTGTATCTTTAAAAAAGGGAAGAGCATAATAGAGTGGAGACGATCCATTTACCCATAGGCTTTTGACCTACCGGGTGGGGAATATCGCTCCAAATCAATCCGATTGCCCATTACTGGTTACGCCATTAGAGCGTCTAACACATACCGGGCTGCCAAACGGATTTCTTTCTTCTCTTTTCTCTTCTTTCTTTAACAACATATTTAAGCCTTTTAATCGCAAAATTTATGAAAACAATCGCTAATAATCCCGGCATTGGGATTGATGTTGGCAAAAGTGAACTGGTGACCTGCATTAGGCGCTCAAACGGCGCAGCCGAGCCACCAGTCGCTTTTGCTAATTCCAGTATAGGCTTTAGGAAGTTTGTCGTCCATCTGACGAATCAGAAAGTTCAAAGTGATACCCCGATTTTACTGGAATCCACCGGACCATATCACTGGAATATCGCCCGCTATTTGGCCGACGAAGGATATTTGTCCAAAGTAGTTAATCCTCTCCACACCAAGCAAATTGCCCGTTATTCAATCAGAAAACGCAAAACGGACAAGATAGACGCCGGACAACTCGCCTTTTTGGCTTCCCAAAATTACGGCTATGCCTTTGTAGAAACCAAGGAAATCGCCAGAAAAAAAGCGTTGGTTAGGCATTATTGGAAGTTAAAATCCGTGATTGGCAATTTATCCAAGCACGAGCGTTATTTAAAACAACACCGCGGCATTACACGCGCCACAGTCACTCCGTACCTCATTGCCAAATGCGAATCCTTAAAAGAGAAGATCATACAAGATTGGGAAAATGGCAATAATCTAAAATATCTGGATAGTATTCCCGGCATTACACCCTTTTTAGGAGCCACTATTCTGGCGGAATTGGCGCCGCTGGAAAGATTTCAACGCACGGAACAGATTATCGCTTTTGCCGGATTAGATCCGTCGGTCAAACAAACCGGAGGCAAGTCCGGAACTCATGGAAAACTTTCTAAAAGAGGTTCCCGCGTACTCCGAACCACCTTGTATCTGGCCGCTTTTGGAGCGTTTAACCGCAGTTTGCGCCCGCTTTACGACACTTACCGAAAAAGAGGACTTCGTCACAGTGAAACATTATGCATTATTGCAAGAAAAATACTACGCATTGCAGTGGCGTTGCTGAAAAAACGCAGAATGTTTGATCCTAAATATTTGGAAGTCATACCTTGAATCTACTCCTGCTATTGACATTACATAACTGGTCCCCCCCACTCAGCTCGCCATGGTGCAATCCATTAGAAATGTCTTAAAATTGAAATAAAATAATCTATCATAGATATCATTCTGTTAAAATATGATTAAATTACTAAAGCAATATAAAATAAAAGATTTGTTTGCTTACGCGTTTTTCGTTCCAAAAATTATATTTTATTTGGATAATTGGTTGCAGTATCTTAAGAGTTATAATTCGTCGTATTCCGGGGTAATAAGATTCAGAAATGGTCTAAAGCTTAAAGTAAAAGATTCAGCAGATACAAGTTCAATTAGCGTCATTTTTTTTAAAAGAGAGTATGGCGTAATAAAAGAAAATTCTACAGTACTTGACATTGGTGCCAATAGGGGATATTTTTCTGTATATGCAGCAAATTCCGTAAAACATGTCAAAGTATATTCCTTTGAGCCCATAAAAGCTACATATGATTCAATTTTGGAAAATATTCAGATCAATAATTTAAAAGAAAAAATAATTCCTTTCAATCTTGGAGTTGCGGGCTCGGACAATGTAATGGAATTCTCAATAGGTTCGTCTGTTAATTCGTCAATTTCAAATTCAATGATTTTTAACAAAAGCCATGATAGAGTTGAAAAAATAAAATGCATTTGTTTAAAAAGTATAATTGAAAACAATAACTTATCTAAAATTGACCTTATAAAAATGGATTGCGAGGGCGCAGAATTTGAAATACTGCTTAATACGCCTGCGGATTTTTTGGAAAATATTCACGAAATAAGGATGGAATATCACAATATAGACGATAAAAAGTTAAATATTGAAAATTTAAAGATTTTTTTACAAGAAAATGGCTATAAGGTTATTAAACAAATTCCATCAACAGAATCAGTGGGAATAATCTGGTTTAAACAAAACGGTTAGCTTATTTTTTATTATCATTCCCGCAAAAATTTGAAAAAGTAAAGAATTGATATAAACCACATGAAAATACTCTTTGTCAATAACGATATAAATCGTTTGGGTGGAATAGACAAGTGCTTCACTGACGATGTTTCTTTGTTTAGAAACAGTGGATATCAAGTTTATACATTAGTGACTAATCAAAAAATTCGGCAAAAAACACCGCAAGACTATTTTTACAAAGAACCGAGCTTCGCCCCATTGCGATATTTATGCGCGTATTTTGACATATTTTTTTTAATTCGCGTCTGGTTTTGGATCAGTAAAGTAAAACCGACAATAGTTCACATTCATGGTTACCCCCTTCAAATCATAACCCTAATATTAATTTTAAGGCTAAAAAAAATACCGTTTATTCAAACGGTTCATGATGCAAGTTTTACTATTTGTCCGAGTGGCTTACTGATTCGGGGAATTAATAATCCTTGTGCGGGATGTCCAAACCTCTTCGGAATAAAATGCCTTAATTCGTTTTGCCGTTCCATAACATGGGTGTCCGGAAAAAAATGGCTTCAATGGTTTCTTATCTATGGTTTGCGAGAAAGACTAAGAATTAAGCTAATGAAAAAATGGGTAGCGATATCTATTTCACCAAGCAAAGCCCTGGCCGATTTAATGACTTCGCATAACTTTAATGTGAGGAATATTTATAATTCCATAGACATTACTAACGACAGTAATGCTCAACCAGAAGCGCACACTCAAAATATTCTATACATTGGGCGTCTTCACTTCACAAAGGGGGTAAATCATCTTATCATAGCGATGAAAAAAGCAGTAGGACAATTCCCCAAAGCAAAATTAAGAATTATTGGCGATGGGCCGGAAAAAAATAATCTAATACAACTAACCAAGAGTCTATCCTTGTCTGATAATATTACATTTGTGGGAGCGGTACAATCAAATAAAGTTAAGAAATATATCAATTCCTCTCTTTTTTCTGTTATTCCGTCCATCTGGTTTGAGAATAATCCACTGAGCGTCATTGAGGTCATGTCTTTGGGGCGACCCGTTATAGGCTCAAAAATGGGCGGTATTCCCGAACTCGTTATTCATAATAAAACGGGGTTATTATTTGAGGCCGCGAATACAGATCAGCTGTCTGATGCTATCATTAATCTTTTATCAAATAGTAAGTTAGTTGAGGTTCTCGGTGATAACGCGAGACAAGCCATTATACAGCGTTTCTCAAGTCAAACACGACTGCAAAACCTTATTACACTTTATCAAGAATTTTATGAGAAAGCAGAATCAAAAAATACTGTTCATCCATCCTGAAGCAAACGAGTATCGAAAGGAATTTTTTAACCTCTTGAATGAAAATTTAGATATTACATTTGCATTTACCGGCGGGCACAATTGGGTTGAAAAAATTCCGGAAGCAAAAAATTGGAAATACAAAAATTTTAAGCCATATAAATTTATTGGGTATCAAGGAGAATTTGCTCCAGTTATTTTTTTTGAACTCATAAAAGATTATGACATTATCGTATCATCTATTATCACATCGTTTCCCACTCATTTTTCGTTCCTCGTCGCAAAAATGCTAGGTAAAAAATTTGTCTTATTTGACGAACTTTGGATGTGGCCGGGAACATTTTTGGCAAAATTAGCCTTACCGTACGCAAAATATATCGCCAGACATTCTGATGCTATTCTTGCGGCCGGAACAAAGGCGAAAGAGTATTATGTTAATAAACTCGGTGTGTGCGAGGAAAAAGTCTTCATTTGCCAGAATAGCGCCGAGGACTTATCAAAACAAAAGATTAGTCAAGAAAAATTTGAAGAGATAAAAAACACAGTAAAGCCTAATAATGAATTAGTCGTTTTGTATCTTTCGCGGGTAATTGAGCTGCGAAATCTTGATTGCTTAATTACCGCTTTTGGTAAATTAGAAAAAGAATTCTCAAGCGCAAAACTCGTTATTGGCGGCGATGGTGATTATCTGAACCGCTGTAAATCATTAAGCAATGAATTGAACATTAAAAACATCTTGTTCCTAGGAAAAATTCATCACAATGATATCATTTATTATTATTCTTTATGCGATGTTTTTATTTTGCCGGGGAAAATAATGCCGGAAAGCAGCGTAAATGTTGAATCGTGGGGTCTTACGCTAAATGAGGTTATGTCTCTTGGCAAGCCGGTTATTTCCACCGACTCGGTCGGCGCCGCCTTTGATCTTATTTACAATGGTGTTAACGGTTATCGCATAAAGAATAATACCGTCAAAGAGATGACAATGGTTCTTGATAAGATGTTGAAATCAAATAATTTAAGACAAAAGATGGGGATGGCAAGCTTAGAATTAATAAAGAATTTCACTGCTCAAAAACAATTCGAGTCTTTTGTGAAATGCTTACAAAACGTAAGCAACGCGCAAGTTTAAATGATTCGATAAATATAAACTTCGTCGTTTTTATAAATAAGCGGGGCATCAAATTCAAAGTTTTTTTGAGATGAGCAAGAATTATACCACTTAGGCAACTCGCGTGAAAATAATAATTCTTTCTTTGAATAATCCAGCCAATAACAAGTTCTTAAAGAAATGAGAAGATAAATATTTTTTAGGTTATTCTCGTCTAATAAATTTTGGATATATTTCCAGTCATCGCCTTTCATCTTCCCTTCTTGAATGATCTTCGCAATCATTTTATAATCAACTGAATCAGTTCCTATAAAATAATAATTTTTATTGTTGTTGTAATAATTGGATAATAAAACACTTCCCCAATCAGAAAAAACGGCACTATCTTTACCCGTATTGTTCCCTAACCACTTCATTGCGGCATTTTCAGCCCGTGATAATTGGACTTCTTTAAAAACATCATTTTTATTATTTAATGCCGTATTATTCATTATTTGAAAAAAAATAAAGAGAAGAACAAACGGTAAAATAAAGAATTTATTTACTTGCTTAGATCGCAAAATAATATCAAAAGACAAGGCGGTGAAAATAAAAAGACCAAAAAGGAGAAAATAAAAAGTTCTAGCTTGCGTTTGTTCGTTGAAAAAAACTAAAAAAGCAATATTTGTTAAAATTAACGAAACCGCAATAAAGAATACCTTAGTGTTATGATGATTGATTAAATACTTTTTTCTCTTGATAAATAAAACAATTGCGATAGTAGAAATCAAAATATATGGAAGAATGTATTTGAATAAAGCATCTCCATACCACAGAGGATACCTCCCCTCTGAACCAAGGATTTTTTGAATAAAGTCGCTTAAAAAAAACCGTGAAATAACCCCAAAAAGCGTAAAAAAAATCACTAAAAATATCAATCTGTGTTTTGATAAAAAGATTACATACAGCGATATAAATATACCTAATGGCGGTAACGCCCACCAATACAAAAGACCCATTCCAACGAAAACCAAAGCAGCTATTTTATACCGTGATTCTAAAAACAATAAAGTTAATAAAGGAATTACGGCTAAAATAACCGTAGAAGGAACCATATACGCTGGTCCTAGCCAATAGGTACTAGAAACGCAAAACGCGGATAAGGCGGCAAGGATAAGCGCCGCGGAGCTTGATATCTTTTTCCCAATAAAATAAAATAATAGAATAATAGCGACATTCAATAACGCACCAGCAATCCTAAAAATAATCATCGTATCAATTCCTGAATATTTAGCCGTCAGTCCCAAAATATATGGGATAAGATTATCCGCTTGAGGAAAAAAAATGGTTAACTCTTTATTCTCAAAAAAAACCATTCTGTTCGCCGCTCCTATATATGTCTGCTCGTCCGGCCCATGGGGATAAAAGTCTAATCCTAAATTATTTATTAAAAGAGACGCGGCAATAATACACAACAAAGCGACAAATGTGATTATTTTAGAAAATTTATAATAAATGCTCATAAATCGTTTTGTACTTTTCAACGACCACCTTCCAATCATAAGATGATTTTATTGTTTCTCTCGCCCGCTGTCCGATGGTTACTCTGGAGTCAAAATCATTGATTAAATTAGTTAACTTTTGCCCAAAATCAAATCGATCATTTGCTATTATTCCGTCAATGCCATTATTAATAATTTCTTTTACTGCCCCCACATCATTGCTAACAACAGGCATTCCGCACGCCATTGCTTCCAAAATAGCAAAGGGCATATTATCAAGATAAGAACAGTACACGAAAATATCAGACTCTTTTAGATAATCTCGGGTGTTTTGAAATCCCAGAAAATTAATATCTAATTCTCTTTTTTTGCGGTTTTTTTGTTTTATTTCATCTAAGTATTTTCCTTCTCCTAAGATATTAAACTCAATGTTCTCGCAAAATTTTATGTCGCCAATAATATTTATAAGATCGTCTATTCCTTTGGCTTTTTCCGGAAAGTGAAAATTCGTTGCCGTTAAAAGTTTAATCTTCTCGTTTTTTTGAGGAAATATCTGATTAAAATTATCAACAAAAACCGCATTTGGAATCACAGTGGCATTATTAATATTTAATTCATTTTTTAAATACTCAGACGGAACCGTCACAAACGAAGCGGCTTTAATGGCGCCATCATAATATTGCGACCAAAAATTATTTTCTTTCTTGTAATTTCCGTGCACGGTAAGAATATTTTTTCCTCTTTTAAAAAAATTATTCAATGGAAGAGTTGAATGAAGTATGTCATATTTCTTTACCGTCAATGTGATAATTCCCATTAAACTATGCGTATGATTCGCATTATAATTATCCTGCATTGAAATGACTTGCGATAGATCTCTTCCCCATGTTAATGGTCCGCCTAATCGCGAAGTCACAATCTCTATTCTTGTCATATGCTTTTTAAAAGCTCACAATATTTTCCAGCAATAGTGTCCCATGAAAAAATACTAATACTATGAGTTGACATAAGCGGTAAATACTGATCACTTGTTAAATTGTCTCTTTTCAAAATAGACAAAAGATAATCCTCTAATTGAATAGTATTACCTGCTTTGTATAAAAAAAACGACTTACTATCTTGATTTACCTCTCTTTCAATTTCTTTTGTCCCGCCGACATCGGTTGCAATAATTGCGCAACCGCAAGCGGCGGCTTCTAAGACCGAAGTAGGTAGACCCTCCGAATACGATGGATTAACAAAAACATCAGCAATACTTAGCACATCAATGATTTCTTCTTCATTTTTCTCGCCTAAAAACAAAATATCTCTATCCCCCGCCGCCAACTCCATTAATTGATTTTTATAATTGCCGTTCCCAACTATTATGAGTTTGACGCAAGCTTTATTTTTTACCACTTTAAACGCTTCTATAAGATCCTGAACGCCTTTTGCTTCAATCAATCGCCCGACAAAAGTAATGACTTTATATTCCGAATCAACATTGAGTCTTTTTTTTAGATCCGTTTCTCGTTTTTTGAATTTATTCGTATCAACGCCATTATAAACTATTTCATAATTTTTTGCCCCCAAATGCTTAGAAAATTCACCGGAGGCGGCAGAAATAGCAATGTTGTGGTCGGCGAATCTTGCAATTAAGAATCCGATCATATGATCGTATGTCTTGCTTAATAAATTCAAAACTGGGTTCGAAAAAAAGGTATGCCTCGTGCCGTGCTCCGTGTGAATAACTTTTATCCCTCTTATTTTCCCGTAGAGAAATCCAATAAATGACAGTATAAAAAACCTCGTTTGAGTATTGACAAACGAGTAATTATTTTTATTCAATTTTCTAAGTATCTGAAAGAATCTTTTATTTATTTTTGGGATAGGATAAGTGCCACCCAATGCATTCCAACAATCAAATCGATATATATTCAATCCTTCATAAACTTCTTCTAAGAGGGAATTATTTGTATTACAAGTAATAACATCAACTTTAACATCTTTTCCGACTAATCGAGAATATATTTCGTACACATAATTTTCAACCCCTCCCTTGTGCGGATAAAAATAACTAGCAAACACCGCTATGCGCATATTTATCTTTAAATCAAGTCTATTCTAATCCCTCATTTTGTCCTTTATGGCCAATCTCCTCACCAAACTCGTAATCTCGTGCTCAATAAATTCTGATTTTACATACACGCGATACATTAAATAAAATAGTAAGACGACTGAACCGTAAACAACGGCATCTATGCCACGGCTGATGCCAATTTGATGGGCGACTTCATCAAGAACTTTCGGAATCCAGACCACTGCCTCAATCGCTCCCCAGATGCCTAGCCAAAATAAAAATTCTCCCAAGCTCATATCGCCGACACGGAAACGAAAAAAGACGCGAGAAACCGCGAAAGCGACGAAAATGGTGACAAAGACTGGGACGATCATATATTTAACGCATTATTTTACCGAAAATAAACTTAAACACGATTTTGATGGAATTTAGCGAGCTTTGACCTTTTTGTATTGAATAATCAGTATAGGAAATAGTCACCGGCACTTCAACGAATTTAAGTTTATGATAAGCGACTTCATCAAGAATCTCCGAAGCGTGCGCCATCCTATCTTGCTTGATTCTGATTGTTTGCGCCGCTTTGCGGGAAAGCGCGCGAAAGCCATTGTGCGTGTCGGTAATATTGATGCGGGAAAAAAATCGCGTAAACCAAATTCCGCCCCTTAATACCATCTTTCTTAAAAAAGGAATATTATTAGACAAATTACCCAAAAAACGCGATCCTAAAACCACATCCACTTCTCCTCTGGCTATCGGCTCCACCAACCGCATTATTTCTTCGGCCTTGTGCTGGCCGTCCGCGTCAAAAGTGACAATTATATCAGCTCCGCGTTTTACCGCGTAATCAATGCCTGTTTTTAAAGCCGCTCCTTGCCCGCGGTTTATCATGTGAATCAAAACATCCGCTCCGGCTTCTTTGGCTAAATCAGCAGTCCTGTCGCCTGATGCGTCATCGACCACCACCACATTGGATATGTGTTTTTTTACACCGGCAACAACCGAGGCGATTAGAGCTTCTTCATTGTAAGCCGCGATAACCACGATAATTTTTTGATTCATAAGCAGGTTATATAATACCAAAATCACCCGACAAAATCAAGACGGCCGCACTCATTATAAACGAGAAATAATGCGTTGCCATTTCCTAAATCAAATCTCGCGGCTCTATTCGTTTTATATCTTTTATTTTGTCAAAGTCTCTATCATACGAACAAATATATTTAATCTGATGTTCTGTCGCCAAACTCGCGCAAAAAGCGTCAATAAAATCAATATTGCGATTCTTGAATGTTTCAATCGCACGGCTGATAATTTTTTCGTCATTTATTGCCAAATTTTTCAAATCAAAAAGTAATGTAATGTATTCCGCGATTGTTTCTTTTTTAACTTTAAAAAAAGAATGCAGAGTCCACACGATTTCCGCCAAGACAATGATGTGAGTTTGCGCTTTAATTCTTCCGCTCTCAATCAATTCAAAAAGTTTTCTAACATCTTCAGCCTTTTTACGGTCATCTTTAGTTAAAAACCGAATGAATATATTCGCGTCAAGAAAAATCATCGTCATAGAGCCGCTTTTTTAGCCATTTCCCGCTCAAATTGTTTTTTTATCTTTTTCAAACTCACTGGTTTTTTGATTTTAATCGCTCCATATAAGTCCAAAAATGATCGCTTGCCGAACGGCCTGATTTGAATCGTGTCATCGCCTTTTTCCACGATCACTTTATCCCTCGGGGAAAGACCCAGCGAGCGAATAATTTTTACCGGTATGGTTATTTGATTTTTTGAGGTAATGGTAGTAAGAGTAGACATAAGTAATACAAATATAATAAGTAATACTTTTATTCTATCTGATAACGCACGATAAGTCAAGCCATGTCCGTGTTCCTTAAAATCAGTCAATTTTGAGGAATTATAATATTTAAAATACCAGAATTATACTTATTTTTAGACAAATTTAGCGTATTTTACATCCGCAAAACGCCTTTCATCGCTTTCATATAATCAACCGTTCTTTTGAGGCCGTCTTCCATCTTGACAAGCGGAAACCAGCCGATTTTTTCGCGCACGAGAGTAATATCGGGCAATCCCTGCCGAATGGCCTCGCCTTCATTATATAAAATATCAGACGATGAATTGGTTAATTTTCTGATTAATTCTGCCGCCTCTCGCACAAGGACTTTGTCCGGATTTCCCAAATTTACCGGACCGGTAAAATGATGGTTCATTATTTTTATCAAGCCGTCCGCAATATCAGAAACATAACATAGGGAAATAATATTCTCCGCGCCAGTCTCCACCCTGATCGGCCGCCCTTCCAGGCCCTGTCTTATCAAATCAGGCACCAAGCGATGATCCGTGTAGCGCATCCTGGGGCCGTAAACATTAAAGATGCGCGCTATTTTCATATCCAATTTGTACGAACGGTAAAAAGCCGCGATCAGGCTTTCCGCGTACCGCTTGGCTTCGGCGTAAATTCCGCGCGGACTCAATTGATCCACATAACCCCAGTAATCTTCCCTGAAATACGGATCTTCGTAATAAGGCTGGCCATACACGGCCGAGCTTGAGACCTGCACCATTTTGGCTTTGTATTTCAAAACAAGGTAAAGCAGATTTTTTGTGCCGTAGGCATTGGAGATAAGAGTCTCCAGCGGATATTTTGAGTAATCATTGGGGCTCGCCGGACTCGCTAAATTGTAAATTTCTTGAATACCCTGAAATTTCACGCGGAATACTTCCAATTCCGAATAATGGTCAAGATCCAAAGGATCGGAAATATCGTGCCGCAGAAATTTGAAATCCGGGATTTTCAGCAAATGATTGATATTTTCAATATCGCCGGTGATCAAATTGTCAACGCAAATCACGCGCGAAGTCCTCACCAGCTCCTCGCAAAGATGGCTGCCGATAAAGCCGGCTCCGCCGGCGACAATTACATTTTTTTTATCAAATAAAGCGTTAGTCATTTCGATGAATCATGGGCTATGAATAATGAATCATGGATTAAATCAAAGCATTGCGACTTCCATAATTCATAATTCTTGCTTCTTAATTCTCTTTCTCAATTCAACCAGTGTCCAAAACATTTTCCACCCGTTTTTAATAAGGCTGATTGGCGATCCTAGAGCTCCCGATTCCGGCTGGCCGTTCCAAATCGTGGGAATTTCTTTTATTTTTAATCCATACTTTTGCGCCATTGCCAGCATTTCCACATCAAAAGCCATATTGCTCACTTTCAATTCCGGTAAAATCTTTTTTAAAGCCGCAGTTTTGAATATTTTCACTCCGCATTGCGTGTCTTTGTATGGTAAATTGAATAATATTTTTACAATCAAATGGAATTTATATCCGGCAATGTTCCTCAAAAACGATCGGCCGAAAACTTGCGCGCCCCTTAAAAATCTTGAACCGATTACACCGTCCGCCTCGCCTATCAAACCGGCCAATCTTTCGTATTCTTCCGGGCTCGTCGCCTCATCCGCGTCCACGAAACCGATGAGTTGGTAGGTTGTAGATAGTAGGTTGTAGTTTGAGTTGATCGCGTGCTTAAATCCTTCTTGGACGGCTCGGCCCTTGCCGATCGCTTCTGAAAATTCCAAATACTCAATGTTGGAAAGATTTTTCTTAAGATCACGCGCTATCTCCCCCGTCTTATCGCGGCAACCGTTCAAAACTATCAGTATTTCCGCTCTTTCCTCAAAATACTCCGAATAATCCCTTACTGTTTTTTCTATGCGTTTTTCCTCATTGTAGGCCGGGATGATAATAAAATGCTGCCAATTCATTGTTATATTCTACACTATTTTACTTTTCAAAACAAGCCTCTTTATTTCACAGGCAACGCATCTAACTTTATCTTTACCGTCCTTTCTTTTCCGCTTCGTAAATATTTAATTTCCACCTCGTCGCCTTTCCGATAGTCCGCCATAATTTCCGCCAAGCCCTTTGCTCCATTGAATTCTTCATTATCAATGCTTAATAATATATCCCCGTCGCGCAAACCCGCTTTGGCGGCCGGACTTTTGGCGGCAATGCCTGTTCCTTTCGGATCAAGACTGCCGACCAGAATCCCCTTTCTTTCCAAAAGAGGCTTTTCCAAAAACGATTTTTGGCTTATTCCCGAAACGCCCAGAAAACCCTGCTCAACTTTGCCTTCATTAATCGCTTCCTTAAGCCGCGATTTGACGAGATCAATCCGCAGTACGGAATCGGCATTCAAAACAATTCCCGCTAATTCTCCCGAAAGCATAGCCACTCCCGATCCGATAAAATTCTGCGGCAAAGCCGAATCAAGCGCCATAAATCTGGAAATTTTGTCTGAAAATTCCTCCGGAGCTTTCTGATTGAAAGACATTGAATCAATACTGGCCAGCCGAGCGGACTGCTTAAACGAATCGCCGACCACCGCCAAAGAGCCGCTGCTGATTTTTTCCAAATCGGCAAAATTGGCAGGCTGAGCATTTTGCGCGTCTGTCTCCAAATAAGCGATGCCCAAAAATCTGTCCGGAATAATTTTCTTTATATTAAAAGATTCGCCGCGCGAGTCCAATCCCAAATATTCGGACGGCTTGCCGTCCAGTCCGGACAGCGGAGCCGCCATCCAGCCGTCATTGGTAAGGATAATCCCCTGTACGGCGCGCCGCGCTTCATTGTAAATATGAGCGCCTTTTTCATCGGCGGAAAATTTATTAAAAAATACGGCCTGACTCTCTCCCAATTTCTTTACCGTTTCCGATACCATCGCGTCTTGCGCCACCGTGACGCTCTCGCGCTTGCTCACTATTATTTCCTTGGTCGGCAAATATTGGTCAAGGCGCAATTTGTTAAACCACGGCAAATTTACGGCCCCGGTGAGAAGCCAATAATTGACGGCTAATTCTCCCAAAATGCCGCCGGCTACTCCAAAAAACAAAGCGAAAAGCACCACGGCAAAAAAGAGCCGCGTGCGCTTGGCCGGCTTTTCAATTTTACTCAAAGGATTTTCCGTAAAGACCTTGGCCAATTCATCATGGCGTTCTTTTTTTTCGTTTTCTTCTTTTGAACTTTTCTCTTGTTTTTTATCCATAATAAATTCTTTAATTTTGCATTTTTCACCTTTATCTCCACCTCGCCGTCAGTAAAAGAAGCGCCAGGGAGGCAAGCCCGATGGCCGCATACCCCTGAACGCGCGAAAGCGATTCGGTCCGGTGGAATTTTTGGCGGACGATTCCCGTGAAAACATAAAATGCGATCATAATAATCAGAGCGGAGACCTTGGGATCAAACGGAAAAAGCGCCACTACGGCGAAAATCTGCGCGAAAAGAAAAAATAAAATGAGCGCCAAAGGATAGTAATCCTTGGGCGCTATTTTTTGCATTATAAAAAATGATATGCCGCACAATACGGCTGCTCCGGCGCCGGCCAAAGAAACAATCGTGAAAGGCAGTCCGACGATAATTATGAAAAAAATAAAAGATGAAAATAAAAACAATATGCCGTATTGCAAAACGCGCGAGATTTGCTCAATGCTGTACGGCTCGTAAGCGGCCGGATTCCAAACAAAAGTAAAAATGTGTTCGGCGAAAAAGACGATCAGCACGGATATGCCGATCGCGGCCGCGTAATTCCACAGAGAAACCGCATTGAAAGAAACAAATAAAAATCCCCCCAGAGAAAGAAAGGCCGGCAAGAGTATCAAATGAATTTTTTCCGATTTAGAAAGCGAGCGAACGAGCCACCATAAAATAATCGAAACAAAAATCACCGGAACGATTCCGATAGCCAAAAACCAATAAAGCGTCAACGGAGAAATGTTAAGAATTGCCAAAAACGAAGCAAAAATCGCCAAACTGGAAATGAATGGTATGGCGCGGCGCAAAAGAAACATACATTAAAAACGCAAAACTCAAAATTTAAAACTAAAAATTAAAGCAGGTCTTTCTCATTTTCCGGCACGATATACTGGTACCCGTTCCATCGCATATGATAGCCAGGAATACTGTTTGGAAAAGCCAGATAAAAAGACGGACGGCTGTCTCCTTCGTATACCTGCAGCAATATTTTATCGGGCAGCATCAGCGTATTTTTATCTTCAAAAATAAGAGTCTTTTGATTGTCAAAAATCATCAGATGATATGTTTTGGACGCCGATTCTTCGGCCACGACCATTGTTTCCATTCCGTCCAGACCGCGCGTCTTGCCTTTTTTCACCAAGACCGCTTTCTCGCCTTCCGGAATCGGCAAATCCAGATTAATTTGCGTCGGCGGTTTTTCAAACGACAATTCTTTGGGCACGGCCGGAATTTCCGGAATCTTTATCATATCCTTGCCAAAAAAATACAAACCCCAAATGCCGAGATTGAGGATTAAGAATGTAGCAGCGAGAACTATTAAAAGTTTCATAATTATTTTTTTTATTTCCCGTATCTCCTCTTCCTGTTTGCGTATTCTTCCAAAGCCGCGTCCAAATCATTTTCCGAAAAATCAGGCCAAAGCTTCGGAGTAAAATACAATTCGCTGTAAGCCGACTGCCAAAGCAGAAATCCGGAAAGCCGCTGTTCGCCCGAAGTGCGGATAATCAGATCGGGAGAGGGTACGGCCGGATTGTATAAAAATTCTCCCAACATTTTTTCGGTGATTTTTTTCACGCGCGGATATTTTTCCAAAAGAGCTTCCACCGCATCGGTAATTTCCGCTCTTCCTCCGTAATTGACCGCCAGAGTAAAAACGGCTTTGGCATTGTGCTTTGTCAGATCAATGGCTTTTTTGATCGCCGCCTGCAGCTTAGCCGGAAGCTCATTGATGCGGCCGGCGACCTGAAAACGCACGCCTTTTTTATTCAGATCGTCAATTTCCTTTTCCAGAGCGAATTGCAATAAACTGAAAAGGTACGATACCTCCTTTTTCGATCTTTGCCAATTTTCAGTGGAAAAAGCGTAGACTGTCAAATACTTTATGCCGCGCGCCAGGCACCAATTCCCCGCCTCTTTAAATACCTCGTATCCTTTCTTATGTCCGAATACGGACGGCAAATGGCGATTCTTGGCCCACCGCCTGTTCCCATCCATAATAATCGCCACATGCTTTGGCAAATGCTTATTTCCAACGCTCATATTATAATTTATTGTACCCCAAACTAAAGGGCGAGTCAAACCCTACCCTTTACTTTTTATATATTTTTGATATCATAAACAAACGGATGAATATTGGTCCTCCAAATTTCTACGGGCTGTTGCCCCGCACGAATCCCGCTTTGCGGGATCGTGCAGGGTAAATATACCGGCAGGCACACGCTTCGGGGTTCATAATTTTTTCGGGGAATAGTATATCGGTAGTACGCACGCTTCGGGTGCGTGAAGGCCGGGTTCAATTCCCGGTTCCCCGAAAAAGTTATGAACGGGAATGACTTGATGTCATTCCCAGGAAATTCGCAAGGCGAATTTATGTTGATTAAGTTTGATTCTCCCCATCCCGACCAATCAAAACTTAACGGAATTTGCGAGGAGTTTGCTCAACAAGTGCAGCAACAACTTTACTATCAATACTCGTTATTAAAAACAACTCATTTTTTTATTACCTATTTAGCACGATCGTAGAAATCGGCTAATAAATTTGAAATATATTATTTTCTATAAATTAAAATTAAAATGAATGCGTAACTTATGAAATTACCGATCACCGACCAACTCCTTTGGGATATTTACAATTTTATTGAAAAAACAAGCGATATTCATGATATTTTTTCACCAAAACCATGGAAGGAAATTTTGTGCCCCGAATTTCACCAATTTCGCCGCGAATACGATAAAAAGATGGATAGACAAAGATTTAGCCGCTTGATCTGTTACTTAAAGAAAAAGGGTTATATTAAAATAAAAAACCTAGAGAATAAACGAGGCGTTATACTGACTCAAAAAGGCGGTGAAAAAATTTTAAAAACAAAATTAAAAGCAGTCAAAAACGGCATTAAAAAACGAATGGATCAAAAATGGCAGATGCTAATTTTTGATATTCCTGAAGATAAACGCGCTTTAAGAGATATTTTCCGCGATAATTTGGTGATTTTAGGGTACAATCAGCTTCAAAAAAGCGTCTGGGTGTCGCCTTACGATGTGTTGGAAAAAACCGAGAATCTAATCCGTAAATATGAGCTTGATCCTTATATTAAATTATTTTTAATTGAAGAAATATAAATCAAACTACTAAAATTTTATTACCTATTTAGTACGATCGTGGAAATTAGATAATAATGGGTGATTATAAAATTAAACTCCGGGCTGGATGATTGGCGTTTATTTATGGGTCCCGCACCATGGATTTACACCTATGGTATCTGGTCTATTTTCTGCGTGGTGCGGATTGATGCTTTGGCGAATTTTCCGATAACGAAAATAGCGAAAACAAACGGTTGCCGCCAATAAAATCATTGTTTCTTCAAATATTCTCTCGCCTTTTCAACGATTTTTTGGATTGAGGAGTCTGATTTTATCATATAATCAACCGCGCCGAGAGCTTTGGCTCTTTCAACATCTGAATCCTGTCCCAAATTGGAAAGCACGATTATCGGGATTTTTTTTAATTTCGCGTCCGGTTTTATCGCTTCCAAAAATTCAAAGCCATTTTTATTCGGCATAATCAAATCGAGCAAGATCAGATCGGGAGTAAAATCGCCCAATTTTTGCAAAGCCTCTTCGCCGTCGTGCGCGCAAGCCACTTCAAATCCTTCCTGTTTCAAGCTCGCCTCATAAGCGCGGCAAACCAATCTATCGTCTTCGACTAAGAGAATTTTAAAATGTCTTTTAGACGGCATAAAATCAATCGCTTATTTTTAAAATCTCTTTAATTTTCTTAGTCAGAAACTCAATAGACCATTCGGATTTGAGCAAGAAATCAATCGCATTCAAATGCGCGCTGTCCGCGTTTTTTGCCTGATCATTGGAGTTAGTCAGCACCAAGACTTTCATATCCTTTCCCCATTCCTGCCCGCGCAATTCTTTGAGCATAGTGAGCCCGTCCATTACCGGCATAATTATATCAAGTAAAATCAAATCCGGCTTTTCTTTTTTGGCCATTACCAATCCTTCTTGACCGTTGTAAGCCGCTATTGTCTTAAATCCTTCATGCGTCAATCCAAGCTGATAGGCTTTGGAAATAAATTTTTCATCTTCAATGATTAGAATTTTTGGCGGTTTTACCGGCATAAAATTAATATTTATTTATTTTTGGATAATTTGCCGTTTATCGGCACTGCCGCGTAAAATGTCGTACCCTTGCCGAGCTTGCTGTCAAACCACACTCTCCCGTTCATTCTCTCTAAAATCATTTTAATCGTGTATAGGCCCACGCCTGTGCCGTTGGCATCGGCTTTTATCGCATTGTCCGCCCTATAAAATCTGTCAAAAAGCCGCGATTTGGCCTCCTCCGGTATGCCGATGCCGAAATCCTGTACGCTCACGACGCACTCTTTGCCGCTTTTTTCAATTTTTATAATTATATCATTTTTCTTGCCGTTTGCAGAGTAGCGGATGGCATTCGTGAGCAGATTATGGATTACCTGCCGGAAAAGGTCAGCATCCAAATTAGTTTTGATGATATATCTTGGTTTTTTAAAATCCAAGCTTAATTTCTTTTCTTTAGCTAAAATCTTGGCTTCGTCAATGGCGCTTTTAACCACTTCGTCAATCAGGACTTCGGACGGCTTTGCTTTTAATTTACCCGATTCAATTCTGGAAAGATTAAGCAAATCATTGACCAAGCCGATCATCCTTTCCGTGGAAATACTCACATCTTCAATATATTCTTTTTGCGTTTTATTGAGTCGGCCGGCCTTGCCTGTGGAGAGCATTTCCACAAAAAGTTTGATCGCGGTCAAAGGCGTTCGCAACTGATGGCTGGCTACGGATATGAAGCTGGACTTTGATTCATCCAGCCGTTTCTCGTCTGTCACATCGCGGAAAACCACCACGGCGCCGATAATGGTTTCGCCGTATTTGAGCGGAGCGGTGGCAATAGTCACCGGAATTTTTTTGCCGGAACCGGTCTGATAATATATATTATCCCCCAATTCCCGCGCCACGATTTTTCCGGTCCGCAATGTCTCGGTGACGGGGCGCTCCTCGTTTGAAATTATTTCATTTCCTTTTAAAATTTTCCACGCATCGTAATAGGATTTGCCGCGCACTTTATCATAAGATATTTCCAAAAGCTTTTCTGCCGTTTTATTCAATAAAACAATTTTGCAATCATTGTCCACTACCGCCATTCCCTCGGCCATTGAGGATATAATGGCATTGAGCCGGTCCTTTTCTTCCCTCAAAGATATTTCCGCGGCAAAAAGATCGGCTTGGGATTTCTGAATGCTCCCCAACATTTGATTAAATACCTTGGCTAATTGCCCGATTTCGTCTTTTCCTTTGATTTCGGCTCGGATATCTAAATCGCCCTTGCCTACTTCTTCGGCCACTTTGGTGATTTTCAGCAATCCCTTCAAAAGAAAACGGCTAATTATGACTATCCCTGAAACACTGAATAGAAAAACCAATATCCCGGCGATCAAAAGACGATTTCTTATTTCCTGAAGGGGAGCTAAAACCTCATCAGATGCAATTTCCATAACCAACACCAAATCGTCCCGATCCAGGCACATTGACGCGCCCAAAACATTAATGCCCTGATAATTAAAATATTCGCCCGTCGTTTCTTTATTGTTTTCAAAACAATTTCTGACCGACGACGAATCAACTTTTTGTTTTAGTATTGAATCGCCGATGAAGCGCGAGCTTGACGCCATCAATCTATCCTCGCCCACCAAATAAATTTCCGCGGTTTTGTATTTATTAAAAAGCTCTTGGCCGCTCACCGCGCCCTGATCTATGGCCCATTTGCCGCTCAACATATCATTGATTTTATCCGCGTCAGTGAAATGCAAAAGCACGACCGCGTCCAGAGGGATCAATTTTCCGCTTTCGTCTTGCTTGGTTGAGAAAACTCGCGCCACCACATGGGTCATCGGCTCCGAGCTTTCATCCGCTTCAAATACGACCGGCCGCCCAAACGCCTGGCCGAATTCCGATTTTATGGCTTGACTGAATTTATGGGCATTCAACCGCCGCTCTTCTTCCGCTTCGTCAGTCCCAATCCGGCTTTCTTTGGACGAAACGATTACTATTCCATCCGGCCCCAAAACATCCATTATGATTGCCTTCGGATCATAAACAATTTTGCGTTCGCGCATATACGCGCTTAATTCTTTCGCCAATTTATCTTTTTCTTCCGCATTTCCGCTTTTTACGGCTTCCAAAAGCGCCTCGGTATTATTT
>Ga0209541_10002521_pt1 | contig 34570 bp, 38 predicted proteins | sample RifCSPlowO2_01_FD_184027 | JGI IMG/M metagenome (GOLD analysis project Ga0209541, IMG submission 184027) | Groundwater microbial communities from Rifle, Colorado - Rifle CSP2_plank lowO2_0.1 (SPAdes) (version 2) | ecosystem: Environmental > Aquatic > Deep subsurface > Groundwater | place...
GAAGGCCGATATGCCAATTAAGCCAAGTTACAACAAGAATCATTTTACATAATAGAAGAAGAATTTCATATTTTAGCAAGCTGGCTCACGCCAGCTAATATCCACGCAACGCCGGTTATTCCAATACATTTTTATAATCAATCATCTAACCAACCAATATGTTTGGCTACAGCTACTTGACTGTTGGAAATTTCATCTTCTTCTTGCTTTTGATAGCAGTTGTCATAGTTGTGCTTCTTGCCTCATTTATTTTCTTCAGGTTTGGGGGAATCTTGTCTGGTATAGCAAAATTCTTCATGATAATCCTTCTGGTATTTGTTATGATAAGCCTTATAGTTGGATTTATCAATGTGCCAAATAATGTGACAAGTTTTGTAGTTAAGGCTTTGAATGCGACTCCTTGAATAATTTAAAGATAATGTTTATAAACACCTGATGAGTTTGCTATATAAAAAAGGGGCTAGAATTGCCCAGACTTCTGGGGAGTTGAATTATGGAATGGATCTATTTTTTCAATAAAAAGAATAATCTTGTTGATGCGTTAAAACAGACCCAAATCTGTTCAGGATTTACAAAGCATCAGATAAGGAAGATTGCAGAGATCGCCCATGTTAGGTCTTTTCGGGATCAGGAATTGATTTTTAGGAAGGGTGATCCTTCTCACGGCTTATATATCGTTCTTACAGGTAAAGTTGAAGTTTTTTTGCAGAAGAAGGATCAATCTCAGGTTCTTGCAAATTATGAGCCATTCCAGTATTTTGGCGAGTTAGCCTTGCTCAAAGACAATACTAGAAAAGCTAGCGCAAAAGCGATCGGGGCAACAAAACTCTGTTATCTTTATAGGGAAGACCTAAGGAGATTATTCTTGGCTCATCCGACGATTGGCAGAGATACTTATGAATTTTTCCTTGGCTTATTGGTTGAGCGCCTCGACTTTGCGAATGAGCAATTGATGAAAAAATGAGAACACTTAATACAAATCCAAGGATCTGGATATTTATGGCAGTGATTGTGCTAGTATTGGTAGCTCTCGGATGGATGTTTTGGTTTTTTCGGGAAACAACAATCTATATCCTCATTACCCTTTTAGCTGTGATTATCCTTAAGCCTATCGTCAATTATCTTGAGCATAATAAGATAAGGAAATCCGCTGCATTTCTTGCTATTATAATCTTATTTCTCTGTCTGGTTGGTATCACAGTTTTTTACGCAATTCCTAGCATCTCTGCTGAAGTGAAGTCAATATCTGATGACTGGCCTATGATCCAGCAGAGGATCAATGATGAGGTTTTTCAAAAAAGGGCGACTGGAACTTACTATTTTCCTGCGCTTAATCTTGATGTGAGCCAGGATTTTCTTCACAGCATCAAGGATGATTTGACAACTTGGGTCAATTCATTCGCATTTTGGGCGATCCAGCTGATCATTGGTGTGATCTTCATTGTTCCATTCATGGTCTACATTCTGCTGAAGGAAGGTAATGAGATTAAAAAGAGGTTTTTTAGCCTTATCCCAAACAAATATTTTGAAGTTATACTATGCATGTTCGAGGAGATAACTATTTCTATTGAGCACTTTGTCTCTGCAAAGATTATCCAGTCTGCTATAGTCGCCTTGATTTCCAGCATTGGATTTCTGATTATCGGAATCAAGTTCCCGATAGTGCTGGGGATTATTGTGGGTATACTGAACATAATCCCATATTTTGGCCCTATCATAGGAGCAGTTCCTCCGATTGCTGTTGGTTATCTTTTGCATGACTTCAGGACAGCATTCTTGGCTTTTATTGTTATTCTAGTTGGCCAGGCAGTTGATAATCTTTATACTACCCCAGTCCTTCTGCCAAAGCTCGTTAACGAGCATCCTCTAATTGTTATTATCTCTATTTTAGTTGGAGCAGAACTCGCTGGCCCTGTCGGGATGGTTATTGCTCTGCCGATATATTCCGTTTTTAGGATCATTCTTACGCATTCTTATAAGGCATTGGATGCTTTGCATTCTGATGAATCATTAGGTTAATTCTCTTGGAAAAGGTTATATATCCTAATTCATTTTATTCATTTATGAAAACAGATTTGGTAATTGCGGGGCTGTTGATCCATGAGAATAAAGTGCTTCTAGTCCATCACAAAAAACTTGGTTTGTGGCTTCCTCCAGGCGGCCATATTGAAAAAAATGAGACGCCTGATGCTGCTCTCAGAAGGGAGATGAAAGAAGAGCTGGGCATTTCTGTTGAGATACTTAACAAGCCAGATTTCCCTATGCAAGGTAACATCAAGGAGCATCTTGCTGTTCCATTTTATTCCAATGTCCATAGTGTTGGAGATCATGACCACAGCTGTTTTTATTATATCTGCAAACCTATGATGCCAGACACGATTAACCTTAACAAAGAGGAGCTGAATCAAATTGCTTGGTTTACTGCAGAAGAATTATCCAAGCCTTTTATCCCAGCTGATGTCAGGAATATTGCTTTACTTGCTTTTGAACGGTTTAGAAACTTAGAATAAGTTTTATTTTCTCTGATTCTTATAAAGCCCTTCAACTCTGTTTATATCATCAACATCATCAATTCCTTTATCGAGCCTTAGCCTCAGGACTCTTGGAAACCTTAGAGCATATCCAGAAGAATATGTTGGGCTTTTCTGTATCTCTTCATAATTTATCTCAACAATTATTTTTGGCTTTACATGAACATATCTTCCTTCTTCTTTAAAGATATTTGGCTTGATCAATTTTGTCAATTGCTCAAATGTAACACCTTCCTGCTCTAATTCCTTTATTCCTGTCCCGACTTTGCCGATCTCATAGAAATCTTTTCCGTGCCTGCATGCTAATGTGAAGCTGCTCAGCCACTCTGACCTTTTTCCTTCTCCCCATTCTGCTCCGACTATGGCAAGATCAAGCGTTTCCATTACAGGTTTTATCTTTACTCCAAAGCCGACTCTTGATCCAGGCTTGTATTCTGCATCAAGTTTTTTGGCCATAACCCCTTCATTGCCTTTAGCAAGCGATTCTTTATAGAACTCTTTTGCCTCACCGATCTGGTCAGTTATGATCTGCCTTATCATCTCTATCTTGTCCTTCTTTTCATGTATTATTGCTTTTACTCTCTTTCTTCTTTCAGAAAATGGCACCATAAGCAGGCTCTCACCGTTTATATCCATTGCGTCAAAGACATTGATCATTATCGGGATCTTCTTGGCGATATCAGCTACATCATAAATCCTTTTGATTCTCTGCGAGATATTCTGGAATGGCAGCCATTGTTTTGTTGCTGGGTCAATTCCGACAATTTCTGTGTCTATTATGAAATTTTCAGATTTCACGTTTTCCTTGATGAGTTCAATCACATCAGGAAATTGTTTTGTCACATCATCAAGCCTTCTTGTAAATAGATTTATCTTGCTGCCATTTCTATGTATCTGCATCCTAAATCCGTCAATCTTGTATTCGAATGCTGCAGGCTTCCCGACTCTTTCAAATGCGTCTTCAAATCCTTCCGCTTTTTGGTAGAGCATGACTTTTATTGGTTTTCCAGGCTCAAGCGTTGTTTTTCCAAATGCTTTGTCGCCTTTTTCCTTGACGAGCTGTGCCAATTTTCCAAAATCTGCAGTCATATCATATAGATGCTGCACTTTTGCATTATATTCATTATATCTTTCGCGATGCTCATCATCCACAACATCTTTTTCTTCTTTGTTGTCATACTTGATGTTCAATTCGTCTCCAAAAAACGCCCATACAATCGCATCTCTTAATGCTCCTTCTCCAACTCCAACTCTTAAGTCTTGAAGGACAGTCCTTATGATGTATTTAGCCTCTTTTTTTGTTGCAGATGTCAATAGCTCTGCGATCAATTTGACTTTTCTGTCTACAGTTCCCTGCCCTTCCATCTCTGTCAATTTTCTTAGGTTGTCAAAGACCTTTTTTACGCTTAAGTCATTTCTTGTCAAGGTGTGCTGTTTTTTTCCTTCAATAAGGCTTTCAGCAGACAGTCCAAGGTCTCCTGTTTTTTTCCAGTTTTTCTCCACTTCATCTGCGCTTGAGCCTGATGCAACAGCTAATGCTTTTAAGACTAGCCTTGATGCAACTCCTAGCTCTCTTTCGTCATAAGCTGGATATAATCTGCCTTGCAAAAGCAAGGTAAGTTGAGGAAGATCATCAGCTGGAGTCTTTTTGAGCAGCTCTGATATGTAGAAGGTCTTTTCCAGCCTTTTTGTAGTGCCTTCAAGCTTTTCATATATCTCAACTAAGTCAGAGTATTTCATATGTCTGACTAAGGAATGTTTATATTTATATCTTTCTGAAAAAAATTGTTCAGATTACTGATATTATTTATAAATGCGTAAAACTAATATATATTGAAGAGATTGCAAGCATGACAATGCCCGATTATGTTCTTGCAATGAGAAAGGCAGCTGCTATCATCACAGATGAAGGTGGCATCACTTGCCATACATTAATTATAAGTAGAGAACTTCAAAAGCAATTGCATTGCAGGCACAAAGATTGCAACAAGATTATTAAAGGATGGCTATATAGTGCAGGTAAAAGGCATCAACAGCGTTGAGAGGATATTAGAAAGATGAAGATAGATCAATTGCTTAAACAGGAATGGCACATTCAAGGATTTATTGCTTCTCCATTATATATAGTTCCATGCGGCTGCTCAGGAATCATGATGAAAGATTATTTCGGATTTGGATTTAATTATTTCCTTTATTTTTTCAGGAATGACTATGTTGAGATGCACTATAATGTTAATGACCTAAAAAGGATCTGGTTTGAGCTTGAAAAAAAGATAAAAAAAGACAGCGATTATTTGGGCAAGGTGAGAAAAGATTATATTAGCATGATGCATAGTTTTAAGCTATTGATGGATCATATTGATGCAATCGACCTAAAGAGAATCAGCAACAAGGATCTTTTTAGCCTATTGCAAAAAGTGATAAATATGGATATGGAGTCTGTAAAAATAGGCCATATCATAGAGCCGTTCTCGCTTGTAAATGACAGGAAACTCAGGCATATAATCAGGGATTCTACTGATGATCCTAAAAATATAGGCAGGTACTTTGGTCTCTTGTCTCATCCTGTCAAGAATTCATGGACTAATGACAGTGAGTTTGAGCTTTACAAGATATCAAAAGTTAAAGACAAAAAGCGAAGGGAAACACAGCTCAAAGCGCATGCGAAAAAATATTTTTGGGTCAAGAACAATTATCTTGATGCTAAGCCATTCGGCGTTAAGGAATTTGCTGATGAGCTAAAAGACGTAAAAGATTACAAACCATTGGACTACGGCAAAATAAAGAAAGACAAGTTATTATTGATAAAGGAACTTAACTTTGATAAAGATACTGTTGAGATGATCCACCAGATCGAATTTTTTATGGATTTTCAGGATGAGAGGAAGAAATACATACTTCAGAGCCTGCATTATCTTGAAATGCTTTGCAGAGAGCTCACAGTTAGGTTCAAGATAGAAGGAAACCTTGTAAAATATCTATTGCCAGAGGACATAAATGAAGAATTCCTGGGAAGTAAGGATCTAAAAAATGTGCTGAGAAAAAGACGGGAAGGCTGCCTTATAGTATCTTCAGAATCAGGCAATATCATCATCACTGGAGCAGAACTGTCAAAATTAATGCATAAGCTTGAAAGTAGACCAGATGTTGAAACAAGTGACTTGTATGGATTTTGTGCTTCTGCTGGAACTGCTGTAGGAAGGGCAGTTATCTGCAAATCAATTGCTTCCATCAATAATGTTATGGATGGTGATATAATTGTTGCTTCGATGACCAGGCCTGAATATACTTCTGCTATGAAAAAATCTGCTGGAATAGTAACAGATGAAGGCGGCATCACATGCCATGCAGCGATTGTTAGCAGGGAGCTTGGCCTGCCTTGTGTGATTGGCACAAAGATTGCAACAAAAGTGATCAGGGATGGTGACCTCATCGAAGTAAGGGCAAACCATGGCATAGTCAAGATTCTTGAAAGAAAGCACTAGTTTGAAATCATGTTATATGTTTCAGGCAGATTTTAATATTGAAGTAAGATTATAGTTTTTCTAGATCATTTGTAAGGTTGATTCGTGCCGCGGTATAAACAAGTTTTGAATATCTTATGCTATCTTTTAATCATGATTTATATTTTTCTGCAAAACTGAAATATTTATATATTAGTAGTTTTATAATGTCCAATATGGCAAGAAAATTGTTTTTGGTGGTTCTGGTCATTATTTCTCTATTAGCTATTTCTTGTTCCAAGCAGAGTGCAGAAGCAGGAAATCCTATTATTGGAGATGTTATTAAGGATATTGAAGCTCCTGTCGAACAAGATACTGTTCAAGAAACACCAGTTCAGCCTGTTGACTGCTCCAATAAAGCAGACCTTCAGCAAAAGCTTGATTCTATCAACCAAAAGATTGCAGGCTATGAAAACGAGCTTAAGCAGCTGAACACAGAGCTTTTGGTTGCATTGAGAGCAGGCAATTATGATGGCATGAAGAGCATCCAATATGATGTTGAGAAAGCATTAAAGCTTGACAGCATTGCAAAAAGGAATTCTGTGTATTTGACAGAGCAGTTAAGCCAGTGCAGTTAGTTGTATCATTTAATAATTATCAGGTTGTAATTAATTCTATAAAAAATCAGAATTACAGGAAAAAAAATCCAGCCATGGCCAGACGCAGCTGACCAGGTTCCCATACTTTAGTAGGGGGTTCTGGTCAGCGGAGTAGGATTTTGGCACAAAATCCGTCTGTGCCATGTATGGCTGGATTTTTCTTGATTTTTAATATTTTATCCACCTCACCAATCAAAAGTATTAAAAAAGAGCATTGGTTCTTTTATCCTGTTATGGACAGGAAAAATCCTATATTCAGGCAGGTTTGTAGGGAGATTATTGAAGAATTGAAGAAAAGCCCTGTGAAAAGCAAGCATCATCTTAACCAGATCAAGATAGATGTCATCAAGAAGAACAAGATTGATATTATTCCGACAAATATTGATCTGTCTGAATGTGCAACCCAGGATGAAAGGGATTCTTTAAAGGATATTTTGTCAATAAAACCGATAAGAGTCTTATCAGGAGTGAATGTTGTTGCATTGATGACTGCTCCGTTTGGATGTCCTCACGGAAAATGCATTTATTGCCCGGGTGGCCTTAATTCTCCATTTGGCGACACTCCTCAGAGTTATACAGGCACAGAACCGAGCGCAAGAAGAGGAAAAAGGAACAATTATGACTCTTATCTTATAGTTTTCAACAGGTTAGAGCAATACATCTGCATGAACAGGATTCCAGATAAGGTGGAACTCATAATCATGGGAGGCACATTTCCAAGCTATCCAAAAAAATATCAGGAAGAGTTTGTTGGCCATTCATTTAAGGCGATGAATGATTTTTCAGACTTATTTTTCAAAGATGGCATTTTTGATTATGACAAATTTTTGGAATTTTTCGAGCTCCCAGACGATATTGGTGGTAAAGAAAGGGCTGCCCATATCATGGAGAAATGCCTGAAGATCAAAAACAACAAGCCATTAAATTTAGAGGATGAGCAGAAAAAGAATGAGACTTCTTTGATCAGGTGCATTGGTCTAACAGTTGAAACAAAGCCTGATTGGGCTAGGACTATTAATGGAAAAGATTTTTTAAGATTAGGCTGCACAAGGATTGAACTAGGTGTCCAAACATTGTATGATAATGTTTTAAAATTCGTGAACAGGGGCCATTCATTACAAGACATTATTGATTCTACAAGAGAGCTAAAGGATCTTGGCTTTAAAATAAATTATCATATCATGCCAGGCCTTCCTGGAGTCACAAAAGATATGGACTTAGCTTCTTACAAAAAGCTTTTTTCAGATCCTGATTTCAGGCCAGATATGGTCAAGATTTATCCATGCATGGTCTTTAAAGGGACTAAACTCTATGATATGTGGAAAAAATGGGAATATAGGCCGTTAAATTCAGATGATGCAGCTAAGATGATTGTTGAATTTAAGAAAAATACACCTGAATATGTGAGGATTATGAGAGTCATCCGTGATATTCCTACAAATATGTCAGAAGATGGCGTCAGGAAGACCAATTTGAGGCAGGATATTGCTTTGTTTATGGATAAAGAGAATGCTAAATGCAGATGCATAAGATGCAGGGAAATAGGCAGGTCATCCCAAGTTATTGATGGTTATGAGATCAAGGTGATCAAGTACAGCGCATCTGCAGGCCAGGAATTTTTTATAGAAGCTCAGTGCAATGATTCATTGCTTGGCTACTGCAGATTAAGGTTTCCCTCATCTTCATTAACTCCCGAGATAACTGATGCTTCTGCCATTATTAGGGAGCTTCATGTCTTTGGTGTTAAGGAGCAAATTGGAGTTAAAGGTATGATTGGCAAATCAACCCAGCATATTGGTATCGGAAAAAAGCTGATGAAAGCTGCTGAACTTATTGCAGAAGAGCATGGCAAGGAAAAGATCGTCGTTATCAGCGCTGTTGGCACAAGGGAATATTACAAAAAGCTGGGCTATTCTTTGGATGGATATTATATGTCTAAAACGATTTGCTAGTTAATCTAATCCAGATTTATTTATAATATATGCAGCGGAAAAATTTGGTATACCTGATAAAAATTAATCTCTCGAAATATGCCAAAACGACTTGGCTGGGGCATATTTTTTCCCAGAAAAATCAGTTTTCCTCCAGGAACTGCTTGATATCTGCAACTTTTTTTGGATTCAAAGAAACATGAGCATCATATCCGCTTCCCGTCCTTTTTTGTTGGAGAAATATCCATTCATCACGCATCATCTCTTTCAAGACTTTTTCGAGCATTCTTTTACCCTGATGAGTGTTCCGGTAATGTTCTGGGATTCCTTTTTTCACAAAATCAAAAGGTGTATGTTTCCCACCCCAGATATTTGATCGGACAAGTTTCTGCAGAATAAGTTTTTTTAATCCTTGCATGTCATCCATAGGTTCAACAAGGCTGTACAGCCTTAATAATCTTTCCTTTAGTTATTGTACATTGATATATAATTTGGAAAGATTTAAATAGTTGTGAATTCTACTTTGTTTTAAGATGGAAGAATCAATCTTTTTGAAAAATGTTGGGGACAGCCCACGCATGAGGCTCTTGCAATACCTGATTGAAGGCAGAGGATTTGATTATACCTTGACGGATATGCTCAATGCAGGAGTCAGCTGGGGAACTTTAAACACCTTAATCCCAAACCTTGCATCATTAGGCATTATAACAAAAACAAGAAAAATAGGAAGAGCAACACTCTATAAAATCAATAGAGACAACACAGCAGCGCAGCAATTACTCAAGCTCTATGATGACCTAATACTCCAGCAGCTCAATTCAATTGAACACAAAATAAAGGTCCCAGCCAATTAGGTATTATTCTAAACATAACAAAAAAGTTTTTTGTGATTTGGCGCACAATCAGCATGGGACGCCTTTTAATTTAGAAGTGAGATGTTAATTTAATGCAGAAACGCACCTATAACTAAATACCAACCAAAAAGTATAAATACTGACATTCACTTTGATGTATTCCATGAAGTTATATCTTGTCAGGCATGGCGAGACTGACGAAAACGCAGGGAACATTGTTCAAGGCCACCTCGATACAGGGCTTAGCCATCATGGCTATGATCAAGCAAGATCTATTGCTGAAAGGCTTTCTGTTGAAAATTTTGATTTTGCGTATTCAAGCGATCTTACCAGGGCTCTTTTCACTGCTGATGAGATCTTATCACATCATCCTTTGGTTGAACTTATGCCTGTAAAAGAATTAAGAGAACAATCAAAAGGGATTTATGAAGGAAAACCTAAGGAATTGATGATTAGAGATATGAAAAGGCAAAATAGCCATTGGTGGAATTTCACTCCTATTAACGGTGAGTCTTTGGAAGATGTTTGGCTAAGAGTAATTCCTTTTTACGAGAGATTAAGGCAGAGTCAGAATGGCAGCCCTGTATTGGTTGTATCACATGGAGGGCCTATTGCTTGCCTTCTGTCATATCTTCACCATGACCTTCTAGAGAATGCTTGCAAGTATGTTCCTGATAATACTGCAATCTCAATAATTGATGTGGACAAAAAAGGCAATTGCTCATTTGAGATCATGAATAGTTCAGAGCATTTGTGTGTGAGATAAAATCCAATTTTCTAATTATCGTTTTCTGAATGCTGGCTATTTTATGGATGTTCAACACTTACAACAAAGCGATTCTTATCAGGTACAGAAACAAATACTTCTTCTCCGCCTTTAAGTTTTAGGCTTCTTGCTACATCTCTGTTGATATACATTCCCAGCCTATCATGGGAGAGTTTAATTATTTTCTGCTTTATTTTCAATGTCACCTCTTTTGCCTTAATTTCAGATATTGCTTTCTCCATGGATTTACCGTCAAAATCAAAATAGCCGCATTTTCCACATTGATAGCTGGCAACAGGACTATCTGCATCTTGTATTTTTACATTGATTTCTTTTAATCTTGCATTGCATTTTGGGCATGCTAGAGATGCTTCAGATTTATGTTTCATTTTGAATCACCTTTATTTTACTTTAACATTAATAACATACAAAATCTTGTCCTTTAATTCGCATAAGATGTAAAACCGATCATCTTCAATCTCTATCCTTTCTCCTTTTTTGCGCTTATTCTTTATCGTATAGATCAGGCGTACAACATCACTCCATGCTAAAGCTCCTTTGTGATATTGCTCGAAATGGTCACTTCTTCTGATTTCTTCAAAATACATTGATATCAACTTACTAAGTGACTATAAATTAATAGTCATTTATACTATATAAACTTTTCTGAATTTATGAAGTTAAGATATACTGCTTCTAGTCAGATTTATATGCATTTCCCATTATTTTTCGCAGTATTTTCGAAAAAAAATAGATAATCTTCAGCTTAAATCGTGTTTTTATTGTTTTGCTTAATATTACCAATAAGTATAAATAAAGAATTAAATTTTGTATATGAGATGAAGCTTTATCTAGTTAGGCACGGCGAAACACATGAGAATGCTAATGGCATCATCCAGGGCCATATTAATACAAAGCTTAGCTCTCTTGGTAAAAATCAAGCAAAATTGATTGCTAGTAGGCTTAAAGATGAGAAATTTGACTTTGCTTATTCCAGTGATCTGGATAGATGTACTATGACAGCAAAGGAGATTTTAAAGTTTCATCCTTCTTTAAAATTGAATTTGGAAAAAGCGATAAGGGAGCAGGCTAAAGGAGAATTTGAAGGAATGAAAAGAATTGAAGTTTTTAAGAAGTCAGAAAAACCAGATTGGTGGAATCATCCTTTTGGTGGTGCAGAATCTATGAAAGATGTCTGGAAAAGGACAATCGATTTCTATGAAAATATCAGAAAAAAACATAAGGATGATGCTGTCCTGGTAGTTAGCCATGGAGGACCAATCACTTGCCTTCTTGCTTATTTGCACAAGCAAGGGATAGAACATATTGGAGATTATGGTGATATGGAGAACACGGCAGTTTCAATAGCTAATATAGACTATAAGGGAGAATGTGTTTTTGACCGTTTAAGATGTGCTGTCCACTTAAGTAAGTAAATAATCTATGTTAATGAAAAGTTTAGATATTTATTTTTTTATTTCTCTGAATCAATAAAATTTAATCAATAAGCTCAATTAATTCCTCAATATCAATGCCCCCTTGCCTAATAATTGCTCTAAGAGTCCCTTTTTGAAGTTCTGCATGATTAGGAACAGTCAATCTCCTGTGAGGAGCTTTAATATGTCTCAGAATAAAATGGCTTGCTGTCTGATGGTCGACCAAATATCCAACTTTAGATAAGGCCTTAATTAATTTTAAGCCAGAAATTATCGGCAGTTTAGGCATCTATTTCAATAACCTCCTCATCTATAGAGGGAGGTATTGCTTCGTTGTGCTTTTTCAAGCTCTGTAAATAGCCTTTTATGGCTTCTCGAATATTTCTTATTGCTTCTTTTCTTGTTTTTCCCTGAGAAATGCATCCAGGCAAGATTGGGCATTCTGCGCTAAATCCTGATTCGTTTTTTTCCAGAAATATCCTATATTTCATTATTGAATTGAAATATTCTCCAATATTTAATTCTTTTGACATTTTGGACCTCAATAGAATATCAATAATTGCTGTTTATATGCATTTCCCATTATTTTTCGCAGTATTTTCGGATAAAACAGCATAATCTTCAATTTATAGCAAATCACGTTAATAATCGGAACTTTGTTCCATTCATAATGAGTGATTTGCTTACATAGAAATGATCAGGCATTTCTTGTACTAAAAATTGCAAGGCAATTTTTATGTATTAGGAAATAACTTTACAAATATTTTAGCATACGAATATTAAAGTTATTTCCTATAATTGAAACCTTTAAAAACAACGCCATCTTATCTTTTTTCTATGCCCGGAATAATGCCTAATGCTGATAGCGTTGTATTTAAGGAAAAATTCGTTGAAAGATATTCTTCATTGACAGATTGGGAATCTTTTAAGAGAACTTCTCTTACATTTCCAAGAAAAGGTGTCAGGATAAATACGTTAAAGAGATCGATTGAAGAAATAAAAGGACGCCTTGAAGCTCTCGGCTGGATTTTAGAGCAAGTGCCATGGATCAAAGAAGGCTTCTGGATAAAACATGAGACTGGAAGGAGAGATTTAGGCAATACTTTGGAGCATTCTCTCGGCTATATTTATGTTCAGGAGCCTGTTTCTATGATACCTCCGATTGTTCTTGAGCCAAAGCCTCATGAATTAGTTCTTGACATGTGCGCTGCTCCAGGAAGCAAGACAACTGAGATTGCCCAGATGATGCAGAACACCGGAATCTTGATCGCAAATGATTACAAAGGTGACAGGATTGCCGCTCTAGGAATTAATATCCAAAGAAGCGGGATATCTAATATTGTGATTAGCTTGATGATGGGGCATCAGTTCAGAAGGCTTCTTGGAAAAGTTGAGTTTGACAAGATTCTTGTTGATGCTCCTTGCTCTGGCACAGGAACTATAAGGAAATCGCTAAAAACTCTGCAGATGTGGAACCCCAATATGATTAGAAAGCTTTCTGGCATGCAAAAGCAATTGTTAGATACAGCTTTTAATTTGATTAAACCTGGAGGAACTGTTGTCTATTCCACTTGCAGCTGTGAGCCTGAGGAAAACGAGGAAGTTATTGATTTCCTGTTAAAAAAGCACAGTAATGCTAAGCTCGAAGAATTTCATCTTAATGGCTTGAAGACATCTCCAACAATCCTCGAGTTTGAGGGAAAAACCTATGATCCAGAAATAAAGAAATGCCTAAGATTATGGCCTCAGGATAACGATACAGAGGGCTTTTTTGTGGCGAAGGTAAGGAAAATATGAAAAGTTGTTATATCTGAAATACTATAAATCACTATATGTTCTCCCAAACATTTATATATCAATTATCGTGATTTCTATTTAAAAAGAGGTGGCTTGATGGCAGTTTATTCTATTAAGAGAGCTGAGTTCAATAAGCTGATAAACCTCTCCAAAAAAACTTATGATGTCTTTGGCCCAGTCAAGAAAGATTCCTCAATCTCCTATGAGCAGATTGATGATCCAAATAACATTGCTTGGACTGGTAACTCTTATGTTCCTCCAAAGCATTTCTTCATGCCGCATAAAGAAGAGTTATTTAGATTTGAAGATGGTAAGTTCACAACCTCTTCAAAAAAGATAAGACAGCGAATTATCCTCGGATTAAAGATGTGTGACCTTAATGCTATGAGCCATCATAAGACATTGTACATTGACAATTACAATGACGAGCATTATAAGATGCTCTTTGACCAGACATTATTGGTCGGCTATCTTTGCAGGAAAGAATGTTCTCCTTACGCTTTCTGCGGCTCATTGGACTTAAAAAGGTTTTATGACTTGATGATAATTGATCTTGAGCAAAAGAACGAAAACTTCTTAGTAGACATTGGCTCAGAAAAAGGCCAAAGATTCATTGACGCAAATAAGAAATTTTTCAAAAAAGAGGAAAAAACAATTCCTGAAGCTGATTTCAAGATGAAGTTTGCTGACAGGCTAAAAAAGCTTGATATTTCTAAGCACTATGACCACAAAGACTGGCATAAAGGTGTTGATCTCTGCTTAAGCTGTGGTGCCTGCACCTCTCTTTGTCCCAGCTGTTACTGTTTTGAATTAAAAGATGAGCCAAGCCTAAAAGATTCATCAGTTTCAAAAGTAAAAGAACTCAGCTCTTGCCAATTAGAATCTTTTTCAAAGGTTGCAGGCAATGTGGTTTTCAGGAAAGACCGTTCTCAAAGGTTTAAGCACAGGATCTATCACCAGCTGGATTACTTTAAGAAGCGTTATGGCATAAATCTTTGCACAGGCTGCGGCAGATGTATCCAATATTGCCCGACAAGGATTGATTTTGTAAAGATTATAAATGAGATGGCATGATGAAGCAATTGATTCCTGAATTTGCAAAAGTGTTGAAAAGAAAAGATGAGACATCTGACACTTTTTCTATAGTTCTTGAGACAAAGATTAAGCATGATCCTGGCCAGTTTGTAGAGCTTGGCATTCCTGGCATTGGTGAAGCTCCTATTTCAATTGCTTCTTATTCAAAAGGAAGCCTTACGTTGACCATTAGAAAGGTTGGTAATGTTACTAATGCTCTTGCAAAAGTGAAAAAAGGAGATAAGATTACAGTAAGAGGCCCTTATGGAAAAGGCTATCCTATGGATTCTTTGAAAGGTAACAGCATAGTCATTATTGGCGGCGGTTGTGGTGTTGCTCCATTAAAATGTGTTATTGATTTCATTTCACAGCACAGGGATGATTATGATGATATCCACCTTTTTTTGGGATACAGAAGCCCATCTGATATTTTATACGAAGATAAACTAGCAGCTTGGAAAAAAGATTTCAAGCTCACTATGACTGTTGACAAAAATCCTGGGACTACTTGCTATGACGCAAAAGTTGGTTTTGTTACAGATGCTGTTAAGGAAAAGATTACTGACAATGACAACAAGGTTGTTTTTCTTTGTGGTCCTCCTATCATGATTACAAACACTATCAAACTATTAAAGTCAAAAGGCTTTCATGATGACCAGATGTTTATCAGCGAGGAAAGATTGATGCATTGCGGAATAGGAATATGCTGCCATTGCATGATACACGAAAAGTTCACTTGTATGGATGGCCCGGTGTTTCGCTATGATGAGATAAAAGATTATCATAATGATTGAGAGTATTGAAGATGGCAAAAAATAAAATGACAAAAAAGTCAACTGCTAAGATAAAAATTCACAAGCATATCATGGCAAAAACTAATCAGAAAAAAAACCCCAAAAAAAACAAGCTTAAAGTAGCCTTTTTTGGCATAACAGGTTGTGCAGGCTGCCAATTAAGCTTTCTCTTCACAGATGAAGATGTTATTGACTTGCTGGATAAGATTGATGTCGTAAATTTTCCGTTCATTAAGGAAAAAGCCAAGAGCAAGAGCTATGATATTACGTTTATGGAAGGCCTTGTTGCTGATGAGCAGGACTTAAAGACCCTCAAAGAGGTTAGAAAAAACTCAAAGATCCTAATCGCATTAGGCGCATGCGCCCACACAGGCTGTGTTCCTGCTTATCGAAGATTTACCAGTCTTGAAAATTTTGAGCATCTTTTGTTCAAAAAGAAAAAAGAGTTAGCGGATTTAAATCCTGGGCCGATAAGCGAGCATGTTGCAGTTGACTTCACGATTCCAGGGTGTCCTCCTGACAAAGAGGAGATCAAGTATTTCATAAAGCAGTTCTATCTCGGCAAAGACCCTAGGAATTATGAGGATCCTGTCTGCATTGAATGCAGGAAAAATGGAAATGAATGCCTTCTTGATATTGGAAAGCCATGCCTTGGCCCAATCACTAGGGGCGGCTGCAATGCTGTCTGCATAAATGGCGGTTTTGAGTGTTGGGGCTGCCGTGGCCCAACGAAAGACGCCAATATGGAAGTAATGATCAAGCTTTTGCTTGAGAAAGGCCACAGCAGGGAATTTATTATTGAAAGGATGAGGATTTTTGTTGGGACAAAACATGATGCTTTAGAAAAATATCTTAAAGAATTGAAAGGAGAAGCAAAAACATGAGCAAAACAATAACGCTTAATCATATAACTAAGATTGAAGGCCATGCCTCTCTTAATCTTAAGATTGAAAAAGGCAAGGTTCAAGTTTGTGAATTAAGCTCAACAGAAGGGGCAAGATACTTTGAAGGCATCCTTCTTCAAAAAAGGTTTTTTGAGGCTCATGAGATAAGTTCAAGGATCTGTGGAATTTGCAGCTGCGCCCACACTATCTGCGCATCAATGGCTATTGAAGATGCGTTAAACATGAATGTTTCTGAGCAGACAGTTCATCTCAGAGAATTGATCACTTTGGGTGAAAGGATTAGGAGCCATGCAACTCATCTTTATTTCCTTGCCCTTCCGGATTATTTAGGTTATGAATCAGCGTTGTCTATGCTTCCAAAATACAAGACTGCGATTGTAAGGGCAATTAAGATGACAAAGATTGGGAATATTATGATCAGGGTCATTGGCGGCAGGGATCTTCATCCAGTATCTAACACAATTGGAGGCTTCTTAAAGCTTCCATCAAATGATTCTTTAAAAAAATTAAAAGCTGACTTAAAATCGATCAAGCCAGATGCAGACGCAACTGTTAAATTGTTCTTAAGTTTAAAGCAGAGGAATTTTGACAGAAAAGTTGATTATATGTCCTTGACAAATCCAAACAAATACGCAATATTGACAGGGACTTTGAAATCAGAAACAAGCAATTTTGATAAAAAAGATTTCCATGACCATATAAATGAGTACAGAGCGCCTTATAACACAGCTAATTTTCTTGTTAAGGATGGAAATCCTGTCCGTGTCGGCGCTCTTGCCAGGTTTAATAACAACAGCAGTCAATTAAGCAAGGATGCTAGGTCTTTCCTGAAAAAATCAGGATTAAAGCTTCCTAACTATAACCCTTTCAACAATAATCTTGCGCAGGCTATTGAACTAGTGCATTGTATTGACTATTCAATAAAGCTTTTGAATAGCATGGAAATTGTTCCTGAAACCATTTCAAGGCTAAGGCAGATTCCTACAAAAGCAGGCCATGGTATCGGCGCAATTGAAGTTCCCCGCGGAACTTTATGGCATGAATATTCGATTGATGACAAAGGTATTATTACAGCAGCAAATATCATTACTCCTACTGTCCAGAATCTTAAAGCTATGGAAGATGACATAAGGAATTATGTTCCTTTAGTTCTTGATATGCCAAAGGACAAGGTTGTAATTGAGATAGAGAAGCTGATAAGGTCATATGATCCATGCTTTAGCTGTTCAACCCATTTCCTGAAGGTAAATTGGAAATAATAACATAAAAAATTGCACTGAAGTGCAGGAGTTAAACAAGTACAATTTTTATTTATGCAAAAGCCAAAAAAAATAATTAAAAAAGTCTACATTTTCGGCAATGAGTATGTCAACCAAGATAATTTTGCCCATAAGGTGGCAGGATTTTTCAAAAAGCCTTTTAAGCACGTTCATTGCGAGTCTCCTGATTTCCTATTTGACACAAAGGAAAAAGACATCACCATCATAGATGTCGTCCAAAATATTGAAGAGCCTTTGATAATTGTTGATGCTGACCAGGTTATGTCAAACAATATTGTCAGTCTTCATGATTTTGATCTTGGTTTTACATTAAAGCTCCTAAAAAAGCTTGGAAAAGAGAAAAACATAAAAATAATTGGCATTCCCTCAAAAGGGGATCCTGAAAAGATCGCAAAAAAGGTGGAAAAATGGATATGAAAAAAAAGGGCTTGATTCTCATATTGCTTACAGCAATAATTTCTGGGATCTCAATATTTGTCAATAGCATAAGTATTAAAGAATTTGATTCTTCAATATTTACATTTTCAAAAAATATTGTTGTTGCCTTGTTTTTGTTTTCAATCATCTTGGCATTTGGCAAATTTGCGCAATTAAAAGCGTTGAAAAGAAAACAATGGATCCAATTGACAATTATCGGCCTTGTTGGCGGCTCAATTCCATTCCTTTTGTTCTTTAAAGGCCTTCAATTGACTACAGGAACAACCTCTGCATTTATCCATAAGACAATGTTTATCTATATAGCAATATTTGCTTTGTTGTTTCTTAAGGAAAAACTAAACAAATGGTTCATATTGGGAACTGCACTTCTGTTGATAGGCAATTTCTTCTTCATCAAACCTGATTTTCATTTCTCAATTGGCCACATCCTGATTGTGTTTGCAACTTTGTTCTGGGCTGCTGAAAACACTTATGCAAAATATGTTGTCAAGGAAGTCTCTGGAACTTTGATTGCTTTTGGCAGGATGTTTTTTGGCTCTCTTTTCATATTGATATTTTTGTCAGCATCAGGAAAATTAAGCCTTATTAGCACTTTGACTTTTGTTCATATTGCATGGATAATTTTGACTGCGGTTTTGCTTCTTGGCTATGTGCTAACATTTTATAACGGGATTAAATATATTAAGATCAGCACTGCTGCCTGTATATTAGCTATTGGCTCTCCTATTACAACTTTATTGAGCTTTGTTTTCCAGGCAAAGGCCTTCTCTTTTAATCAGGCGATTGGAGCATTTTTCATCTTGTCAGGATTATTATTTATTGTCTGGCTTAATGAATTTGCAGGGAAAATTGCTGAAAAAGAGGTTGTCTATGGATGGCATTGAATTAGCTGCCAGATTCTCTTTTATAACAAACCATCTGCGCTTTTGCGGGCCAGAATCTGCTGAAAACCAGTTTCTCAATTATCTTAAGAAAAAGGATAATGCTGAGGAAGTTGAATTTGCCTTGAAGAAATTTGAAGGCCTTTATCCTTATCTTTCTGCAATTGCAAAAAAAGCGAATGGATCTTTTGCAGATTACCAAGTTGTTGAAGGCTATTGGATAGGCAATTCATTATTGGACAATTTTAAGGATGCTGACATCAAGGATATCATCAAAAAGCTGATGAATAGGGGTCTTCCAAAGTCTCTGGGAAACCGTTTGATTGAAAAACTGCCTGCTGGATTAGTCCCTCACCATAACTTTAATGTTTTCTATGTTGGTGTTGGCAATATCACTGGCTCTGTCGAGGCAACAATTCAGAACATGGATAACTGCAGGATCTCGCAAGGTACAATCCAGGATGTTATCGGCGACCATCTTGTCGTCAAGACAGATTCTATTGTTAAAGAAAAAGGCATTTATGGGTTTAAAGATGATGTGAAGAATGTTGTTTATCATCCTGAATTTCTTCCCGTAAAAAAAGGTGATATAGTTGCATTGCATTGGGGCTATGCCGCAATGAAGCTGACAAAAGAGCAGTCTGTTAATCTTGAAAAGTACACTATTAAAATATTAGATGTTATTAATTCTCAGTCAAGAGCATCGTGATACAGCTTTAAAGATTGCTCTGCCTCTTTTTTCTCAATTTTCATAACAACAAATCCGCCCTGTATCAGCACATAATCCCCTTTTTTGATGTCTTTTATCATCAGCTTTCCCTTTCTTTTTTCTGTGCCATAGTCTACAGTAACTTCATCCTTTGTGATGTCTACAACTTTTCCTGGGACGGCTAGGCACATTTTGAAGCTCTTACCTTATTTTTTAATAATTATCATAGTTTCTTAATATAATTTGTGCTTCCTTGCGTTTTCACAAGGATTTTTGTTCGGTTGAAAACGGAACTTTAAAAGTTATTTTTTTAATTTAGTTAATGATTGTTTCAAACTTATGCACAAGTTCAAAAATTCTATTAAATGAATGGGGGTTTTATTGGTTAATTAAGTTTACCTAACCTTAACCTCTTTTATAATAACCTTATCCCCTTCCATTACTGCTGGCTGTCCATGGCATTTTGGGCAAGTATACAGAACAAAATCATGCCCTCTTTCCATCACTCTTGCCCTTCCGGTATAGCCGCATAGGCATGCAACCTTGCTTTCTTTCTCAAATACAAGCACACTCCATTGAGTTTTTTCCATCAGATGCTTTTGCAGATGTTTTGGAGTTATTTTTGCAAGTTCTCCTATCTCAAGATGCACTTCATACACATTGCCATGCTTTTTGGCTTCTTCGATTATTGCATTTGTGAAGGCTTCATCATGCATATTATTGTATTAGCTTTCCTTATATATAATTTTTTCTGTGGTCTACTGTATCCATCGCTGATCAGTATGAATCATTCTGAACCGATACTTATTTAAATCAAAATATTCTGTCTAAATCTATGAGAATAATTCTAGTCCGCCATGCAGAGACTGTCCGAAATAGGGATAAGATTTTTAGGCACGTTGATCCAAGCAAAGCCCTTGACATTTTGACTCCTAAAGGCAGGATGCAGTCTATCCTTCTCTCGAAAAGGCTTAAAGCCTATAATTTAACAAAAATCTATTCAAGCGATCTGAAGAGGGCATTAGATACCCTTTATTCGATCAAGAAGCATCAGAAGGCAAAGCCTGTTATCAAAAGCGAATTCAGGGAAATCCATTCCAGGGCAAAGGATGGTAAAATTGTTTTTTCATCCAAAAAAGACCTTGCCCGTGCAATTAAGGCCTGGAAGATTATTGAGAAGATTAAGGTTGACGGCGATGTCTTGATAGTCTGCCATGGCAACTTTATTAAGTTTATCTTGAGCAGGATACTTGATATTAGCCTTAAGCAGGCTTATCCTTTTATAATCCAGAATTGCTCTTTGACAGTGCTTGAGAAAGTTGATAGAAAATATAAGCCGTTCAAGATTTTGTTGGTGAATGGCACAAAGCATCTTCCTAAGAAGTTTGCTTCACAAGGCGATCCTTTTATTGAGTAAGCTAATTAGGGCCAAACTAGAAAAAGGCATACGTTTTAGTCAAATTTGTATGTTTTTTTCAGTTTAATAGCGGTTATTTATCATCCAAGTATTAATGTCCGCTACTAAACATACAAAATATTTATATATCCAATAAAATATGGTTGAATTATGGTCAGAAGAAAAAAGACAGGAAAGACTCCTGTAAGGAAATGCCCTGAATGTGGCGATCCTATGGTTGATCTGGATTATTGCTGCCGTAAGTGCGGCTATGTCATGTCTCCTGAGATTCCTCCAAGTATTCCTGATTATGGGACTCCGGAGTAATATGAAGCTAATTACCTATAAAATTAATAGCCATAGATAATACAGAATTTAATTCCAAAATGCCAAAAACCTATTATTCGATAAAAGACCTAAATTACAAAGGCCGTGATGTTCTTGTTTTAGTCAACTTTGATGTCTCAATCAAGAATGGAAAGGTTTCTGACGATGAAAGGATAAGGAGCCATATTGGCACTCTTAAATATCTGAAAAAAGCAGGCGCTAAAAGGATCCTTATGATGTCGCATATGGGAAGGCCTAATGGCAAGGTTGTCCCTGAACTTAGCACTAGGCCAGTGGCAAAGCATCTTTCAGAGATCCTAAAAGAGGATGTTGGTTTCATAGAAACAGTCGGCTTAAAGATGCCTGACATGAGATATGTCCTTCTCGAAAATATTAGGTTTAATCCTGAAGAGGAAAGCAAATCTGCTTCAGATAGGGGTGATCTGGCTATAAGGATCCTTGCAATGCTTGATAATCCAGTCTTCATAAATGACGGTTTTGCAACTAACCATCGGGAATTTGCCTCTGTAGTTGGCCCTACTAAGTTTGTTAAGTCTGCTTCAGGGCTTTTATTGGAGAAAGAGATTAAGGCTCTCCAGCCATTTGTAAATCCTAAAGGAAAGTCATTATGCGTTTTGGGCGGCGCAAAGATAGAGGATAAGCTAGACATTATTGAAAGCCTTTCGGTTAGATATACCAATTTGATCATAGGCGGTGGAATGATATTTACTTTTTTCAAAGCTCTTGGTTATGAGATAGGAAATTCCATTGTTAATGATGAAAAAGTTGATGATATCAGAAAAATGATGCAAAATCCAAAATTGAGTTCAAAATTCATTCTTCCAGATAAAGTTGTAGTTTGCAGAGTATTAGATAAGAAAAAGAAGCTCAAGGATTTGAGACAAGGGGATTATGATGATGTTAAGACAGTTTCCTCGACTGATATCCCAAAAGGTTATTATGGTTTTGATGTGCTCTTCAACCAAGCTGCACAAGAAGCAATAAGCAAAGCAAAATTCATCTACTGGAATGGTCCAATGGGTGTTTTTGAAAATTCGGATTTCAGTCAGGGAAGTTATCTAATAGGATCCTTAATCCAAGATAGCAAAGCCAAGAAATTGGCTGGTGGTGGAGACACATTAGACTGCATCAAAATTCTTAATCTTCAGATGCCAACCACAACAGGCGGTGGAGCATCATCAACTTATATTATCAATGGCACTCTTCCAGGAATTGATGCTCTTAAATCCAATTATAAAAGATTTGGGTCAAAATGATTTAAAGTAAATAGATTTTGTTTATTCTAGGATTAATGTGCCGCCAAATGATATAAAACCGTCTTCAACATCTTTTTTTTGCGTTTCAACAGCTTCAGCAGCTGTCCTTATCTTTTCTTCAAATGCAAAAGATTTTTTTGAAGATATCTTATTCTCGATTTCGGCCAGTTTGGCATTTATTTCTTCCTCATCTTTGGCTATGCTTAAGCTTATAATCCGCCTTGTCACCTCATGAATCTCTTTTTTTGACTCCAAAAGTTTTGCCTGAATGATTTGTAAGTATTCCCGGTTCATCTTTTCTGTTACGATGAGCAATTTTTCCTTTTTTTTGTCTTTTATCTCAAGTTTATCAAGATTCTGCATTAATTTCTCTATTAAAGCAAGCAGCTCAAGGTTTTTGTCATGTAGAATCGCATCTGTCGGATTTGCAATATATCCTGCTATCAATCCTTGATAAACAATCGTTATCCTTTCATATTTTTTTAGTGCAGACTCTAGAGCATTAAAGTCATTCAGGAAAGCCAGTTCATTATCTTTAAACTTTTTATTGAGCGCTTCTTTATCCTTTTCCATCTCTTTTAGTATGCCAAAGTCTTTTGAAGATTTTATTTCTTTTAGTTTCTTTAAGAGGATTTTTCTCTCTTTTTCCAGGCTCGCCATTTCTTGTGCCATTGCCTTATTCTCGTTGATAAGCCCATCAAGCTTTGTTTTCCTGTGTTTTAGTTCATTCATTCTGTTTCCAAAATCCATCAATTTATTAAGTTCATCAAATTTTGAAGAACTTGCCATCTGCTTTAGCCTTCTGTCAATCTCTTTAAGTATGATTGCAACATCTTTTGACTCATTTGCAAAAAACTCCTGAAGTATTATGTATTGCCTGGCTGATCCCCTTCCTAAAGCTTCCAGATTCCTGGAAAACTCCTGATAAAATGCGGAAATATTGTTATTGTCAACTTTTTCAAGCCTTAGCCCATTTATGAAAGAGTTTACTGATCTTATATATGCAGTTCTGTTGCCTTGCATGAAGTGTTTTTCTCGTTCAGGTATTTTTGGGTTTCTAAGCTCCGCTTTTTCCAATATCTGCAGATGGTTTCCGAGTTCATTTATTTTTGCAAAGACCTCTTTTTTTTGCTCATCTATCTCATGTTCAATTTGATTGATTAGATCATTTTTCTTTGTCTGTATATAGCTTTCAAGCTCTTCAATGCTCATTTTCTTAGAAGTTTCTTCCTTCTTCATGAAGAATTCCTTGATTTTTTCAAACATAATCCTTGGAAATAAGGTAAATTTATTAAATATTGCCATTAATAGTTCAGCTATGGCCAAAAATAAGCATTATAAGAAAAAAGTGGCAGATAAGATTGCAGCAAAAGCAGAGATAAAGCTCCTATTCAATCAAGCAAGATCATTGTTTAAAAAAGACAAAGCTAAGGCAAATAATTTGGTCAGGAAGCTTAGAAGAATTACACTTAAGCACCGATTAAGGCTCGATAAGTCAATAAAAAGGAGCATCTGCAAGCATTGCCACAGCCTACTAGTTCCAGGAACGAACTTAAGAGTAAGGTTAAGAAAAAAGCATAATCAAGTTGTTTATTATTGCCTTGAATGCAAAAAGTTCATGAAGTTTGGCTATGGGAAGAGATGACTGAGGTTTATCTCATTCTGTTAAACATCTTAACAAAGATTGTAAAATTTTCGTATAGTTAAACATATTGGACAAACTAAGTTATTCGGGTTTTAAGTACAGAAAAATACCAAACCTTTATATATTACTGGTATTTTATTAGACTTATGAGGTTTTCAAAAACCGAGTTAAAAGTGCTGGGGCAACTGGCTTTAGGAAAAAGGCGAATCTCTGAAATAGCTTTGGCTCTGAAAAAAGATTCAAGTCAGATATATAGAATCCTAAAAAGTCTTGATGGTAAAGGTTATGCCAGATTGGAAAAAAGCCTGATTGTCCCTTCTGAAAACACTCATGTAAACATTCTCCTACAGGAAATCTCAAGGCGGCAGAATATAGTTAATAATTTGTCAGGGTGCGGTATAAATTTGTTTACAACAATTCTTGAGCCAAAGACAGTCACCCAGATAATCAATGAGGCTGGAATTAAAAGAAGTACGGTCTTTTATAAATTAAAAGAAGCCGCAAAAAACAGTTTTATCAACACATCTGGAGATAAATACTTCTTCAATAATAAGATCTGGCCAAAAGTTGGAGAATTCCTTATCGAGTTAAAAAAACATGAAGGATCTGCTGATAAAAGAGTTCCTCCCGGAGCAGTAATCTATCATAAAAATGAAGACGAGATTATTTTTTCAACCAGAATTGAATGGGATGCCGCGCTTACAGGTTTTTCAGCTTACGAGAAATTTGGCATCAAGCTGCTAACAGTAGATTACAATTACTATCTTCCAAAAAAGGCGCTGTCTAAAAAAGAAGTCTTCCTGCATTCTCTATTTCGTGCAGAGAAAGAAGGGGATGCAAAAGATTTTGCTTTTATTGCATTATTTTATTTTAAGCACAAAAAGGATCTTAAAGGCATCCGGCATGAAATAGTTGATAACATTAACAAAATTGTGAAAGGTGAAATTATTAAATATTATCCGTCTCTTGCAGAAATAAAAGACAGAGCTGATGTTTATGATATTAAAATTTAGAAGGAATTTTGATCCAAAAAATCAGGAGGTGATTTTTTGATATTAAAATTTAGAAGGAATTTTGATCCAAAAAATCAGGAGGTGATTTTTTGATATTAAAATTTAGAATAAATTTTGATCCAAAAAATCAGGAGGCGATTTTTTGATATCCGAATTTGAGCGATTAGACAGCCTTTTTAGCGAGATTGATGAAACATTGGATGAAGAAGTCCATTTCTACCTGATTGGTGGAGCAGTTATGCTTTACCATAATCTTAAAGCAGCAACAAAAGATGTTGATATTATTGTTGATACTTCGAGAGAATTCATTGCTGCAGAAAAAACTCTCAAGAAAATAGGTTTCACAACAAAGTTGTCTGCAAGGGAATACAAAAAATTTGACCTTAACCAGATATTTATAAAAGGGGACTTAAGAATTGATTTGTTTCAGAGATCAGTGTGCCAGGGATTTATACTTTCCAGAGAAATGAAGAAACGCGCTCAAAAATTAAGAGTGTTAAAATATATAAGTGTTTATTTATGTTCGACAACAGATATTTTCATGTTCAAAACATTTACAGAACGGGAAGGTGATATTGCTGACTGCATATCTCTGGCCCAAAGTGAAATTGAATGGAATACAATGTTGGATGAGATCAACAATCAGATCCAAATCTCAAGAAACAAAGTTTGGATAACCTATATAGGGGAAAGGATGGATTTGTTATTGGAACGAGGATTAAGAATACCGATCATGGATAAGATTGACAAGCTAAGAGAAGAGTATTATGACTATTATGAGAAAAGACGCCAAAATTAGGGCGTTTTTGGAAACATGAGCGGTTAATTATACACTTAACATAATTTATGCAGATTAAGACTGAGTCTTATAAAGTTTGGTTATGGGAAGAGATGATTGCAAATCTTTTGAATAATTGTAAATTTAATTCTATATTAGTGTTCTTTTCTTAAGCAAAAATAAATTGATAATTGCCAAAAATATGAGAAAATAAAGATTATATTTTATAACACATCAATTTATATTCAAACATATTAGTCTATTGGTACATTCTTTCAATTCTGTTTGCTAATTCTTCTATATTGATTGGTTTAACCAATTCAGTTATTAAATCAACTAACTGTTTTTGTGTTGGCCCATTTTTTTGCTGCGCGCTTTGCGCACCATTTTGTACCGCGAGGAAACGGCCAACGTCGCCTAGGTCACTGTCGCCAACGAGGAAGTCGTTGCAGTAGTAGCCAATAAAAAGCAGACGGGCAACTGGCATATCTGCCATATCATCAATATGTAATATACTTATTTGGTCTCCAATTACTCTTTGATGGCTTTTTAAGTATGCTTCTGCTCTTTCTGCGCCGCCAATAAAAGGTATTGTTTGTGGGTGATTTAAAGCATCTTTTACAGCCATAACATCTGATTTTGAGTTCCTTAAAGTTTCGTAATCGATCACGAACACTTTTTCGTCATCTTTTAAGTCTAGTAGCCTTTGGAATTCTTCTTCTGGCAGTATTCCTGCACCGTTAATCAGGCCTTGGGTGATAGCTGCTGTTATATTAGTTGGATTCGAGAAATGGTTTTGGGTGTGTGCGTATATTACATATGGTGTTCCGTCTTTTTGTGAAACATTGGATGGTTTGCTTCTTCCTGTTGCTTTGATGCTTGGTGTGCAGTACCAATTTGTCCATATTTGTGTTCCTTTTGCTGCATCTATTCTTGCATCCATTAATTGCGGCATAAATAATGCTGTTTGGCCTGCATCTTGAAGCGCTTTTAATGCTTTATCTGTCCTGTCTGCATAGAATTCTTGTGCTTCTAACATCTCTTTCTTTGGAATCATTATTTTATCATTATCTGCCATTTTAATCCTCCTAACAACTGGTTAGTATTTCTCTATTAGAAAACAGTTCCCATTTATAAATCATTCGTTACTTTGCAGTAGCAATCATAACCCTCATTAACAATTTGTATTATTGCCATCCTCACAGCTTCTTTAGTATAGTCTTTTCTAGTTAGCCTTCCTTTGGTTAATATCCCAATGCTGCCTTCATTTCTGCCAACTCGTGGATTAGTGGTAAGGCCAGCTTTGTAAAAAGCAGTGTCAACATCCAGATTTTCTTCAAGAATAAGTCTCATGACTTCTGTCGGCATCTCAAATGCAGATGAGATCCCTAGACTGTATCTATTGCCGTCATAAATGGCGCAAATTGTTATATTCATATATCCTGTTCTTGTTTTAGGCACTTCAAATATGCCTGATTCAATTCCAACACTGCAATTGCAGTTGCCATATGACCTTTTTGCCCTGTTGATTGCTCCCTGTATCGTCTCTTCTAGGGATAATGGCTGTTCAGAAACATCAGATTGTGTCTCTTTAGAAACAAGCTGAAAATTGGTTTTATTGGTATATTCCTGAAATATCTCTTTTACAGCCTCAACTTTAACAGGATTTGCAGATCCTATATTGATTCTAAGTTCCAGCCTTTCCATTTATCCAAGAATAAAGTTTTTGTTTTAAAGCTTATCTGTGGCAGAATGCTATTTTTTGTTAACTCTTATTTTTTGATGTGCTTGTTCAAAAACACCATGACTTTCTTGCCGTCTGCTTTGCCTTTGAATTTCTGCATTATAAGCCCCATGTATGCACCTATAGTCAATTCCGGCTTTTCCTTGAGCATCTTTTTTATCTCTGCCTCAAGTTCATCTGTGTCTACTTGTTCATATTTTGACAAGTCGATTTTCTCTCCACTTATTTTTTTGCATAGCATCTCTGTCAAGGCTTCCTTGCTTAGTCTTTTTTCGCTCATATAGCCAAGCACTTCTTCAAAATCTTCTGGTTTTAGTTTGCTTGCATCCAGATTTAATCTTGATTTTATGTCTTTTGGTATCTCGATTAGCAGCTTAGATATTTCTTCAGCTTTAACTTTTGGGAATTTGTTTGCATACTTTTCAAAATCAATGCCTTGTTTGATTATTTCGTTTGCATGGCTCTCTGTAATCTTATGCTTCTTCTGCAAGTTTACAGCTTTATCAATGATCAGCTCAGGTTTTATTAATTGATCAATTAAACTTTTAGCGATTTTTATAGTGGATATGTCTGTTTCAGGATACATCCTTGCAGCGCCAGGCATTGGCCGCAGGTATGACGTAGTAAAATCTGCTTCTGCTTTTCTGACTTGTTTTACAATTTTTTTGCCATCCTCAATCTCAGTTATCTGCCGCTTTATCTCATTTTCTATAACTTTTGGCATAGCTTTTAGGTCTTGAAAACCTTTGATTTCTGTTCTTGCACCGCTTTTTATTGACAGGTTTACATCCTGCCTTATTGTGCCTAGCCCTCTTTTGACTTTTCCAGTGCTTCTAAGCATCATCCCTAAGGTTGAAGCTGCCTCTTTTGCATGCTCTGCTGATTTGATGCTTGCATCTGTCGCGATCTCGATCAATGGTATTCCAAGCCTGTCAAGCCTGTATTTTATAGTTTTGTCAGTCTCCTCAATTTTTTGCGCAGCCTCTTCTTCAAGGCATATTGTGGGGATATTGACTCTTCCCTGTGAAGTATCGATAAAACCATCGATCGCTATAAGCGCAGTCCTCTGAAATCCTGATACATTTGATCCGTCAACAACTGTTTTTCTCATGACTTGTATCTCATCAAGGATTTTTGCGTTTAATAGTAAGGCAATCTCAAGTCCAGCCTTCAATGATTCTTTATTTATCTGATGTGGAGGCTCTTCATCAAATTCGACAAGGCATGTGTCCTTGCTGCTTGAAACATATTCTATCTCCTTGCCTTTTGTCATCTCGTGCGCAGCAGCAACATCTATCTCTCCTGTTTCTCCGGCAACTGCTCTTAATCTTCTTGTAAAAGAAATATCCTGCGAATCCCTAATATTTAAGGTTGGGCAGCTGCAGAAGAGCTTTTTGCCTTCTAGTTGCTGATGTATTTCAAGGCCGCATTTGAAGCCAAGCTGTGAATAGTCAATTGTCATAAATCAAAAGATAAAGAAAGGGATTTTATAAATCTTGTGCCAGTCTCAAGGTTTTTTCTTAGGTCCGAATTGTGCAGCTTTTTGAAGTTTCATCTCTTCTTGATAAACAGCACATATCCTGTGGTCTAAGAGCCCATCACATATTGTATCAAGATTCCAGCACCTCATCTGATATAGCCTTGGATCGCGCTCATGCTGGTTTAACTTATGATGTGGGCATACAGGTGCAAATTGGTAGACCTCATTGAGCAGATGTATAACAGCCACTTGTTTCAGCGGATCCTGCACTGTGAATTGCTGCCTTAATTTTTGCGCTATCGAAAATATTTTTTTGTGATAATCTACTTCAGAATCATGCAATAATTCAACCAGCTGATCATCGCGCTGCAATTTGCCGGCTAATTTCTGCACTTCGTCATCTAACCTAACGTGTTTTGGAATTTCTGTTGTTGCTGTATACATGCTTGCCATTGTGACCACCCTCATAAGTTAATTATTAGTCTCTTTAGATAAAATAAAAACCATCAAATTACTTGGCTATTTAAAAAGTTTTTGATGTTAGGCAGTCAATATAAGAATTTACTCACCCGATTTCAGCCCATTTTTCCTTTCCTTTGTCAAGCGTGCATTTCCAGCTGTCAAAAGTCATGTTCAAAGTCTGTTTTGAACAGCCATAGATCGCATTGTTCCAGCATATTGAGCTGTTTGCCATTAATGTGCTTCCAGACAGAACACATCTCCCAGCATCATCCAAACAGTCTGTCGGATTGACGCAGCATTCAAGCCCTTTTTCAAAATAATATTCACCTGACTGGTCGCCGCAGCAGCCCTTTTTTAACCATTTTATCCCCGCATCCCTTGTCATATCTGTTGTGCAGGATTCACATACAGCTCTTGAGCTTGATGAGTTTATGCAGCTTCTTGACACACCATCACAAAATGTGTCTGAAGAACATTCTGCTGAATCACAAAGATTCCTGCTTAAGCATAATCCATTATTGCAGTAAGTGCAATTGCCGCTGCACAAATATCCATTCACAGTTGTTTCTTTAATCTCAACATCTGATTTTCCATCGCATGTATTGCAAGGCAAGAGCCCTTTATTGTCATTTTTGCTCCTTATCAGGCAGTTTCCGTTCTGGCAATAGCTGCATCCAGTGTTGCATGTCTTTTCTTTTCCCATTCCAAGTGTCAAGTCGTCCTCACCAGAAAAGATATCAGCGCAGCCATCATTATTGTCGTCAATATCGCATGCATCCCCAAAACCATCGCGATCTGCATCTTTCTGGTCATAATTTGATATATTGACGCAATTATCTAGAGAATCACATACATCGTCATCATCATTGTCTGTACAGCAGTTATGGTTGCTCCAGATGCAGTTGCCTATTTTGCAGTCATCATACTCGCAGGCAAACTTGTTATCTTTATATTGGGAGCAACTTTTCGCTGTGCACAGGTTACATCCGCCAATATTTGCAAAAAATCTGTTGAAATAGCATTGGTTGTTGAGGTTGATGCATTCACTGTGCCCGCAGAGATTCAATAATCCAGATCCGCAGCTCATGCACAGCTTATTTATGCATTCTATATCATAGATATCAATTAGGCCATTGTCATTATCATCAATTCCGTTTTCACAGTCTTCAAGTTCGCATTTGTCTTCTATTCCATCTTTGTCAGAATCAAGTGTATAAGTGTCGTAGCAATTGCAATCTTCACATTTATTGTTTTTGCACTGGCCTTGATAACTTTCAATCATCTCCGTATAATCTCCGTTTTGGCACTGCTGCTTGGCTATGCAGTTGCATTTGCAGTCATCAATAAGTTCCTCCTCAACTTTTAATTGGCTTTCAATTTTGCAGTTGTTGCATATGATATTTTGGGTGTACAGTTGCGAGTCTTTGCAAAAGGTGTTACTATTGATAATGCCGTCATCGCATTCTTCTCCGCAGTTTAATTTTCCATCTCCGCAATGGCTGCATTGCTGGCAGTATAGGATTCCTGAATCCCATTGGTCTTCAGGGCATATTCCATCAGAGCAGTATTCTGTTATGTCAAGCTTTTCTTGGTTATAGTCGCATCCTTTTGATGGCCTGCAGGCATTGTTTCCCTGGCATCTTACAAGTGCCTCTTTGCCCTTGCAGAGGCATGTATTCTTATCACAAGTTTGGTCGCTAAGGCATCCTGAGCCATCTTGATTGCACTCTGCTCCACACTCTCCTTTTGTGCAGGTATAGCTTTGGGTGTCTTCAACGCATTTGCAGTATTGGTTGCAGTTCCCGTAATCATCTATCACTGATTTCTTACGGTCCTTGCATGTTTGTTCTTGCTTGCAGTAATAATTATTCTGTGTATCTGGGTATTCACAATCTTCGTTGGCATCGATCTTATTGTTTCCGCAGCTTTTGCATTCTACACAGACCCCGTTTTCAACGCAGTAAAGGGGATTCTCGCAGCAGGCAAAAGTTCCATCTTTGCCTTTTGACGGGAACTCATTTTGGTCATCACCACAGCAATTCTTTGTTGGCATCCATTCAAGGCCGCAGGATTCACATAAATTTTTTGAAGTGTCCATATCATACCAGTTGCCGTAGCTGCAGAAAAGATTTTTTTCAGAAGCTTCATAGACAATTTTCCTGCATCCAAAACTCACGACTTCTTTTGTTTGTGGAACAAGGCAGCCGTTCTTATTTTCATCTAGGCAGATCGATTCTCCCTGGCGAAGGTCTTCACCGACAAAATACCTGAATGAGACAATGCTTTTTTCATTGGAATCATCTCCGCAGCACTTGTCCCCTGTCCACTTATCTTTTCCAAGGCATTGGCTGCACTGGTATTGGCTTGTGTCAGGATCGATCCATTGCTTACTTATCCCATCACAGAACATCGCTTCTTTCTTGCCATTAACCATCATGTCATTACATCCTGTTGGATAGCATTTGCCATCATGCACACATCCTTGTTCAGAGCAGCAGCTGTATTCATCAGTCCTGCAGATTGAGCCTTTGCAGTTGATTGGGTTTTCTTCTTTGTCATCGCCGCAGCATTTGTTATTTATCCAGATAAATTGTGCTTGGCTGCAGGCCAGGCTGTTTTTGTCTGCATCATCCCAAGAGCCTGACAAGCAGATCTCTTTTTCCCGATCCAGGTCAATATCTTTTAGAGTTGATTGATCAAAACATGTGCCTTCAAATACGCATTGATCTGAACTGCAGCAGGCAGTATCTTCATTGATGGATTTGCATGCATTTCCTTCACATCTCATGTAATTTTCCGAAAAAATCGATTCATCTCTTGTGCCGCAAATTGCTCCGCAATAGAACTGGTATACATCATTTCTATTGGTATTATAATGCACTGTACAGCATTCACTGCATGGATTCAGCTGTTCATCCAGGTTTTTCTGGAAGTTTTCCTTGATGATCTTGTTATAAGAATATTGATCGCAAAAATCTTTTTTTTCTGCTAGCAGGCTGCAGAATATTAAAGTTAAGCTTTCTGCAGAGCATGCGCTTAGGCCGGCTAGGTAAGTTTTCTTATCCCCGTCTTTTAATAGTATAGCCGGAAGCAACGAATGTGATTCGAAGTCCTTGATTTCTAGCGATCTAAACACATTTTTCTCTTCACTGCTAAGTTTCTTTTCAAGAATTGCAGTTCCATTGAATTTTTTTGCTAGTGACTCCAGGGTGTTTCTGCAGGCAGTATCTATTTTGTATGGAACAATCACGACCTTTTTATGTTCTTTCTGCTCTAATTTCCCTATCTCCACCATTCCGATGCTGGCTAAGTATTTGTTTGATTTTGAGACAAGGATATGTTTCTGTTTTGACCATAGATCAGCCCTTTGCCAGTATGCTGTAAAAAAAGTATAGGACGTTATCAGCATAAGTATTATTATTGCAGCAATTAGTATCTGATATATTTTTTTCATCGGCTGGATTATATACTTTTAGTTGCGGACAAAAATAAAGTATAAAAAATAACCGCAACTAAATATAGAAAGACAAACAAATTATAATCTGCTTTTGTCTTTCTCTAATTAAGAGTTGTATATTTAAATATCTAGCTTTAAATAACTTTCTAGCCTGATCTATTCAATCCAAGAAATCTGTTCCGAGGCGTTCGCTGATCTCTCCCCTTAAGTTCTGCGCATACAGCTCTTTAGCTTTTTCCTTAGGATAATTCCCCAATAGCCAAGAAAGCTTTATGTAGGCTGTCTCTGGGATCATGTCTTCACTGTACAGTACCCCGATGTTGGAGTATTTCCTTATATTTGTGTATACTTTAGGATGGACTCTTCCAAATATGCATTGTGATGTCATCGTGACAATTGTCCCGGAATCGATTAATTGTTTTATGGCCTTAACATACTCATCTTCTTTGCCGACCAATGTATGGCCTAGCCCAGTCCCTTCGATTACAAGGCCTTTGTATCCTTTGAAAAAAAGGAATTGCTCAGGATTCATGTTTGGATAAGATTTGATCAAACCAACCTTTTCCTCGAATTCAGGCAATATATTTAGTTTTGATTTTGATTTTTTTGTATGCTCTTTTTGGAATTCTATCTTTTTTGCTTTGTAATCGACTAATGCTATTGGAGTATCATTAACAGCCTTGAATGCGTCTCTTCGAGATGTATGCATTTTCCTTGTTTTGCATCCAGGAAGTATTGCGCAGGATGTGTCGTTCATCGAGCTATGCATGCATACTGCAACTCCAGAAAAATCACTTTTTGCTATGAAATAAGCTGCATTTATCAGGTTTATTGCTGCATCTGAACTCCCTCTGTCAGAGCTTCTTTGCGATCCCACAAGAAGTATAGGTATTCCTAATCCTTCTAATGCAAAAGAAAGTGCAGCTGCGCTATATCCCAAAGTGTCTGTGCCATGTCCTATGATTATTCCATCAGATTTATCATGACATTTTTTTATTGCCTCAATCATATTCTTATAATCTGCAAACATCATGTCTTCCGACATCTTATTGCTTACCAGTTGGCTGTTTATGTTTGCAATGTCGTGGAGCTCAGGAAATTTTTCAATGAGGTCTTCTGGCTCGAATGTTGCAATTACGCCGCCTGTCTGGTAGTCTACTTTAGATGCTATCGTGCCTCCTGTATGTAGGATTGTTATGTTTGGCTTTTTTGGATCTTTTTTGATCTTAAGTTTTGTCCCTTTTTTTGGCTCATTGAGCGTTTCATGAATTTTAGACTCAACAATATTTTTCTTGTCAATTCCTATATTATAGCCGCTGTCGAGCTTAATGATCAAAGAATCTGTTTCTTCATTAGGCATCAGTCTGCCTGTGTATTCTTTGTCTTTTGTCTTGACTGTTATTAGGTCTCCCGGTCCCATTTTGAAGAAACGCTTATTTGAGTTTACTTATCTTTTTTTCTTGGATGCTTTCTTCTCAGCTTCCTTGTTTTTC
>Ga0209541_10002525_pt1 | contig 34512 bp, 42 predicted proteins | sample RifCSPlowO2_01_FD_184027 | JGI IMG/M metagenome (GOLD analysis project Ga0209541, IMG submission 184027) | Groundwater microbial communities from Rifle, Colorado - Rifle CSP2_plank lowO2_0.1 (SPAdes) (version 2) | ecosystem: Environmental > Aquatic > Deep subsurface > Groundwater | place...
AACTCTGAAGTTTGTTTGATGCGCTGTTGAAAGGGTGGTTTTCTCGCAAGATTTACCTAAGAAAGATCTTTTACAGCATATCTTAGCATATATTCGCACCAACCCCGTATAGGGGATAATTATTGTGGTTTTATCCAGAAGAGTGGTTTTTTGGAGTTCGTAATAGAGTTTTCGTTTCTTCAGGGAAGGCGTAAGATGCGGGCCGAGCGTAGACAGTTCCATCTCTACAGAGAAGGCGGGAATATTCTTCGTGACCTTTAGTCAAAATCTCATGTGAAGAAAAGAGTCTTTTTAAAATTTGACATGAACGTTTTCTCGTTCCTTTCCTTCTGTTTTGAAGAATTCGCGCTCTCCAAAGTTAAAGATGCGAGCGATGAAGTTTGTTGGAAAGCTTTCGCGCTTGTTTTCGTATTCTAAAACATTGTCATTGTAGTGTTGTCGCGCGTAGGCGATTTTGCTTTCTGTGCCTGAGAGTTCTTCTTGGAGCTGCATGAAGTTTTCGCTTGCCCGTAAGTTTGGGTAGCTTTCCGCGACTGCGAAGATGGTTTTTAGTGCTCCTTCGAGCATGCCTTCCGCTTTGGCCTTGCTTGCTGGCCCTGTTGATTTGAGGAATGCTGTTCGTGCTTCTGTGACTTCTTTCAAAGTGTCTTTTTCGTGTTTCATGTAGCCCTTGACTGTTTCAAGCAAGTTAGGGATGAGGTCGAATCTTCGTTTTAATTGCACGTCTATTTGAGACCATGCGTTGTCCATTCTGTTTCGCAAGGTGATGAATCTGTTGTAGGCGTAGATGAAGTAAAGGATGAAGAGAGCTGCGACACCGATAATAACCCATGCGAGTGTGCTGACCATAGGCTAGCTGAATAAGTATAAGTTTATAAATTTTTGTTTTGTTGAGAAAAACGATGAAAAGCGTGGATGCTGCGATGAACGAACTTTTTGAGCATCCCGAGAAGTTTAGAAGTGGCCCGAATTATAGGGCTTCAAATGTGGTGTTTCCTGTTGAATATAAAGGAAGGAATTTTATTGTAAAAAGGTCAAGAAGGGTTGCTGGTTTGATGTATGCATATTACGCGCTGCGGGATCGTTCCTCTGGTGGTGTGCGCCAGTGGTGCGCGGGAGAAGAGGGACTCGAGCGAGAGGCGAGGATTCTTGAGAAATTGGATGGGGAACATGCTCCGCGACTCTATGGGTGTGGAAAAGGAATTCTTATGCGAGAGTATTTGAAGGGGAAAACGTTTAGGGAAATCTACGAACTTAAGAACCGCGAGCGGGCCTTGATGGGTGGTGTTGAGGCGCTGGAGGAGATTCATCAGCGCGGGGTGGTGATGGGCGGGGCTCATGTGGAAAACCTGTTATGGAACGGGAGCGAGGCTTATTGGCTGGATTTTGATGGAAAGTTTGATGAGTCTGATGTGAGAAGAGCGATGGCGCTGGACTTAATGGGTCTTATTTCTTCTACATATGCTGAAAGTAAGTATCGGGAGCTTGCATTATATGTTGCAAGAGCGGTGAGGGAGCGTTATCCTAACGGGGCGGTGAAAGATCGTTTGGTGACGATGCTGAAAGAGAAGGCGCCAAGGATGAAGGGAGCTTCCTTGGAGGATTACGTGTGGAAGGTTATTCTCCCGTGGTGGGAGTAAATTTTTTAATAACTGAAAGGTATTGTTTATCGAGACCTCCGAGTCGGAATAAAGTTTGCTGCTCCATGTGATGTGTTTTACTTTTGAAAGATTTTCTTTGGTTGGGAATTCTTCGAAGAAACTAATGATCATGTACGCTCATAAAGAATTGCTAGGTAAATAAAGGTTATGCAGTCAGCTTTATGAAGAATGCTTGAAGAAAGGGAAAGAAGTCTTCTAAGAACTTTTAAGGATTATGGAAAGAACAGGCACAAAAACATTTTTAAACAAGTGTCTTTTGTGGGGTGTATGGATAAGGAAAGGCTTGAAGTGTGGTATTTGAAGCATTATAAAAAGTTGATGCTCTTTCCTATGCTAATATTGTTGATCGCGTTGATCTACTTGAGCTTTTTTTTTAGTCAGACTGGTGATCTTTTCTACAAGGATGTGTCGTTAAAGGGAGGTATTTCCGCGACAGTGTACACAGAAAAAGAGGTTGAGATTAATAATATAAAAAATGCTCTTGGTGTTGATGCTGAGGTGAGGCGTTTGGCTGATTTTACGACAGGAAGGCAGCTCGGGTTTATTGTGGAGGTGTCTGATCTTGCCGCTGAGGTGCTTGAAGAAAAGTTAGAAACTTTTTTTGGCTTTGAGTTGAATGAAAAGAATTACAGCGTTGAGGAGACTGGTGCGAAGTTGGGTGAGGCGTTTACGAGGCAGTTGCTGCTTGCGTTGGCGTTCGCGTTTGTGTTGATGGGTATAACGGTGTTTGTGACCTTCAGAACGTTTGTTCCAAGTGGTGCGGTTATTTTTGCTGCGTTGATGGATATCGCGATTCCGCTGGCCTTAGTTGATATATTGAAAATTCCTCTATCAACCGCAGGTATTGTTGGCTTCTTGTTGATTATTGGTTATAGTGTCGATACTGATATTTTGTTGACGACGAGCGCATTGAAGAAGCGGGAAGGTTCATTGTTTGAGCGGATGTTTCGCTCGATGAAGACAGGGTTGACGATGACCCTTGCGGCTGGCGGCGTGATGCTGATCGGTTTGTTGTTCTCTACGTCTGTTGTTATTAAGGAGATGTTCTTGATTATCATGATCGCGTTAGTGACTGACATCTTTGCGACGTATTTGACGAATGCTGGGATTCTCACGTGGTACTGTCAAAAGAAGGGGATCAGATGAAAATAATAAAGATGTTCAAGCAGTGGCGCGTGTTGGTCTTGATTTTTGCGCTCTTCGCGTCGTATGCTGCGATTAATTTCCAGTTCGAGAACCAAGGTGTGGCGATTACGTCTGTGGAGCAGAACAGCTCAGCGTTTGTTGCTGGCGTGCAAGGTCCCTCTTCTGAAACCAAGCCTACGGAGAGGGAGCGGATTTTGAGAGTGAATCAAGAGGAGATAAAGACTGTTTTTGAATTTGTTGATGCTGTTGAAAAAATTCCTGGGGATTCGACGTTTAGGATTACGACGAACAAGCAAGAGTATAGCTTGTTAAAGCGGGATGATCTTCCTGTCGGAATTGCTGTTGCTACCGCTCCATCTTCAAACTTAAAGAAAGGGTTGGAATTGCAGGGTGGAACGCGCGTCTTGTTGCAGCCTGTGGGTGAGGTGTCTGAGGCTGAGATTGATGATATTATTGACACGATGGAAAACAGGCTGAATGTGTATGGGTTGAGTGATGTGAGTATCCGCGCTGCTGTTGATCTTGAGAGAAACAGGTTTATTGTGGTGGAGGTTGCTGGCGCTTCAAAGGAGGAGGTGAAAGATCTGATTGCCAGTCAAGGTTCGTTTGTTGCGAAGATTGGCGAGGAGATTGTTTTCGAGGGTGGAAAGAAGGATGTGACGTTTGTGTGTAGAAAGGATGGCACGTGCTCGAGAGTTGCGCGATGCGTTGATACTGAAGGAGGTGTCGCGTGTCGTTTTGAGTTTGAGATTGCGTTGTCGAATGATGCTGCGGAGAGGCATGCTGCTCTGACGAAGGAGTTGAAGGTGAACGTGTCGAATGGCCAGCGTGTCTTGGAAAAAACGATTGATTTTTATCTTGATGGAAAGTTTGTGGATAGTTTGCAGATTGATGTTGATCTTAAAGGCCAGAAAGCTACAAGGATTCTGATTTCCGGTCCCGGTGTTGGACCAACGCAGAAGGAGGCTGTTGCTACTGCGGTGAGGAATATGAACAAGTTGCAGTCTTTGTTGATTACTGGATCGTTGCCGACACAGTTGGAGATCGTGAAGCTTGACACGATATCTCCTTCATTAGGTGAGGAGTTTGTGAGGAACACGTTGTGGATTGCTGGATTAGCAATTCTCTTTGTTGGTCTCGTGATTTACGCGCGCTACAGGGTGATAAAAATTGTGATTCCAATTATGGTGACTGTGTTTAGCGAGATCTTCTTGGTATTGGGTCTTGCTGCATTGTTTAAGAACAGCCTGGATCTTGCTGCGATAGCGGGGATTATCGCTGCCGTTGGTACTGGCGTGAATGATCAGATTGTGATTATTGATGAGGTGTTGGCTGGAGAAAAGATTGCTGAAACTGGCTCATTAAGGAGGAGGATTAAGAGTGCGTTTTTTGTGATTCTTGCTGCGTACGCGACGACTGTTGCTGCGATGCTTCCGTTGTTGAGGGCTGGTGCTGGCTTGTTGTTGGGCTTTGCGCTGGTGACGATTGCTGGCGTGACTATTGGTGTATTGATTACGAGGCCTGCGTTTGCTGCGATGATTAGGGTGCTGTTGGAAGAGTAAGGCGTTAAGTTAATGTTAAGAGAAACTATTAAAAGTAAAGGAATTTCTTAGAGACTATAATGTTGTGGAATCGCTAGTTAAATGGGCGAGAAACAAAAAGGGTAAAATTGATCCAAGAGTGATTTTAGTAATGAGTAGAATACTACTAATTCTTTTTTTCAGATTCTTAAAGAGCGGCGGATAAAGTAACATTTCATGGAAGAGGGGTTGGTGAGAATATATGCTAAGATATACTGTAAAAGATCTTTCTTAGGTAAATCTTGCGAGAAAACCACCCTTTCAACAGCGCATCAAACAAACTTCAGAGTTAAGAATTAGTTTCGCACCAACCCCCATGGAAGAGTAAGCTATTTATAGGAGCGTGTTCAAAAAAAGGAGAGAGGTGACAATGGCGACGCAAGAGACGATTTTGTTATATGTGATTCTTGGTGGATTGATCGGCGTGATTTATGGTTTGAGAAGGATTTACTTCTTGGAAAGGAACCTTGCCGAGCTGAACGTGAAGATTGAGCGCTTGTTAGAGGGGAAGAAGAGAAAAAGGCGCTGAAACGCTTACAGAAAGATTCTTAAAGAGTTCTTTATTCCTCTTCGTAAACCAATGACGAATGGAGGTTATGATGGATTTGAACGCTGAAGTTCCGAAAGAGCTCATAGAGAAGGTCTTTGAGGCTGTTGAGATTGCGAAGAAGACTGGGAAGATTAAAAAGGGCACGAACGAGACGACGAAGGCTGTGGAGCGAGGTACTGCGAAGCTTGTGATTGTCGCGAAGGACGTGAATCCGAAGGAGATTATTATGCACTTGCCCGCGTTGTGTGAGGAAAAAGAGATTCCTTTTGTTCCAGTGAAGAGCAGGGAGGAGTTAGGGACTGCTGCTGGTCTTGCTATTCCTACGAGTGCTGTGACGATTGTTCAAGAGGGTGATGCGAAGGCGTTGATTGATGAGATCGCGTCGAAGTTGAAGTAAGATGGCGGAGAAGCAGGTTGAGAGAAGAGAGCAGCGCGAAAGGCCTGTTCCTGAGAAGAAGGCTGGTGGTGGCGTATTTATGCATGCGACGCCTGCTATTGTTGAAGAGATTGTGGGCAGGACAGGGATGCGTGGAGAGGTGATTCAGGTAAGGTGTAAGATTCTTGAGGGTCGTGATGAGAAGCGTGTCATGCGAAGGAATGTGAAGGGTCCTGTGAGGATCGGGGATGTGCTAATGTTGCGTGAGACTGAGATTGAGGCGAGGAAGTTGATGCAGGGGAGGAAGTGATGAAGTGTTCTTTCTGCGGGTTTGAGATAGAGAAGGGAACAGGAAAGATGCTTGTAAAAGTTGAGGGTTCTCTAGTGTACTTTTGCTCTTCGAAGTGTGAGAAGAATATGATAAAGTTGGCGAGGATTCCAAGGGATGTCAAGTGGACTGCCCATAGTCAAGAGCTGAAGGGAAGGAAAGAGAAAGTGGTTGTGTAGAATATTTTTTAGAGAAAGTTTTTTACAATTCTCCGAGTTCTTCGCGGAGTGCCTTGATTTTTTCTTCAATAGAGGTAAGGAAGTGTTGAAGGTCTCGTTCTTCTTTTATGATATCGTCTTGGTTCATGGTCTTATTGTTCTTCGTAGGTTTCCTCATCTTCTGGGTAGATTCTGAGGAAAGTGTAAGGTGTTAAGGTAAGATCCTCGGCTTGCGGGTACAAGTTGAGTGTTGGATGTTCTGTGACTTCCTCATGATAGATTCTTGCCTTTGAAAAGGTTATTCTCATTGTGTCCACCCCCTAAGTAGTTGTATGTTAATGAAAGGCTCTTCCCCAAGATGCCTTCATCTGAATCAACTCTTTTTTTAAAAAAGGTAAGTTATTCTTCTTCGTCGCCATAGTAGCCGACTTGGAAGCCATATTCTTCAAGGCTGTACTTGTCGTCTTCAAGGTCATCGTCAAGATTGTTCATCGGATGATCTCTCATCTCTTCTGAGATTTTCTTTTTTCTATCATATGTCATCGTGTCCACCCCCTTAGTGTATAGCTGCATATATTCGACGATTCTATTTATAATTAACCTATATTCTGGATATAAGGAATATATGCGTTTAGAGAGAAAAATTTAATTAGAAAAAGTTTTTTTGAAAGGGAAAATGTTCTTCTGAAAAGTAAAAGAGGTATGCAAAGGGTATTTTTCCCACAAAAGGGTTTTTAAAGACAGTGTTCTTGTGCGAGAACTATGGAAACGAAAGCGTTGAGACAAGTGATTGTGACGATTTTAGGGAATGTGGATAGCGGGAAGAGTAAGATTATCGAAACGATCAAGAAGACGTCTATTCTTGAGGCTGAGCCCGGGAAGATTACGCAGTCGATTAAGGCGTATGCTGTTGCGATGTCAGCTATTCAGGAGATGTGTAAGGGTATGTTGGACGCCTCGAAGGTGAAGGTTCCTGGCTTGTTGTTCTTGGACACGCCTGGTCATAAGGCGTTTGCGAATTTGAGAAGAAGGGGTGGCTCTCTGGCTGATATCGCGATTCTTGTGATTGATGTGAATGAGGGAATAAAGCCGCAGACGTTGGAAAGTATTGAGATTTTGAAGGCTGCGAAGACGCCGTTTGTGGTCGCGTTGAATAAGATAGACCTGCTTCCTGGCTGGCAGTCAAAGCGCGAGGTAGTGGTAAAGGATATAGCAAGTCAGCCTGAGGCTGTGAGAAGCGCGTTGGAGACAAGGTTATACAAGATCGTCGCTGAGTTGTATGAGCAGGGGTTAAACGCTGAAAGGTTTGACCGTGTTGAGGATTACACGAAGCAGCTGGTGATGATTCCAGTTTCTGCGAAAACAGGTGAGGGTATTCCAGAGTTGTTGGTGTGTATTACTGGCTTGGCGCAAAAGTTTTTGGAAAGCTCCTTGGCGTTCGAGAGCGCTGGTCCTGGAAAGGGGACGGTGTTAGAGGTGGTTGAGGAGAAGGGCTTTGGGACAACGCTGGATGTGATGGTGTATGACGGGCATGTGAAGGTGAGTGACCAGATTGTGGTGGGCACCTTGCAAAAACCTGTGGTGTCAAAGGTGAAGGCGTTGTTGATTCCTGAGGATGGGGGGTTGAAGCAGGTGAAGGAGGTGAGTGCTGCGGTTGGGGTGAAGGTTGCTGCTCCTGGTCTTGGCGGGGTGATTCCAGGCATGCCTTTGCTTGTCGCGAATAAGGAGGTGGAAAAGGCGAAGGTTGAGGTGATGAGTGCGGTAGAAGAGTTGACCTTAGAGTTGGACGATCACGGAATTGTGGTAAAGGCTGATGCCCTTGGCTCGTTGGAGGCCTTACTTTCGTTGTTGAGGGAGAAAGGAGTGAAAATAAAACGTGCGAGTATTGGTCCTGTGTCAAAGAAGGATGTGGCTGAGGCTGCTTCCGAGAGTGATTCTTTGAATCGTGTGGTGCTCGCGTTCAAGGTAAAAACAAGTGAGAGTGATCAGGTGAGAGTGTTTAGTGGTGAGGTGATTTACACGTTGCTTGAGAAGTTTGAGGCCTGGCTGGAGAAGGAGAAAGAGAGTGTTGAGACTGAGAAAGTGAGGAACCTTGTGTGGCCGTGCAAGGTGAAAATATTAGAAGGCTATATTTTTCACCAGTCAAATCCTGCGATTGTTGGTGTGGAGGTGCTCGCTGGTCGGTTAAGGCCTGGCACGCCCTTACTCAAGGAAAAGCCTATAACTACTGTGAAGGGAATCCAGCATGAGGGCAAGAGTGTGAACGAGGCGAAGAAAGGGCAGGCTGTTGCGGTGTCTCTTCCTGGAGTGACGATAAACAGGCAGGTGAAGGAGGGAGATGTTTTGTATGCTGATGTTCCTGAGGAGCATTTTAAGGCCTTGAAGCGATTAAAAAAGTATTTAAACGACGAGGAGGTGCAGGTCTTGAAAGAGCTTGCTGAAATAAAAAGGAAAGAAAATGCGATGTGGGGGATGTGATGGTTGAGTGTAAGGTTGTGGTGAATGACGTAAAGACTGGAAGGAGTTATCAGAAAGTGCTTGCTGAGAATATATTTCTTGGAAAGAAGCTTGGTGACAAGGTTGCTGGCAATGATCTTGGGTTAGAAGGGTTTGAGCTTGAGATTACTGGTGCGAGTGACAGTGCTGGGTTTCCTGTGAGGAGGGATTTGTCTGGGATTGGAAGAAGCAGGGTGGTGTTGACTGCTGGTCCTGGCTTGCGGTTGAGGAACGCTGAGAAGGGAATAAGGGTAAAGAAGACTGTTGTCGCGAATAATATTGATCAGAATATCGTGCAGGTGAATGTGAAGGTTGTTGCTTATGGTCCTAAGGGTGTTGAGGAATCTTTGGGTGTTCAGCAGAAAGAAGAAGTGAAGGTTGCTGGGTAGGATATTTTCTATTTTTGAGAATATATATTTCAATAAAGGATTGTAATCCACTAATCGTAAATGCATGAAGACTACAGAGTTTAGAGGAGAGAGTGATGTCTGGAGAGGAATGCAGGATTGTCACTTTACCTCAATATCATAAGCTCAAACTAACTTAAATTGGTCTTGATAGAGGAAAATTTACTGTGGATCTAGTCATGCCTTGGCCAATGAGTGCGTTTTACAATCTGGAGGTTTATGACACGCGAGTTCATGCATAAGAAGAATTTGAAAGAGCTTACAATTCTTTAGTAAGAGGAGAAGGAAGATATGGTGTGAGGATCACGTCGCCAACAAGAGCAGAAGTAGTGCTAATTCCAGAAGAAAGTAAAAGTATCATCCATCCAATAACTGTTGTAAAAAGAGCTAAATAATTAATAATGGCTTTCCATTAATACTGCCCTGTTGATTTCTTCTTTGCTTAGTCCTTTTGAGAAGAGTTTTTTTACTTTTGAGAGGATTCGTGGGTCGTTATAGCGTTCTCCTGCGAGTGCTGCTGAGAGTTTTCTGTATTGAATGGCTGCTTCTGCCCGTGGTGAGAGGACTGCTACTGGTGTTGTTTTTGAGACTGCCTTGAGCATGGACTCGTCAAAGGTGAGTAAGGAGACGACGGGAACGTGAGTGATATCTTCAATCTGGTTCATGTCAAGTTCGTACTTTTTTCCTCTGATTTTGTTGATGAGGATGCCAGCCACTTTGACTTTTTTTTGTCGTGCTGTTTTAAGCGCGTGAAGAGTGGACGCCAAGGTGACGTAGTCCGGTGTTGTGAGAATATAAAGCTCGTCTGAGGTAGTGATAGTTGCGAGAATCTCCTCATTCAGGCAAGGTGAGGAGTCGAGGAGGATGAAGTCGTACTGGTTTCTTAAGGAGTGGATGATGCCTTTGAAGGGTTCTGTGGTGACGCGTCGTGAGAGTAAGGACGCTGGTAACAAATGCAGCCCTGGTAAGTGTTCGTAGATTGCTCGTTGTACTGGGATTCTTCCCTCGAGAACGTCGTGGAGGGTGTGCTGTGGTTGTGTGAATCCAAAGTGTAAGCCTAAGTTTGGCCCTGAGAAGTTTGCGTCGACAAGAAGAACGCTCTTGCCGTAATCTTTGGCGAGGAGCGTTCCGATATTGGCGACTGTTGAGGTTTTTCCTACGCCGCCTTTGATGGAGATGAATCCTAAGATACGCGCATGCATTGATATCCTCTTTTTCTTGTGAGCAAAGTATTTTAAGAAAAGTTGTTTATATAGTTTTGCTTATTCAGCTTTTTTCCTGTCTGGGGTGGCGAAGAAGTATTGCCAGCAGAGATATTCTTTTCCAAGTCTGGATTTCTTGAGGAGCTTGACCTTGCTGCCGTTGAGGGTGAAATAGGCGAAGGTTCCTTTTGGGGTTTTAAAAAAATAGTCTCCGTCTTTCCAGTTGCCTGTTAAGTCTTTAAGGTAACGTACGAAGTCTTGTTGGGTGCGCACATACCTTTTTTCTAGTCTGAGCGTTGGTTTAAACTGATAAACAATAGAATAGTTTGACCTGACTTGCATGACGGTCATTTTTTCATCAAGCACCATCATTGAGCACAAGTGTTATTGGAGATAGAACATCTATATAAATGCTTTGTTAGTCTGCCGTGTTAAAAATAATTTTTAAAAAAATTCTTAAGTGAGATTTTTTGTAAAAAACAAGAATGTTTAAGGATTATTTTTAAAAACTTCGCGTGTTAAGTTCACTCTGGGCTGAAGTCCTCGATTTTGTAAGTGAAATCCTCATCTTTTTGGATGATGCCTCGCGCCTTGAGGCATTCCCTTGCGAGGATCATGAAGACGAGGCCGAGACTTTTTTTTCCTTTGTTGTTGCAGGGAACAACTAAGTCAAGGTTTGCTATTTCGTTGTTGGTGTCGCAGAGTGCGATGACAGGAATGCCGATTTTTGCCGCGTCTTCGACGATGTTCTTGTCCGGGAAGGGGTCTGTGACGAGGATGAGCTTGATTTCTGTGAAGTCCTCGAGCTTGGTGTTGGTGAGGATGCCTGGGGGGTAGCGTTTCGTGTAGGCCTTGGTGCCTGTGATTTTCGAGAAAAGTTCTGCTGCCTTCCAGCCGTTCTCTCTTCTGCAGATGATGAGGATTTCTTCTGGCGTGTAATGGGAGATGAATTTTGCTGCGAGGCCGATGCGCTCATCAATTTTCTGGACGTTGAGGACTGAGAGACCGTCTGGTCTGATTTTAAAGATAAAGGGGGACATGGCCTTGGTTCTGAATTTTGTGCCGATGTGGAGACCTACTTTCAGGTAATCGTCGATTGGAGCGAGGGTTGTTGCTGTTTCTTCTGCCATAGGCGGGGGGAAGGGCTTAGCCTTATAAACATTTCTGAAAGGGAAAAGTAAAAACTATTCGAAGAGTAGAGGAATACCTCTAGTTTTTTTATTCTCGATAAAAAAGAAATTGCAGAAGAAATATTTTTCAAAGGAATAGCCTATGCATAGATCTCAATGAAATTAATCCACAAAAAGAAGAAAATAAAACACCTAACAAGTTATATAAACCTTAAAAATTAAAGGTTCTTTTTTAGTCTCTTCACGATGTCTGATGCGTCATCTCTTAGTCCAAGGCCCATGCCGATGCCTAAGGCGAGTGCGACACCAAGGCCGAGTGCGGCGACAAGGATGAGGAAGGCGTGTTGCAACACTGCGACGTCAACGCCGATCTGGTTCAAAGCTACGAGAACGACGAGGAAGACGATGACACCTTTGACGAATCCGCTGACGAGGCGCATGCCCTTCATCTTGGTGTGTTCTGTTATTCTGATGCCGACGTAGTGTGCGAGTGCGATGCCTGCGAAGAAGATGATGATGGCGAAAAGAACGTTTGGGAGCCACATGACGAACGAGTGCATAAGGTCTGACAGCTCTCCGAGGTTAAGGATGTTTACTGCGACGTTGAGGAAGACGATGAACACGAACCATTTGACAAGTTCTCCTATGAGGGTTGACCAGTTGGTGTGGCCGACTGCGCGTGAGAGATGCGCTTCCCTGAGTTGCGCTCCTACTGCTTTCTCAACCACATACTTAAGTGCGTATCCGATGAAGTACGCGACGATGTATCCAAGAATAAGGACGAGGATTGCGAGAACTAATCCTGGAATAATATCAAGAAGTTGCATCAATAATGTTTTGAAGGGTTGAAGAAGTAAGTTTCCTGTTGTGCTGAGTGCTGCGAGAGCCATGTAGTAAACCTCTTTTATGTTAGATCTTTTCTTTTTTCTTATGTTTATATAGTTTGTGGTTATTTTTCACGAAATGTAGCTTAAGGACATAGGTCTCCTTCTGAAAGAGGTGATCATAAGTGAAAAAATTAATTCCGATGAATAACAATGGTTACGCTTCCCTGTCTAATAAAAACCTGCTCCCCCAATTTTTTTGTATCCTGAATCCTCGCCTCAACCTGCTGAAAATCTTTTTCTACCTGGGCAATTACTCCCTTAAGCGGAGCAAACGCCTCAGCAGGAATGCCCGTGTCTTCCGCCTTCTGGATTTCGAACACAACCTGCATTAAAGCACCCTTCAAAGAAGTAACATCCCCCTCCAGAATCCCAATTTCCTCAATCCAATAACTAACCATCCCACTCACCTCTGAAGAGGTTAATTCTTTATGATCTTTTACTGATCTCACCTGCTCCTCCAACCCTTTGCGCAATACACCAAGATGACCAACAAACCGGTCTAGATCAAACTTCACATTCTTTAATGCGAGATTAAGCCTGCCAACCTCGCTCGCAATGTGAGCCTCAGCAAGCGCTAAAGCTACAGCATCATCCCCTGTAGAACTCACCGCACGATCCGCTTTTTGCTTCACTTCCGCGCAAGCGCGATTAATCCTGCCAACCTCACTCACAGGTTCAGCATCCTTCTTTAACGCAGCAGTACTGATTGCTACAGCTGCCAACGCTGCAACCAAACCTGCTATCCCTTTTTCTTTTAACGTGAATTTATGACCAATTAACTTACGCACCCAATTAGCCATACTCCTTTCTTTTTAGCTTTTCTTTAATATACTTATCGCTTCCAATACTGCTCTTCCTCTTAATCTGTGAAGTCATTATTTTTTTAAAGGTTGTTCTCTCTTGATTGCATGGTTTCTTTGAGAAGAGTTTTGATTTTAGAGAGTGCCCTGACAGTAGCTTGCTGTTCTGGTTGGATCTTAACGATAGGGATGCCGAGGCTGACTGCGAGGTGTTCTTCTCCTTTCGCAAGTTCATAGAAGATGTTGATTTTTTGTTCTTTGAGCTTGCTGCAAGTTGTTGCGAGGTCTTGAATAGTGGTGAAAGAGAGAAGTGCTGCGTTTGAGGGGGAGGCTGGGCTTGGGCTGCAGATGAAGGTTGTTTGTTTGAATTTTTCTGTCAGCTGTTTGTAGTCTTCTGGCGTTTGGCAGGGTTGTTCTGCGTAGAGGAGATTGTGTGTTTGAATGAGGTGTTCTGTTTCTTGGGTGGGAACTTGTCCAGCGAAATTAATGCCGAGGCGGAGAGTGAAGTCGAAGTGGAGGGAGATGTTGTTGAGGGATGTTGTGAGTTCTTGGAGGATTGCCTCTTCTGTCTTGCTGGCGAGGTCTTTGATGTTTTTTGCCGCTTCATAGAGTTGTTCGTTCGCGAGTGCTGCCTTGTCGAAGTTTGTCGCGTCAAGGGACAGACTGAGGAATTCTATGCCATTGGGCTTTTTGAGGAGGACGTGCATGGGTCTTGGCAGTGAGGTTGGCTGTTGGTGAAAGAAGGTGAAAGGCCTTCGAAGGCTGTTAAAGGCGACGAGTTGAAGGCAGCGTGCGAGTTTTTTGTCTTGGATAGTGGTAGTAAGAGTGGTGAAGTCTTCTGGTATGGTAATGGAAAAGTCTCTGATGAGATTATTGAGTTCTTCAAGGTCTGGTTGCTGGTCGTAAAAGATGCTTGCTTCTCCTTCGTCTGAGGCGATGGTGAGTGTTGGTTTGAAGAAGAGGAAACGTTTTTTGTAGGAAACATTCCTGAGTTTCATAGGAAAGAATTACTCGACTTTTTTGGGCATCGGTCTCTTGAGAGTGATGGGAAGAACGCCTTTTTCAAGTTCGAGTTTTGCGATTTCGATGGGGTTGTGGTTGATCTCTTCAAGATCTTTTTCTTTGAGGTTGAGGATGAGCGGCGCCCCCATAGCGAGCTGAAGTGCGCGTGCGCCGATGAGGCGCGCCCGTTCAAACTTGGTGAGTTCCATATTAGAGGTGTCTCCTGAGTTCCTGGGTTTTTTCTTGCGCGATCTCGACCATTTTTTCCACGTCTTGGATAGTGAGACCCGCGTTTCCTCCTTTTTGGAGTGCGCAGATGTTACCATCCTCAAGGCAGCCTATGGTGAGGCGTGCGTCCATCTGGCCTTCTTCCGAGTTCAAGGGATCGACGAGGAAGCTGTCTCCGATCTTGAGAACAGTGCATGAGATTGGAAGTTGTTCGAGAGGAAGAGATTGGTTTGTAAGATGTCCATAAGAGATTTTGTCATCTTCTACTTTAGGGAATTTTGCGTTTTTGAGTGCTGCGATGCTACCGAGTGCTGCCGCGTCAAAGAGGTTTCCGTCGTCGTTGATAGGATAGATGTCAATAAGAACGATCCATGCCTTTTCTCCCGGGGTGATGGAGAGTTTTTTGAAGTCAAGCGCCTTTCCCTCTCTGATTGCTCTGTCAACGACCCTTGAGAGTTCAATTGCTTCGACGCTTGGTGGTCCTGATTCGAATTCTGGGTTTGATAAGGGAAGAAGCTCTGCGTTGACGATGATGGTGCCTTCGTCTGGTCTGTCTGGGAAGGGTGATGCGATTTCGAGTTTGATACCGACAACGACTTCTGTTTTTCCGATGGTGACGCGTGCTGAGCCTTCCGCGCTCTTGGGTGAGATGCCGTATTCAACGGTGATTGGTCTGTATGCTGTGAATGCTCGCTCGTCTTCGCGGCTACCTTTGGAGAGCGTGGTTAGGATGTGTTGTTTGGTGATGTCTATCATTTAGGGTTCCTCCTTGTACTTGTTTTTGAGTGCTTGGATTTGGACGCGTTTGATGTCTTCGCATCCTTTTTTTGCGAGTCCGAGGGCATTGATGAGTTCTTCCTTGGTGAGTAGTCCGTCGTCTTGAAGGAGAGTGATTTCTCCTGTGCGTGTGGACATTGCTATGGGGATGTCTGCCATACCTTCTTCATAATCTTCTTCTTCCTTGGTGACGTCAAGAACAATAGCGTTTCCAATTCTGCCGACTGCGACTGAGCTGATGAGGTCTTTCATAGGAATGCCTGCGTCTGCGAGTGCGAGTGATGCTGCGGTGATTGCGGCGCAGCGTGTTCCTGCGTCTGTCTGGATGAGTTCTACAAAAACATCGATGACAGTGCTGGGAAAAGCCCTCATGTCTAATACTGGAAACAACGCCTTTTCCATGACCATGGAGATTTCTTTGCTGCGTCTGCTTGGTCCTGGTCTGACGCGTTCTCCTGCTCCTGAGAAGGCGAGCATGTTGTAGTTGCATCGAAGAACGCCGCGCTGGTGATCTTGGAGGAATTGTGGATAGAGTTCTCGTGGCCCATAGACTGCTGCGATGGCGTGGGTTTTGCCTATCTTGAAGAGGGCGCTTCCTGTTGCCCGTGGGACGACGCCGACTCTTGCTTCAATAGGTCTGAGCTCGTCTAGTTGTCTTCCGTCGAATCTCTTGGTATAAGTCATGAATGTGCTCCTTCGAGGAATGCTTTAATTCTATCTGTCAGTCCTGAGACATGGCTTTCTGCTTCTATTTTTTCTATGGCTTTGAGCGCGAGGAGTTCTTGGCTGGAGTCTTCTCCTGAGAGCCAGACGATGCCGTTTTGTCCGACGGAAATTTTGGTTCCTGTTGCTTCTTTGATAAGGGTGATCATGCTTCCTTGTTTTCCGATGATTCTTGGGACTTTTGCTGGTGTGGCTTTGATGATTCTTCCTGGACCGAGTTTGCGTAACCCTGGTCCTTTCATAGTGAGGTCAATGAGGCGTCCTCCTGCTGCGACTGCTGTGATTTGGCACACGATCCAGTCCTCAAAGTCATAGTATTGGGAGAGGTCTGCTGTTTTCTCGATAAATTCTGTGGACGCATCCCGTAAGGCGAGGTTTGCTTCGAACGCCCAGTCAATGTCGACGCGCCATCCGCTGAAGCCCATACCTACGACCTTGCCGATAACGATGTCATTTCTCTTGGGCAGGTATTTTCCAGCGAGAGGGATAAGTTTAATGAGTCTTCCGCTGATGGTGACGATGCCTACTTTTGTCGCGATGAGTTTTTCTCCGTCTCTGATAACGTCTGTTCCTGGAAGGAAGTCCATGCCCTCTGCGAGTTCTTCTCCTGGGACGACGATTGTTTTTTCTTGTATTAAGAGGATGCTCATGGTTATTTTGCTCCGAGTGTTTTTATTTCTGCTTCTCCTTTTGTTGTGGAGTTGAGCATGGCTTCGAGTTCTTCTTGGATGCCTGCTGGCACTTCAACTGTGGCGAGTAAGCTTCCGTCATTGTCCCAAGATTCCTTGAGGACTTTTGTTGCTTGTTTGATGTGGGATAATGTTCTGCCGACATATTTGACCGGTATTCTGATAAAGAGTTCTCTTGTTTCAAATTTCATGGGAAGGTGAACGCGGAGTTGCTGAACAACATCATGTAATTGGCGTTCTGGAATTTGGTTGGGATCTACGCGAACCTTAGCGTCATTCATCGCTGTTTCAATACGCTGCGGTGGATGTGGCCTTCCTGTGTTTGGGTCAATGACGCTGCGGTGGATGAGGTCGATGAGTTGTCGTTTGCGTTGGTCGATTTGTGTTTTAATCATGTCTTCTGTTTGTGGGACATGCCCCTCTTTGAGGATGATTTTTGCTACCTCGTGGGGGTCTGAGGTTCCGAAGAGTTGATGCATGTCATGTTCTGAGGCGCGTGTTCCTTTTTTTGCATCGTGGTAGATGGTATCTGTGTAGAGCGCATCTTCAATGCTTGCTCTTCCTTGGTTGTATGCTACTGCTTTTTCTGGGTTAATGATGACTTCGAAGTGCATGCTTCCTCTCTTGAGTTTTGCTATAGTTGTTTTTTCTTTGGGCATTATTATGCTGCCTTTTTGAGTTTTCGTAAGTACTCCTTACTAAGGCGTTTGAAGAGCTTGTCTTGTGTTTTTATGTAAGCTCCATCAATGCGCTCAATGTCGAAGTCTTTGCCGAAGACTTTTCTCATGGCGTTGATGCCGAGTTTGATCGCTTGTTCTATATTGAGGTCGTCGCTGTAGTCTTTTTCGAGGATTTCTTTGAGTTGGGTTTCTGCCTCGCCTAATGCTGTCGCTTTGTATCTGAAATAAATTCCAGTGACGTCTGTGATGTACAATTGTGGCCCTTCATCGTCGACGCCTGCGAAGAGGATAGAGACGCCGAATGGTCGTGCTCCACCGTATTGGGTAAAGGCTTGCTTCATGTTTGCGATTTCTTTGACAAGGGTTAGTGTATCGATGGGCGCGTCGTAGGTAACCTTGTTTTGTTGTGCGAGGAGTTGTGCGCGTTCGATAAGGACTCTTCCGTCCATGAGGTATCCTGTCGCGCTTGCTCCGATGTGGTCATCTATTTGGAAGACTTTTTCGATGCTATCTGGGATGATGAGTGGTTCAATAACCCTTTTGTCTGCTAAGAGCACGACGCCGTCTTTGCAGACGATGCCGAGGCTTGTTGTTCCCTGTCTTACTGCCTTTTTTGCGTATTCTACTTGTAGTAGTCGTCCGTCTGGACTGAACATGGTGCTACTTCTGTCGTAGCCCATCATTTGGTGGCTTATGGTTGGTTGCATTGTTCCTCCTTTAGGGTGCGATAAACTTGTTTCTAGCTCTATAGAGAGTTCCAGAAACGCCTATCGTGCTGATGAAAGCTTCTTTCTTATTAATGTTTCTGATCAGGAAAAGTGCTGCTTTAACATTATCAAGGGATGCTGTTGCAACTCTGATGATGCCTTTGTTGTTGTTCCAGTCGTCGAGGAGGATAAGGCCTGCCTTTGCGAGTCCGAGTGTCCCCAAAAACGTTGCTGCTTCTTGAAGGATTGCCTCTTTAACGTCATTGAAAGAAAAGGTGCCCTCTGAATGGGCTTCATAAACAAGGTATCGTCGTTTTTCTTTGAGGCTTGGAAGTAATGGTGCCGTTTTGTTCATATGGGTACAAGTTAAGAACTAATAAAGTTCCTCTCCGTTCTTTTCGTTCCAAGGCTGTGAAGATGCTGTTTGTTTATAAATGTTTGGTTGGTGTGGGCTCAGTAGAAAGTTCAATTATTTTAAAGGGATTGATTTTATTGGAAAAAAGCCTTCAGAGAATTTTTCAGAACAGAACTACGGTTTTTAACAAAACACCAGGTTGAACTCAAAAGAGGAAGAAAACCTACTTTCTACTGAGCCCACAAAAGCAGAAGTTTTAAATGTTAATGATTTTTCTTTATAGAAAAGATTATAGCCCCGTCGTCTAGCGGCCAAGGATAATGGTCTTTGGTAGGCAGAAGCTTTCCTAAAGAAAGCCATTGACGGCAGTTGTTTAGCGATAGCCAAGTTCAAATCTGCCCGTGGCTATTTTATTGTATAAGGCGAATCAGAAATGGGAAGAGAGGAAGATGAAGCGTTTGAAAGATATCAGGAAATTCTTGATCTAATAAAAATGCTTGAGGGTAAAAGAAAGGTATTATTTTTTGGATTGTTGAGAGATCTTATTGGAAAATGTGTTGCGTACGTCGAGGCGGTGAATACGATGGCGTTAGTGATGAAGATCGACCGTCTTCGTCTGGAGCCTGAAGAGTTCCAAGAGAAAGTTGCGGCGTTGGATAAGAGAAGAATGATCGCGCATAATGCGTTGATCTCTCAATTGAAGATTTTTAACAGGAACTTGTTGAAAGAGGAGGGGTTGGAGGGGAAAATTCCGATTGGGGGAATTTATTCTTTGCCTCCCGAGACGATTCATGAGAGGGTAAGGGTAGCGAATTGGGCAGGTTTTCTTGTGAAAGCGTTAAAAAAGAGAAGCGTTTCTGGGTAGAAGGCTTTATAAATTTTAGTTCTAGAAAAACACTATGACTAATAAAGGAGAAGCGCCTCCTCGAATGGAATCCATTGCGACGAGAGAAGAAGAATACTTGGACGCGCTTGATTGGATGTTGCATTGTGATAAGAAAGGAAGAGAGTTGTATGAGGAATTTTATGGGCGCGCCAGCGAGTACGCTTTAGCGAGCGCGATGAACCATGTGGAGAGGGATATCGCTCAGATTGAGGGAAAGACTGCGGAGTCAAAAAGTGAAAAACTGTATCCTGCGTTGCGAGAAAGCGCGAGAAAGATAAACGAGTTTTTGGAAGCACATGGTAAGCACAGTGTTCTGCCTGAGAACGGGAAGGATTTAGAGCGTTTGGCGGGCGAGGCGGCGCTGGCGCTTTTTGAGAAGAGAAAGTGTTGAGGTTTTAAATAAGTTTTAAAAGATCGTTGAATTGCAAAAGTCTTAAAGCCCCGTCGTCCAGTGGCCAAGGATAAACTGTCTTTTTTTGGGAGTTCCTTAGAGCGGACTCTGGATCCGTTGACGGCAGTTCGAATCTGCCCAGGGCTACTTTATTCCCGTGTGGGTTTAATTCCCCGCAACTCTGCTGCGGAGTGAGCGAAGCGAACGGTGGGAGTTTCATTAATTTAGAAGGAGTAACAAAGAAAACATTTATAAATTTTTTTTAGCCTTACATATTGAAAATGCCTAGAAAAATACCAGATGAAACAAAGCGGTTAATGGAAGAATTAAGCACTGAAAATTTGTCTGTTGCAGAAATAGCCAGAAGAGCTGACGTTTCTTATGCAACCGCGTACGGTTATACTAAAGCCAGGCAAAGAGGGTTTGCATCAAGAAGTGAGTATGAAAAATATTTAGCCAGGCAAAGAGGGTTTGCATCATTAACTGAGTATCAAGAATATTTAGCCAGGCAAAGAGGGTTTGCATCAAGAAGTGAGTATGAAAAAGATCTAGCCAAACGAAGAGTGCTTGCACCAAGAAATGAGTATCAAGAATATTTAGCCAAGCGAAGACAGCAACAATCAATAAATCAAGAATTAAGTGATTTGATAAGACAAAGATTGGTTGAATTAGGAAAAACTCAAAAGTGGTTAGCTGAGCAGTTAGGCATCGCAGAATCATCTGTTTCTAAATATATGGGTGGAAGGACCACACCAAGAAAAAGTTTACAAGAAAGGCTATTTAATGCCCTCCAAGTAGAGTATAAAACGTTAAATGATTTAGTGGAATAATTTTTAAGTGCGAGAGAAAGGAGAGAAGAAGTGGTTCTACATCGTTCATTCGATCTTCTTTTTTTGGAATCCTAAAAAGTGTTTGAGTTCTTCTTTGTAGAAGAGCGCTGTTGTCGCGAGAATAATAATGAGAAGAGGCGCGATCCACCAGTAAGTAAGGAGAGTTCCATAGGCATGTTTGAGTTTGAGTTCTGTTGCCTTGAGGCTGCTTGGCCTTGGAAGGGTCTTGGTGCTTGTGTAAAGTTTTGGTTCTGGGAAGGATTCGAGTATATTTACATGCAACACTTTTTTCGTAGTAAGCTCAATAGTTCTTTGTTCGTGTGGCGTTGTTGTTCCGTAAACGAGAAGGAAGGAGGGGTCTTCTCGGACTGTGGTAATGAGTGTGGTGTTGCTGCTTGTAACGATAATGTCTTGAGCGTTGTCTGCGAAAGTCTTGGGAACATCAACGTAGACGAAGAGGTCTGTGAGTGTATTTTCTCCTGTGAAAGTGAAAGTAAGTTTGGCTGTTGTCTCGTCAGGCTTGATGAGGATTTTTTTATCGAAACTGTAGTTGGTGAGGCTGGTGAGATCCTCATCGACGTTGAGTCCTTTGAAAATGTCTTGAAGTTGTTGTTCAAGTTCGAAGGGAACGCTGGTTTCTCCTGCGCGTGGTGCCACGGCTGCCTCGAGTTGTTGTGCTGCTTGCGTTCGTGTTCGTGCTCCTCCGCCTCCACCACCACCTCCGCCTCCGCCAGCGCTGCTTGATCCTCCACTTGACCTTGTTGGAGCCGTACTAAAAACAAAGGTTCCGTCAGTGGCGCAGTTACCAATCGTATCACAACTTGTGATGTTGTAGTAGTAGAGTGTTCCAGGGGTGAGTGCCTGGAGGGTAATGCTGTGGCTTGTTGCTGTTCTTCGCGAGGATTCTGTGAGGCCGAGGCTCTGGTTAGTGCCGTAGGTAACGGTCGCATTTGCTTGTTCGCTTGTTGTCCAGGTGATGGCTGTTGTTGTTTGGGTGGGTGAGCTTCCGATGCCTGTGTGTGCCGGTGGGGTAATGTCTTTTTCTAGCTGGGTAAGAACGCTGGTTATGGTGTTTCCGTAGAGGTCGCTGGCGTTGACTTTGAGCGTGTATGGCACCTCTGTGAGGCTCGCTGTTGCTACGAGGCTATGCCAGTAGCTGCGGCTGGAGTTTGTTAAAAGGATTCTGGAAGTGACAACAGTAAGGTTTTCAAGAATGGCAAGGACGCTGGTGCTGTTGACGCCTGCGAAGCTGTCTTCAATGCTCACATTAAGGATGAAGTCTGAGTTAAAAGTTTGTCCCTGGCGTGGGCTAATAAAGGTGATGACAGGAGGAAGGCTGTCAAGGGTGAAAGTAATGTTAGTGGTATTTACATTTCCTGCGCTGTCATTAGCTGTGACGGTGAGGGTGTCAACTCCTTGACTAAAGGGAATGAGTGCTGTGCCTGTGGTGCTGAGAAGGGTATGTGTTCCGTTGTTAAAAGTAAATGTTGTCGCTTCGTTGCTTGTAGCGTTGACGAGGATGTTGATGTTTGTGTAAGCTTGATTTTTTGGTGTATTAATTGTAATTGAAGGAGGGGTAAGGTCAATGAGGAAAGTGGCGTTCGCTGTGCTGAAGAGTCCTTGGCTGGTGTTGGCGTAGGCGAAGAAAGTATGTGTTCCTTCTAGGTAGGTTCTGAAAACTGGTTGAGTGTAAGTCTCGTTTGATGTTCCGTTGAAGAAGAAGAGATGTTGGGCGTTCGCTGTGAAGTTAATAAGAATTGTTCCATTATTATAAGCGCGATTCGTTGGGTTATGGATGTGAAGAGTTGCTGGTTCAAGGACTGCGAATGTTACAGTTGTGCTGTTGCTGTTTCCTTTGAGATCTTGAGCATAAAGAGTGAGTGTGTTTGCCCCTAGACGTGCATTGAAAGTGGTTGTTGTTGTGTTAGTTCCGTTGTTGAGGGTGTAAAAGACGTTTGAAAGGAAGGGGTCTGTTGCGGTGTAATTTAAAGAGAGGATGGTTGTCGTATAGGTTCTGTTTTGTGGTTCAAAAAGAGTGAGGTGTGGTGCCTGGAGGTCTGTGTGTGCTGCTGCGTTGTAAATGTTAATGGCGGGAAAAGCAAGTCCTGTGCCGCTGTCTTGGAGTGGTCTTCCAGTTGTTTTGAGAAGTGTTTCAATTGCAAGGGGAGTGAGGCGCCTTCCTGTTTGAAGGACGTTTGCGTGGTTAACAAGAAGTGTTGCTGCCGCGACATGTGGCGCTGCTTGGCTTGTTCCAGATCCAACTGCGAACCCACCAGTATTGTAAGTGGATGCGATGGAGCTTCCTGGCGCGAGTAAGTCTGTAAGAGTATTCCTATTGCTGAAAGAGCTGAGGCTTCCGGTCTTGGTGGTTGACGCGACTGCTGTCACGTTGCTTATGCACGCTGGTGAGAGAATGGTGCTTGTGCTTCCTGAGTTGCCTGTGGACGCAACGACGCTGATGTTGTTAAGAATCGCTATATTTACTAACGTTGCGAGCAAGTCCGAATCACAAGTGCTGCTCGTGTCGCAAGAGCTTGTGAATCCTCCTGAGCAGCCGACACTCATGCTGATAACGCTGATGTTATAGAGGGTGCTATTGCTAATGCAGAATTCAAGTGCTGAGAGAAGATCTGAGGTTGTCCCATGTCCCGTGGAGTTAAGAATTTTAACGCTAACGATGCCTGCTCCAGGGCTGATGCCTTTGTAAATGTTATCTTGTGATGCGATGATGCCTGCGATGTGGGTGCCGTGGCCGTTGTTGTCGCCAATAGTTCCTTGGAGTTGTCTGCTCGTTCCGTCCGGGCAGCAGCTGATGTTATTCTGTTCAGGAACGCTGCAGAAACATGCCTCTTTTCTGAGGGCGCTTGAGAGTGCTGCGTGGTTTGTGTGAACCCCAGTGTCGATGGTGCAGGCGCTGAGTCCTGTTCCCGTGATATTAAAACCATTAAGGACGACTGAGTGCGTGGTTGACGCATTAGTGAGGGTCTTCGTGTCAGAGAGCGTTCTTCTGAGCAAATAATCATAACTAACGCTCTTGATGTTCTTGTTTTGTTTGAGTTCTTCGAGGCCTTCCTTGGTGAGGTCTGTGGCGAAGGCGTTGAGAAGGACAAATTCGTGGATGGAGTCTGAGCCTGTTTGTTCGAGCTCTGTGTAGAGGGCTTCTTTTTCTGGCGAAGTTGTCTGTGGTGTCTTGTATCTGATGATGGCTCTTGCCTCTTGGTTGGTGGAGAGTTTTGCTTCTAAGATTGGGTCGATGATGAGTTGGTCTGTTCCAATGGCGCTTCCTGTAATCTTGCCTTCTGGGTTTTCAAAGAATAAGAAGAGGAGAAATGTAGTGGCGAGAAAGAGGAAAAGAGTGATAAAAATTTGTTGGGATGAATATCTCCTCTTTGCCATTGATGATATACTCGTTGAAGGTATTTATATTAGTTTTTCTTCTTCGAAAAGAGTGTGCCGAGGATGGTGACTGCTTTTTTTGCGTCTCCTGGCGTCATGCCGAGGGCGGTAAGGAAGCTGATGGCGTCTCTTGGGTTGCGAAGCTGATAAGGTGTTGTTGCTAAAGTGAGGAAGATGATGTTTACCTTGTATTTTCTGCAGAGTTTGATGTTTTGGATGATTTTTCCAAGATCATTTGCCTCAGAAGCGTGTCTCAATGTTATCCCGATCGCGATGGTGTTGTCATGAGCAAAACGACAGAGGACGTGATTCAACCCTGAGTTTCTGAAGTGCATGTGGTCTCTTGGTCTGCCTTGGTGTGGATCGAGGAGGATGTCTGCCTTGTGGTGTTCAAGTGTTCCTCTGATGGTGAGGTCATCTGCGCCTTCGACGATCTTCAGGCGGTTGAGATCCTGCTTGGTAAAAAGGGTGAGGTGGAGTTTTTTCGCGAGGTCTTCGAATTGTTTGGTTTTCTCTGCGAGGATGAGGTCGTAGTGCATCAGTTTTCCATGAACAAGAAGCTTTTTAAATTATCTGATGTGTTAGCGGTGAATGGCAGATGTTCCGAAACATGTGGGAATAATCTTGGACGGAAATCGTCGTTTTGCGAAGAGGTTGATGGCGAAGCCGTGGAAGGGTCATGAGTGGGGCTATGAGAAAGTAAGGAGGTTGTTTGATTGGTGTAAGGAGTTTGACATTCGTGAGTTGACGCTGTACGCGTTTTCGATTGAGAACTTTGACCGTCCGAGGGAGGAGTTTGATTTTCTGATGGAGTTGTTTGCGCGCGCTTTCAGTGAGTTGAAGAATGAGGAGGAAAAAATTGAGGATATTTGTGTGAGTTTTATTGGTCGTATTCAGATGTTTCCTGAGAAAGTGCAAAAAGCCATGTATGAGTTGATGGAGAAGACGAAAAACAACAGGCCGTTTAGGATTAATTTTGCGATGGCGTATGGCGGTCGTGCTGAGATTATTGACGCTGTGAGAAGTATTGCTGAGCAGGTAAAGAAGGGTGTGTTAGACGTGCAGAAGATCAATGATGAAGTGTTTGCGCAAAACCTTTATCTGAATAGCGACCCTGATTTGATTATTCGCACGTCCGAGAAGAGGCTGTCTGGATTCTTGACGTGGCAGTCTGCGTATAGTGAGATTATTTTTATTGACAAGTTGTGGCCGGAGTTTGAGAAGGAGGATTTTGTCGCGTGCGTTGAGGAGTATAAGCTGAGGCAGAGAAGGTTTGGAAAGTGATGAAAGATCTTGAAAAGTTTTCTTGGTTATGTGTCCGTCTCGGGTTAGGCTTCGTCTTCTTATGGTTTGGAGCTGATAAATGGATCCATACAGGGGCTTGGTTCGGGTTTGTGCAGCCTGTTGTTGAAAGGTTGTTGCCTTTTTCAGTGAATATTTTTTTGCATGTTTTGGGGGTGATTGAGATAATTTTTGGTGCCTTGCTTGTTGTTGGCTTGTTCACGAGGCTTGCTGCCCTTGGTGTTGTTCTTCTCTTGGCTGGTATTTCTCTGACGACTGGTTTTACAGACATAACAGTGAGAGATTTAGGCTTGCTTGGCGCTGCGCTTGGGCTTGTCTTTAAGAGAATGAGCGCCCTCGCTCTTGAGAATATGAGAAAGAAGCGTTTGTAGTTGTTTCTTTATGGGCTTGTCTGCGTAAAAAACAAAAATATTGTGTCCTCGTTCTGCTGCTTCGGTGGCGCAAACATCGAAGATTTCAGCGTCGAGGTTTTCTCTGATCTTTAAGGGAGAGTATGTTCTTCGTTCAAGCCTTTTTTTTAAAGTCCTCAAGTCCGTCTTGCAGACGATGCAGAGATCGACGCGTTTTCTTGGAAGATAGTGGCTGAGGTGCGAGTCAACGATGCTATTCTTTTCTTTTTTTATAATCTTTAACAAAACCTTGTTGAGTTTGTTCGTGTCGATTTCTTTTGTTTTTCTTTTTCTGTCATAACCAGCGACAACTTCTTTGTGTGTTTTAATGATCCCATTTACGTTGATATGTTTGTAATGAAGAATTCGCGAGAGTATTTTAGCGAGTGTTGTTTTTCCTGTGCAGACTGACCCTGTGATGATGATGTTCATGTGATTGTGGTGCCAAGAAACTTTTCTCCTTGAAGTGCTTTTTCAAGGTTGCTGAGGCCTTTTCCGTTGAGGATGAGGGTTTTGATGCGTGCCCTGCTGATGATGGTTGCTGCTGTTTGGTCGAGGACGAAGTGTTGCCCCGCGCGGTATGCTTTCTTGTGTGCAAGTTTTCTGAAGGCTTCGTGGCTTATTTTTTGGATGAGTCTCGCTCCTTTTGAGGCCGGATTCTTCGTGTATAAGCCATTGACGTTGGTGAGGTTGATAAAGAGTGGCGCGTGGAGGTGTTCTGCGATTTCTGCTGCGTCTGCGTCGCTGGTGATATTGGGTGTGAAGCCTAATGCTCCGCAGATGACGACACTGCTCTTCTTGAGTTCTTTTTCTACTTCTTGAAGTGATACTAGTGGAAATCTCAGTTCGTGAAAGAAGGCTGCGACAAGTGAGGCGTGGAGTTTTGTTGCCTCGATGCCGACAGAGCTAAGGTAGGGTTCTTGAAATCCTGCTTGGCGAAGCGCGTTGATGTAAGTGCGGGCGGTTGTTCCTCCCCCCGTAACAATAACAAAGCTGTTTTTTTTGGAAAGCCTTTTGATGAGTGTTGAGAATCTTTTAAGGTAAGCAGTGTCAATGCCTCTTGGGTTGATGAGTGACCCCCCTAGGGAGATGATGATTGTTGCCATGCTTCGTCTACAGTAAAGAGTTCTGAGTCTCCTTTGACATTGAATAAATTGAGTCTTGCTCCAGCGTCAAGCCATGCGTGAGCGTAGCTTACTGCTGCCAAAGCTGTGAGCTTGTCTCCTTTTTTTTGGAAGTGTCTTGCGTCTTCGTAGTAGTTCTTGGCCATGGTTAAAAAGTCTAGTGCTGCTTTCTCTGCGTCAAGGGTGACGTTCTTGTTGATGGTGATTTTTTTAAGGGCTCGCTCTGTAAGGGTGAAGTAACTAGAGAGTTTTTGGTCAAGTTCCTTGGTCATGGAAAAGAAGGGAAGTTTTCTTGTTTATAAGAGTTACTTGAACATGTCAAACACGTTGCCTTGGGGCTCGTTTCTTGTGGGAGTGTCTCCGCGGGTAGGATAATTGTTATAACTGGTGTAAGAGCTGCGTTGTTTGTTGCGTTCTTCTTCTTCGAACATTTTTTTCATTCTGCGTTTGAAGTCTTCAATGTCTTTCTCGTCTGCGATGCCGTATCTTGATTTTTCTGGTTCCTTTTTTGGCTCTCGTGGAATGTATGCCTCCTCGTGCATGGCCTTGTATTTTGGTTGGATGACGATTTCTTCTTTGATGACCCTTCTTCTTGCTGGTTTAAGGAGGAAGAGGAGTGCGACGATTAAGGTTAAGAAACCGAGGATGAGGAGGGTTTTTCGTACTGGCGATTCGAGGTTTCCAACGACGTTGCCTGTGATGTCTGTCAAACCGCTGAAGAGTCCCGGTCTTCCTAGGATTTCGACGCCTTCAAAGGTTTGTCCTGTAAACGGAATGCTGATAGTGGCGTTTCCTGGGTCAAAGAGGGTGTTAAGATTAATCATTGTGACTTCTCCTAGCTTGAGGTTGAGGTTTCTTCCGCTGGGAATTGTGGCGCTGTTGATGTTCAAGTATTCTTTGAAGCGGATATTACCAGTGTTAGTAATGCTGAGTTCTTGGCCTTTGAGTGTAAGAGTGAGGTGCTTGTGTTCTTGAATGGTAAGGGGTTGCTTATCTGTGAGGCCGAACCCTTCGAGTTTGAGTGTCCATTGCCCGGGTTGGGCTTGGGGCGGCGCGTCGAGGGTGTTGTCTGCGTTTGCTTGGACGAGTTTTTGTGCTGTTATTTTTCCTTCAGGGTCAAGAAGGGTGAGGGTGAGTGCCTCTGTCATAAGGTCGTTTGCTTGGTCCAAGAGAATGGTTGTGGAGCTGACTGGTTGGATGGGAAGGAAGCTTGTTTGGCTGAGTTGGAGCTTTAAGGTTGTTGGAATGGCTTGGATGGTGAAGTTGGATAGTGCCTCTCCGAGGTTTCCTCGGTCGTCTCGGCCTTGAATGAGGATGGTGTGTGGCCCGCTCTTGATGGTCTTGCTCAAAGGCAAAGTGAACTTATAAAAGTCATTGCTTGTTTTGAGTGTTTGTGTGTTTGTCTCTTTTCCATCAAGGGTAAAGGTGGCGAGGATATCCTTGAGGACTGCTCCGGATTTTGAGGTGGCGCTTCCAGTGATGGTCAGGTGTTCTCCTGGAAGGTACAGCCCCTTTTCAAGGTTTGTAGTCAAGGTAATGTCTCCTTCAAGGGTGAAGCTGTAAACATCGGTGAAAATTCTTTGGTTGCCGTCGCTGTCTTTTGCATGGATGCTTATGGTGTAAACGCCTGGCGGTAAGAGGCTGAGGTCCTTGGTGAAGGAGAGAGCGCCGAGGGAGAGGGATGTGACGTCTCTGCTGATAGTGGTGTTTTGTTTGGTAAAGAAAAGCGTTGCCGTTCCATCAAGTGCGAGGTTGTTGTATTTGGAGATGCTTCCCTTAAGGTTGAGTTTTTCTCCGAGCTGGTACGTGCCTTGGGATAAAGGCTCAAATGTTCCTTTGAGATCGTTGGTGATGACGAAGTCTTCTGACGCTTGCTGTTCAAGGAGGAGAGTGGTAGTGTCTGTGAGTGCTACGTCAAAAGTGCAGGGTCCTGGTGGTGCTTCCGGAATGGTAAGCAAATGAGAGTAAGGCTGTGGGGTGTTTTCTTTGAGGTCTACTATTTTTGTTAAGAGAGGGGCTGTGGTGTTTTGGCAAGTGAGGCTTAAGGTAAGATGCGCGCGTAAGGTCGCTGACTGGGTGAGTTCTCCTGAGAGGATGATGTTGTCTCCATAATTATAAAGCGTCGTTGAGAAGTCATCAATGGTGATTTCTGCTGTCGCGATTGGCGTAAGTAAAACTGTAACAAAGAGAAGGATCGTGATCAGCCTCATGAAGTTTTTCTGCGTTAGGAAGTTTATAAAGATTGTGGGAGGATAGTCATGAGGAGTCGTCCACGTGTGTAAAAAACGAGAAGGTAATTTTATATAAGTGGGAAGTCTGGTTTTTGCCATGGTGGATCTTGACAGTCTCCGTCATTCTGCTGCGCATTTGTTGGCTGCTGCGGTGATGGCGCTTTGGCCTGACACGAAGAGGGCGATTGGTCCTGCGATTGAGAATGGGTTTTATTTTGATTTTGAGTTTTCGCGTCCTATCTCCAAGGACGACCTTCCGAAGATAGAGGAGAAGATGAGGGAGATGCTTCCTTCATGGAAAAAGTTTGAGCGCGTGGAGTTGTCTGCTACTGAGGCGAAGAAAGAGTATCCAAAGAACGAGTACAAGCATGAGCTGATTGAGGAGTTTTCTGAGAAAGGAAAGAAAAAAGTTTCTTTTTACAGGTCTGGAGAGTATTGGGACTTATGTAAGGGAGGTCATATAGAGCATCCTGACAGGGAGCTGAAGCATGTTAAGTTGTTGAAGGTTGCTGGCGCGTACTGGCGTGGTTCTGAGAAAAACAAGATGTTGACGAGGATTTATGGCACTGCGTTTCCAAGTAAGAAAGAGTTGGAGGAGTATTTGCACAATATTGAAGAGGCGAAGAAGCGTGATCATCGCGTCCTTGGAGAGCAGCTTGGATTGATCATGATGCATGAGTATTCTCCTGGCGCTCCATTTTTTCTGCCAAAGGGCGCGATTGTGTATAATGAGCTTTTGAGATTTTTGCGTGAGGAGTACGCGAAGCGTGGATACAAAGAGGTGATTACCCCTTTGTTGTATAATAAAAAATTATGGGAAACGTCTGGTCATTGGGAGTTTTACAAGCAGAACATGTTTAATATTGAGATTGAAAAAGAGATGTTTAGTCTGAAGCCGATGAATTGTCCTTCGCATTGCCTTATCTACAGGCAAAAGTTGTGGAGTTATCGCGAGTTGCCGTTGAGGATTGCTGATTTTGCTTCGTTGCATCGGAATGAGCCTTCTGGAACGTTATCAGGATTAACAAGAGTAAGAAAATTTAGCCAGGATGATGCGCATATTTTCGTGACGCGCGATCAGTTGGAGGCTGAGGTTGAGGCGTTCTTGGAGTTTCAGAAGTTTGTGTACGAGAAAGTATTCAACTTTGAGTATCATATGTATCTTGCGACGAGGCCTGAGGAGTTTATGGGTGAGGTGAAGTTATGGGAGGAGGCTGAGGCCGCGCTTGAAAGGGTGTTGAAAGAAAAAAAGTTGCCGTACACGCTTGTTCCGAAGGATGGCGCGTTTTATGGCCCGAAGATTGATCTGAGGATTAAGGATTCGTTGGGAAGGGAGTGGCAGCTTGGGACTGTGCAGCTGGATTTTCAGCTTCCGTTGCGTTTTGAATTGACGTATGAGGCTGCTGATGGGAAGAAGCACACGCCTATTATGATTCATCGTGCGGTGCTCGGATCGCTGGAACGTTTCATTGGAATCCTGATTGAGCATTTTGCTGGAAAGCTTCCAGTGTGGCTGTCTCCTGTGCAGGTCGTGATTATGACTGTTGCCGATCGCCATGTGAGTTTCGCTGAGGAATTAAAAAAAGAATTTGGTGGGAGCGGGTTGCGGGTGGAGATTGATGCTCGTATTGAGAGTATCGGAAAGAAAGTAAGAGACAATCAAGCGATGAAGATCCCGTATTTGATCGCTGTTGGTGATAAAGAGGCTGAGTCGAACAACCTCGCGATAAGAACAAGAGAAAACAAGATCATTACAATGAGGAAAGACGAGTTTTTGGATTTGGTAAGGGCTGAGGTTGCTGAGAGGAAATGCTAAATCAGATGAGGAAGGATTATGAAAGGTTGCTTCATTCGAAGGTGTTTGAGAAGTGTGGTTTTTTATGCGGCTTGTTTGTGATGGCAAATCCTGAGGACATTAAAAATGCTGAGTGGCAGTTTGATTTTTATGACGAGAAGAAGGAGAGGATGACGAGCTATCTTGTTAATGACGAGATAAGGCTTGTAGAAAAGAACGCTGAGGTGTTTAAGAATGGCTCTTTGGAAATTGAAAGGCTTGATCTTGATGAGGTGATGGTTGGTGTTGAGGAAGCGTTGAAGAGGGCTGAGGTTGTGCTAAAAGAAAAAGGCCTGTCTGTTTCGAAGGTGGTCATCACGTTGCAAAAATCAAAGGAGATTTTTTGGAATGTTTCTTTCTTGACAACAAGTTTTAACCTGCTGAATGTTCGGCTGAGTGGAAGGGATGGTTCTTTGTTGGAAGAGAGTGTTGTTTCTTTAATGGATTTTAGACCTGGGGTTGGGAGTATTGAGAGCTTGAGAAAAAAGGAAGTTATATAAAGTGTGTCTGAATTGCGGGTTAAATGCAAGAGGGTGAGCTGTTAAACCAGAGAAAGGAGAAAGTTTTATCCTACTTAAGAGAGAGGAAAGACTGGTTCCAGTATCTTATTCTTGCGATCATCATCTGGATTGGCGCTTCGATCAGGTACAAGGTGATTCCAAATTTGAAGGATGTGACAACTGGCCAGTTTATTTCTTTGGAATTGGATTCAACATTATTTTTAAGGTACGCGCGAGAAATCGTGGAAAGGGGTAGCTTGTTTACTGTTGATCCGTTTCGTTTTGCTCCGTTAGGCGCTGACATTTCGAATCTTGCCGTGTTCACGTCGTATTTTAGTGTTTATTTGTACAAGGTGTTGCATTTTTTTAATTCAAAGGTCACGGTGGAGCTTGCGGTGAACCTGTATCCTGTTGTAGCGATGATGATCATGACCGTGTTCTTGTTCTTGCTTGTAAGAAGGCTGTTTGAGTGGAAGACTGCGTTGTTGTCTTGTTTATTGATTAATGTGATTCCAACGTTTTTGTTTAGAAGTATGGGGGGGTCTTCTGATCATGATATGTTGGGGATGATGTTGATTATTATGGCGTTTTATTTTTATGTGTGTTCATGGCAGGCGAGGAGGATACGCTACAGTCTCGTGTTCTCAGGTATTGCCGGGCTTGTTACTGCTGTTGGAGCCGAGACTGCGGGCTCATACACATTTGTGTTGATGGTTATCGGGGTGTTTAGCCTTGTTGAGTTGTTTTTGACGAAGTTCGAGAATAAGGATTTTTATGTGTTGACGGCTTTTGTCGGATCGTTCACAATATTTTACAAGTTGTTTAACTTACAGTTGGCAGTAAGCCCGTTGTTTACGTCTATCACGACAGGCCTTGCGTATCTTGCCTTGGTGGTCGCTGGAGTAAATTTTGTTGTTTTCAAGAGGAACATATTAAATGTGAAGAGATTCTTGGTGAAGTGCGAAGAGAAGATTCCTGAGGGTATTCTGAGTATAGCTCTCGGGATGGGTGTAAGTGCGCTTGGTGCGTTGGTGATCTTCGGTCCAAGGTTTTTTGTGACGAAATTAAATGATTTGTATGCTGTTGTGTTCAAGTCTTTTTCGTATTCGCGGTGGGCGTTGACTGTTGCTGAGAACAAGACGCCTTTTGTTGCTGACTGGTTTGGCCAGTTTGGGAAGGCGTATGTGTGGTTGTTTGTTCTTGGCTCTATTCTTCTCTTTTATGACGCGGTGAAGTCGTTTAAGAGAGCGAAGTATTTGACAGGTGGCTACGCGTTTTTTATTTTTGGATATATTTTTTCTCGGTATAGCGCGAATTCTTTTTTGAATGGGAGTTCTGGGTTTTCAAAATTGTGGTTTTACAGCGCTATTGTTATTTTTTTAGGTGGAATGGGGTATGCTTATTTTGCTAGTTACAGAAAGAAAGATCCTGAGTTTGAGAAAGTGAAGCAGATTAACAAAAGGTATGCGTTTATGTTTACGTGGTTTTTGTTGATGATTCTTGCTGCTTCTTCCGCGATTAGGCTGTTGTTTGAGTTTTCTCCCGTGACGTCTGTTATTGTTGCGTTTGTGTTTGTTTCTGTTTTTGATTTCGCGTATAAATTAAAGAACGTGTATGTGAAAGGGGTAACGATTCTTGTCCTTGTGTTGGTGCTGTTCAGTCCTTTTGCGAGTTGGAAAGGTCTTGTGATGGAGTATTATGAGGTTTCGTCAGCGCAAGCGGGTGGTTCTGGTCCAGGCTACAATCAGCAGTGGCAGCGCACCGGCGCATGGGTGCGTGAGAACACGCCTGAGAATGCTATTTTCGCGCATTGGTGGGATTATGGCTACTGGGTGCAGGAGGGGTTTAGGCGTGCGACAATTACTGATGGAGGAAACTTTTTTGGCTGGTGGAATTATTTAATGGGCAGGAATGTGCTGACTGGTCAGTCTGATGAGGAGGCGCTTGGCTTCCTGTTTGCGCATAAGGCGACCCACTTGCTGATGGTTGCTGACGAGGTTGGGAAGTACCCCGCGTATTCCTCAATTGGCTCCGATAAGGAGTATGACAGGTATTCGTGGATTAGTACGTTTGGGCTAGATAAGCAAAGTTCTGTAGAGGGACGCTCTGAGACAACGTTGGTTTACCAGGGTGGCGCTCTTCTTGATGAAGACTTGATTATTGAGGGTAAAGTGTACCCGGCAAACCAGGCCGGGATTGGTGCGGTGATTATGAAAATTAAAAATAGAGAGGACGGGGTTGAGATAAGTCAGCCTATGGCTGGGCTTGTCTTCCAGAATCAGCGTGTTGATCTCCCGTTGCGTTGCGTGTTTGTGAATGGCAATCCTGTGGAGTATAAAGAGTTTGGGATTGATGCGTGTTTCAGGATTATTCCCGTGTTCGAAAGTCAGACAAATGTTGATGAGCTTGGCGCGGGCTTGTGGCTTTCGAAAAAGGTGTATCATTCTCGTTTCGGTCAGTGGTACCTCTTAAACAAGGAATCTCCATCTGTGAAGGTGGTCTACGATGATGCGCAGCAGCTTCCTCTTAGCTTATATCAAGGAAGGATGCTTGGCCCGATGAAAATCTGGGAGATAAAGTACCCCGAGAATTTCAGCATTTCTGAGGAGGAGAGAGAGTACTTTTTAAGAACAAGCTATGCCGACGAGGAGTTGTTGAAGCCAAGGTAGGCTTAAAAGGTTTTCTTAATTTCAGTTTTGATGGAAAGTTGGAAGAAGATTTTGATTGTATATTTTGTTTTGGTTGGAGTGAAGGTTGTTTTGTCGTTGTTTGTTGTTGCTCCTTCTGTTTTTTCTGACGAATATATTTTTTCAAAGCTGGCGAGGAGCGTCTTTGTTGATCAGGAGTTTACAGTGCATGGTATTGCTCCGAATCAGCAGTTTCCGTTGTATCCCATAATGCTTTCGTTGACGTATCTTGCTGCTGATATGGAGGTGATTTATTTTTTAATGAAAGTGGTGAATGCGTTTCTCCTTACCTCGATTATTTTTCCCGCATTTTGGGTTGCTAAAGATTTTGTGAGTGAAAAAAAAGCGTTTCTTGCTGCGTTGTTAGTTAGTTTTTTACCAAGCGTATTTGTAACCTCGTTCTATGTAATGAGTGAGAACTTATTTTATCCTTTAGTGATGTGGTTTGTGTATTTTTTGTACAAAACAAAGAGAGAAAACAAGCCAAAGTATTTTCTTGGTGCTTGTATCGCATTGGTGGCCGCGATATGGACAAAGTTTGCGGGGGTGCTCTTGATACCTCTTCCTTTGATTAATTTGTTAGTGGGAGTGAAGAAAGAGAGAAGACTGAAAGTGTGGGGTCTTTCTGCAGTTGTTCTACTTGTGACGATGGTGTTATTTTTTTTCTTTGTAAGGGGAAGTTTTTATTTGACTGCGCTTCCAAAGTTTGTGAATAATGTTTCTGTGCTGATTCTTCCTTTTGTAAGCTGGATTGTTCTCTATAACGGGTATGTGTTCTTGGCGAGTGGCTTGTTGTTTGGCTTGTATTTCTTGGTTGGGTTGAAGGTGAAAGAGAAAAATTTCAGGTTCCTGTGGCTGATAACCTTGTTAGCGTTTGTCTTGTTTGTTGTTGCTGCCGCGAACCAGTCAAGTTCGTTCAGGATTTTTTTTGAGTCTTCGTTTTCTTGGTTTACAAGAAGGCCTATTGGAAGGTATGTTGAGGCGGTCTTGCCGTTGGTTGTCTTAACGGGTTTTATAAGTTTTGAAAAGGTCAAGGCGAGAATTCCTATGTGGAGGTATT
>Ga0209541_10002526_pt1 | contig 34505 bp, 38 predicted proteins | sample RifCSPlowO2_01_FD_184027 | JGI IMG/M metagenome (GOLD analysis project Ga0209541, IMG submission 184027) | Groundwater microbial communities from Rifle, Colorado - Rifle CSP2_plank lowO2_0.1 (SPAdes) (version 2) | ecosystem: Environmental > Aquatic > Deep subsurface > Groundwater | place...
CTCAGATCTGTCTGTATCATTTGATCTTCCTCCGAAGGATAGCACAGCTTCAACGCTTTTTGGCTATCCTTCGGTTTTCTTTAAGAAAAAGGAGATTTTATGTTTTCCCACTTAAGTTGACTTAACCAGAGGACAGATAGGTTTATAAATACGTCCTTCTTTTATGCAGAGTAATCAGGAGCACTCTTGGCTTGTTGTTGGTAACGGTTCGAGATTGGATTTTTCTGATTAAAAACAAACGGAGCGTAGAAGACCATGAGGCGGGATAACCGAAGATCAGATAGGGATTCTGGTGAGAAATCTGGGTTTAGAAGCAATTTTCGGGAGTTTGGATCCGGGCCGAGAGAGATGCATAAGGCCACGTGTTCTGAGTGCGGAAATGAATGTGAGGTTCCTTTTAAGCCTACACAAGGCAAGCCAGTATACTGCAGGACCTGCTTTGCCAAGCGCAGGCCTCAGTTCTGAGGCTGCGCAAGAATGGTGGATTACAACATCATAAGGTATTGTCGGCTGTGCAAAAAACGAATGGTTCTCAAGAAAGGAGAGTTTGCGTTCTACTGCGCTGATTGCAAGCTGAGGCTGGATAAGCAGCCGAGGAATCCACCCTCTTCCGTTGCCAAGTAGGCATTCATTGATTTTGATAGGCTGATTGAAAGAGTTCCAAAATTCTCAAATATCAATAATCTTCCCGCTCTTTCCGACATTGATGACCTTTGTCGATCCGATCTTCTCTTCGATGCCTTCTGCCTCATGGACATGGGAGCAGAGCACGATGTCTGGCTTAAAGGCATCAATGGCCTTTCTTAATCCAACAGAGCCTGGAAAGAAATGAGTAAACTTCTCCATCAAGGTTCCTTCGGGATGGACATGGGAAACAAGCACCTTCGTCTTCGCCGCCTTAATGCCCTCATGGGCTTTTTTCAGAGTCGCATAGATCTCCTCTTCACTCAGCCGATGCGGCCCAACATTTGCTCCGCCGCAGCCAAAGAATCCGATATCCTTGTATTTTACTGAATACCCATGGAGGTTTTTTACTCCATACAGCTCTGCAAGAAAGTCAGCAGTTGCAAAGCTCTCATGGTTTCCAGGAATCAGCATGACTTTCTGCTTATTCTTCACAAAAGGGCCGATAATACCCTGTGTTGACTGCTCAGATTGTGTGAGATCCCCACACAGCACGACAAGGTCTACCTTTTCCTTCTTTGCCTTCTCAGCCAGCTTCCTGACCTGGCTTGTGTCTCCGTGGATGTCTCCTGAAGCAAGTATTTTCATTGTGTACTCCGTTGCTGAAGGAGGCTCAAAAATCCCTGATTTTTGTTGTCTCCTGAAGCAAGTATTTTCATTGTGTACTCCGTTGCTGAAGGAGGCTCGAAAATCTCTGATTTTTGTTGTCTCCTGAAGCAAGTATTTTCATTGTGTACTCCGTTGCTGAAGGAGGCTCGAAAATCCCTGATTTTTGTTGTCTCCTGAAGCAAGTATTTTCATCTTAGTACTAAGAATATTCTGTTCTTGGCTGGACCCCCAGTTCATTCGCTTCATCAAATCTGTGAACAACGCCTTCCAAAGAATCAGTGCCGAATACTTCCCTCGTCTTTCTCAATAAGTGACGGTACATTCCTTTTGGTTCCTCTCCCAAACCTTTTTCAAACAATTCCGGAACAAACCAAAGAAGATGGACTCTTTCACCAGCCAACACATTGGGAGCAACTGCTTCCAGCCGTTTAAAAGTTTCCGGGTCTTGACTGAGTTGATACCCGAGCCTTTGTATGATGGATGGCCTTCTCAATTTGGTTGCTATATTGGTAGTTATATTGGTGCTGCCAGATTCGTAATATCTCAGCAACATCCCGGCAGCATCACCATATGCTCTTTGTTCATACAATCGTATGATGTCTTGAGGGTCTATTCGGGTTTGTTCCATTGTTGGTATACCACTCCCTAGAGATTCTATTTGATCGTCTGTCGATGAAGGGTGGTTGGAATTGCTTTATAAATGTTCTGGTACAGTGGTGACAGATTACCGCGAGGATATCTTTGTGAAGAGTTGAGCGTAGTGCGGCTCGATTGCAAGTTAACTCGAGAGGAATTGAATAAATGCTAAACAGGGTCAATAAAGCTAAAATCTCTAAATTTCGCTCTTTTGGATTGCAGTATCAGACGGGAAGATCCAACCCAAGAACCCCCGGATTATGGAACTTGATGAAGATGCCTATGAGCGTCGCGACCAATCTTGGATCTGTCTTGACGATTTTTATATAGGAACTTGCAATCGAGCCGGTTCACCAAGGGCTCAGTCACAAGCCTTATATAGAGATTGGCTTTGTCCCATGCCATGAACCTAGCAGTGTGCGGATCAGCAGCAGACCACTTCAAAGACAGCATACTGCGGAAGGCATTTCTCCTTGGAAAGATCATAGCAGAGAAAGGCCACACACTTCTTACTGGCGGAAGCGGAGGCTTGCCCTATCAGGCTGTTCTTGGCTGCCATGAAGCTGGAGGAAAGAGCATTGGGTATTCAGCTGCGATTAATCTCCGGCAGCACATCTCCTATAAGCAGCCAACTCATGGGTTCACAGAGTTCGTTTTCATACCACGAAATTATGAGTATGCGAGCAACAAGCTTGTCTCACGCAAATACCGCAACATATCCTTAGTGGCTGCAGCAGATGCAGTCATCATCATTGGCGGAAGGATCGGCACAATGAACGAGTTCACCATAGCGTATGACCTTGGAAAGCCAATCGGCATCCTTGAAGGAACAGGCGGAATTACCAACAGCGCGATCAAAGTTCTCGTTGCCGAGGCAGGTAAAGAATCTCCTGCCGCAATCCTCAGAGAATCAGACCCGTCCATCTTAGTGGATAAGATAAGCCAGATTTATACCAACTCTTGTTGAGTAGCGGCTCCGGTGAAAATCATTGCTGCCGCCTCTTTGTGAGGCTCTTAAGGATTGCCATAGACGGAATTGAGGGGGTCGCCCCATTCGGGGCTTCAAAGGTACGCAAGCAGAGGATAGAACGAGCCGAGCCGGCGGCAGCCGCGAAGAGAGATTTTCGCCGAATCCAAGCAATTACGAAGATTTATTAAGAAGTTCTTTCCTACTGCTGGACTATGAAGGTAGCATTTTTCGGACTGGAGAATGAGCACGAGGAGTATGCCAAAAAAGTTCTCAAGAAGCATCAGCTGTCCTTCTATCGCAACCATCTCGACGAGCAGACCCTTGCCCTTATAAAGGATGTTGATGTGCTGGCTGTCTTTGTCTTCTCTCCAGTAACCAGGGCAGTTATTGACAGCCTGCCCAAGCTTAGGCTTGTCACAACAATGTCCACAGGCTTTGACCATATCGATCTTGAATACTGCAAGAAAAAGAAGATTACTGTCTGCAATGTTCCAACCTATGGAGAGAATACTGTAGCAGAGCATACCTTCGCCCTTATACTGGCATTATCACGAAGGCTCTATCAGGCAATCGAGAGGACTCACAAACAGCATTCATTTGAGACTGACAGCAGCTTGAGGGGATTTGACCTTAAGGGAAAGACCTTAGGCGTTGTGGGATGCGGCCATATCGGCAGGCATGTCGCCAGGATTGGTGTAGGGTTTGAGATGAATGTAGTCGCCTTTGACCATTATCGCGATGAAAAACAGGCACGCAAGATTGGCTTCACCTATGCTCCTTTTGACGCAATCCTCAAGAAATCAGATATCCTCACCCTGCATGTTCCTTACATGAAGCAGACCCATCACCTCATTGATGCAAAAGCGATCAGGAAGATGAAGAAAGGCGCATTGATTATCAACACAGCAAGGGGGGGAATTATTGATACCCCGGCATTAGTTGATGCCCTGGAAAGCGGAAAGCTTGCTGGAGCTGGCCTTGACGTGCTTGAGGGAGAGTGCGAAATCAAGGAGGAGGCTTCTGTCCTGAAGAAGGAATACAAGGCAACCTGCAATCAGCTCACTACTTTGCTTGAAGACCATGAGCTGATGAAGATGGAGAACGTGATCATCACTCCGCATAACGCCTTCAATTCAAAGGAAGCTTTGCAGCGGATCCTTGACACAACGATTCAGAATATTGTCAGTTTTGCACAGGGAAAGGTGGAGAATCAGGTGAAGTGACGAAATCCAGCTACTTCAGCATATCTATAGTCTTTCTTAATTGATAATGATTGTCCATATAACCTTCTCCTGGCACATACATTCTAAGGTGGCCGCCCCCATATAGGTCTAGAATACCAATAGGATCTTTTGGATGGATAATCACAGACTGCTCAGACACAATGGTGTAATCCTGGGTGTTGCAGCAGTCTAACAAAAGCGCTAATGCCTGCCCATCCATCTTGTTGATCCAATTCTGCATGATATGCTCTCTTTTACCATCAAAAAAAATCCACTTGCTTTCCGAACCATCAGTTTCAAGACCATGAGCACTGAGTAGGATATACCCTGTTAAATGGGTTCTTTGGCTATAGGCTTCCAGCACTTCTCTAAACAATCGCCGCTTTGTAAACTCTCTTACTATAGTGCCTACATATACCTCCAAATCCTCCGATCCCCTCTCTTGATCAAAGAAATCTGAGGATTCATAATACTCACAATGGTCAAAAGTGTATAGTCTCATGAAGGAACTAGCGTTTTGAGGGAGATTATAACCGTTGCGGCAACAAGGGCTCCATCCAAAAAATGAAGGTTGCCATCAATTCGTGAGGCTCTTTGCAATGATATGCGCTGCTGGCAGGGGGACGTCCCTATGGAGGATGCCAGCATGATGCGTTAGAATGCGCAGGCGAGCCGATGTGCTCCGTAGGAGCACTTGAAAATACCCGAGTATTTTCATTGGCAACCCGACTGAAAGGAGGTTTTTTGGATGGAGCTCCTCAAAAGGTTCGCGAGAGTTCGATTCTGAGGATGCCAAAGCTGCAAAAAAGGTAGTTCAAAACGTCTACAATTATCACAGGTCTTATTATGTAGCTTTAAGAAAGCCGTAATGAATTCATTTTTCAACATACCATCCAGGAATCTCATCGAAGAAGATGTAATCCCGGCAAACAGAGCTTCTCACCCTGTTCAACTCTTCTGCGGCGCTGAAATACTCCAGTGATTGAAAAAGAAACGTGAAATAATTATTGAGCACAACATACTTCTTGCATGCAGCAAACAAATCGATTACCCTATTTTGGTCTTTGGTATGCGCCTCAGCCAAGAGTTCTTCCAGGAGTTGTGTGTCTTGCATTTCTGTTCAATGGTTGTGGGCTCTCACTTACTTTATAAAAATTACTACTTTCGATAGGTGTGATCTTAGAATCAATCACTCATAACTTCACTATCGTTACGGATACTTTTAAATAAACCTCATTGCAACATTGCGCTTGATTACGAATGATCTGCATCATCGCTTTGATTGTCTTTGGGATTTTAGGCATTTTCAGCGCAGCGCACAGGAAGCTTGCAAAAGAGGCTCTTGATTGCGTTGCCAGGAGAGTTGTCCTTAGGCCTTGCGAGACAGGCTTTGACCAGAGGATAAAGAGCCTTGTTGTTGGAAAGTTTCTCCGCTTTCCCTGGCTCGCCAGGCCGCTGTACAGGCATTTTGAATCCTTTTCCTGGCTCTTGATTGGCCTGATGATTGTAAGCACGTTCTTTATTGCCCAGGGCGCTTACAATTATGCGAAGTATGGGAACTGCAATGGCAGCCAAGGAGGATTCTGCATCTATGATTCCCTGGATGGAAAATCTGAGCTAAAAAACCCAGGCCCCGATGACGATCCCGGCATTGGCCCAATCGATGCGCCTGTCCAGATTATCGAGTTTGGCTGCTTTAAGTGCTCGTTTACAAGGGAGGCTGACAAGGTTATCTGGCAGGTTATGGAAGAGTATCCGGAGAAGATAAGGTTTGTGTACAGGGATTTTCCTCTCTCAGCAAGGCACAGGGGCGCTGTTGATCCCAGCCTTGCAGCAGACTGTGTGCTTGAGCAGGACCAGAGCGCATATTGGCAGTACCGCGGCATTCTTTTCCAGAACCAGAATGCGCTGAGCAATGAAGACCTTGCTGCCTATGCTCAAAACATAAGTATAGACCTGGAGCAATGGAAAGAATGCTTTGACTCAGGAAAACACCTTGATGAAGTGGAGCATGACTATGAGGATGGATTGGAAGCAGGAGTGTATGGAACACCCACATTCTTCATCAACAACCAAAGCTTTGTCGGGCCTCAGAGCTATAAAACGTTCAAGAGGGTAATCGAAAAGGAGCTGGAGAAAGCGGGCGTCACGTGATCGTTTTAGTTGGTTAGAAAATCAGCGAAAATTAAACAATTAAATAAAATTAATGAAGATTAAACAATGAAATGCGAATAAAGGCTCAATGAAAATAAAAAGATAAAGACAGTAATCAGGCATAAAACGGAAGATGATGTCAATGAGAAGCAAATACTAGCTCCGGTCTATTAAAAATGCTCAACACAGAAAAGATACGAAAGGATTTTCCGATATTGGAAGGCAAGAACCCTCCGGTCTATTTTGACAGCGCATGTATGGCGTTAAAGCCAAGGCAGGTTGTTCAGGCATTAGAGCGCTATTACTATGAATTTCCAAGCTGCCATGGAAGAAGCTCGCATAGGCTTGGAAGGAAGCTGAATGACGAGATTGAAGCCAGCAGAAAAGTGATTCAGAGGTTCTTTGGCTCCAAGGGAGAGGTTGTTTTTACCAGAAACACAACCGAGGCCATTAATCTGGTAGCCAGCTCATTTCCCTTCAAAAAAGGAGATACAGTCATCACAACAGATAAGGAGCATAACTCCAACCTGGTTCCATGGATACGATTAGCTCAGGAGAAAGGGATTGTCCATAAGATTGCAGCATCTGATGAGAGAGGCCTTTTTTCTTTGGATTCATTTGAGAGCCTCTTAAAAAAAGCAGGAAAGGAGGGAGCATCGCATAAAAGTATATTGGTCTCAATGGTGCATACCTCTAACCTTGATGGAACAACACTTCCTGCAAAGGAGATCTGCAAGATCAGCCATGAGTACGGAGCTGTTGTGCTTCTAGACGGCGCGCAATCTGCCCCGCATAAGGAGATTAACCTAAAAAAGATTGATGCTGACTTCTTTGCCCTCTCAGGCCACAAGATGATGGGGCCCACAGGGATTGGATGCCTGATTGGAAAGCCGGAAGCTCTCGAGAAGCTCTCCCAGTTCATTGTTGGGGGCGAGACAGTAACAAACTCAACCTATGAAGGATACACTCCTGAAAGAATACCGAATCGTTTTGAAGCAGGGCTGCAGCACTACGCAGGCATCATAGGGATGGCAGAGGCATGCAGGTATATTGAGGCAATTGGGAGATCAGATATAGAAAAGCATGACCTGGAGCTGAATGGGATCATAACCCATGGGCTTAGGGATTCTGTCGATATCCTTGGGCCAGAGGATCCTGCAAAGCGCGGCAGCATCTTCAGCTTCTGGATTAGGGGGATGGAAAGCCATGCAGCTGGCCTGATGCTTGATGCCCGGAATATCATGGTCCGCTCAGGGATGCACTGCTGCCATTCGTGGTTCAATGCCAGGAAGAAGGAAGGGTCTGTCAGAGCATCCCTGTATATCCATAATACTGCAGAGGAATGCCATAGGTTTATTAATGAGATAAAAAGAATAAAGCGTATTGCGGGGTGAAACCATGAGGTATGATCAAATAACAGCTGTTGTGCTGAGCCTTGTTTTGGTTATGTTGGTTATCAATTATTTCCAGATCCAGTCAGTCCAGAAGACCTTGAAAGGAACAGGATTGGCGACTGTTGGAAATACCGACACTGTGAAAGGCGCTGTTCCTGTTGAATTCTATGTGATGAGCCAGTGCCCCTATGGAATCCAGGTTGAGAATGCCATAGCTCCAGCTTTAGGGTTATTGGGAGATGCTGTTGATTTCAGGGTTGACTACATTGCGGATGGAAGCGGCGGAAGATTTACAAGCCTTCATGGCCAGCCTGAAGTCGAGGGAGATAAGATCCAGCTGTGTGTCCAGGAGCACTTCCCCCAGGAGTTTATGGATTTTGTCACATGCCAGAATCAGCAGCCTGCAAACCTTGGAGGAACCGTAGAGTCATGCAGCAGAGCCGCAGGCATTGATTCGCAGAACGTGCTTGCATGCGCTTCAGGAGAGGAAGGAAACATGCTTCTGGAGCAGTCGATTGCAGCTTCAAGGAATGCAGGAGCGACAGGAAGCCCGACCATGTTCGTCAACAACAAGCCGTATAGAGGAGAAAGAAGCTCGCAGGCTTTCCTGGCAGCAATCTGCAATGAGCTTGCTGTGAAGCCGGCTGCCTGTAACAGCATTGTCGGAGGAGAGGCTGCTGCTGTGCAGGGCGGATGTGAGTAGGGGGTAGTTTGTATGTTTGGCATTTTGGTTCCAAAAAAGAGTACAGGGCTCTTGGCTTAAATGTATGGGAACTGGAAAGGCGTTCTTACACTTTTTCTTTCTTATCTTCAAGGTTAGTTCTTTCATCTCGTGCTTTAACCGCCTTATACCACAGTACGTGCTCATAGATGCTTGACCATAACATTCCAAAGGTAAAAGCAAACATCAATTCTTCCAAGGGCACTCCAAGAAGCAATACTCCTGAAATTGCTGAAAGATTCCACACTTCTTGAACCAAACCAGGATAACCTAGGTTAAACAAAAGGAAAAATCCAAAATAGAGGGCTAGGAAGGATAACCCTCCAATCCAGACTTTTCTCTTTAGATCAGGCCGGCAGAAAATTGCGGCTATCCCGCCAACAAACATGGCGATACTCGCTGAATAAATGGGATTCAATTTAGTAAATAATTGTAATGGAAGGAAAACAATCACCGGAGAAGCTAAAGCAAGTAGATGCAATCTATGTTTTTTTCTATGTCTTTCATGCTTGCTTATTTCTTGATGGTTCACTCTAAGTAAAGCTTCATACATGATCGCCCCAATCCCACCAATAGCAAAGCTGAAAATAAAGCTCTCGATATCAAAGCCGGTTCTACTAGCTAGGTTAAATAAAGATGGAGGGCTCCAGTATTCGGGCACGAACAAATGTTCGGTTAGTCCAAAAGGCGCAGTGAAAATACTTACCCAAAACATTTCTTTACGGAGTTTTGGCTTAACCAACCAGATAAGCAGCCAAACTGACAGAAGTACTAAAGACGCTGTTAACCATGGATTCAATGCCATCGTTTCTCTTTTGCAGCTTTCCTCTCGTCAACATTCATCTTGCATATCGGATCCTGTACCGTACTACTGACCTCAAGATCATTTTAACGGATGCTTTGGCAGCCTCCATCTACCCCTTTTTTTGAGAGAACAATCTCCCATGTTTTTTCCATGTTACGGCCTCAGCCATGTTGGGTGCATTATCACCAGCATAATTATAAAGAATGCTGCAAATATCCCCCATACCATCGCATTCTTAATTCTCCTTTTGTCTAATGGCATTTTTTATCCTCTCCGGGTTTCTTATCGTCATGCATATGCCTCATCATAAAGTAATGCGATAGCGGACAGAGCAATAATACCGCCCAAAATAAATAACTTCTGCTTATTCCAAAAAAATATATGGCTCCAATTAACAAAAGCAAAGGCACGCCGCAGCACACAATCATCATTAAGGCGTGGTTATGCTTTAATTTGTCTATCCAGTTCTTCATGTTTACCCTCCAAACATTACGGTAATTGCATTGAGGGTAACCCCTCCTCGATTCACCCATCTATATTTAGATATATCGAAATATTTAAATATTTCGGTCGCTTCTACACAGTATATGCAGGTGAAGATCGGAAGTTTAGTCAAGTTTTATACAATTCTTCTGCTTAGTGAAGAGCCCAAGCATGGCTATGACCTTATGAAAGAGCTGGAAGAAACGTTAGGAAGAAAGATAAGCACCAGCCAAGTATATCCCTTCCTTAAGCTCTTAGAGAAAAATAGGCTCATTAAAATAGAGGAGATAGGGGAAAGAGAGAAAAAAATATATCAGTTAACAAAAAACGGGAAAAAATTCGTTAATGTTTTCCTTCAAAGATTCGGGGATTTGATTGATATAGCCGTAGAGCCAAAACTCACAACATGCGCGCATTGCAGCTGCAAGGTCTATGAAGGGGGCCATGCTGAACAAATGAAAGGAAACCTATTAAAATTCTGCTGCATGCACTGCGCCAGCGCCTACAAAAACATGTTAAAGAAACGTTTAAGGTAAAATGAAGCCCTGCTTTGCAAATCTTGACAATAAGCGAATCGGGATGGTTATCAGTGTTATTTCCATTATACTCCTGCTCATGTTATCCTCATTTTCCTTTAAAATCGCAAGGGCGGAAGCCGCAGCATGTGTCCATCCCGGCAATGTGTCATGCCCCGTAACCGCGCACATACCTCCAGCCTCATATTTTGGAGCTGCTCTCCTTGCAGTTATATTCATTCTTGGGATTCGGCTTATGCGAAAAGCTGAAGCTGGTGAAAAAATACGCAAAGACGCTGCAGAAAAGGCAGAAGCCGTTGCAAAAGCATTAACAGGAGACGAGAAAAAAGCTTATGAGCTGATTATGGCATCACAAGGGGCCGTTTTCCAGGGCGAGCTTGTGGAAAAAATGGGCTATTCAAAAATGAAGGTTACAAGAACTCTGGACAAGCTGGAAGGGCAGGGGTTAATCGAGAGGAGAAGGCGCGGATTGGCAAATATGGTTTTGATAAGATATCGCTAGTAACGTTGTAAGCTGAAACTAGTTTTGTTACTATGCCTTATATATTGTATCATCTTGACAATGGCAGAACCAAACATAAACCTGAAAGGAGGGATCATGATTTCACAGAAAAGAAACATCATCACAGCATCTTTAATATTGATAATCTTTGTTGGAAGTATTGTCGGATATGGCATTATGGATGCGAACCCAGGAAAAAACAGCAAGGACATAAAGAAAACGCCAACTGGGAGCTTTCTTGGCTTGCCAGAGTATCCTGATGATATAACCACAATGTTCCTGTGCCCGTGCTGCGGCCAGGCTCTTGACAGGAAAAACATATGCTGTGGCATGGCTTCTGATATGATAGCTTATATTAATTCATTGACTGGCTCAGGGCTTTCAAAAGACGAAGTCCTTATGAAGGGTGTCGAGAAATACGGCATCAATTCAGTCATAGAGTCAAAAAGATCTGCGGTGCAGGCGATGTTCGCAAAGCAAAATCCCTCAGTCTTCCCAGAAGGGCAGCTTCTGTTCTCAAATGCCGTAGGCCAAAAGGCTCCTGATTTCACGCTTGAAAGCATCGAAGGAGTATCAGTAAAGCTAAGCGATTACAAGGGGAAAAACGTGGTCTTATTTTTTACAGAAGGAAGCATGTGCTATCCTGCATGCTGGGACCAAATGAGCGCTTTTGGAAATGATGAAAGGTTCAATAATGATGAGCTAGTTGTATTTTCAATAACACCCGACCAAAGAAGCGAGTGGCAGAAAATAGTCCAAAAAGTCCCTAAAATGGCAAAAGCTAAAATTTTGTTTGACTCAGCAAGGGCAGTCTCTTCAGCTTACGATGTGCTGTCGCTTGCATCCTCAATGCACAAGGGCTCTTATCCGGGCCATACCTATTTTATAATCAACAAGGAGGGGATTATCCGCTATACACTGGACGATCCAAAGATGGCTATAAGGAACGACGAGCTTATTTCTGAGATAGATAAGATTGCATGAGGGCATAGAATGGAATATGTGCTGGTAATGGCCTCGCTTGTAACCGCCTTTATTGCCGGAGTGGCCGCATTGTTTGCACCCTGCTGCATAACCGTGCTGCTGCCTGCTTATCTTGGCTCGATTTTCAGGCAGAAGGCTACAATAATGCTCATGACTTTTGTGTTCTTTGCAGGGCTGCTTGCAGTATTTTTGCCTCTTGGATTGGGCTTTGCAGCCCTCGGTGTATTGTTCAGCAAATACCATAACTTAATTTTTGTGTCAGGGGGCGTTTTTCTATTGCTTTTAGGCGCATCAACACTTCTTGGAATGCATTTTTCGCTGCCATCTGCGCATCCAAAAATGAAGGTGCAGGATGCCGCTTCTGTTTTTGTGCTGGGAGTTTTTTCAGCTTTCGCAACCCTTTGCTGCGCCCCGGTATTAGCTGGCGTTCTGGCTTTGTCAATATTGCCTGGCTCAGTATTCTGGGGAGGACTGTATGCGCTTGCGTATGTGTTAGGCATGATTTTTCCGCTCTTTATCCTTGCTTATTTTGTGGACAAATCGGACTTAGGCAATAGACTGAGCTTTTTCAAAAAACAGGTTTCATATTTCATCGCAAAGAAGAAAATAGAAGTTACAATTGCCGAGATGATAGCAGGGATAATGTTTCTTTTGATGGGAACGCTTATACTCTACCTTGCAAAAATGGGCAAGCTTGCAATGAGCAGCGATTACCAGGTAAGCGTAAATATATTTATGGCTAATCTAACCACTTTGATAAACTCTTTTTTTGTAAAAGGGCCTTTAGTAGTTTGGTTTTTGTTTGCAGCCGCAGTTTTATTGGCCTTAATTGCATTAATAAAGAGGGGGAAGGGTCAAGTTGACTAAACAATTCATCTTTAGGTGACCTCGACTTTACAGCTCAGATAAGGGAGGTTGGTGCAAAATTGTAGGTTGCCATCATTTTGTGAGCAACATCGCTAATGAATAAGCATCGACCTCGAGGGGATGCTCCATCCGGGACGAATGTCGATTATCACAGACATCTATGCCATGTGCGAACTCGATGGCAATCCGAGCATTGCGAGAATTTCGCACCAGCCTCCAGATAATGGAAAGTCTTAAATATTCTCTCTGCAAGATACATTTCTTGAGCAGGTAAGCAGATGCAATGAAAAAGCAACAACCATCAAAAAAGATTAAAACAAAGAATTACCAGCGGCTTAGTTTTCTTGCTCTTTTTCTGGCGTTTGCTTTGATTCTAGGCAGCTTAATCGGAAATGATAAAGACAGCGACAAAGCAGGCCTTGCCTCAAAGAGCAGCACTGATCACTCTACTGATACTTCTCATTCTACTGAAGTGAGAATCTGTGAGGCTCCGTGTATACTCTCATTTAATCCTTCTCGATGGACGCCTCCTCAAGGAGTTACTCAGCCAGATGATGTCGGCAGGGAGATTGCACGCAGTCTCGGAATGACAGGAGAAGGATGGAGCGAAGGTGTTATGTCTATATGCCGCAGAGAGTTCTCTGAATCAGCTGATGTAACGGGATGCTATCTTTCTTTTTTCAATATTGCATTGGAAGGAGCTTGCGTAGGCGGCCAAAGCCCTTCCGATGTAGCTTGGAACACGCTTCAGGCAAACGGCATAGAAGACAGAAACGCATATAGCGGTACAGAAGAAACTCAGCGTTGTTTAAACGCCCGCAGAGATTGCCAGGAGGCCTGCGGTTCTATCCCAGACGGTGAATTACTAAACACGTGCCTTACTCGGCTTAAAACCATAAACCCAGCCTGCGGATAATAATCATTAAAGCCAAAACCAAGCACCCCTTATTATTTATTTCCTCACCACTTTCTCCTTCCCTCCCGTCAGATCAACCACCTGGGAAGGCTGCCCGTTCTTCTCCCCTTCATAGATCACAATGGGAACCTGTGCCTTGAAATCATGGTGCAAGTTCTCCAGAGAAGTCATGAAGTCCTGGCCTGCCTTGTTGGCAGAGGTGGTGATAATAGGAAAGCCGAGTTTCTCAACGACAGTATGGATCCAGTGGTTGGGAATTCTCACGCCGAGAGTCTTGCCTCCCGGGTTTACAGCCTGGCTCACGGCCTTCTTATTCTTTAGCTCCAGGATAAGAGTCAATGGCCCCGGAAGCTTCTGCACCCACTTCCTCTCCTTCTCAGATACCCTGCAATTCTTCAGTATCCATTCCTTTGAGGGAGCGATGATGGAGAACGGAGCAGTCTTCCTTGCCTTGAGCTCCCTGATCTTCCTGACTGCAGCATCATCCTTTGCATTGCAGCCGATGCCGTAGATCGTGTCTGTAGGATAGATGAAAATCTCCCCTTTCTTTATCTCAGCAAGGCAGATGTCCGCAGTATACAGCACGTCTTCCTTTGAGAGCACTCTCATGCCACCTCGGCATTGCCGGGAATTTATAAGAGTATGGTTTAGATTTTATATAATTTATATAGAACTCCAGTACTATCCCCAAGTGTGGAACTTCGCTTTCTGGAAAACCTGCCGAAGTTATTACTGCTGAATGGATCGCATCTTCCCGAGGATAAAACGCAAAAAACAACGTATCTGTTCTAATCTATAGTTTTAAGATTCAATGTATTTATAAATTCAGCAGCCAGAAAAAAACTTCAGAAAGATGGATAACAAAACCCTTCAGTATGTTCGAAAGCGGGATGGCTCAAAAGCGGAGTTTTCCAGAGACAAGATCACTGAAGCCATTTTCAAGGCTGCCGGGTCTGTAGGAGGCAGCAACAGGAGAGAGGCAGCCAAGCTTGCTGATTTGGTTGTGGCGCTTATGGAAGAGGCATTTCCTTCCTCGCACATCCCGCATGTTGAGGAGGTCCAGGATATCGTTGAGAAAGTCCTGATTGAGAACGGTCATGCAAAGACTGCAAAATCCTATATCCTGTATCGGGCCAGGAGGGCAAAAGAGCGCGAAGAGGAAGTCACCCAGAAGGTCGAATCAGAACATGCTGAACAAGGGTCTGCTGAAAGCCCGGGCCAGGCCGTTGCTGAGATGTTCACCTATACCTCAAAGCTTTCCAGGCTTGTGCCAAAGGAGAGGATTGAGACATACCGGAGGCTCTATTATCTGCTCAAGGACATGATTGCTGCAGGCGAGCTTCCAAGCCATCCAAACTACCTGGGCGATAACGAGCTTGCAGAGAACATCTACAGGAACAAGTATTATCTGAAGGATTTTAAGGGAGAGTGCATTGAGGGCTGTCCTGAAGACGTCTTTGCCAGGCTGGCCTCATATATCGCTGCAGTTGAGCCAACAGAGGATACTCAGAAGAAGTTTGCAATTGCGTTCTACAAAGACCTGTATCATGGAAGCTATCTTCCAGGAGGCAGGGTGATGGCCGGAGCAGGGGATCTCTACAGGCTCAAGACCCTTGCCAATTGCTTTGTGAGCCTGATCCAGGGAGACGATATCGAGTCTATATTCGGCACTGCCTATGAATGTGCGCGCACCTATAGTTATGGAGGCGGCATTGGTGTGGATATCTCAAACCTCAGGCCGACAGATTCCATTGTGCATAATGCAGCAGACCGCTCAACAGGAGCAGTCTCATTTATGGAGCTCTACAGCCTCACCACAGGCTTAATTGGCCAGTCAGGAAGAAGAGGGGCGCTTATGCTTACCATGGATGTCAAGCATCCTGATATCCTCCGCTTCATTGATGTCAAGAAAATCCCGAATTGGGTAACAAAGCAAGTTATCAAGCAGTGCGAATGGACAGGAAAATTCAGCCAAGCCCAGCTTGGAGAGATTGAAACGCAGGTGAGGGATAACACCCAGGTGAGGTTTGCCAATATCAGCATCAAGGTTTCTGATGAGTTCATGGGAGCAGTAGACGAACAGATCACCTATGGGGAGAACGCTATCATGGTCTACAAGAAGTATACGCAGCATATCGTAAACGACGCTCCGCAGAACAAGACCCTGCACTACTCCTACGGCATTCCCTCAAAGAACCTTGAGGATTACAGCTTAGAGGCTGGCTTTAACACACTTCAGGACGCCAACACCTACCTCAAAGAGAAGTATCATATCGCGCTCAAAGAGGCTGACCTCGCATTTGAACGGAGAGATGTGTTCGGAGATTTTGTTGTCCCCCTGGAGCATGAGAGCTATCATCTGGCGATCCATAGGTCTGGTGATTTTATGCTGTACTTCAGTTCTTCCCATACAGGCGAGATCAAGAGGCTTGTCAAGGCAAGAGATGTCTGGAACCGCTTTATTGCCTCAAACTATAAGACTGCAGAGCCTGGCCTGATATTCTGGTCTACAATGGTGAAGTATTCACCCTCAAACTGCCTTGGCGTGCCGATTGCAAGCACCAATCCCTGCGGAGAAGTTCCTTTGGAGGATGGCGGAGCCTGCAACCTCGGCTCTATAAACCTCTCACGCTTTGTGAAAGGGGGGTATACTGAAGAGGCGAGCATTGACTGGAAGGGAATCCAGGATGCAACCTCCAACCTCGTCCGTTTTCTTGATAACGTGATCAGCTGGAATTCGGTGCTCAATCCCCTGGAGAAGCAGAGGGCTGCAGCATCCAGCATGAGGAGGATCGGCCTTGGCATCATGGGCATTGCAGATATGCTGAATCAGCTCGGGATTGGCTATGACAGCGAGGAGGGCATAAAGCTCATGGAGAAGGTCTCATCAGTGATTGCAAACAGCGCGTATGGTGCATCAGCCATGATTGCTGCTGAGAAGGGCTCATTTCCGCTCTTCAACCTTGAGCAGTATGCAAAGAACAGGTTCTTCATTGAAAGCCTTGCTGCCGAAACAAGAGAGGCAGTGGTGAAGCATGGCTTGAGGAATGTTGCCATCCTTTCAATTGCGCCCACAGGAACCATATCAAATGCCATCCTGGGGTTCACGAACAAGGCTAGGAATTATGTTGGCGTTTCAGGAGGCATTGAGCCGATCTTCAGCCTCTACTACACAAGACGATCCGAGTCATTCAACAAATTCTTCAAGGTATTCCATCCAACTGTGCAGGCCTATATTGACCTGAAGGAGATGAACACCAAGGTCCAGGATACAAAGGATATCGATGATCTGCAGAAGCTGCTTCCCAGCCATTTCTTCCGCACAGCGCACTTCATTGCAGCAGAGAAGAGGGTTGTGATCCAGGCAATCTGCCAGAAGTATATTGACCACAGCATCAGCTCTACGGTAAACCTGCCTGAGAGCGTTGATCCGGAAACGATCACAAACATCTACCTCAATGCCTGGAAGCAGAAGCTCAAGGGCATTACGATCTACAGAGATGGAAGCAGGTATCCAATCCTCTCCATCGAGGCAGAGCAGACAGAGTTCAAGGATATCAAGGAGAAGCAGTTCCGCTACCTTACAGAGGAGGGCGAGCAGATCGTGAAGGGAGACGAGGTTGTTGTGCTTCCGAATGCCGAGCTCAGCACACCTTTCCATCTCATGAAGAACGGCAAGCCTAATGATATCATCCTTGAAGAGATCTCAGCAGAGGAGCAGCTGGTGCAGCCTGAGGTCCCTGTTTCTGGAAAGGTATGCAAAGTGAAGTTTGAGAACGGCAAGCTTGTCAAGGACTGCGGTGATTGAGTTTCAAGTAACATCGGGGGTTCTGTTAGCCGACCTACGCGTAAACATCTAGAGAGACATCTCACTTTTCTAGAAGATAGGTAGTATCCAGACCGCATAAATAGGCTAAAGCAACCTCTCGTTCTTGTTGTTGATCTATAATCAAGTTATACCTTCACTTGAACGAGCGGTTTTACGCGCCCCTTCTCCACTTCGGAATCAACAACGGACCAATAGTATGCAATGAACTTCTCTACATAGGGATTTTCCCTGTTTAATGCATACATTTTTGCCTTTCCAACATTCCTTGTATTGACAACGATCTTTCTTCTTATGAAAAGTTTCCAGATTTCTTTTAACGCAGTGTAGCTCACGTCTGAGAACCGAGCAATATCTTTCATTGAATAATCAAATTCTGAATGAACTATTAAAAAATTCCATAGTCTATTCCGGACGGTATTCCCTTCCAGTCTTAGAAATGCTGATGTCATGGAATAAGGAACCTGGCCCTTGTATATAAAGGTTTCTTTTTTGTACTTTAAGGGTCAAGAAAGCGACCCAAACTTTATTAAGCCGGTAGTATCGTCTTAATCTATGCCCAAAGTGAAAAGGAGTGAATATATCAAACTCAGTAGAACCGTCATTAGAAAATTGTACGATGGAACTTGTTTTGGCAAGGGTTCCCTGTATCTTGAAACTCTACAGCACGGCATTCCTCCTGAGTATGGAGGCAAAGTAGAGATCGTACTCGATGCTTTGGTTAAACAGCGCGTTTGCGGAAAGAAGAAGAAGGAACATGGCTGGAAATATTATCTGAATATGGAGAGAATAGACAAAATCAAAGAAATACTAAAAGAGAAGGACGAAAGATCAATAATTCCGCTATTGTTGATGTTACCGAACATCTTGTAAATATGACTGCTGTCGGAGATGCAGAGATTTGGTGATTAACGATTTTCTACATGGATTGTTGAATCCTTCATACCCAATTTAAGGATGTCATCGAGGCTTGCCCTTTCAGCCGGAACTATGCCGTCAAGAGCGTCTGTTTTGTTTCCGTCCTTGAGATCTCCTACACACCAGACCTTATCCCAAAGATTAAAGGCATAACCAGCCTGCGCAAAACCAATGAGCGCGTCATGCATTGTCCCATCATACAAAAGACGCCTTTCTGCTTTGGCAAATCGTATTTTTTGATGAAGAAAGTCATCATACCGGCCACTTCGATCCTGTAATCTGAAACAGTCTATTCGCCTGGCTGGAGCTGTGATTTCCGCGAGAAGATTGAGAGACTCATCCCACATTGCTTGCTTGAGAGATGATGACTGAGACTTGAAACCTGATGCCGGAGGATGAGAGATCATATAAACTCCCGTATTATCATATGCTGCGTGGGATTGATTTTTTATTTCTATCATACGTGCAATTTCTTCTCCAGTAGAGAAGCCCATTCGCTCCAGATCTTTTCTAGATTGGGCAAGATATTCCTGCCATTCTTCGGGATTCTTCCTTCGCCATATCCTTACTCCTTCCACAAGAAATACTCTATGAGAGGCGAATAATTCCGGAATGGATACCTTTAGCCTCCCAGAATCCGGGTCTCTATTTTCGGAGATTACTGAATCTGAATAGAGATGAGCCATAAAAGACCTCTGCCATTGGGTTTCTAGTAAGACTTATTTCTTCCGCTTAACCTTCTTTATCTCCCGCTCCAGCTTAAGCTCTTCAAGAAGTTCCTTGTAGCGGTTTCGGATTGTGACTTCAGTGACTCCTGCCACGTCTGCAACCTCTCTCTGAGTCCTCTTCTCTCCATGGATGAGGGCTGAAACATACAACGCAGCTGCAGCAATCCCTGTCGGCCCTCTTCCTGAGGTCAGCTCAGATCTCTGTGCGCGCTCAAGGATCTCAACAGCCTTTGATTGCGTCTCTGCAGTGAGCTTTAATGAGGATGCAAACCTGGCGATGTAGTCAGAAGGGTTGGATGGCCTGATTGTGATCCCAAGCTCTCTCGTGACAAAACGATACGTCCTTCCGATCTCTTTCTTCTCTATTCCAGAAGCTTCAGAAAGCTCATCCAATGTTCTTGGCACTTCATGCCTTCTGCATGCTGCATAGAGCGCTCCTGCAACAACAGATTCCATAGACCTTCCCCGTACAAGGCCCCGCTGGACAGCAAGGGTATAAATCCTGGCAGATTCCTCTTCCACAGAACTTGGAAGCTTAAGGTAGGAAGCAACACGCTTCAGCTCTGCCAATGCAAGCTTGAGGTTCCTTTCAATAGCTGTAGAGATCCTGTACTGCCACTTTCGCAGCCTGAAGAATTTGTTCCTGTCTCTTGCCCCAAGCTGGTAGAGGTCTGCCTTTCTCCCAACCTCAGTCCCCATGCCCTGGTCAAACTGGGTATAGGTCATGGGAGCTCCGGTTCTCCTTCGTGACTCCCCGCCTTCTGACTCAAACTCACGCCATTCCTGGGTGAAATCGACCATCTTGTCTTCAATGACAAGGCCGCAGTCTTTGCAAATGATCTCTCCCTTCTCCTTATTCATGAAGAGATTGATTCCTGCGCATTCCGGACACTTCTTCACATATTGGACCACTGCCAGACCCCCAACTTATTTATCGGCATATGATAACACTACTTTTATATACTAAATTCAGTCTCCCTTTATAAATATATCGCTTTTTTGGGAAGGTTTATAAATGGCGGTCGGATTTTTGGCCCTATGGGGCTTCCAAAGGAACTTCTGGACATGCTGGCCTGCCCCCAGTGCAAGGGAAAGCTGAAGCAGAACGGAGAGAGCCTTCTGTGCGAAAAATGCAGCAAGGAGTATCCAATCCAGGATGGGATCCCTATCCTGACATAAGTCCATCGTTCTGAACAATTCAGCTCTGGTGAAAGTGAAGGTTGCCGCCCTTTCTGTGAGGTTTTGGACCAAGACATCAGCACCGACAAGGGAGTTGCCCCCATGGAGGAATGTCGGTTACCATCAAAAACAGCAGAGCCGGACTTGGCGGCAACCCAAGCGTTTGCGAGATTTCACCGGAGTAGCATACTTCATACTCTTGAAAACCAGCCATACATGGCTGCAGACGGATTGCCCTGCAATCCTACTCGGGTTTCCCGAAGGGAACGACCCCTCCCTCGTCTGCGCCATGGCTGGAGTCCTCTTCTCGGATAATCGGGATGCAGTTGCACGTTCCAAACCTTTATAAACGAAATTTAATTCAGGTTTCTTCCTGCCGCGGTGGCACAATCTGGCACTGCGCGAGCTTGGAGAGCTCGTTTCCTTCGGGATATCCCGGTTCAAATCCGGGCCGCGGCGTAGCGAACAGAGTGAGTGAAGCCAAGGCACGGTCCGAGACGAAGTCTCACTACCGGGCCGCGGCGTATCCTTACTTTTCCTTTTGTAAATCTCCACATCATCTTTTTAAAATCCATCATATTCTCCCATCCAATGCCCAAATACCTATTCGTTTGCAATCAAAATCTCTTCAGAAGCCCATGGGCTGCTGACTGGTGTTCTGAGTACTGCAGGAGCAGAGGCGTCTCTGCCGAAGTGAGGTCTGCAGGCGTCGGAGAGGAGCTCGAGAGCCATGCAACCCGGTTTTCCAGGGACTTGCTCAAATGGGCTGATGCCATCTTTGTTATGGAAGGGTATATGAAAACTGCAATTCTTGAAGACTACTGCCAATTAGGCGAAGAGGAAAAAAGAATTGCTGAAGAAAAGATCGTCTGCCTGGATATACCTGATTGCTTCAGGCGAAAAGCAGAAGAAAATTCGATCTCAGAGAATATGACGCCTCAGGAAGCAATAGCCTACCTTAATCAACATCCCTGCCACATCTTCGGCCCAAAGCTGTTTTCCAAGGCTCTTGAAGGGAAGTTGGAAGCGCTGCTCTAAAACCGAAAGGTTTATATATCTTAAGTTAATTCTACTTAACCTAAAATAGAATCTAAGTTAACTAGAAATGACACAGATTAAGGATGTGCTCTTGGAGCTAAATCCCTGGTGGAAGCAGGATTTCAAGGCCGAATTTAAAGAGAGAGAGGTCTACTCTAAGATACAGAAATTTATGCCCCTCAGACAGATCCTGGCATTTACTGGCTTAAGGAGGGTTGGGAAGACCACATTACTGCGTAAGATCATCGAGGATGCCATCACAAAAGAGAACTTTGATCCAAAAAGGGTTATGTACTTCTCATTTGACGAATGCAGGGAAGCTGAGATAAAAGAGGTGCTGCGCAGCTATGAGGAACTCACTGAAAACAGCCTGCGAGAAAAAAGGAGCTTAGTAGTGCTTGACGAAGTGCAGAAAGCAAGCAATTGGGAAGGCCAAGTCAAGAGCATATACGACCTCTATGAAAAACACGTCAAGATCATTGTTTCAGGATCAGAATCCTTGTTTATAAGAAGCAAATCAAAAGAGACTCTTGCTGGAAGAATATTCGAGTTCAAGATAGAGCCATTGTCTTTCAGGGAGTTCTTAAGATTCAAGGAAGCGAAGTTCGAGCCCATCCCTCTGTATAAAAGGGAGCTGGAAAAGCTTTTTGAGGAATTCACCTTAACCCAGGGCTTTCCGGAATTGATCGGCATTCAGGATAAAGAGATAATAAAGAAGTACCTAAAAGAAAGCATCATTGAAAAAGTCGTATTTCAGGATATGCAGAGATTATTTCCTATTAAGGACGCATCACTCATAGAATCCCTGCTTAGCATCTTTCTTGAAGAGCCCGGGCAAATAATAGAGATTTCTGACCTCGCGAACGATTTAAACGTATCAAGGCAGACCCTTTCAAATTATATACTGTACTTGGAACATGCCTTTCTGATAAGGAAGCTGTATAATTTCTCCAGGAACAGAAGAAAAGTTGAGAGAAAACTAAAAAAATATTACCCCACCATCGTTTCACCAACGCTTGTATTCCGGCAAGATGATGTATCCAAGTCAAAGGTGTTTGAATGGCTCATTGTTAATCAGCTTCAAGCAGAATTTTTCTGGCGGGACCCGTATAAAAATGAAGTTGATATTGTTTTATTTGACAAAACAATAATGCCAATAGAAGTTAAATATGGGAAAATAGAATTGGAGGGCATGCGCTCTTTTATGGAAAAATTTAAGGTTAAAGAAGGCTGCATCATCTCGAGAAATGTTGAGGAAAAGAAGAAAACCGATGGAAGGACAATCTCCATAATCCCTGCCTTTAGATTTCTATTGGGCAGGGGAATCTGACTACCTCTCCGGAGTCGGAGTCACTGTAGGAGTAGGCGTTCTTGTGACCAAAGGAGTGAGAGGCGTTGGAGTGCGGTAGAACTCCTGGCTTGCCGGAGGCTGCTCGACAATGTAGTTAAGAGCACCAACTGTATCTACGCGGACAAGATTCTTGGTTATACCTGATGCGTCCGGGCCTCGGCCATAGACTGTGAAGTTGTAATTTCCTGACTGAGGGCCCTGTCTGAAATTCGGATGGATAAGCCTGTTTCCTGGTGCCCAGACAAGCATCCCTTCTCCCTCAAGAGGCCCCGTCCTTCCAAGATAGACGCCGTTGGCATACACATGGTGGTCTGTAAACACCTGGCCAGGCTGCCGGAGATCAAATCGAATCACGATCTGCCTGTCATTCTGGGGATCTGTGTCTGAGCCTCCTGCAAGGTTCTCCAGGCTCTGCTCTGTGTCTGTGATTGCAACTCCATAATAGCCGACAGGGCCTGTATGCAGGCTAACAACAGGAACCAGAGCATTGGATGTGTTCCGTGCAAGCCCATACAGATCAAACTCGTGTTCTGATCCGAACTGAGGCCCATTCCTGAAAGCAGGGACGATATTCGTGTTGCCAGGCTCCCATTCAAGGGAATCCACAACGCCAGAGTGTGTCTGGCCAAAGTAGCTCCTGACTCCGTTTTGGATGATGTAAGCATGGAAGTTCTCAATATCAGCTCTTGCAACACTCCATTGCAAGCTGAGCTTGCGCGCCAATGGAGAATCAAGGTCATAGTGGCCTGATAAATCAACAATAGAGTCAGCATGATCTGTCACAATGAATGTGTCTGGAGTAAACTCGTAGGTTACAGGCCCGGCATCGATGCCAGAAAGAGGATGCAGCACATTATTCTCATCTGCTACAAGAGGGAATATCCTGAAACTGATGTTTCCTGGAACAGGAGCTCCTGCTGAAAGAGGATTTGTCTCAGACCACTCAAAGCTGGTTGCTTCTCCATCTCCTGTTCTACCGATATAGATGTAAGGGCCTCCATTAACTGAAGCCTGAAAATGGATGTCTGCAAGGCCATCAAGATTGCTGAATTTCAATGCGAGGCTTCTGTCAGCAGCAGTGTCTATGTCTACTTGTCCAGTCAAGTCAATAAGGCTTTCAAGATTGTCTGTAATGATTGGGTTTTGGATTGGAGGCACGGGTGTTGGGGTTGGAGTGGGCTGTTCAACAATATAAGAGAGGGTTCCAGACTCAAGGGGCTGCTCCGGAACATTCCCATGTAAGCCAAACACCCTGAATTGCCAAATTCCCGGATCAAGATTCTGCAAAAGGATAGATGTTGCATTTCCATCGCCTGTCCTTGCAAGGTAGCCATAGTTGCCTCCATTCAAAGAGCCATAGACATGATGGTCAGTAAGAGTATTGACTCCAAGATCCCACATTAATGCAAGAGTCCTTTCATCGAATGGGTCTTTGTCTTCTCCTCCTGTAAGGTCGAGGTCTGAGCCAAGATTGTCAGTGATTCTGAGATTTGACAAGGCTGGAGGAAGGGTAACATTATAGGCAATGACTGGAGAGTCAATAGGATTAAGGGGAACGTTTCCCTGCAATCCAAACACCCTGAACTGATAGGTTGCGGGCGAGTCAGTACCTGGCATCCACGAGAAAGATGTATCAGTTCCATTTCCTGTCTGTCCAAGGAATTCATAAGGACCGCCATCCTTTGATCCATAGATATGAGCATTTGTTGTAGGCACAGGAAGATTCCATCTTACAACGAGCTCTCTGTTATTTATAACATCCTCATCATGCACGATAGCCTCAAGGCTAGCCAGAGTATCAGTCACAATCACTGATCCCGCAGGCAAAGGAGTATAGGTTGGAGTTGCTGTTGGTGTGTTAGTTGGAGTATTTGTTGGAGGAACAGGTGTTGGAGGTAGTGGAGTGTCAGTTGGCAGGCCTGGAGTGAAAGTGGCAGTGGGTTGAAGTGTATTTGTAGGAGTTGGAGTGTAGGTTGATGTCGGAAGTGGCGTACGTGTATATGTGGGTGTTGGAGTTGGAACAGGAGTGTTGGTTCTGGTATAGGTTGGAGTTCGGGTTGGTGTTCTGGTGGATGTGGGTGTGGATGTCGAGGTTTGGGTTGCTGTGTATGTAGGTGTGCTTGTTGGAGTTGCAGTGTATGTTGATGTTGCTGTAGCCAGGCTAGTTGCGGTTGCTTCTAAAGTAGGAGTTGCTGTTGGATTCAGAGGATTGATAACAAGATGGATGTTTTGCGTGTCTGAATAATCGCTTCCGTCATAAGCACGGATTGTGAAGTTAAAGTCTCCTGGAGCTGAGGTATTCAGGCGGTATTCTCTAATAAGCAGAGTTCCGACTGGCAGCTGTGGGTTGATTGGGGTCGCCCGATCAGAATCTGAAAGGACGATCTCAAGCAGCGACGGCCCTTTGTCAAGATCCCTGGCCGTAGCTGTAATTTGGCGTACATCTCCCTGAGTCAAAACATACTCAGTATCGCGAGGAAAAATGCCTAAGGTAGGATGCACATTGCCTGGCAAGGGGATGTTTGTTGCTGTTGCTGTAGCAGTTGCCGTACTTGTCGGGATAGGAGTGTCTGTAGGAATAAGCGTTGGTGTTGGAGTGTACGTTGGAGTGTCTGTCGGCAAAGGAGTGTTTGTAGGAGCAAGAGTGTAGGTTGGCGTAGCTGTGAATGTTGCCGTTGGAAAAGGCGTGCTGGTTGACGGAACAGGCGTGAATGTGCTGGTTGGCTGAGACGGTACTGGAGTGTTGCTTGGAGTGAATGTAGAGGTTGGCTGAGGTTGCGGGGGGACTGAAGTAAACGTGCTTGTCGGCTGGGGAGGAACTGGCGTGAAGGTTGAGGTTGGGATGGGAGTGTTTGTGTAGGTAGATGTTGAAGTCGGAGTGTTTGTGGACGTGGCAGTTGCTGTAGGAGTTGGCGTTGGAGTGGGAGCAGGGATGGTGATGTTCTGCGCTGTGCTTCCCCCAATAGTATGGATGACCTGTTCAAGAGCCGGCTCGTTATTGATGTAGATTCTAAGTGCCTCTCCGTTAACTCCGCCCTCCTTATTCTCTATTTCAGGAGTATTTGGATCATCAAGGGTAGCAGGATTATCAGAAAGCGCAAGAACATTATAATAACCTGATGTTGTTGTTGGAGAGTCCTGCGTGTAGTTCTGTCCAGTTGGGCCTTTAATCCTGACTTCAAGGCCGTCAGGCACTGCTCCGCCATGATAATTCACAAGGCCGTAGAATCTGGAAGGCGCTTGAGGAACATCAGGCGGTGCTGTCGGCGTTGGCGTGATTAAGGCCGTGGCTGTTGGAACGAGAGTATATGTGGCGGTTGGAAGAGGCGTACTTGTATATGTAGGTGTTAACGTATTTGTAGGAACTGGCGTGAATGTGCTTGTTGGAGCTGCTGTAAATGTGGGGGTGGCAGTATACGTTGGGGTTGGCAGTGGCGTGTTTGTTGGAGTAAATGTTGGAGTGTCTGTTGGAACTGGAGTATTTGTGGAGGTTGCTGTTGGCGTAGGAGTGGGGGAAGGGATGGTAATATTAACAGATGAACTCCCTCCAATCGAATGGGTTACGGTCTGGGTTGCAAGCTCATTGTCGATGTAGATTTGTAGTGTCTCTCCTGAAAGCCCTCCTTCCTTTTGGGGTGTGTCAGGATCATCAGAAAGCGCATACACATTATAGTAGCCGCTGGCTGTTGTCGCTGAGTCTTGGGTGTAATTCTCTCCAGCCGGGCCTTCAATCCTGATAGCAAGACCATCAGGAACAGCACCTCCGTGATAATCAACAAGGCCGTAGAAGCGTGAAGGTTGTTGAGGAACTGATTCAGCATTCCTCACTGCATACATAGAACCGAAGGTGAGAGCAGTAAGTGCTTCCAGAGTCACTGCCGCTTTGCCGATTGTCTTCCTGAGTTTCTGTATAATAGTCTGTCCCCCCTCAAAAATGGAAATTAGGTTATGCTTTTATTCTTTGCGGTTAAGGAGCACTTGCATTCAGGTTAATCCAGTATCCAAACCCAGACGTTGCAGTTGTCAAGGAATTCAGGAAGGCAGGGGCCTTTGGATCAAAGACTTTCCATTCATTTCCGGCATCAAAAGGATCATAAATCCACGCAGCCAGTGTCTGGTTGGTGTAGTTTCCAAGGAAGGCCTCAATTGGTTTTCCTGTTGTGAATGGATATCCTATCATGTTCCATCCATTGGCCATATTTAAGGTAAAATTCAAGCTGTCAATGCCAGTCACATTAAGCGTTGTATCCTTGCTCATGTTGATCCAGAACCCTTGGCCTCTGTGGATCTCTGTCAAAGAGTTCAGGAAGTCAGGAGCAGCAGGATCAAAGCCCTTCCATTCTGTTCCTACTGATTGGGCATCGTACAGGTTAATCACATTAAAGTCTCCTATGAGGTTCTTAAAGATGTTTCTTACAGACTCGTTTTCAAGGACAAGAGGTATGGAAACAAGGTTCTGTCCCTTCTTTAGGGGGATCTGGAGTGTGGTGAGTGAGACGACGCTAAAGCTTGCCTCTCCAGAATAGATATGGGAAGCTGAGGGGCTGTCTGCATTCATATCAAGAGTCAGCGTGTGATTGCCTGGCGTAATGCCAAGGAATGTGCTATTCAGCTTTACGTGATAAGAAAGATTCCCCGTATAGCCCTGGTCAAGGCCATACCCATAGCCAAAGTTTGTGAATTCTAAAGTAGCCTCATCTGTTCCTGAAAGGTTTCCTGTTCCAAAGCTTCCGGTGCTTAAAGGAGTGATTTCGATTCCTAGGCAGGGAGTTGTCGGAGTTCCGTTGACTGCAAAGCTGCAGATCGGAGCTGCATCAAGCTCAAGGCTTAAGTCAGTGATTGGAATCCTTTCATTCGGGTTGATCATAAGGTTCAGGTCTGCCTGGACTTCCTCATCAGGCACATACTCCGGCTTGCTTGTAAAGACAGAAACAGAGACAGCTGTTGCAAAATTTGGTATAAGATAGATGGCAATCACTAGTATTGTAAGGGTTATACTTAGTAGACTCTGCTTCCCGTTCTTATTCACAGTTCCTCACGCAGATTCTGCTAAGGAAGCTACTTTATAAAGATTTTGATTGTTGGAGCTATAGGATGTGGGATTTATGTGGAATGAATATATCACTGGAGGATAACAATCCTTAAATAACCGTAGGGATACCATTTGCGAAGGGGGAAGCATGGTCAACGTAGACATTGATGATACACTCTATAATGAGATCAAGGAGATTGTAGAGAAAGACAGGCTGAGCTACTCCTGCATCAGGCACCGGCAAGATGGCCTTTGAGAAGGTATCGGAGGTTAAGAAGGAATGAATCCGGAAAGCGCTTTAGTCGTATTTCAGGGAAAGGGGATCAGAGGGATATGGCACAATAATGAGTGGTATTTCTCAGTGGTGGATGTTATTGCTGCCTTAACAGACAGCCCCACGCCCATGCAATATTGGGGCAAGGTCAAGGACAGGGAATTTGCAAAGCTTGAGTTGTCCCCAATTTGGGTACAACTGAAGTTGATTTCAGCAGACGGCAAGAAATATGACACTGACTGCGCAAATACCGAGTCTATGCTCACAAGAATGAAGGCGCCACAAGTTTTATATACTACTTAGTATTACTTAGTTATACCATGGAAGCTGTAAGCTTGAAATTAGAAGATTCATTTTTGAAGGACATAGAGAGGTCTATGAAGAGGCATAGATATACGACGAAGACAGAGTTTATCAGAGAAGCAATAAGGGATAAAATGAGGGGCCTGGAAAAAGAAGAGGCATTATTGAGGGTAAAGGGGCTTTATGGGGCATCAAAAAGGAAGACAACAGATGCAGAGTTACATAGAGCCAGAGAAAAGGCTTTTAGAGAGCTAGACAAGGAGCTTAGATAAGGTCTTCTGGCAGTTTAGCAATGGTAATATCTCTTAACTGCATAAAATGAAGGTCTCGGGAGATCATTTGCAGATTATTGTCTCTGCATAAAATAGCTTGTAAAGCATCTCCTTCAGGCACATTTCTCTGTTTAGCCGTCTTTTTAGCTTCTTCTTTTTGCTCTCGATAGATATGAACTTTCTGGATATTATTTGGCTTGAGCATACTCAAAACAGAGTCTATTTGATCTTGGGTATAATCCAGATCTTTGAATTCTTTAACATTCAAATCGGAATACCCTATCCTGAGATCTTCGTTAAGTATCTTAAGAATCAATTTTAAAGCTGACCCTCCATTCTTACCCCTTTTCTCATGGAAATCTAACCAAATTGAGGTGTCAAAATAAAATCCCTCTGTCATTTAGATCAGCCACGTATCTCTCCTTATATAATTTGCTGATGAAATTGGTTTTCGTTTTGATTCTTGAGTGAAGAAAAAAACAACAATCTTTAAATAAACGCATCCATTCCGCATAAGAAATATGTTTGGGGGAAGCATGGTCAACGTAGACATTGACGAGAAGCTTTACACTGAGATCAACGAGCTTGTTGGAAAAGACAGGCCGCTCAGATGGTCGTGGCAGAACGGAAAAACTTAAATATAACCTAAATAGTGGTTATTATAACCTAAATAGAGGTTATCTAAATGGGCATCCTTGATTTTTTAAGATCAGACAAGAATACGAGGAAGGTATTCGGGAAGAGGGAATTAAAGATTATTGAGAAGCAGCTCTACGGAGTTGCCTTAAGCCAGTCAGAGAAAAACAGGCTCTCCCGGGATATACGCAAAAAGCTTGAGTTTATGCGGGAAGCTGCCAGGTTTTCAGAAGAATTTGAATTAAAGAAGGGAAGCATCATCAAAGACGCAATAGAGGAGGCTAAAGAGGCCATCTTAGCTGAGTCTAACAAGGTCAATGAAATACGGCTCTACGGCTCTGCAGCAGAGAATACTCTTACGCTCAGGTCAGATATCGATATAAGCGTTGAGTTTTCCGCTATCAGCCTAAAGGAGGCAACGCTGTTCAGGAAGAGGATTTCCGGAAGGGTCAATCCCCGGATAGACATCCAGGTCTACAATCATCTGCCTGAGAAAATAAGAAAAGAGATCAGGGCTAAAGGCAGGGTGCTGTATGAGGATAAAAGATAAGACAGAAGAGATTGAAGGCTACCTCTCAGAGCTTTCAGAGATCATGCCAAAAAGCCTTGAGGAATACAGCGAATTAAAGACAAAAGCTGCATGCGAGCGGTATTTTGAGAAGATTATTGAGGCAACAGTTGATCTGTCTTTTTTGCTGATCAAGGAAAGGCGGCTAAGGCCTGCTGAAGAAGATAAGGAATCCTTTGATATCATCTCAAAAGAAGGGCTCATCCCTGCTGAACTGGCAGGCAGGCTTAAGGATGCCAAAGGGATGAGAAACATACTTGCCCATGAGTATGGAACCGTTGATGATGAAACTGTTTTTCACGCCATAACAGAAGAATTGGCAGGCGATATTAGGGAGTTTATTGCTCATGTTAAGCATAGGGAAAAGGAAGAGAAAGGATAAGACAGGAGAGTTGGGGGAAGCATGGTCAACGTAGACATTGACGAAAAGCTGTATGCTGAGATCAAGGAGATTGTTGAGAAAGACAGGCTGAACTATCCTTCCATCCGGCATTTCGTGCATAAGGGATTATTGGAGAAGGTGAAGAATGGGGGGAAGGGATGAATCCTTGATTAGGCTGCGGATCTTGGACAGGCTTTTGAGGGATTTATGCCTTATGGAGGTTGTATGGTGAGGATTTGCGGAGGTCTAGGATGAAGCTGGTGGGTGTTATTCCTGCGTTTGATGAGGAAGAGCCCGTTGCCATTGCACGTTTATTTTCATTTATTTGAAAATATGAGGTATTATTTATAAATGAAAACAAGTATATTCACTATTTTGAAAATAGAAAGATTTAAATATATGAAACAGTTATCTATTTTCACTATTTTGAAAATGTATATACCTAGCAAAGTGATTTCGATCATCCTCAAAGATGGAGGTTTTGGCATAAAATGTTCCTCGAAAACGTGGTAGGATCAAAGGCAAAAGTAAAGATACTCAGGGTTTTATCAGAATCCAGAGCTGCTTTCAGCCTGCAAAACCTCAAGAATGAAACCGAGCTGAGCATTGGAATAATCCACAAGGCCCTTGAGGAGTTAGTCGAAGAGGGGATTTTGCTTAAAATCAAAGGAAGCAGAAAAGAAAGGCTCTTCAAGTTCAATACTGAACATCCTTTCGCCCATGAGGTATTTGAGATTTTCAGAATAGAAAAAACGCGGCAGCGGAAAGAGATTGTATTTTTACATACATGGAATGTCCTGGAAAGCGCTGTTGCAAAAATAAAAGAAAATGCCGGCTTAATCATGCTCTTTGGAAGCCAAGCCAGGGGGGATGCAACATTACGAAGCGACATTGATTTGCTGATTGTGCCAAAAAATTCCCAGGATGGGATTTTAGATGCGCTGCGTGAGGTAAAATCAGGCAATAAAATAAACGCAACGGTTATAAGCCTGGAAGCCTTTAAGAACGATGCAAAAAAGGACACGTTATTCCACAAAAACATAAAAAGCGATTCCATCATCCTGCATATCAGTCCTGAGCTGAAGGAAGAGGTAGCCTCATTTCTGGGGGTCATCTAAATGGATAAAGAATTTGAAGAAAAATGCCTGGGCAGGAGAACGCTCACATTGGAGCCTACGGTAACCAACATAGAGGACAACAGGATGGTGCAGCAGCTGTCAAAACAGCATAAAAATAATTCTGAATATTTTCTGGAAGGCACCAAGGCGCTATTGAAATCTTCTGCCCCATTATTAGCGGTGTTGACAGGCTATTTTGCCATGGAGCACAAGGCAAACCAGATTTTGGCTTTGAAAGGCTATAAAGTCGAAAGCCATATTTGCGTGCAGATTGCCCTAAGCCGGGTTTTAGGCAGGAGAGCTCTTGCAAAGAAAATAAGCCGGGTTTTTGAATTAAGGCAGAATATCGGCTACCGAATGTTTTTAGCCCATAGCGAAGAAGAGAGAGAAAATACAGAGAAGATTATTAATGGGGACATTATTCCTTTCATAAGAGAGATTGATGGCCTGATAGAGAAAGAAGATTATTAAAGTTCATGTTGGGGGTTTAGGATGAAATTAGGGGTTATTATCCCTGCACTTCGTGCGCAAAGGATTGACAAGGTGAAGAATGGGGGGAAGGGATGAAAAGCGTCTGCATTATCGGCCTGGGGTATGTGGGCATGCCACTGGCTGAGTTATGCGCTCAGAAAGGGTATGATGTTGTTGGATATGATATTCTCGAGAAGAAATCCAGGATAAAGACGACTACTGACCCTTCCTGCATCAAAGAGGCTGATATTGTCGTGATGTGCGTTCCCACTCCTGTTGATGAAAGACACAATCCTGATTACGGTCCTGTGCAAAAGGCAGCTGAGTCAATTTCAACGTTTATGAAGCAAGGCCAGCTTGTGATCATTGAATCAACCCTGAATCCCGGAGCGACTGAAGAGGTCATCAAGCCGATTCTCGATGAGAGCGGAAAGAGGTATAATCTTGCCTATTGCCCTGAAAGGATTGATCCAGGAAACAAGGAATTTACGCTTACAAAGATACCAAGAGTCATCGGAGGAATTGATGCAGAGAGCTTACAATTGGCAAAGAAATTCTATGCCTCAATCCTCGACTCACCAATCAAAGAGATGAGCTCAATCAGGGCAGCAGAGGCAGTCAAGATTGTCGAGAATACATTCAGGGATGTCAATATCGCTTTTGTGAATGAATTGGCTAAAGGCTTTGACAGCATCGGCCTTGATGTGATTGAGGTTATCCAAGGAGCGTCAACAAAGCCGTTTTCCTTTATCCCCCATTTCCCTTCCTGCGGAGTTGGAGGCCATTGCATCCCTGTAGATCCATATTACCTTATCAGGAATCCCGGCAAGAACGGCTTTGACTATAAATTCCTGAAATTAGCGAGGGAGATCAATGAGGGCATGCCTGCGTATACGGTGAAAAAGGCACTAGAGGCAATTACGGAAAAAGGAAAAAATGCGAAGGACGTGAAAATCAGCGTTCTTGGCTTGGCGTATAAGGGGAACGTTCCTGATATCCGCGAGAGCCCTTCCTTCGAGATCATTCATGAGCTGAGGAAGCTGGGGGTTGAGCCTTTGGTTTTTGATCCCCATGTTCCTGAAAAGTCAAACTGCAGCTTTGAGGAGGCTCTTCGCTCTGATGTCCTGATATTTGCATCAAACCACGATGAGTTCAGGCAGATCGACTTCTCTAAGATGAAAGATAAGATCGTGATTGACGGAAAGAACTTTTTGAAGATTGAGGATGGCTCGATAACCTATAAGGGGATTGGGAGATGAATGAATATTCATTATTATTGAATGATTGGGCGGCTGAGGAAAGCTTGAGGATTTTGGAAAGGACAAGATGAAATTCAAAGAGTCCGAGACCGTTGAATTGAAGAAATCAACCTCTGAACTAAAGGAGGCTGTTATTTCGATAGCTTCCATCCTGAACAAGCACCAGAAGGGGGAGCTTTATTTTGGGATAAAGAATGACGGGGCCGTTGTCGGGCAGGAGATTACCGAAAGAACGCTCAGGGAAATCTCAAAAGCAATTTCTGACTCCATTGAACCAAAGATCTATCCCTCCGTACAGAAGCTGGATCTCGAGGGAAAAGAATGCGTCAAGGTTTCTTTTCATGGAGAAGATGCGCCTTATTTCGCTTTTGGCAGGGCCTATATCCGGGTTTCTGATGATGACCGGCGGCTGAGCCCAAAGGAGATTGAGAATTACATCTTGAAGAAGAACATGGGGAAACTTCGGTGGGACAGCCAAATATGTGAAAATGCAACATTAGGGGACATTGATGAAAGTGCGATCAGGAGATTCATTGAAGCAGCAAAAAAATCAGAAAGGCTTGCCATTAAAAATGAAAAGAAAGGATTAGTCCTTAAAAAGCTCGGCTTAATCAAGGATGGCAAATTGACAAATGCAGCAATAATCCTTTTTGGCAAGGAGCCCAAGAAATTCTTCAACAATGCTATAGTTAAATGCGGAAGGTTTAGGGGGGTCACGAAAGAAGGATTTATTGACATGAAGGATTTTGACGGCAACTTATTTGACAGTTTAGACAAGAGCATATCTTTTTTCCAAGAGCATTTAAGGTTGTCCGCTAAAATTGAAGGGCTTTATCGAAAAGAGAGATGGGAAGTCCCGATTGAAGCATTAAGAGAAGCGGTAATTAATGCTTTGATACACAGGGAGTATTTTAGCACAGGGTTTGCTTATATCAAGATTTACGATTCTGAAATTGTCATTGCCAATCCCGGAAAGCTTCCTGATAAAATAAAGATCAAGGATTTGTACAAAGAGCACGAATCGGTGCCGAAAAACCCCTTATTAGCCAAGGTTTTTTATTATACCGGGTTAATTGATGTGTGGGGCAGGGGCATTCTCAATATCATCAAATGGCTTAAAGCGGAAGGGCTTGATAAGCCAGCGTTTGAGGAGTCTGCGGGCCATTTCAGGATAATCTTTGAAAGGCCGGCAGGAAAAACTTCGGAGAAAACTTCGGAGAAAACTTCGGAGAAGATAATTGAACTGATAAAAGCCAACCCGGAGATCAGCGCAAAGGAATTGAGCCAGAAAATTGGGATAAGTTCGAGAGCAATAGAAATGCAGCTTTCCAGCCTGAAGAAGTCAGGAAAAATAAAAAGAGTCGGCCCGGACAAAGGCGGCCATTGGGAGATACGATGATTACAGGCATATCCTGGATTAAAGGAAACCATTAAAAATCGGCTGTGATTAGACTTTTTAGGGGGACAAATGAAATTAGCTGTAATTATTCCGGCATTCAACGAAGAGGCAACTATTGGAACAGCGATTAAAGCTATTCCTAAACTGAATGACAGGATCTCTAAAACAGAGGTCATTGTTGATGATGACGGAAGCACTGATAAGACAGCTGCAATCGCTAGAAAAGAAGGGGCGTTTGTTGTTTCGCATCATGGCAATAAGGGAGTT
>Ga0209541_10002529_pt1 | contig 34497 bp, 38 predicted proteins | sample RifCSPlowO2_01_FD_184027 | JGI IMG/M metagenome (GOLD analysis project Ga0209541, IMG submission 184027) | Groundwater microbial communities from Rifle, Colorado - Rifle CSP2_plank lowO2_0.1 (SPAdes) (version 2) | ecosystem: Environmental > Aquatic > Deep subsurface > Groundwater | place...
TTTCCGATACCGTTTCAATGGCAATTGACGGAAGCATTTATGTTTTAACTAAGGGAGGGTCCGTTTTAAAATACACATCGGGAGAGAAAGAGAACTTTAATGTCAGGGGACTGGAGGGGGGATTTAAGGAGCCTGTTACTGTATATACCACAGCTGATCTTTCCAATTTGTATGTTCTTGACAGGGGCGGCAAGAGGGTTGCTGTCTTTGGAAAGGATGGGTCTTTAAAGGCGCAGTACGTGCTTTCCGGCGACTCACAGGCATGGGATGATTTAAAAAGCCTTTCCGTTTCCGTGGATGAGAAGACAATTCTTGTCCTTTCCTCCTCAAAAATTTATAAAATAGAGCTTTAGGTTGTTTCCGCCTCGTATATTTGTTATAATACACACTGGAATGACGATTCTTGCCGAAAACAGAAAGGCTTTCCATGAAATGGAGGTGCTTGAAAAGCACACGGCCGGAATATCGCTTTTCGGGTATGAGGTGAAGGCGATCAAAGAGGGGAAAGCCGATTTTGAAGGCAGTTTTGTTAAGGTGGTTGACGGAAAGCCTGAAATTTTTAATTTATTTATTGGAAGCTACTCAAAGCGGGGAGAGGCCGTTCACGGAGATCCAAGGAGGGCAAGATGGCTTCTTTTAAAGGATTACGAGATAAAAAGACTTGCCGCGGAATCTTCACAAAAGGGTTTTTCCATAGTTCCTTTAAAATTTATTTTGGATCATGGGCTTATAAAGCTTGAGATTGCTCTTGCGAGAGGGAAAAAGAAGTTTGAGAAAAAGGCGGATTTAAAGGAAAAGCAGGAGGAAGTGGATTTAAGAAGAGCTGCAAACGAAGCGATCCCGTGAAAATGGGTACGTTGTCATTCCCGCGAAAGCGGGAATCTAAAATGGGGATGAAGGGATTTGATTGGAAGGTTTATATTTAGGAGTCAGGCCGAAGCGCTAATCTTCGTAAAAATTAGCAAAGTATAACTGTCAACGAATATGTTGATCAGCCGGTTTACGCTTACGTTTAAGCCGGCGCAGCTGCCGTTTTTAACGGCGGAGTTCTTGCGGATCAGCCCCGGCGGAACTGCAAAGAGCTTTATAAAACCGGGATGAGGTTTTAAGTTTTGGCTAAGCTTAAGGCCAAGAAGAGTTAATCTTCAAACTTTTGCCTTTGAGGGAGTTAAGGTTTGCCAAGGCGGCCTCCCTTAAGATAAAGCTTTGGCTACGCTTGTATTGCTTTTGGATGTAATCTTTTAAGACGGGGGTTCAACTCCCCCCATCTCCACCACACTTCGCTCTTCACTTCGTTCAGAGCTTCGCGTGGCAGGCCGTGCGAAGTGTGTCCCGCGTAGCTCCGAAGGAGCGTAGTGGGACTACGAACAGTTCACACTTATAGTATAATGCACATTGTTGTTTTATACTTATATTTTAAAACTCTCGAATAATACTTTTTACGTGGGATCTACACGTAATCTTAAAGATCGAATTATATATCACAGTAAAGGGTTAGTTCCTTCTACGGCTAGGTTCTTACCTGTTAAACTGGTATTCTATAGTGCATTTGAAATAAAATCTTTAGCTTTGAAGTTTGAGAGGTATTTAAAATCCTCTTCAGGCTTTGCATTTAGAAACAAACACTTGGTGTGCATTTCTTAGGACGCGTGACCAACTCCCCCCATCTCCACCAAGAAGTCCTACTTTTTCTCAAATTCCAGATCGAATTTAACTTCAAATAAGTTGATGCAGGTTTTATAAGTTAACTTATCTAAGAGCGGTAACTTATCTGCATTATTTGTAATAAAGCATATTAGCGAATAACTGTGTTTGCCTTGGGGAATAGACCCTTTAAGTATTGTTTTGTTTCCATCGATGGCTTTTTCCGTTATCCAAGTTTTATCAAAAGTAAGAATATTCTGAAGACTTACGTTGTTTATATATACATTTATTATTCCAACTAGTAAGGTAAGCACGACTACCAGAAGATAGTAGTAATTTGGGAAGTAAGCCTCGGTTGATGCCTCTACAATAAATACAAATGAAACAAGAAGTAATGGCCCGATAAATAAACTTACAAAGCTCTGAAATAAGTAAGTAACTCTTCTGTCAAAAAATATCTTTTTGTCGGTTTCTATGAAGGGTATAGGTTTAAAATAAAAAAAAGAGGACTTGCTTAGAGGCATTCTTCCTAGATTTGTGGACCATTTATCTTTTAGTGCAACGGTTTCTTCGGTTACAATATTCTCTTCATTAAAGTAGGTCGTAACTACGTCTTTTAGAGGCTTCACGTGATGATTTTACCAAAGTTTACTCACTTGGGCAGAGGGGTGGGAGTTCTTCGGGTGAAATTCCGCAGTCTTTTGGAATTTTGGGAAGGGTGCCGCCCGGAACCGTTAGCTCCTTACAGTTGAGCTCGTTATAAGCAAAGTTCTTCAAATTCTTTTTTATAAGAGTTTCACAGCTTAACCTTGTGGAAGAATTTACACTTTTATCTCTGTACAGATCATTTACACATTTATACCTCTCGTCAACCCCGAGCCTTTGTGCTTCCTCCCACTCCCTAAAAACTCCTATGGCGGACTGGCCTGAATTAAACCTCAAGCTGTCAAGAATTTTTTGGATAATAACCTCTAAAACTGCATTTTTGAGAGTTGATCTTCCTATCGCATCGGCAAGCATAGCGGCTTTAATAAGATCGTCAAAGCTTGATGAGCATTTATTTTGCAGTGCCTTCTCTATTTGCTTTAGCGCCTTTTCAACAAATTTTCTGGCTTCCTCTTCGCTATTCGGTGGGGGCGGCGGTTCATCAGCTAAAGCAATTCTGGTTAAGAAATTAAAACCGGATTTACCGTCTATTTTTACTGAAGGAAAAACTTCGGGGCGGCCCCAAACATAAGCGAGCAACATAAGAAAATTGTTGACGCTTGGGTCGTAGTCGGCGTCAATAAAATAATCAATATCCGCAAAAATGTTTTTAGTCATTTTAATTCTAAGTTCTTTAGCGCCCGCGAAATTCTCCCTTTCCATTCTCCTTACCTGAAAGATGGATGAAAGAGCCGTATACCCATCGCTTGAAGAAGTCTTGCTTGTGGCTTCAAGGTTTTTTATAAGATAGCCTTTTGTTTCTTCTAAAAGAGTGTCCTGTGAGTTAAGGTTTGAGTCTATTGAACCCTCAACATTTGCGACAGGAAGGTCTTTGGTTGCAATTTCACCCGCGCGCTTTCTAGCTTCGGTTAGATAATCTTTGTATTTCGGAAGTACATCCAAAGCTTTAAAGCTTTCAAAAGGATCTCCCCCGCTGTAAAAGACTTTGTTAATATGATCATAAATAGTAGGATCCTTGTGGAAAATGTTATTTTGTATAGCTAAAGTTATAGCTTCAATTTGAGGCATGGTGAAACCGGGTTTGTTTGCACGGATAAGATCAGTTAAAACGTCTTTTGACAGCTTAACCGGAATAAAAGTTGCCTGTTTAGTTATCTGAACGACAAGAAGGTTGTCATAGCCTATCGGAACTGTTGTGTTCATAAACATTAGATTGTCATATTCGGGGTTTCTAATCGGTGAGACAACTGCGTATTTGGTGTTTGTGTGGTCTTTGGTTGAAATATTTTTTAAGAATGCACACCCTGCCGGATCAAACTCCGTAACGGTTGGGAGGCAGAATTGATTAAGTTTTGGATCTTTTCTTATTTCAGAGATAGTTTTGCCGCCATCCAAATCAAATATAAGGTATAAGGGTTCAATATTATCAAAATGTGAATTTTCAATTTCAAAGTCAACGCCGAAACCAAAATCAGTGGGAAGGGCCGGAGCATTCTCGCTTGTTGGCATTGAAAAATAGGGGGTGAGCTTATAAACGTCTCCCCCGAAACCCGAGTAGTTAGGCGGAACCACAAGATAAACTTTGATATTGTTTGAAAGTTCAGCCCTTAAAACACCGCCCTCGCTTCCGATCGCTGCCGATACTATTTTCTCTTCCTTTATCTCCCCATAAGGAGATTCTTCACCCGCGGTGCCTCTAACACGGTTTGTGTCCGAAACCTCGTTTAATCCTTTCTTTCCCACTTCATCCTTTGGTTTGAGTAATGATTCAAAAGGAATTTTTTTAAAGATAAAGATGGCCGCCACGATCACTGCTAATATAGCAGCCACAAGGATAACACCGCAGACGAACAGAAAAATGTGCACTGCACCCTTTTCTTTGTTTGCTTTAAGGATGTTATGTAAAGTGGGCATTAATTAAAAGCTATCACTGATGATTAGGCGGCGCAATGGGAAAACCTGTTAGGTTTGGGTGATAATTTGAAGTATTTGGCTTTCTTCATTTATTACTGTGGCCCTTAATGCTTTGGCTTTTTCTTTGGTTTTTTCATCCGCGTTAATAAGATAACCTTTTCCAACGGCTTCAAGCATCTTAAGATCGGCCTCGGAGTCGCCCATTGCCAAAGACTTCTCAAGATTTATGTTGTTTTTATCCGCGTACTCCCTGATTGTACCGGCTTTGGAGTTTTTGCCGGAATAGTCATTTAGCCCTTTTCCAGTGAAAACGCCGTTTTTTATTTCAAAATCAAGTCCTAGGGCGTCATCGGCTTCAAGGTAATCCTTTATATATTCGGCAAGAAAGTCCGCCTCGTTTGTTACAAGAATTATTCTAAATCCGTCTGTTTTAAGCTTTTTAATTGCGGGAATTGCATAGTCGTAAAAATTTCTGTTTGCGCTTTTTACAAACTCTAATGTTACGGGGAATACTTCGGCTGTTTTGTGACCTTTAATTATTCCTCCTATAGCTTTTGCGACGTCTTCACTGGCTTTAAAGTAATCAAGACCCGAAAGCCTGTTTAGTAATAATTTTAGGTCAAGGCTGACCAAAACCTTTTTAGAAAAGCCTCCTTGTGAGATCAGAAATTCCATCCAGTCCTGAAATAAGTAGCCGTTATACAAAGTATGATCAAGGTCTAGAAAAGCGGCTTTTTGCATGCAGGAATTATAGCAGGGTGAGCACTTTAGTATGTCATTCTGACCCTGGAGCAACCTTTCCGTCATCCCGGGCTTGACCCGGGATCCCATGGGATCTCTACAGCGATTCCAATGGGATTCCTGCTTTCACAGGAATGACGCAGCTATAACTATGAGTTCATTGATCACATCTACTATAAGATGTATACTTGATTTAAATTGTTTCTACAACCTTTCTAACGTTGTGGATATCTTGTTTAAAACTATCCTTGACATTTTATTTCCTCCTTTTTGCGCTGGATGCGGTAAATTCGGAGTTGTTATCTGCTTAAAATGTATTGAAAGGATAGAGTTTAACCACCTAAATACCTGTCTTGTGTGCGGGGGCCAAAGTATAAAAGGATTCACTCATCCTTCCTGCGCTACCTTTTACACGCCTGAAAGGTTTATTTCTCCTTTTGTTTACAGCGACCTTGTACGAAAGGCTATCCTTGAGGGGAAGTTTCGGGGAAAGACCTTTTATCTTTATGAAACTTTGGCGGATATTGCCTATTACTACCTTTATGAAGTAGGTATCGCTTTTGGCAACGAGGCTCTTGTTATTCCCGTTCCGTTAAGTCATGAAAAACTTAGCTTAAGGGGGTTTAATCAAAGTGATGTCATAGCGCAAGTTCTTGCGGCAAGGTTTGGTGTACCTTTTGTGGGGAATGTTCTTAAGAAAATTAAAGAAACCCGCCCGCAGTCCCGTCTTGCAAGAGGTGAGAGGTTTGTGAATGTGTCTGGGGTTTTTCAGGTTTCCGCGTTAGTTCATGGCAAAGATGTGCTTTTAGTTGATGATGTCTGTACAACCGGGGCCACATTTTTGTCCTGCTGTAGAGCTTTGAAGGAAGCGGGGACAAGGTTTGTGTGGTGTTTTTCCCTTGCGAGGGCCGTTAATTAAGTACAGGCCTTTACCTAAAAAAGCGTGCAAAATGTTTAAGTGTGTAGTAAATTATACTTAAAAGGGTAGGGGTTTAGCCTGTTCTTGGAGGGTTGGCAGAGCGGTAATGCAGCGGCTTGCTAAGCCGTGACGGGTAATACCCGTCCACAGGTTCGAATCCTGTACCCTCCGCCATAAAATTTTACTGCGGTTGTCAGGATTCGAATGCCGCAGTCCGAGCTTGTCGAGGACGAGGCGGGGTCGCGAGCCTTAGAGTTTGTTGGAACGAAGCAGGATTTGATTGTCGTTCCTTCTGCTAGACATTTATGGATGTATTTAAAACTGCGCTTAGCTTTGTAAATCCCCCGAAAAAAGATTCCGAAAAATCGGAAATTAGACTTCCTGTTACTGATAGGGAAAAAGAAATTCCACCTAACAGAGAAGTTCTCCTTACATGGTCCTCCCCCTCAAGGACTTTCAGGCAAAGGTCGCCTCAATTTTATAAAAAACTCGGTTCTTTGATTTTTGTGGTATCGGTTCTTCTTGTTCTTGCCGGGCAGTTTTTCCTAATCGCGGTTCTTGTGAGCATTTTTGTTTTGTTTTATGTCCTTTCTTCCATTCCGCCCGAGAAGGTGAAGCATGAAATAGACAATTACGGAATTTACTATTACGGGAGGCAATACTACTGGTCCGATTTTAAATATTACTTTCTGACGAAGGAGGAAGGTTTTGATATTTTAAATGTTGATACCAGGGAGCCGTATCCGGGGAGAATGTTTTTAATTCTGGAGGGAGTTTCGGTTTCACAGGTAAAGGATATTTTGGACAAGCATCTTCCAATGAGATCCGAACCTCCTCATACTGTTTTTGATAAGGCCTTTAGACACGTTTCCGGTAAAATCTCCCTTGAGTGACGGTATTACCATCCTGCCCAAGTTCTTATTGATGATAAAATATAACCTATTGTGTGCCTGTAGTTCAGCGGATAGAACGTCAGGTTGCGGACCTGAAGATCGGAGGTTCAAATCCCCCCAGGCACACCACGTAACTCCCGATAACCCAAATTGTCCCGCTTTACGTTTCCGCCGGATGGGTTTTCTCTTTCGGTGGATTTTTTTATTTTACCGTGGGATGGAGGTTTTTTGCTATTTAATCTTTTCCCATCTGATTTCGTCGCGGCCAAAGACCTGCACTGTTACCGGTTTCATATTTTCAACTTCATGAAGAAGTTCAAGAAGATCCCCCCCTTCCTTTAATCCATCAAAAAAGTGGCGTCTCCTTTCACGCTTACTTTCAACGTCAACGGTATGGCTGTATGCTCTCCATATTATTGCCGCGGTTTGTGAATGGGCGTAGGTAATATCCTGGTCGCTGTAGGGAATCATCGCCTCTGTGGCGGTTCCCCTCTCATCCTCCGATACTTCAAAGGAAGTTGAAAGGTCCGGTAGACCTTCATTGTACCCCGATTTCTTTAGAAGACTGTACAGCCTTTGCTCCTCCATCATGGAGACAAATTCGTTAAAAACATTTTCATTTTCACCTAGAGATGACGGGTGGGTTTCTCTATAGTCCGCAAGTTTGTCGTGCCCCCACTCATGAGAAAGCCCAAGAAGTAGGTTGGCCCTGCTAATTTGGGGGGAAATTGAATTAGAATTTATAACAAGGATATTAGGTCCTCCCACCCCCAACCGTTTGTTATTAAGTAAACCAAGCACAGATTCCGTGCTTTTTGACCAACCTAACATTTTTTTCTGAAGATCCGTGTCAGGGTATAAACTTGAGTCAAGAAGAAGAACCTCTCCTGCCTCAATTTTTCCTCTCATCCAGCTTAGGGGTTCCACAAGTATCTCGGGGATCTTACGAGGATCAAGGTTAAATCCGATAATAACATCCTCCCACGCCTCGTCTGTAATCTGTTTAGGATCAGTGCCTTGGGGCAGGCTTTCCGGATCTACCGTTTTGAAGTATCTAACGGTTGTGTAAAAGTTTCTTATATCCCACACAAAAGGGTGGAGTTTTAATTTTGGGATCTCAACACCCGCTTCTATTTGCTCGGAAGTGCTTCTTGAGGTCTTCTGCGCGATTTCGGTTTGCATTACTGAATATGCCTCTACTCTTTCGGGGGTAAGGGTTGAATAAAAAGCAAGAAAAGTATCGGAAACCACCTCCGTTTTAAAGAATTCTTCCGCAAGAGCAATTCTTTCGGAAGTGGAAGGCGTTTCAATGTATTTTTCCATGAAGGCATCCGATTCGGCTTCGTATCTTAAGGCTTTTTCCACACTCATTAAGTTAAATTTTAACACGCCCAGCTCACTGTTTTGATGAATCTAGCAAATGTGGGAGTTGAGGTGTTAAAGTATAATGATACAAAGATGAACGAAAAGCTAAAGTATGCAAAAAAGATTATGGAGGAGGGGTGGAAAGCCCGTGAAGCGCTGGAGTTTGAAAAAGCCGAGAAACTGCTAAATGAAGCCCTAAAAATTTTTGAGGAAGAGGGGGATCACTTTAATCTAATAGAAGCAACCGATCACCTCGCTTACAGTAAAAAGTTAAAGGGGTTAGTTCTTATTAATGAAGGCCTGAACTTATCAATAGAGGCCCTAAAGACAGCGGATGAGCGCGGTATGGAACGAGCACTCCCACTTCGCGCCATAATGTCTCTTGCCAACGCTTTTGGAAATTTTGAGGTGGCCTTGAAGTACTGCGAAGAGGCCCTGCCTCTTTTTGATAAGTCAATGCCAAAAGCCGATATTCTTTCACACAAAGCTACGTTTCTTCTAAGAACAGGGCATATCAGGGAGGCTGGGCGGGTAATAGATGAGGCGCTTAAGCTGTGCGAAAAAAATTGGGAAAAGGAAAGGGAGCCTCACAGATCAATCTGGAAAAGCAAAGCTCTTCTTACCAAAGGCCTTATTTTATATAATAGGAAAAAGTTAAAAGAGGCCAGAGAGTATGGTGAAGAAGCAAAAAAGCTAGCGCAGAAGAAGGATTTAAAAACCAGGCTTATTGAGATTAACTTGTTCCTTGATTTATTTGCTTAATTGGTTCAATGCCGTAAAGGTCGCCTTTTTTATTCATCTCCCTTAACCTTGTAGTAAATAAGCTTTACTGTTTCCGTTATAACAAAATACAATGCAACAAGCATAAAAACCGTTGCCATTTGTGAAACTTCAGGTTGTTTAAAGCCAAATATCGCCCTCCCCATGCTTGAAAAAGGTATAAAAATTGCGGATATAAAAGTAACAACTGTGAGAATCACAATCCATGAACTTGGTTTTGAACCTTTCAAAAAGAAGTGAGATGTCCTTATGGAAAATAAAAGCGCAAGTTCCGTTAAGACACTTTCGGTAAACCATAAGGTTTGAAGTGATGCGGACCCGAACCTTAAAAAATAAAAGAAAGTGGTGAAGTCAAAAAAAGTACTCACAAGTCCAAGAAGTAAAGCGAGAGCGATAATTGATTTTACTGCGTATTTTTTTGGTTTTTTTAAATTTTCGCCGGAGACTGTATCGGTTGAGACGGCAATCATTGGAAAATCCGTGAGAAGGTTAACAAGAAGTATCTGAATCGGAAGCATTGGGAGAAAAGGAATGAAAAGAGAAGAAAAGGCCAGCGCGATAAAATTTCCGAAATTACTTGTAAGAGTGGTTCTTATGTATTTTATGGTATTTGTGAATGTGGTTCGTCCTTCTTTAACCCCGTTAATTATTGTCTCAAGGCTTTTTGAGAGGAGGATGATATCGGCCGCGTCCTTTGTGACATCCGAGGCATTATCTACGACAAGCCCCACGTGTGCCTCCTTTACGGCCGGTGCGTCGTTAAATCCCTCACCAAGAAATCCGACCGTATGCTTTTCTTTAAGCCTTTTTATGATGTCAAATTTCTGTTCGGGGGAAACTCTTGCAAAAATTATTATCTTGTCCAAGAATTTCGTTTTCTCACCTTCACTTAAAAGGTCATAGTCTTTTCCGGTTATAATTTCTTCCCCGTCTTTTATAAGACCTATTTCCCTGCCGATGTTTGCGGCAACTTCGGGGGCATCCCCTGTCAGTATTCTTATTTGAATCCCAAGTTTTTCGGCTTCTAGAATTGCGTTTTTGGCACTGTGTTTTAAAGGGTCCGAAAATGAAATGATGCCTTCAAAAGTTAAATTTCTCTCTTCATTTTTTATATCTAAAGCATCATCATTTATGTTTTTTGAGGCGACCGCTATTGTTCTTTTCCCGTTATGGCCTGCGGTTTTTACAAAGGAAATAACCTCATTTGAATTGGAAAAGTCTTTGTTTAAGCAAAGCTCCGAAATCTCCTCGTAAGCTCCCCTTACTATTAATGTCATCCTACCATCGCCTTTTATTATTACGCTGTTTCTTCTTCTTACGGGATCAAACGGAAGCTCTGCAATTTTGTTCGTGTTTAACGCCTCTTCTTTTTCTTTCTCTTCGTGAGCTTTCCAGATTGCTGTGTCAAAAGAATCGGTAGGCGTGTCCCCTCCCTTAGGAAGAATGGAACCTAAAAGCGCAAGCTTTAAGACACGTTTCTTATCGTTTGAGAAGACTTCCGAAACGGTAAGTTTATTTTCCGTTATGGTTCCGGTTTTATCTGTGCACAAAATATCAATGCTTCCAAGGTCTTCAATTGCGGAGAGCCTTTTTGGAACAACTTTTTTATGCGCAAGTCTTAAAGCGCCGGTTGAAAGTGAAATTGTAATTACAAGAGGGAGGGCTTCCGGTATGACCCCAACTGCGAGGGCTATGGAAAAAACTGCTAGCTCACCTATGTTTAAACCTGCTCCTTTAAATAACAAGTGCAACGCAAGCACAAATAATATAGTTCCTGCCATTACCCAAATGATCGCTTTACTTAGCTCCTCTATTCTTTTGCTAAACCCGCTTTGAGTTTCGGTTTCAAGAGTGAGCTTTGCTATTCTGCCAAGTTCGGTGTTGTTTCCGATAGCTATCACAATTGCAGTAGTTTCGCCTGATGAAAGAAGAGTTCCTGAAAAGCCTGTGTTGTGTGCCTCGGCAATTTCAGATGGAGTCTGTGTTAACGGTTCTGAAGTTTTAACTACTGGAACTGACTCCCCAGTTAAAATGCTCTCATCAACTTGAATGTCATTTCCATCAATAAATCTTACTTCTGCGGGGATTAAATCCCCGGCCTTAAGAAGAAGAATGTCCCCCTCCACCACATCTTCGTCGTTTATTGTTTTCATTTCTCCGTCCCTTTTTACATTTGTAGTCCAAGATATAAGTTTTCTTAACTTTCCAAGTGAAACTTCGGCCCTATATTCTTGGAAAAATCCAAGCAGAGCGTTTATAAGAACAAAAGCGATAATTATCAGCCCGTCAAGCGCTTCACCTAAAAGGAATGAGATTAGAGAAGCGATTATGAGAAGGTATCCGAAAGAGGTTTTAAATTGCGATAAAAGTATTTCCCAGGGTCTTATCTGATGGGCGGACAGTGTGTTTAATCCTTTGAGCTGCCTTTTTTTAACATCCCCTTCTTTTAAACCCTCCATTGAGGATTCAAGTTTAGAAAGAATATCTTTCTTAGAAAGGACAGAGGTATCAGGATATAGCACACTATAATAATAGTTTAGGGCAGAGTTTTTGCATACTTCTAAATGCCGTACTTTTCCATAAGTTTAAAAATGTATTCGTCTTCAAGGCTCAAGTTTTGAAGAAATTTTGGGTTTGGGCGAAACCTGTATTTTTCTATGTCTATTTTAAGATTTTTTGTTACTTTGACGCCTTCTTTTTCAAGTTTTTCTTTTTGATTTTGGGCTGTGTGCTCAAGGCAGGTTGTGCTTATTCTTCCTGCGTTATTTATTACCCTCCACCATGGGAGTTTGTCGCTTTCATCAGAAATATGAAGAACCCATCCAACCTGGATTGCGGCCCTTGGAATTCCCGCCATTAGCGCAACCTGTCCGTAGCTTACGACTTTTCCTTCCGGCACTCTTCTTACAATTTCAAAAACCTTTTCTTTAAACTTGGACACTTTAATCTTTAATTAGCTCAATCACTTTATCTTTTTCGTTAAGAACTACTTTGTCAAATTTATCTACGAATCCTATTAGACCTAGTAACGGATACGGCTGATCTTTAACAAAATAAACCATTGCGTTTTCTATTCTAAAGTCCGGATGGTGAAAAGCGCAGGTATGCCCATAACCTTCCTTTATTGCGTTTCCAACACCCAGGATTTTAATATGAACCCCTTTTCTTATTGAACTCTCCGAAAAACCCAAATGTTTCAGGGCATAGTCCCACGGAAATATGTTAAACGTTGCTCCCGTATCCAGGTAGCATGTGGTGGCGGGCCCTGTTTTATGATTAGAGAAGACTAGGAGGATTATTCTTGGAGCGTATACAATTAGTTCCTTCCCGGTTTCTGGACTCCTATAATAGTCCGGCGTTAATTTGATTTTTGACCTCATGGGATAAATATCATATCTATAGGTAATACTTTATCCAGAATGTAATTGGTACCTATCTTTTTCATCTTGTTGGAGAGTTTTTTCAGATCTTCATCGGCAGCTAGTACAGCTTGTGTTTTAGGATCTAAAGCCACCCATTTATTTTGGTATTTTTCTTTATACTCTATAAGTTTCTTTTTCTCTGATGATTTCATCGTTTGAATATACCACAGACACTATTATATAACAATACATTTTGCTACGATACAATTCCTAAACTCATTCTTCCTCACTTACAGTATGGCCTTTCAGCATATGTTTAGAATTTTAATTATTACTTTGATTTCTGGAAGACGGGCTGTTGTCTCTTCTCCGATACTTTTCCCCATTATCGCCTGGCCGATGGGAGATGTGTATGAAATTATGTTTTTTGAAAGATCAGAGTCTGCTTCGCCTAGTATTTTGTAGGTTGCGGTTTCACCATTTATCAGAAGTTCTACAGTTGAGCCAAACCCGATTTTTGCCTGATCTTTATTTATGCTTTCGGTAACTTTAGCGTTTTTTATTTCCTCGTTTATCTGAAAAAGCCTGGCGGTTAAATGATGGATTTTCTCTTCCAGAAATTCAAAAAAGTTATTCTCATGCCACCCTCCTCCCCCTTCAGAGGATTCAGCCATTTCCGAGGTGGCGTTCTTTAACTCTTCTTTTACCTTTTTCTTTTGGTCAAGGAGCTTTTTAAAGCCTTCATCTGTAACAAAGTTTTCCATAAGCGAAAGGTATCAGATAAGATTGACTTGCGGCAAGTGGGATGGTATATGTTATGTTACATGGCTGAGATACAATCAGTCACGGGTTAAGCTATAGAAGCTCCACATAACGGAGTTTTTTTGTTAGAGTAACAGTATGCTTAGCTTTCAGATCAACCTTTTATCCGTTCTTCTTGGTTCGGTTGCTTCAATGGCGATAGGATTTTTGTGGTATTCGCCTTTTATGTTTGGAAAACACTGGATGAAGGCGATGGGTTTTGATGCAAAAAGCATGGAGAAGATGAAGGAAAGTATGGATATGAGAAAAACTTACTCCCTTGCTTTTCTTTCATCGCTGGTAACTACCTACGTTTTAAATGTCGTAACCCTGAATTTTGATGTTTTATACGTTTGGGAAGGAGTTATTGCCTCTTTTATATTGTGGCTTGGGTTTATCGCACCCGTAAAATTTATCGATTTTCTTTTTTCAAGAAAATCTACGGATCTGTTTTTAATAGACAGTTTTTATCAGCTTTCATGTCTTGTTATCGCGTCCGTTATATTCGTTCTGGTTTCATCAGGTTTTTAACTTTTGTTTGCTTTGTGTTTCCTATAGTATAGAATGACGCTATCTTGAAGGAAAAGGAGACTTTTGATGGGTACCATGAGATATCCAACTCATGATGCGGTTGCGAAACTGTGGAAGGATGCAGACCAAACCGTGAGGGAAAGGCTATGCGAGTTAGCCGGTCTGAAGCGGGACATAGCTAACTATTATTGGGGGCCTCTGTCTTGGTATGTAAGGGAGAAACTTTTTGAAGCGGCCAATGGTCCGAAGTTTGATCCGCCCGCTCCACAAAAGTAAAAAGCCCCCCAACTAGTTGTTAGGGGGTTCTTTTTTGCCGCCATTTCTTTTATAGGGTTTTTGTCTAATTGGGGTACAATTGATTTCAGTAAGTTCCGTGGAGGGGTAGCCAAGCGGTTCAAGGCGGCGCTCTCGAAAAGCGTTTGGGGGCAACCCCAACGTGGGTTCGAATCCCACCCCCTCCGCCAGAAAAATCTGTAGGAGGGTAGTTGGAAAAGGGGAAGCTTTGAAAGGTAGTATTCGGTGGGATGAGAATAGCGGCTGAAATTTCTTAAACAGTTAACGTTATAGGGATTATTTCTCTTTTAAAAGGGTTGAGCATGAGTCCTAAAGCTTCCAAAGTAGTAGCTCCCAAAAGGTTTTCGTCGCCTTTTTTTGCGAACACCACTGGTGCTCCGCCTGTTAAACCTTTGTAATGAAACCTTGCTATTCCCACCCTTCTTTTAACGGTTTTACCGTTTGCCATGATGAACTCTTTTACGGTTTCGGGTTTAATGCCAACCTTTTTCAGTACATTTCCATCAACAAAAGAGTAAAAAGCTCCTGAATCCACAAGGAAGTTAACCTCCTCCTGCCTCTTTATGTTGGCGGGGTTTGAGATCTTTAATTTTAAATTAGTAAGCCCCATTATGTTAATATAATATAAGTTGTAGTAAATATCAATAAATTGTGTGTTGTCTGCTTATGCGTTTACTGAAGAGTGGCAATAGTTAGATTTGGATTTTTTAAAGAAACCCCACACATTTAATTTCCATTTTATCTATAACATCTCCCTCAAGAAAACTGAACATTCCCTTAACTTTATTGCCGTCCAGCACCTTGGGCAGCCAATGGAAATCGTCAGGCCACATATTTCCAAAAGGGATTTCATTGATGTTGAACCACTTGGGGTTCATCTCTTCGCTTTCGGTTGGTGCGCCCTCCCAAATGTCCGAAATATATACATGCACGGTTTGATCCCATTTCGGGTTCAAAGGAAAGGAGAAGTCTAGTATCGCTACTTTTGCTAAATTACTTGCTATTACGCTTATCTCTTCACACGCTTCCCTGATTGCGGCTTCTTCTATTGATTCCCCATCCTTAACTTTCCCACCTACTCCGTTCCACTTTCCTTCCCCGAAACCCCGTTTTTTCATAGCTAGCAAAATCTTTTCTATCTTTTTTTGTTTACTCCTTTTCACAAGAAGAAGTACTGTTGCATCTCTCATACTGATATTTAGAATAACCAAAACTGACTATAATTTAGTGGTTTATGGATCATGTGGCAATACTAAAAAAAGAATGGGGTTTGCTAAAGAAAATACTTAGCGGTCAAAAGACCGTGGAATCCAGGTGGTATAAAACACAAGTTGCTCCGTGGGACAAGATTTTTAAGGGCGACGTTGTTTATTTCAAGGATTCGGGACGCCCCGTAACTTTGAAAGCAAAGGTTTTAGATGTACATCAATACTTTGTGAAGGACAATAAGCAGGCCTTGGGGTTAATGAAGAAATATACCCTTCGTGATCTAGGCGCGGCCGATATTCCACAAGAAATTAGAAATTACATACTAAATAAGAAGTACGCCATTTTTGTTCTGCTTAGCGAGATATCGGAAGTGCCAGCGTTTAACATTGACAAAACAGGTTATGGGATGCAAAGTGCTTGGATGTGCGTAGGGGATATTAATAAAGTTAAAGTCTGATCTTGTTATAATCTTCTTATGAAAAAGGTTTTTTTGATAAGGCATGGGAATGCATATGATGAAAGCTGGAGGGAGGGTCCTGAATCTGCGCTTAATGAATCCGGAATGAAGCATGCGGAAGCTCTAGCGGAAAGATTTAAAGATTTCAGAGTGGATGAAGTGTTTTGCAGTACGATGGAAAGGTCAAAAAATACTTGCAAAATTTTTCTTAAATACCATTCTGATGTTAAGGCAGAGTATAGGGATGATGTCAGGGAGGTTTTAGACGAAGCATTTGCATCGGATCATGAAAAACTTGAGCATCTAAAAGGTATTTTTGATCCTATATGCTCGCAGGTTTGTGATTCGTTTAAGAGGATTCTTTCAGAATCAAAAGGCGAGAACGTTTTTATATTTACTCATGGGCATTGGATAAGGTTTCTTGTTCTTAAAATCCTTGAGGGGAGTATTGACGGGTTTTTTAATATGAATGTGGATTTTGCTTCCGTGACTATGGTTGAAGTTAAAAGCCCGGATAAAATGGTTCTTCATTTATTTAACGATGCTTCACATACAAAAGGGCTTCCATATGGTTGCTGCGCTTGGTAAAGATTTTTGGAAGTTTTAGAGTTAATATTGGTTTGTTGCTTTTTATGGAGGGATCGCATAGAGGCCCAGTGCGCGAATCTGGAAAGTTCGTTGGGGAGTAATCCCCTCGCGGGTTCGAATCCCGCTCCCTCCGCCACTAAAATCAGCAAAGAGTTCGTGGGAGGAGGGGAGGGTTGAAAGATCTGTACTAAGCGGGATGAGAATGCCGCAGCGAGCGGAGCGAGTGAGCTACCGTTCAAATTTGGTCACCTACCAACGAGTATAAGGTTGGTAAATCAACATTTGGTTTTTTAGATTTCTCAAGTGAGCTTTTACCGTTTAAGTAACTAAACTTACCTTTGCAGTCAGTGAAGCTTTTAAGTCTTCTTCTAATTATGAGAGCGTTAATAAAGTAATCTGCATGTTTATAGTCTTCAAATCCTTTAAGTGGTTTTAATCTTCCCTCAAAATGTGAGTTAAAGCTCTCTATTAGATTAGTTGTCACAGGCAGTCCTTTAAACTTAAGATAACCTAAAAGAATATCTTTTCTTTTATCTATATCCAGGAGTATTGATAAGAATAGCCTATTATCTTTGTACTTATTAAATATATTCTTACCAACTCTGTTGAAATCATCCTCTGAGCGCTTAACTGAAAACAAGACTTCTACATCCCTTATGAAAGGTTGGTATTCTGGATTATTAGTTAAATCTAAAGATCTTCTGACATTCTCTTTATAGTGGTTTTGGCAGAGCTGGAATACCACTTTAGGGTATATCTTCCTGCAGGCAAGTCTAATATTCTCATTGTCATCAGATACTAAAGCTTGAAGAGGATAATTTAGAAGTTTTAAAGAGGTAAAGTATGATAGCCAGGATTGATAACTTTCATTAGTTGAAAGTTTGTATGTTGGAATATCATGAGTTAGATAATCTATACCGTAAAGAAAGGGTATCTTATGGTCATAGCCTTTTACCTTAACAAACTTCCCGTCAACAACTAGTATCTGACTGAAATTAGAACAGTATCTTCTCGTTAGGTCTGCACAGTGTAGTAACTTACAAGTAACCCCAAAACACTTGGAGTATGTACTACCTAAAGATATATGAAGTTGATCTGCTATCTTCCTGAAAGAAACCCCATCCAGATGAGAAAGTAGTATAGCAGTGGGATTTAGTCTTTCTACTCTGTTTATCTGAAAGTATCTACCACAGCTTTTGCATACATATTTAACCTTACCTCTTCTTACTCCCTTTCTATTTGTATCTAAACTATCACAGTATTTACACCTAAACTTTTTTTAACATTCCTTAAGGATAATTCACTTAGTCAAATCAACTCTTTATGTTATATTAGAAAGGAAAAGTACTTAAAGAAGGTGACCAAATTTGAACGGTCTCAAACCTCGAAAATTCCACAAAAGAACTGTATGCTATTTAAGTTGAGAAATCTGCATGTTAATATTAATTTCTGATGGAATTAGATGTCAGTACAGCGCTCTCCCTTCACGATATCAGATATAATACAACGCCTAATAGCAATGGTACTTACAATATGGTCAGGTGGGATACTGATGAGAATATTACTGTAAACGATTCAGCTCTTGAAATTATCAAACTTTTTGCCAAAGGAAAAAGTATAGGGGAAACTGCTAGAATTCTACACACACCTTTAGATGAGGTGTTCAACTTAACACAGTTTTTAATAAGATCTGCTTATGTCAGATCTGTAGGAAGTCACAAGATAGAGGATTCTTCAACACCTATCCATCCTTGGCTTCATAAAGTACCGTTACACTGGTTCTCATCCCTTGTTTCCAAGCCATTAATGATTTTCACTTTTTTGTACATGGTTAGCGGTATTTTGCTAGGGGTTTTGATCACCAAGCATATACCTTCATATATAGACTTCTTTTGGACAGAAGATTTATTTTTTATCTCTATAGTAGGCGCAGTTGTAGGATGGGGTCTTGTACTAACTCACGAATCTGCACATTTTTTTGTTGCTAAAGCAGTAGGAGCAGAGTCTACTTTAAGATTTAGCAGCAGATTTTTTGATCTAGTTATGATCACAGATCATTTTCATTTGGCAGTTTTAGATAAACCCTTCCGATATATGGTTTATCTATCCGGTATGTATATAGATATGTTGCTTGCTGCTACAATTTATTGGGTGTTTATAGCTTCCTGGGCCTTTTCAGTAAATTTAGGTATTTTAGGCCCATTCTTAAATTCAATTTTCCTTTCTCTTGTTGTAGGGGTTGTATGGGAATTTAATATGTATTTGGAGACTGATACCTATAATTTCTTTTCCGATTCTTTAGATCAAGACAATCTCTATAACAATACAAAAAAGTACCTGTACAACAGAGTGAGGCAGTGGAGGAACCCTCTACTAATTCTTTTGAGGGATCTTTTAATAAGATTTATGTTCAGTAGGAAACGTTTATCGGAAACGGATGATATGAGATTATTCTCTCCGAATGAAAGAAAGATCATCCATTTTTTTAGTATTTATTACATTATTGGACTCGTTGTATCAACAATATTATTTTTTACTATTACTTTACCAAGGGATATAAAATTTATTGGCGGTAGCTTTGGTTTACTTATTGTTTCTATATCTTTAGGTGATGCCATAGGTTTTGTTGAATCTTTAATAATAATCATACTAGCGATATTTCCAAACGCCCTTTTAATTAATGCTATAATCAATAAGCATAGAAAGCATGGTTCTTTTGTCTAACTTTATAGAAGAATGATTCTTACTTTGATAAACTTTATTTTTAGATGGTTAACTGTGTCAATCTGGGTAATTTCTGTGCTAGTGAGCCTTGTGCTATTTGGTTATACTATCGTAAGTCGCCTTAAGCTCAAACATAGATCGAAAATAGAACGAATTAGTTAATTTATGATCCCATAATCTTACTCCATATTTGTTTTAGCTCATTATAATATTTAGTTTTGTTGTAGTTTTTGTTTGCGTATGTTGTTGCCTTCTCACTCATACGTTTGATAATTTCGGGTTTGTGAATATCAGTCTTGATTAAGCTCTCTATCTCTTGAACATAGGTGATAATGTCTGATGTTGGAACCTTTCTTGAATGCGAGTTTTTATATAACTCGTCGCCTCCAAACCCTCCATACCCGATAACAACACAGCCGCACATCATAGCCTCCAGCACAGGTATACCGAAGCCCTCCTGATACCCAAAGTGTAGGAAAAACTTTGATTTCTTTAACGTTCTTGCTGTCTGCAGCTCGGTTCTTTTTTCTATATATTTTATTTTGTATCTGTCAATATAATTACTTTTTGATCTCAAATATAAAAGTTGTATAACCTGTTCAATATCATCAAAATTTCTTCGAGTCATAAGGGCAATCTGATCCCTCTTGTTTTCGTAGTTTGTAAAGGAAAATAGACTTTGATCAGCGAAACAATGAATTCTGTAAATAGGAACTTTCAGATTTAGGTGCTGAATATAGTTTATGGCGTTTGCAGAAACTGTTATAACAGCCGAAATTCGTGTATCTTTATAGGGATTTGGATCCGATGTTGCTAGTCCCCAATTGTGAAAAGTTCTAAATGGCGCTTGATTAAACACAATGACTCTCTGGCAGTTAACATATTGTAAGAGAAAAGTACTCACCTCCAGAATAACTAATACATCATCCTTGGTTGTGATACTTTTTAGATCTTTCAAAGGACATATTACTGGGTCTACGTTTGTCCTAAACCACGATTCCTTGTGTTTTTTGTTATGAACAACAAACGCGTTGTAGCCAAGTTCTGCCAAACACTGAGCATGCTTGTAGATTTCTTTGAAAGCCCCTATTGGTTCATTGGCAATTGGACAATAAAAGTAAATATTCATTTTGTTTGAGGTTTGATTAATATTTATTGACAAACATGCTCACCTTCACTAATATTATATTAGTATTTTCTTTTTTAATTCAAAAGGGGGTGAATGGGAGTTATTCCTAAATAATGCCTGCCAAAGCAAGAAAATCACCAAGAGCCAAGAAAAAGGCTAGAAGAAGAAGTACATTTAGTTACAAAAGTTAAGTACTAATTATTTCAATCCGCTTAACTTTATAGAAATATAGAACTTAATCATTATATATTCACAGGAAGGGGGTGAATGGGAGTTATTCCTAAATAATGCCTGCCAAAGCAAGAAAATCACCAAGAGCCAAGAAAAAGGCTAGAAGAAGAAGTGCTATAGCTTATAGTCATTAATGATAACTTTTGGAATCCACATACATTTGTATGTGAATTTCATTTTAATTTTACACTTCTAATACATGGATACCTTTTAGGAAAACGTCTTTGGGCTATGTGCTAGAAGTTAGCTGATGATTTGTAGTCTTTTTTTGAGAGTCTACTCCAAATACGCTTTATTTTATCTTCCTGTGTAAGTAAATTTATATATGTATGATCAGAAGACAGCTCAAGATGTTTTATTGAGTGCAGTAAGTAGCTCTGTATATTATTCAATTCTCTAAGTTCCCCAATTAAAAGGGAGGAGGTTTTTATCTTAGTTATCAACTTAACAAGCTTGTTTAGGACAGAAATTTGTTCTTGAGTTTCTTTTTTAACCATATCTTCATTATAAAAATTGACATTTTTTTTGTACATTTCTGTTAGTATAGAACCCTGTAGCTCGTAATTAAGTATTGGGTCTAGAATCTGCTTTTGTCGAGCATGATGAATTAACACTTTTGTTGAAAAACGTATGTCGGTTAATTCTAATCTTAGTTTATGAAACCAGGCGAACTGCTGCCCCCACCATCTTGGAAATAGACAACGTCTTAGCAATTTTTTAGGTATCAGCATGACATTAGTATCGATTCCCCTGGTTGGGAATTTAATATCTAAATCCTTTTTTAAGATGTGTGGACCCTTATAAACATAAAAATCTGTATATCTACTTATGATTATCTCCATTTCATAAACTTTTAACTTCCTCGCCATCAGATCTACAATAGTTCGTGTGCTAAGTTTTATAGGAAGATTATATTTCTTAAAAAGGTATTTAATATATAAACTTATCCATTGAATTCGGGATAGGTCTGGGCTTCCTCTAATTGTGAAGCCGTATAAGTATTTTGGGTGCAGTTTAGATATATCAAAATCTTTCGGAATTACTATATCACTATCGAGAATTAGAACGTTTTGTAATTTATCATAAGAAGTGAGGGCTATGAGGATGCCAACGTTTAAAGTTGAAAATGTATTGAACAAATGCCTGCCGAGATTCAAACTATTAATCACAACCCTCTCATCCACATTTTGTAGGTTTTTAAGAAGTTGTTTTTTTATCCTATTCCAATTTTCTTTATTGATAACCGTAATATTGAGGAAATTTTGCGCATCAACGACTTTCTTTACACTCAGTTGATTCACTTTGTTTTCAGAATCATCTATGATAACTATTGGGTACATCTTAAGTGTGTCGTTTTGTTTGATGCTCTTAAGCAGACTTTTTAATTCATTTTTATTATTCTTTGTAATGATAATTATTAACGTTGCAGCCATAATCAGTCATTTTATAATAGGGTAGTATAAGTATTTCCCCCCAAATCCGCTTTTATATTGGGTAATACCATGCAAAACTTTATTACGGTTAGGTGTCCTTTCGTCCCAAACCCCCCCAAGGTTGTAGTACTTTGCTCCAAGAAGCTTTGAGAACTTGATCATTTCCCAATCAAGAAGATTTGTTACTTGCTTACTCTTTCCAAATTTAGTTACACCGATACCCCATGAATGAGAAACCCCTTCCCACAGCAAATTTAGAAGAGAGCCTAAAAAGTCCCCCGAATGAGAATATGCGGAAACGATTAGTACGGATTCACCACCAAATGATTTTGACATATAATGGATTTTTTCGTGATTTATTAAATGTTTGTTTCCATTTGAAATTACCTTTGTCTTTAAAAATTCAGAAATGTTAAAAGATGATTTAACGCTAAAGCCATTTCTTAAGGCCCTTCTTACATTTCCTCGTTTATTTTTATGAAATTCAGACATAATCGTTTCTATATTTGGTGAAATATCAATAACCAGCTCTTTGGTAGGTGAGCTGTTGTAAAAGGAACGCGCTGTAATCCCATTTTCCTTTAAGTATTTAATACCATCGTGGAGTTTTTCATCAAAGTCTGTATCATGCATAGGTTCAAGTCCTATTTGATGTATTCCTTTGGTTCTTAGCATCTGTATTAGCTTGTCCCATTTGGGCAAATACGACATTTGTTCAATTCTTGCGTGCTTGCCTATGTACCATGACGCCTTATATATAACCCATATACCCGATACCTTTTCTGAATGCCACCCACTATACGATTTGAATTTAATGTAAGGATCTGACTGTTTGAGATTCATGCTTATTTTTTATAAACCCTCAGCGTCTTTGAGATACTTGGTTTCGCTAAAAATTTGTATTTGTGATTATATCCACCCCTCATACAATCAAGTATCAAGTACTTATCATGGTGAGAAATTAGGAAATTATATATGTGAAGACTGCCTATTCCAACAGATCTATAGTTTTTATCATGCCCAAACACATAATAGGAAGCCGCAGTTCCATTATCAAAAGCAATTCCTATTGATATTGGAATGCCTTCCTTCTTTATAACAGAGCAAAGTAGCCTGTGTTCTTTAAAAAGTTGAATTAAGGTGTCTCTTAAGAAACCAGCCTCTTTATTACTATAGGTGAAACCGTAAGAGTTTTTTTCTTCCCACCAAGTTTTGTTTAACAAGAAAAGCCTATCAAGTAGGGTGACGAACGGCTTAAAGTTATTAACATACTCAAACACATATGGTTTGAGTCTTCTATCACATCTTAATATGTTATTACGAAATTTTCTATCCAAATCTTTTAATTCAAAAGATTCTAGAGCAATTTTAGGACTGTCAACCTCGGATATGTGTCTGATGATAAAGTTTTCGGTTATAAGCTTGGAACTAAGTGATTTGTAGAGTGCACTATCTGAAGGAACGTTTGGTATAGATATATGATGCGCAGTTTTCAAATACTCCTCTAATACTGCTTTAAGTGCTGTCTCGTACTCGATATCCTCTATGATATCGCTACTTTTTGCCGGCAGTGTATAGTCTGACAGATAAATAGAAGAGATTGGTTGTGTAATTATTTTGTTATAAAAACTTGAGGTTTTAAAGGGGAATATCAGCCAGAGGTTTTTGTTTGTGTACATGGCAATGGATAATTTATCTTTGGGTGACTTTAAGTACTTCCAGGAATTTAAATTCCATGTGAAGGATGAAAATATAATGTCCTGTTTGGTATTAAGCCATTTATCCTTCAGTTTGATAAACCCCACATCTTTGGTGACTAAATGTATCATCCTGTATTATCTATAGCATGGAGTGGTATGTGCGGCAAACTGACACACCTAATGCGCTTGTGTTGATCGCCCATCCTGATGATGAAACTATTTTTTGCGGCGGGCTCATGCTTGAGTTTCCATCGTGGAATTGGAAGATCGTTTGTATGTCAAACAATAAATCAAGCCGTAGAGGTTTACAATTTTATTCTGCCATAAATAAGTACAAATCGTTACGAGTGAACATAATCGACGCAATAATGTTGCAACACCCCGATGAAGTAAGGTTTCCATCTCCTAGAGAAAAAGTAGGGTGGAGAAAATCCTTGACAGATTTAAACCTTTCCCCTGAAATTGTATTCACTCACAACCGAAAAGGTGACTATGGTCACCCATATCATATTACCCTGAACTCTATCGCAAGAAAGCTCTATTCAAACATTTGGGAGTTCCTTCTGGTAGGTGGACCTTATATTACAACACCGCCTGTTTTGAGTGTTGTGAACGGTTTGCCATTAAGTAAAAAACGGATGAAACAAAAAGAAGATATTTTTAACATGTGCTATACGTCGGAGCTTTATTTGTGGACTAAAGAATTTAAATTGTTGTCGGCTGCCTTTTCTTCAGGAATAGAGTTTTACACTCATATCTGACGCACAGTATTGTTTTTCACCTTTATGTACCGCACTAGGCACCTAAGATTGCCCTTATTATTCAAAAGTTTTAAACTAATGAAAATATGCTGATACTGGGCTTTAATGGGGGTGTTGATTTAATAGATGAGATGCCTTCTACTCCTTATAAAAATAATTTCCATGACTCTTCTGCTGCACTGATTGAAGATGGGAAAATTGTTTTTGCTATAGAGGAAGAAAGATTAAATAGGATAAAACACTCTACCAAATTTCCTATCCTGTCCATCAAGAGCTGTTTATCGAGCAAAGGAATATGTCTAAAGGATTTAGATGCTATTACTTACTACGGCCAGTCCCTAACCGAGTGGTTGAGGTTAAGGATCGTTGAAAATCCAAGTTTAGGTCTGATTGCTGATCAGGCCCCATTTATGAAAGGAATGTTTGAGAAGACATTTGGAGAATCTGTAAGTTTAAGCAAATTTCATTTTATACTTCATCATTTGGCTCATGCCATGAGTGCCTATTGTTTATCTGGTTTTGAGAATAGCCTTTGTTTAACTATTGATGGAATGGGAGACGGAAGTGCGGGGAAAGTTTACGATATCAAACGGTCTAAAATAAAGGAGCTGTGTGATATCCCAATTATGGATTCCATGGGTAGCTATTATTTAAATGTGATTGGTTTTTTGGGGTATGGTTTGTTTGATGAATATAAGGTGATGGGTCTTGCCCCATATGGAAACCCTGGAAAGTTCAGGAAAATATTTACGAGTTTTTACAAATTATATTCCAAGGGTGAATTTGAAATTATTGATTCTGATAAGATTTTCAAAAAACTTTTTGAGGTTGCCGCTCCAAGGAGAAAAGGAGAACCGTTTTCACAAGACAACAAGGATATCGCGGCCAGCTTGCAAGAATCCCTAGAAACACTGATATTTCATGTATTAAAGCACTATAGAAGAGTAACCAAACATGAAAATCTTTGTTTGGCGGGTGGTGTTGCTCACAATTGTACTGTGAACGGGAAAATTCTTCAGTCAGGGTTGTTCAAAAACATTTTTATTCAACCTGCAGCACATGACGCAGGGTGCGCAATCGGATCCGCACTTTACTATCATCACAAATATGGACAAAACACATCGAAAACTAAACTCAAGCATGTCTATCTGGGAACTGATATTGGGGAAAACGAGGATGTAGCTGTTCAGTTAGAAAAATGGGACAAATTTTTATTATTTAGAAGGAGTCCAGATGTTATTAGAGAAACCGCTTCTTTATTGGCGAATGGCAAAGTAATTGGCTGGGTGCAGGGAAAATCAGAGTTTGGACCACGCGCTCTTGGGAACAGAAGTATCCTAGCGGATCCAAGACCGGAAAGAAACAAAGAAAGGATTAATCAATTAATTAAAAAAAGGGAAGGTTACAGACCTTTTGCTCCATCAATATTAGAAGAAGTAGCAGAGAAGTACTTTACAGTAGATATGACAAATGAAACCACGAAACATCAAATGGGGTATATGCTTTATGTACTGAGCGTTAAGAAGAGATACCGAAAGGTGTTGGGGGCAATTACGCATGTTGACGGGACAGCAAGAATTCAAACCGTTTCAAAAGAGACGAATGAAAAGTATTGGAAATTAATAGAAGCTTTTGGTAAAGAAACCGGAATTCCTATAGTTTTAAATACTTCCTTCAATAACAACGCAGAACCTATAGTTGATTCTACGGAAGACGCAATTGTGTGTTTTCTTACAACTGGTCTTGATTACTTAGTAGTGAATGACTATATAGTTCAAAAGAAAAAAATATCACTTGTTCAGAATTTATCTATGGTAATAAGCTTACCAAGGTATGTAGTACTACATGAAACTGTTTCTGTGAATAAAGGAGGAAGAATGTATGAGGACCATCACTTATCTGTAACTTATGATAGAGACGCATCTTATAAGTTAAGCACCGATATAGCTTCTGTTATAAAAGAGGCTAATACAAGTAAAACGATAGGAAATATTTTAGATAGCTTAGGAATAAAAAGTTTAGAAAAAAGGAAAGAGGTATTTGGTAAATTATTTGAACTTTGGTCAAATAGGCTCATAATTCTATCAGCTAGTTGACGCATCTTCCTGAAAGCTTTTTATTAAATTTTTGAAAGAATCTTCGCATTATGAAAATTTTAATTACAGGAGGAGCTGGCTTTATAGGAACTAACACTACCGATTATCCATTAACAAATGGCAAACAGGTTAGGGACGTACTCTATGTGGAAGATTTGGCTAGAGCATACGAACTAGCTATTAAAAAGCAGAGTAAATCTTCAGTTAAAATCTATAATTTAGGGGGTGGGGTACATAATGCCATTTCACTTCTCTAATTACTTCAAAATCTAGATAGATTAAACGGATTTAAAACAAAATATACATTTCATGAATGGAGGCCCGGTGATCAGCCTGTTTTTATTTCCGACATAGACAAACTTGAAAAGTAGTTTGGGTGGTCGCCAAAGATTGGCCACGAAGAGGGGATCAGGAAGCTTCATTCCTGGGTTTTAGAAAACAGGCAAATGTTAAATGAGATGTTTTAGTTTCAGTTAACTATTTACTTCACCGTTTTCCAAGGTTTAAAATGAATGAGATTATATTAACTTTTAAAAATGAGGATAAATGTATAATTTTCTTACGGAAAGATATACAACTTGGATCTTAAGAGTTGCTGTATTCGGGGAGTTTCTAGGGCATGGCATATTTGCCCTTCAGCAAAAGGCGCAATGGATTAAGTGGATATCCCAACTTACCGGGGTGGATGCGACAACAGCTGGTACTCTTCTTACTCTTGTAGGTATTCTTGACATTACAGTCTCAATCATAGTTTTGGTTAAACCCTTAAAGCCTATATTACTTTGGGCTGCTTTCTGGGGATTTTTTACAGCTCTTTTAAGGCCTCTTGTGAATGAACCATTTTGGGACTTTGTTGAAAGATGGGCCAATTGGGGTGCACCCCTCGCCCTTTTATATTTTGTTAATAAAAAAGGCAATAAATGAGGTTTGGACTGGATCCAAAATCAGATTTTTTCAAACATAAACTGATAATACTTATTGCGTCCTTAGTAGGTTTCGCAATAATGTTTTATCTTACGTACATCCATTACTCAACTGCACGTTCTTTTTGTGATATTTCAGAAACCATTTCCTGTGATGTAGTGACAACCAGTATCTACTCTGAAGTTTTTAATGTGCCTTTATCCATTCTTGGATTAGTTTACTTTACAATTGTATTTCTCCTAGTAATGTTTTATAAAAAGAAAAGTCTATTTCAGATCTTGTTCTTCTTTACACTCTTGGTTTTTATTCCTTCCTTGTACCTTACAGCAACAGAGGCTTTTTTGATTAAATCATTTTGTATACTTTGCGAGTCCTCAAAAGTACTGATGGCTGTTATTGGTGTAGTTTCCCTAAAAGTTATGAGGGAGAGCATTTCCACCATCGTTAGGCTTTCAGTACCCGTTATAATCGCAGGTCTTGCACTTTCGGCTATAACCTTTTTTGCTCAAACCGGAAACACCACAAGAAATGATTATTCAACTTTTGTTGAAGCTCTTAATAACAAAAGTGTAGTTTATTACAAATCATTTAAGTGTAGTAACTGTAAGAGACAAGAAATGCTCTTTGGTAAAGCTTATGTTAAATTAAACTCCGTTGAATGCCATCCGGATGGGCCAAAGGCGGATCCCCAAAGATGCTTGAGAATGAAAATTTCAAGAACCCCAACTTTTCTTATAGAGAAAGGCGGTGTTGAATTAAAAAGAATAGAAGGTTTGCAAAAACTTGAAACGATAGCAAGCTGGGCTGAAGTAGAATTTAAGGATGAGTAGATATGGAGGAATTGACACTTCCTATTGTAATAACCGCGGCTTTAGTGGATAGCATTAACCCCTGTGTTTTTGGCGTTTTAATCTTTCTCATAGCTTTCATGACAAAACTTTTTAAAAGCGCAAGAAAGATGGTTTTGTTTGGGTTTTTGTACACATCTGTTGTATATGTCACTTATTTTATTCTAGGTATTGGCATCTTAAAATTTACCGCCTCCACGGGCATTTCCAATTTCTTTTATTGGCTGGCCGCCCTTATTGCCATCTTTGCAGGGCTTTTAGAGATTAAAGATTATTTCTGGTATGGAAAAGGGCCCTCGCTTCAAATTATTCCAGGAGGAACGGAGAGAATCAAAATGTACACAAAACAGATGGAAAAAATGGAGCAGAAGCACCCACTTTTACTTATTGGAACCACTGTTCTTCTTGGAATATTCGTTGTTGCCGTTGAGCTTCCATGCACGGGTGCTCCCTATCTTGCTATCCTTGGGCTTCTATCAAAAGGGTTGTATCAATCAGCGATACCGCTTTTACTTTTATATAATCTGGTTTTTGTTTCCCCGTTATTTTTAATTATTGGAATTGCTTATTTTGGAACTTCTTCCGAGTCGCTTGAGGCCTGGAGGAAAGAGCATAGAGGCTTAATGAGGTTAGGTATAGGTCTTTTTCTTTTAGCTTTAGGATTTTACATGATTTACTCGCTTAATCCTGTTTTTTAAGTAAGAGCATAATACTCTTCAGTTATAATTTGGGTTCCTAAAAGCCTTTCAAGATCGGAAAGCAAATTATGGTTGTTACCAAAGTATATGACTAACTCACACTCTTTCCTGAAGAAATGAGCAAAATCTTTATCTTTGTTATCTTCAACTTGAGTAGTGATTTCCTTAATTGCGTTTTCCTGGTCTTTTGCTAACTTTGGAGTTTTGAAGTGTATAACCTCAATAAGCTCACCGTCAACTGAAAGGGCGCGTCCTAAATGGTTGAAGAGCTCATATGTTTCGCAAAATCCTAAGGGCAAAACCTTCATTCCCTGCTCTCTTAACCAGTATATTAAATTAAGATAAACATTGGTTTCGGGAGTGGGGGAGGTTTGATTTGGGGTAGAAAGACCCTCTTGAAGTACACCTTCATTAATGGCTTGTGGAGGCTTTACGAGAGATATTTTGCGGGGCATCTATAATTCACCTCCTTTCGGTGTGGTGATCTAATTCCTATATATCACCCCAGGTCTTTTTTATCAATAAGGAGTTAAAGTTATTTATGTTGTGAGTTTAGAAAAGTCCTAAGAAATGTAAGCCGAATCATTTTATTTGCAACATATCTTTTATAATTGATGTTTCCTCATCGCTAAAATTAAACTTAAGCTTTTTTGCCTCAATTTCCGGCATAAGCTTTCTGAGTGTATCTAGGGCTAGTTCTTTTATGCGATTGTAAGAAAATGGTAAGGTTTGGATTGTAGTGTTCTGATAACCTAATTCTTTAAGGTATTCACCAAGACTGTTTAGTGAATCTGAAGGAGCATCCGACGGAAACCTTAAAACCACAAACGCTTTTTTTTCAAACGGTTCACTATTCTCTTTTAAAGCGCGAACAAGGTCAATAAAAAGAATTTCTCTTTCTATGTCTATTCCGAGCTTAGTATCACTAAAGTGTTTATTTACTTCCCCATAATAACTAGCATTTTTGTTTAAGGCCTTTCTGGGAACTGTAACAGCCGTTCCAGCTGACCGAGCTTGCCGCAACTCATTAACAAACGATCTAACCATATAAGGGGGCCAGGTTTTAACCTCACATATGCCTTCAACAGAGTCACCCATTGTTAGAATGGAATCAGGAATGACTGTAGCCTGGTTATATATTCCAGCAAATTGAGGAGGTCCTTTTTGGGAAAATCTCTCCGATGGGCTAGGAGCAAACCCTAGCTCAAGATCCCTACCCAATGCTCTTATTGCTTCATCAACTAACACCTTTCTCCTCAGCTCTTTTTGAGTGCCCGATAGTGAGCTAACTCTATCCTCAATTTCATCCATATCTATGAGCTTGTATAACAGGGGTTTGTTCTCTTGAAGAAATTTTGTATGTGCTTGTGAAAGGATAAATGCCTTACTCGCGGCTTCAGGACTAGAGGTTGATAATGAAGACGTTTTGGAGATTTTTATACCTTCTCCAGGTTGTTCACCGTAAACTACTCTACATAGCTCTAAAGGAAGTGCCTCACTTAACCTTTCGCCCACGACCCCGATTAACTGAGCTTCAATATGTCCTAGAATTTCTGCTCTACTAGTTCCTTCTCTTTTAAAATTAGTAATGGCCCATTTAATTTTCCCCGCTATCTGTTCGGGTTCTTTCTCAAGCGCTTCTAAAAGAGTCGCGTCCTCAACCATTCTTGAGAGGGTTTCAATCTCTTTTTCCTGAAATTCGGGTCCACCTTCTGAAGGAATTCCAAATGTTTGCGCCACAAAAAGATAATAACACTTTTAACCTCATTCATGTAAAATGGTTTAATGAATCTTGAGGAATTTGTCAGAAATGCGGGGTATTTGGGCCTCTTTTTTATAGTGTTTGCGGAATCGGGGTTACTTTTTGGTTTCTTTCTGCCTGGTGACAGCCTTCTTTTCACCTCTGGCTTTCTCGCGTCTCAAGGTATTTTTGATGTTATACCTCTATTGTCTTTACTTACTGTTGCCGCAATCAGCGGCGACTCTGTTGGATTCTGGTTTGGTAAAAGGGTAGGAAAGAGAATTTTCAACCGCGAGGATTCCTTCTTCTTTCATAAAAAGAATTTAATAGCTGCAAACAATTTTTATAAAAAGCATGGTGGCAAAACTATAATTCTTGCAAGGTTTATACCGGCTGTGAGAACATTTGCACCTATCGTTGCTGGTGCCGCAGAAATGGAATACAAATCCTTTGCGATGTATAACGTTCTTGGGGGGATTTTGTGGGTGGTTGGACTTGGTTTAGGAGGTTATTTTTTGGGTAAGTCAATCCCCGATGTTGATAAGTACTTAATCCCCATTGTAATCCTGATAGTAATTATTTCCGTTTCTCCCGGTATTATACATGTGTTAAAAGATTCAGAGCACAGAAAAGAGATTATATTTATGTTTAAAAAGGCGTTAAATAAGGTTTTTAACAAAAACAGTCAAGGCGACGCCGAATAAAAATGTGGTTGTTTGGACTAGGATATTCTTCTTTGTAGAAGATTTGTGAAGCTCGGGAATAATATCAGCACAAGCTATGTATAAGAAGCTTCCCGCAGTGAAAGCCAAAATTAAATTTGTAAAAATAGATATATAAGAGAAAAAGAAGAAAGCCAAAACCCCACCCAGAACTGAAAAAAGTGATGAAATTGAATTTAATAAAAGGGCTGTTTTTGGTTTTAAACCGTTTGTCACGCAAATTGTATAATCTGATATCTCTTGAGGAACTTCATGAGATGCGACGGCAATTGAGGTCACAAAACCGACAGGAATGGAGGTTAGGAAAGCCGCGGCTATGGCTATACCATCTAAAAAATTATGGATACTATCGCCAACAAGAATTAAATAAGCAGATGGTTTTAGCTCATGGACGTCAAAATGGTGATGGTGAAATACAAGAATAAACCTCTCCATGAAAAACATAAAAAGGATGCCTATAAATAAAGGCATCACTATATCATCAGGCTTGATCGAAACTTCAATAGCTTCCGGGAGAATATCAAGAATTGAGGTTGATAATAAAACGCCTGCGGCAAAGCTGACCAATTTAAGCATTAAACTTTCCGACCACTTATTCCCGGTGGAAATAATCAAGCTTCCTATAAGAGAGAGAAATCCGCTTCCCAATGTTAGTAAAATAATGGATATTAAACTTCCCACAAATATATGATAATTGGTTTTAGTAATTAAGGATAGCTAGAAGTTTTGGAAGGAACAATAATAAACCGACTATAAAACTCACAAAAGCTGCTATTAAAACAAAGGAGGCTCCGACGTCTTTAACTATCCTCACACCCTCATGGTGCTCTTTAACTAGGTGATCTGTAAGTTCCTCAACCATAGAATTAACAATTTCCATGCACATGACAAAACCTATGGTTATAACTAAAACAACCCATTCCATGTAATTAAATTTTAGAAATAGTGCTAAAAGTATAACCAAAAGTGAAACAAGAAGATGGATACGAAAGTTCGCCTCGTTAATAAGAATATGCTTTAATCCATTGAACGCATAAAGAAAACTTCTTGCGTGTTTCTTGGGGTCATGACCCTCTACTACGTTGTTAATTACTTCCTGATTCATATTTAAATAAGTAAACGCTTCCTTTTTGAAGTTCTATTTCTTTAATATTATCTTTTGTTAAAAAAGAGTCAACATAAAGCATCCAAGTTTTACCCATTCTGTTATTCTCTAGCCCATTTATGGAATCAAGAACTTCCCCAAAAGTGTAGTTTGTGACTTCATATTTAAGCTGACCCTTTTCTCGGAAGTGTTCCATTAAATCGTACACACTCGCCCCACTCTCAAGCTTTGCCGAAAGAGTCGATTCATTAACACCGTCATTGATAATAAGTGAAACCCTGATCAATTTTTCTTTTTCCACTTCTTCCTCTTTCGCCTCTTTTACCACGTTAGAAGGTTTAATCATATAAACTGCAGTGATAAATAAAAGTACTAAGACTGAAGAAAGAAGTAGAACAACAAGCTTTTTCTTTTCTTGGGACATGGATAGATATTACAACGGGTGTATAATATTAGCAATAAAGTTTGTAGTGTGTGCGTCCTTAGCTCAACGGATTAGAGCACTTCGCTTCGGACGAAGGGGTTAGGGGTTCAAATCCTCTAGGACGCGCCATGAGAATGCAATGAGATTAAAGATTTGAATGCCGGACCCGCCTCTCAAGCGAAGCGGGAGGGCGGGGAGGCGGGGTCGCGACCGAGCGAAGCGAGAGTTGTGACCAAATCCTCTAGGACGCGCCAAGGAATTGCTTGCGGATTGTAAGGCTTCACTATTTATTTAACTGTGATAAACTGAAAAAATGGACGGAATTGTTGAAAATCCCAATAACTTTTACGAAAATCAAAAACCCAAAAGCTCGATTACATCTTTTTTCTCAACTGTAATAAAAGAATCCATTAAATGGTTTTTCAAAGGCCTTGGAAACTGTGTATCAATGGTTGTTGGTTATTTTATGATCTTTTTATTAATAATAGCTTCCATATCGCTCCTTTCCCAAGGTTCCTCAAAAACCTCTGAATTTGACGGCTTGGGTCAGGAATTATACAGAGATTACGGCGGGGATGACAAAATAGCTCTCATAGAGCTTTCAGGGCTTATACTGGAAAGGGATGCTCTTTCAAACCCAATATCGGGAACAAGGGATACTATAACACCTGACAAAGTAGAGAAGTCTTTAAATAGAGCACGGGATGACAGTAACGTTAAAGCTGTAATTTTAATGGTTTCATCTCCAGGGGGATCCCCCGTGGCCTCGGATAGAATTTACGAAGTAATACAAGACTTTAGGAAAAATTATAAAATTCCTGTGGTTGTTTTAATGGGAGATGTTGCTGCATCAGGTGGTTATTATATAAGCGCCCCGGCTGATTATATTTTTGCCAATCCTTCAACAATAACAGGTTCCATAGGGGTTATACTTGAGTCATATAATCTTTCCTCCTTATATGAAAAAATAGGTGTAAAAAAGGAAACCTTTAAAGCTGGTAAATACAAAGATATTTTGTCAGACTCAAGAGAAATTACGCCTGAAGAAAGAATAATGATAAATGATCTTATGCAGGACGCTTATGAAACTTTTGTATCTCGGGTAGCGGAGGGGCGCAATATACCTGTAAATACTGTTCGCAGCGTTGCCGATGGTAAAATTTATTCAGGTGTTGGAGCAAAAGAAGTAAAACTTATTGATGATACCGGCAATCTTGATAGTACACTTGCTTTTACAGCTAAAAAAGCCGGTTTAGAAAAATATAAAGTTGTTAAAATTAAAACCTCTTCAATCTTTACTGAACTTTTTACAGGCGTTTCTTACGCTTTATATAATTCAGGGTTAAACCTCGGGGTTGTGGGTATCAACCAGCCAAAATATCAAATCCTATATAAGATGCCTTAAGGGTAAACATTTAACGATACGGCCTGTGAAGTAGTGCAAAGCACACTTTACGGCCATGAAGTAAAGCGCAAGCTCTTACTTCATGGTGGGCCCGGTGAGAGTCGAACTCACAACCGTCTCCTTAAGAGGGAGCTGCTCTGCCATTGAGCTACGGACCCGACTTTTTGGATTTTATCACGATACTTCTTTTCTATAAATACGATCTGCATTATAATAATGGGGTAGGCTAGAGTGGTGGAACAGGCATACACGCAGTCTTCAGAAGGCTGTCCGCCTAACCGGCGGATGGGGGTTCAACTCCCCCCTCTAGCACCACAACTAACTTTGTCGGAATTGACTGCTCCGCGCGGCGAGTACGCCGCGCTCCGCAGGGCAAAATCCGCTTTTGTTTT
>Ga0209541_10002532_pt1 | contig 34467 bp, 59 predicted proteins | sample RifCSPlowO2_01_FD_184027 | JGI IMG/M metagenome (GOLD analysis project Ga0209541, IMG submission 184027) | Groundwater microbial communities from Rifle, Colorado - Rifle CSP2_plank lowO2_0.1 (SPAdes) (version 2) | ecosystem: Environmental > Aquatic > Deep subsurface > Groundwater | place...
AATGCCTTAGATTATCAGGATGTTTTATCTGAAACCGGCGAAAGCCTTCTGGCGCTAATAAGTATGATTCGATTCGCTTTTTGAGTTCTTCATATTTACCCCTACTGTTATAGATATCATTATCTGCCATTTGGAATACCTCCCATAAGCAGATAATCTTTGAAAATCTTAACAATTTTGGAGGAGATTTGAACTGGGTAGAATCTGCCCCATCCGAGATTCGAACTCGGGTTTCGACCTTTCTTTGTTAAAGTACATGAGAGGGTCGTGTCCTTGACCGTGCTAGACTAACGGGGCTTTTCTGCAAATATATGCCATCTTTTTGTATGCTTCGGGTTTTTAAAACCTATCTCTTTAAAAAATTTAAAATTATCTTCTCTCGTGCTTATACGAGCTTCAGGTGCAGAATGATCATGTTTCCTGATTCTCCATTTTGATAATCTTAATCCTATAATGTTACACACCTTGGTTATAGATCTCCTAATTCCTGGAACAGAGGAATAAAAAAACATGGTGGGAAATCTGTGCGCTTTATTTCTCGGATAAAGATATCCGTCTGTATCAAACATCCCCCTTAGCCATAACGAAGAATATTCTTTATTCGCCAGTATCCATTTTGGGATTTTAATATTGTTCTCTATTTTATTACCTGAAGGCATTCCAAATCTGTTTAATGTGTAAACTAGATCCTTATTTTGTTTCCAGACATAATTACACTTCTTTGCTCTTTTAATGCACATTGTTATGTTAAATGTTTTCTCAAATAATGGTTTAACATAATTTAACAGGTAATCTTCTTCATCTTTTGAACGATAGTTGCTAGCTATATGCACTTGATATACTCTTTTTGTAGGATGAACGTATACAGAACCATCTCCCATGATAATACCCATTATTTCTGCAAGCTCCTTGGATTTATCGCACAAAAGGATTTTTTTATGAGCACTATTTTGCATTATAAGGATAATACCCTCTCTTATTTAAATTTGTTTATTTTAAAAAAATTTGAATAAAAAATTAGCCCCGCGAGGATTCGAACCTCGGCCACCAGGTCCAGAGCCTGATATCCTTGACCGCTAGACGACGGGGCTATTACAAAACTAGCTTATTGTTTCCTTTATATACCTTTTTTATTGGTTAGATAATTTTATAAACGACTTAAGAAGATTGAAAGTTATGTCACTTAGAGAACCTGTTTCGATGGATGAATGTGTTTACTTTACTAACAGGAGTGTGGGTAAAGGGAAAATTAGAGCTTGGGTTTTTAGAGAGAATTGCCCTAAATGCGGTAAAGGTTTAATGGGGAAACCTAAAGATCCTAAAACAGGGAGAGCCAAGATTAGAACTGAGGAATATGAATGCCCTGAATGCAAGTATAATGTTTCTCAACAAGAATATGAAGATACTTTAGCAATGAATATCCAATATACATGTCCTAAATGCAGTTATGTTGGTGAGATTGCAGTTCCTTTTAAGAGAAAAAAAGTTCAGAGAATTGATGAAGAAACTGGAAAAAAAGAAACTGTTGAAGCTGTTAGGATTTTATGCGAAAAATGTAATGAAAAGATTGATGTTACAAAGAAGATGAAATAATTCTTGACACTTTTTAGAAAAATTTATATATATGTATACTCATATGAATACTATGGCAAAAACAATTATGGTTTCAAATGATGTGTATAACAGCTTAAAGGCTATAAAAGAGAGAGAAAACAAGAGTTATAGCGAGGTTATTCTTGAATCTCTAGAAAAAAATAAAAAAAAGACTGGGGCAGGCCTGATTAAACATTTAGGTGTTTTAAAAGGAGACAAGGAATATGATAACGTAATGAAAGAAGCTAAAAAGGGATGGGAGAGATGGAACAAAAGGTATGCCTAGATACAGATGTGTGCATAGAAATTGTGAATGAGAGTCCCAAAGGCAAAGGGATAATCAATAGCATACTAGACAAAGAAATTTTTGTTTCTTCTATAACTGTGTTTGAGCTTTATTTAAGAGAAACAAATTTAGGTAAGATAAATGAATTATTGGTTGATTTTAATATTTTACCTTTTGGCATAATAACTGCTAAAGAAGCTTCAGTAATTAGCAAAAGTTTAAAGAAAAAGGGATTGTTAATTGAATTTAGAGATATATTCATTGCTGCAACCTGTATAGAGAATAAATGTTCTCTCGTTACATTAAATAAAAAACATTTTGAAAGAATTAAAGGATTAGATATTTGATTCCTGCATTACTTCTTCCTTAATCTTGCCTAGGTATATTTCCCCCCCTAATCTTTGGCTTAAATAGGAATAAAGAGTTCTTAAGTCATTTAGATTATTTAAGATGGTCTTCTAATGAATACTCTTTTTTCCAGTATGATTGTTTTGGCTCTTTATGACCAACAAGATTACCCTGCTTGAAAATAAAAGTTTCACGCCATTTCTCTTTATATTTAAAGTGATCTGGTCTAAATTCACCAGAGCTATCAAATCTCGATACAGTCCCACAATTTTTGCGGGTTTCAATTACTCTTACTTTCTTGATTAGTGGAACCTTAAATGAAGCCCAAGTGATTTCTCCATCCCATGATTTATCTTCTCTATCACACCGTTTTCCACCATAGTGGTAATACCAATATTCATGTTTGGATTTTCCTTGGCATCTCGCACTCAATCCAAATTGATCATAATCAAAGGTTGTAGTGGATTGGCTATTATTAATAATATGATAACCATCACTATGGCAGTAATCATTCTTCTGATAATTGGATTCTGCTTGAGTAAGACGCAAATCCGAATCTGATAATTCATAAGTATAGTTAGTTACCTTTTGCCAATCTCTATAATCATCCCGTGCAACTTCTTTGAATATTAATGGCATTGAAGAATCTCCAAAAGGTAATACAAATTCATATCTGATACCGTAGTTCCTCCAAGAACTATGCCCTTGAAAACAAACAGAAACAGCATAAGACATGAACTTTCCTAAGGAGGGGATTTCTTTTTCTCCAAGCTCCACAACATCACTACTTAAGGTATTCTTTTCGTCTCTAATAATTCTCAGCAAACCTCCTAAGCCTACATCATTGAATGGCACGGGAATAATCGTAGGTGAATCACCAGGCCAACTAGCTACTTCCATGCTGGGGAAACATCTTATTTTTCGAAAATTTAATGGATTACAAGCACTTCTTTTCATTTTATCAGCCCCTTACCAAGCATCCTATACTTCATCTCTCTTGCTGCAACCAGTTCAGCAATATCTGGAGTGTTCCCAATTAGAGTTTCATATACCCTTTGCCAACATTTCGGATCTGTTTTTGGGGTTTCTGTTATTTCTCGTATTATGTCTCTCCTATGATTATTTCTAACTGCTTCTGATGGATCTATTAAGCCATTCCAACAATAGCTAACAAAAGCTGCTTTACAGTTATGGTGATCAATTCCAGTTGTGATTACAGCCCATGGCATCATATATCGTTCTGCCTCTCTAGCAAGTTCGAAACCTAGTTTTTCTGGCTCAGACCCTTCCATTCTTGGCAGCTCTAAATCAAATATACCAATAGCATACAAACCTTCCCGAAGTTTTTGCAGCCCTTCACTATAGCTTGTGGCAAAATCTACTTTGACATCAGTCCTTGTATTGAAATATTCTTGTGCAACCATTCTATTTTCTGTTCTATCATCAACAACCAATATTTCAAGTGGTTTTTCATTTTCCATTTTATTTACCTCCATTACTAATGCTTATTATCATGAGATAGTAGTAAACATGTCTATACATAAATTTAAGTAGTAGTATTATACTACTCTTTATATGAAAGAAGAGTATGCTAGAATCTTAGCGCAATTCAATCTTAGCCCAACCTCAGCAAAAGTCTATCTCGCATTACTTGAACTTGGAAAATCAAGTGCAGATAAGATTGCAAAGAGAATAGGCAATTACAAAGCAAATGTCTACGATGCTTTAGAAAGATTAATTGAAAGAGGGTTTGCAACATCTATAACCGAAGGAAACAAAAAGCTCTATCTGCCAACTAACCCAGAAAAACTTCCTCAAGCAGTTCAGGAAGCAAGACAAAAAATAAATGATGATTATGAAGAACTCGAAAAAAACATTCAGAAAATCATTCCAGAATTGCTCGCAAAATACACAAGTAAAAAAGAAAAAGACCTTTTTGAAATCTACAAAGGAAAGCAAGGATATCGAGCGATGCTCGCGGAAATTGCAAAAGAAAAACCAAAATATTGGAAAGGTTTCGGCAATTTACAAGTTCAGGAATACTTTCCATATGATTTCCCAAAATGGTTCAAACATGTTAAGTTCATGCTTTTCTCTGTAAAATCAGAAGCATTTATCAAAAGACTAAAAGAAGCAAAAAGATTCACAAAGGTAGAAATAAAATTCTTGCCAGAAGAGGTATATATGCAAATGGTATGGACATTATTTGGAGATAACTTGCTTATTTTAATCTACGAGCCAGAGATTATTGCTTTAAGAATAAAATCAGAACCCATTGTTAAAACATTTTCAAGCCAATTTGATTACCTTTGGAAAAAAATGCAATGAAAAAATAGATGTTACAAAGAAGATGAAGTAACTATCTTTCTAGCTTTTTTAACCTTTCTTCGATTCTGTCCAGTCTTTTTTTCATGTCCTCCCACATATCGAGAACTATTTCGTGTGGTGGTTTGGGTCTGAAATCTGCTGGGACTGCTTTTCCTCTTTTTAAGAAATCTATGATCCGCCTATCTTTCAGAAAGTAGTATTTCTTTCCTTCCCTCCATTCTGATTCTACCAGACCAATCTCCTGCAGCAAACTTAGATGAAAATCAACTGATTGTGGCTTTCTGTTTATTTCTAAAGCTATTTCACTCAAATATTTCTCCTTCTTTGATAAACTTAGTAAAATTCCTCTTCTCAGATCACTAGAAAGAGCTTTATGGACTATCTCGTCAAATATAGGAGGCATATGAGCAATATTCGTGTTTGCTATAAAAATCTTATCTTTCTTCTTTAATAGAAAAACCGAAACATTTATATATTTTCTAGTTTTCTAGAATAATAGAAATTAGGGGGAAAATAAAATGGGAATTATAGGCCATATAAAAAGAAAAGGTGAAGATAGAGAAAGGGTTTATATGGAATATCGAGGTCTCTATTCAAGATGTTTTGAGGGTAGTCCTGATGAAGTTGAATTAAAATTGGATAGATGGGATCAAGTCCACAGGGCTACAAGATACTGGAGGTAATAAAAATGACACTGCAACACGGAAAGATACCCTTGCCTCATGAGAGGAGAGGATATCCTGAAGAAGAACCAACACATAGAGATTTAATGGAAAAATTAGAAGCTATTGAAGAAATTTTGAGAAAATTAGAAGAAGGCAGATAACTGCTTTCCTACTTTTAATTATAATCACTAGTATTAAATATTTTTTTGTTGTAATATTTTTATGGTTACTCAGGAAGAAGTAAAAGGGTTAGTTGGTCATGCTTTTGAAAAGTATGACATCCTTGATTTATTCCCGGAGATTGGGGAGTTCTATCTAGGTTTTAGAGTTTTACATGCCCAATTAAGGAAAGGAGATAGGTTAGAAATAAGAGTTGAGACAAGACATGATCCAGAAGACTCGAAATGGTGGAGGATGCCTGCATTAACTGCTTATTTAGTCCCAGAAGTTGGTAAAGAAAAGAGAGTGTTGGAATTTGGCACTTGGGAAGGTAGCAGAACAGAAGAGAGTCTTCTTTATGATGATTAGAATGAGGTTTACTTAATCAAATAAAACATCTTGTTTTTCTAAAATTTTTTTCTCTGAATCTGTTAAGTAAAGGACTGTGTAAGGCTCATGTGTTACTACACAAGCAAGCATAACTTTCTTACTATAGAAAGTTGGATCTTCAAAACCGTAGAAATTTTTTGATTCACTAGCGTGAGACCAGAGAAGCGTTTCTTCATTTAATAGATTCTTTAACCTTGAAGATATTTTGTAAAAATAATGGGTAAACTCTGATTTTCCTGGCTGTTTTATATTGTTAAATTTTTTTATTGTCTTTAATCTTTTTAATAAAAGATTTATTGAAATTATTTAAAGTTGAAAGAAATTTTTCATCTTTTTCTCCGCCATGTTTTTTAATCTTAAAGAACTTTATTTCTGACCAATGATGCTCTGTTAATCTTAATGTGTCTGATTTTCTCAATAAGAAGATTCTAATTATCTTTTCTGATTTTTGTATATTCTTGTAATCCCAAAGGGTGTACTTTTTTCTTTTCATTTTAGAAATTAGTTTCTTTTACTGCTAGTTTAATGTCCTTAGATTTTATTGTTTTTCTTCCTGAATGTTCAGAGTATTTTTGCGCTTTTTCACCGATTTTTTTACCAATCTCTTCTAATGCTTCTGATAAAGCTGTTTTAGCAGGTTCTGAGACTCTTTTAGCTCCGTATTTCTTAAGAAGTTTTTCCATTGCCAATTGAGAGATAATCAATCTTGCCATTTTAACATTATTTAAATAAATAAGAGGGAATATATCTTTTTAAGATTATCGAATGATAACTTGAAAATGTAATAAAAAGCTTTATAAATCCCTCTATAAAGAAAATTATATAGCGAAATGGTGGCTAGGTATCTAGCGACTTTTTCTAAAGGCGATGATCTGATGTCTTTAGATTCAAATTAGTTCAACCATTCGGTAAATAGAGGTATTACTAATAAAAAATGCCAAGAGCACACAAATCAAGAAGTGGAAGTTTGCAATATTGGCCTAGAAAGAGGGCTCAAAAAGAGACTGCCCGGGTTAGAAGTTGGCCTAAGGTGAACAAGACCGTGCTGTTAGGATTTCCTGCTTATAAAGTGGGAATGACACATGCTCAAGTTCAAATCAACAACCCTCACTCTCGACTTAAAAATGATTTATTCTCAATCCCTGTGACTATTCTTGAATGTCCTTCAATAAAACCTTTTTCTCTACGATTTTACAAAAAAACTCCTTATGGCTTAAAAGCTGTTTCTGAAATTCTTAACAAAAATTTTGATAAAGATTTGACAAGAAGATTGAGGTTGCCTAAAAAACAGATAACTAGTGAGATACCAAAAGATTATGATGAGGTGAGACTGATTTGTTCTACTCAACCAAAAATAACCTCAATAGGAAAGAAAAAACCTGAGGTTTTAGAATTGGGAATTGGTGGACCATTAGAAAGCAAAGCAGAATATGGAAAATCGTGGTTTGATAAAGAGGTTAAAGTTGTAGATGTTTTTAAAAATAATCAGTTAATTGATGTTCATGGTGTTACAAAAGGCAAGGGATTTCAGGGAACGATTAAAAGATTTGGATTGTCTTTGAAAGCTAAGAAGTCTGAGAAGAAGAAAAGGTCTACTGGAAATTTAGGAGCTGTTACCCCAAGCAAAGTTTTGTATACTGTTCCTCAAGCTGGTAAAATGGGATATCACTTGAGAACCGAGGTTAATAAGCAGATATTGAAAATTGAGCCTTACTCTAAAGAAACAATTCCTGAATATGGGTTTAGACATTATGGTCTTGTTAAAAATACTTATTTGATTTTAAAGGGGTCTGTATCTGGTCCAAGAAAAAGATTGCTTACTCTAACCCAACCAATGAGAAACAAGAAAGTGTATACCTATGAAATCAAGAGGATTGTACTATGAATATTTATAATATAAAAGCAGAAAAAGTGGGGAGTGTGAATGCTCCAGTTCAGTTTAATGAAGAATACCATCCTGATGTAATTAAGAGGGCAGTATTAGCTATCCAGTCCCACAAAAGGCAAAGGTATGGCTCTGATCCCTTAGCAGGAAAGAAGACTACTGTGAAAATTTCAAAAAGAAGAAGAGAATACAGAACTTCTTATGGGCATGGGATTAGCAGAATTCCAAGAAAGGTTATGTGGAGAAGAGGAAGGCAATTTGGATGGGAAGGTGCTTATGCTCCGGGAACTAAAGGGGGCAGAAAAGCTCATCCTCCTAAATCTGAAAAGATATGGGATTTGAAAATTAATATTAAAGAAAGGAGAAAAGCTATAAGATCTGCCTTGGCAGCTACACTTGATAAAACCCTTGTTGAAGCAAGAAGTCATGTTTTACCAAAAATTTTTCCTTTGGTCCTAAATAATGAAATGGAAATGTTAGATAAAACAAAAGATGTTGAGAATGCATTAGAAATCCTTGGATTTAAGGAAGAATTAGCAAGGGTGCATGAAAAAAGAATAAGAGCTGGTAAAGGAAAGATGAGAGGAAGAAAAACAATGAGCAGGAAAGGGCCTTTGCTAGTTGTGTCTGGAACTTGTCCTTTGTTAAAAGCGGCCAAGAACATTGAGGGAGTTGATGTTGTTGTTGTTGATAAGTTAAATGCTGAGGTATTGGCCCCTGGAGCTTTTGCTGGAAGATTGACAGTTTATACCCATAAAGCACTTGAAAGATTAGAAAAGGAGAAATTGTTTATGTAAGATGGATCCATTCAAGGTTATAAAATATCCTGTATCGACTGAAAAAGCGGTAAGGTTAATGGAGTCTGATAATAAGTTAACTTTTGTTGTTAATTTGAAAGCTACAAAAAAAGATATTAAAGATGCATTAAAAAAAGGATTGGATATTGACATAACTGCAGTTAGAACATTCATAACGCCTGAGGGAAAGAAAAAGATTTATGTTACGTTGCCAAAAAACAAACCAGCAATTGATGTTGCAACTCAACTAGGTATAATGTAAAATGGGAAAGAATTTAGTTCAACAGAGAAGAGGAAGGGGAACACCTAGGTACAAGGCTCCTAGCCATAGGTATAGATTTGAAATGGTCTATCCTAATTATAGTGAAGGGATTTTGACTGGGGAGATAGTTGATATTGTGCATGACCAGGCAAGATCTTCTCCTGTTGCCATAGTGAGATTAACCAATAATGAATTGTTTTGCATTCCTGCTCCTGAAGATGTTAAGGTTGGGGAAATTGTTACCTGCGGGGGAGATGCCCCTGTTAAGTCTGGGAGCATTATGACTTTATCAAGCATACCGGAAGGAACCTCTATCTGTAACATTGAAAAATTGCCAAAAGGAAATACTACTGGATTTTGCAGAACTGCTGGATCTTCAGCAAAGATTATCAGCAGAACTAAGGAATATGTACTAGTACAGTTACCAAGTAAAAAGCAGAAAAAGTTTAATCCTTTATGCAGAGCAGTTATTGGGGTAATAGCTGGATCTGGAAGATTAGACAAGCCAATAGTAAAAGCTGGAAAGCATCACCATATGATGAAAGCTAAAAATAAATTATATCCTATTGTTTCGGGTGTAGCTATGAATGCAGTTGACCATCCTTTTGGTTCAGGTAGAGGAAGGCACATGGGTAAGCCAGCAACACCTCCAAGAAATGCACCTCCCGGAAGAAAGGTAGGATTAATAAGGGCTAAGAGAACAGGGATGAAAAGATAAATGGCAAAAGAATTCAAGTATAGGGGAAAAACTCTTGAAGAGTTAAAGAAAATGGAGTTTAAGGAATTTGTCCAGCTATTGCCTTCAAGAAAAGCTCGGTCATTGAAAAGAGGAATTCCTGAAGATCAGAAAGCTTTAATTAAAAAGATAGAAAAAACTGTACAAGGGAGTTATAAAAAAGCCATCAGGACCCAAAATAGAGATGTGATTGTAACTCCAAAGATGGTTGGCCTAATGATTCATGTTCATGCAGGAAACAGATACGCTCCTGTTATGATAGAGCCTGAGATGATTGGGATGTATCTTGGAGAGTTAGTTTTAACAAGAAACAGAGTTAAACATTCAGCACCAGGTGTTGGAGCTACAAGATCTAGCTCTGCAATTTCAGTAAGATAAAATGGAACTCAAAAATGATACTGCAATGGTAAGGGGAATGAATCTTCCTATCTCTATGAAGAAGTCTGTTGAAGTTTGTAATCTTCTAAGGAATAAGACTACTAAAACTGCCAAGACTATTTTGAAAAGAGTTATTAACCTAGACCAAGCAGTCCCTTATAGAAGGTATAATCAAGATACAGCCCACAGAGTGGGGATTGGACCTGGAAAATATCCTATTAAAACATCACAAGAATTTTTGAGACTTATTGAAAGTGCTGAGGCAAATGCACAACACAAGGGATTATCTTCAAACTTGATTATTAACCATATCTCTGCTCATAAAGCTTCCCTGCAATGGCATCGTGGAAGAAAGAGAAGACAAAGACAGAAAGGCGCACATGTTAAACTGATTGTGAAGGAAATTGTAAAAGATGATAGAAAAACAAGTACTAAGCAAAAAAATTAAGGAATACTTACTTCAAGAACATATTGCAAAAGAGTTACCTAGTGGGAGTTATAGCAAGTTAGAATTAAAAAAAACGCCTTTAGGAGAAAAGATAATAATTTATACCTCAAGACCTGGCTTAGTTGTTGGAGCAAAGGGAGTTAATATTAATAGATTAAATAAGGCATTAAAATCGAATTTTGATATGGAAAACCCTGAAGTTGAAATTGCTGAAATTGAGAATCCTAATCTTGATCCTGCTTCTGTTGCAGAGAGAATTGTTTCATCTTTTGAAAGGTTTGGGCCAAAGAGATTCAAGTCTGTAGGGTATAGGACCTTACAAGAGATTATTGATGCTGGTGCTATCGGAGCTGAAATTGTAATTTCTGGTAGGGGTGTTCCAAGTAGCAGAGCTAAAAAATGGAGGTTTATTGCTGGACATTTAAAAAAATCAGGTAATGTTTCTGAAAATCTTGTTAAAAGAGGTATATCTGTTGCTCATTTAAAATCCGGGTCAGTTGGCGTTAAGGTGAGCATTTTGACACCAGATATTAAATTACCAGATGATGTGAAATTTATTGATAAAGTGAAAGAAGAACCTGAAGAAGAGCCTTTAAAAACTGAGGTTAAGGTTAAGAGAGGAAGAAAAAAAAGAGAAGAAGCAGTTGAGGAAAAACATGAAGAAGTACCAAGTGAAACAGATGGACAGTGAACAAATGAGCAAGAAGCTCTATGATATGAGAAGAGAACTATTAAGACTAGAATCTCAAAGAGCTATAGGAGCTACTATTGAAAGTCCAGGGCTTATCAGATCGCTAAAAAAAGACATAGCGAGAATACTCACTTATAAACAATTAAAACTGGAAAGGAGGTCGACTAAAAAGGTATGAACATATGCCCTAAGTGCGGCCTTTCAAAGGAACTGTGTGTTTGTGAATCAATAGCAAAAGAAGATCAACACATAAGCATTAAGACCGTCAAAAGAAGATTTGGTAAGTTAACAACTGTCATAGAAGGATTAGACCAAAAAGATATCAATCTTAGAGATCTTGCTAAGACTTTAAAAGCAAAACTTGCATGTGGCGGAACTATCAAAGATGGTAAAATTGAATTGCAAGGGGAACACACAGCAAAAGTTAAAGAAGAACTTGCAAAACTTGGTTTTACGCATGTTCGATAAAAAATGATAAAAAACACTTTGATTGGCACGAGAATAGAAATAGTAGATGCTCAAAACAAAAATTTGCTTGGCTTATCGGGCAAAGTTATTGATGAGACAAAGAACATATTGATGCTTGAAACTCAAAAAGGAATCAAGAAATTGATTAAGTCTCAAATAACATTGAAACTTGGGGCTAATATTATCAAAGGTGACCATATCATTAGGAGACCTGAAGAAATAAGATGAAAACAATAGGAATTGATGTTAGAGCACCAAAGAATAGTTGTGGGGACAGGCAATGTCCTTTTCATGGCATTCAAAGAGTTAGGGGAAGATTAATGCAAGTTGAGATTATTAAGAAAAATGTGTCAAAAACAGCAACAGTTTTATTTCATCACTTTCATTACATTTCAAAATATGAAAGATATGAAAAAAAGCAGAGTAAATTGAAGGTACACAATCCTCCTTGTATTGATGCTAATGTAGGAGATACTGTGATAATTGGAGAAACAAAACCTATTTCAAAAACTAAACATTTTGTGATAATAGGAGTTATAAAAAAATGAAGTCACTTACTGCCAGAATAACCAGAGGATTAAATCTTGAGGCTAAGGTTCCTGTGTGTGATAATTCAGGAGCTAAAATAATTAAAATATTTTCTGTAAAGGGATTAAAAACAAGAAAGGGAAAAGTTCCTGCAGCGGGAATTGGAGACATGGTAAATGCAACTATTGTTAAAGGAAAACCGGGTATGAAAAGCCAAGTTGTTCAAGCAATAATAGTAAGGCAAAGGAGAGAGTATAGAAGACTGAATGGGGAAAGGATAAAATTTGAAGATAATGCTGCAGTTGTTTTAAAGGATGATAAAGGAAATCCTAAGGGGACTATAATAAAAGGGGCTATTGCAAAGGAGGTTACAGAGCGATGGCCTGGTATTGCCAAGATTGCTTCTATTGTTGTTTAAAATGAAAAAGTTATTTTCTACTCACTGGAAATCGAGCAAACAGCCTAGAAAGAGAAGAAAATATCAGTATAATGCTCCCCTCCATATTAAGCATAAATTTTTAGCAGCACATTTATCAAAAGAGCTGATAAAAAGATATGGGAAGAGAAGCATTCCTGTTAGAAAGGAAGATACTGTAAAAGTGTTAAGAGGGCAGTTTAAAGGCAAGAGTGGAAAGATTGAAAAAGTCTTTGTTAAGAAAACAAGAGTGTGGATTGAAGGAGTAAACAAGACCAAAAGAGATGGTTCAAAATCGTTTTATCCTATACATCCTTCAAACCTGCTAATAACAGAATTAAATTTATCGGATGAAAGGAGAAAAAAAGCATTAGCTAAAAAAAATGGCACACCTATCAAGAAGCAGAGCGCCAAAAAATTGGCCGATCAAGAGAAAGGAAACTAAGTGGACTACTAGACCAAGTCCAGGTGCACATCCTAAAGATAGATGCATCACTTCTAGTCTGATGATTAAGGAGATGTTACATTATGCCTCTACAACTAGAGAAGTCAAGTATATTGTGAGTAGTAAATCCATTCTTGTTAATAAGAAGCCTATTTTGGATTTCCACTTGGGAATCGGATTCATGGATATTGTTGAGATTCCAGAAACGAAAGAAGCTTATCGGATGATTTTGAATAGAGAAGGAAAATTTGAATTGATACAATTAAAGAAGGAATTGGAAAATTTGAAACCTTCTAAGATAATAAGTAAGAAAGTGTTGAGGGGCAAGAAAATACAACTTAATCTTATGGATAGCAGGAACATCCTTGTTGATAGAGATGTGTATAAAACAGGAGATACTCTTGTCCTTGACATTAGTAAAAACTCTATTCATGCTCAATTAAAACTTGAAAAAGGCTGTGAAGTTTTCCTTCTTGGAGGAAAACATATGGGGACTCACGGCAAAGTAACTGAAATTATTCAAGAGAAGAATCTGAATGAAGACCGTGTTTTGATTAAAACTCAAGATTCGCAGTTTGAAACTTTAAAGAAGTATGTATTTGTTATTGAAAGTAAATTCCTAGAAAAATGAACCCGATGCAAGAGATACAAATAGAGAAGATTACTCTAAATATTGGGGTAGGTGGAACGGGAGACAAGCTAGAGAAAGCTGCTAGGCTTCTTCATTCCATTACTAGTGCTAAACCTGTAAAAACAAGGACTATGAAGAGAATTCCTACATGGGGAGTAAGGCCTAAGTTAGAGATTGCAACCAAGGTAACCTTGAGGGGTGAGATAGCAGGAAAGGTATTAAAGAGATTATTGGTTGCTGCAAATAACACATTGCCAGAATCAAAATTTGATAAATTTGGCAATTTTTCATTTGGAATACCAGAATATATTGATATTCCGGGCGTTGAGTATAGTGCTGAAATAGGGATTATTGGTTTAGAGGTTGCGGTTACCTTAAAAAGACCAGGTTTTAGGATAAAGAATAGAAGAATTGCAAGTGTTAAGGTACCATTGAGGCATAGAGTTTCGAGAGAAGATGCCATGATGTTTATCAAGAACAAATTTCAGGTAACAATTGTGCCTAAGGAGATTAAGAGTAAAAATGACATATAGCAGCCATACCAAAGTGTTTAAGCAGCTTGAAGTAAAACCTGTAAAATTGCAGAAGTTCATCAAGCATAATGCCCCTAAAAAGAGAGCTTTTGGAAGGAATGTTAAAAGATGCGGTATTTGTGATAGATCAGGTGCACATATTCAAAAATATGGGATTAACCTCTGTAGACAATGCTTCAGAGAAAATGCAAAAAAAATAGGATTTAGGAAGTATAATTAAGATGTCAATGAATGATCCATTAGCAAGTGTTTTGTCAAAGATTCATAATTGTGACAAGATAGGTAAAAAGGAATGCATAGTCAAACCTGTGTCCAAGACAGTCAAGACAGTTTTAACTATTATGCAAGATAATGGATATTTGGGAGAATCTAGGATTATTGAAGATGGAAAATCAAATCTTGCTCAGGTTAATCTTTTAGGAAGAATCAACAAATGTGGTGTTATTAAACCTAGATTTTCATTTAAGAAAAATAATATAGAAAAATATGAAAAAAGATATTTGCCTGCAAAAGATTTTGGTATTATAATTGTTTCTACCCCCAAAGGAATTATGACACATTTAGAATCAAAAGAGAAAGGTTATGGGGGAAGATTACTATCTTACGTTTATTAACATGGTTAAAATCCCTGAGAAAAAAATCGAGATTCCAGAAAGTGTCAACCTTGAGGTAGATGCAAGAACAGTTAAAGTTAGAGGGCCTGCAGGAGAAAATGTTTTGACTATCAGAAATGCAGTAATTGGTGTCAAAAAAGAAAATAGTTCTATTGTACTTTTTTCCAGGGGGGATTTTACTAAAAGAGAGAAGCGATTAATTAATACTAATGCAGCACATATTAGAAACATGATTCGAGGTTCTTTGAAACCTTATGAATATAAGTTAAAAATCTGCTCTGGGCATTTTCCTATGAGCGTTTCTTTAGAAAAGGAGAGTATAATTGTTAAGAATTTTCTGGGTGAGAAGATTGCTAGGAAAGCTAAAGTTGTAAATGGATCTAATGTAACAATCAAAGGAGATGAGATTACTGTTACTAGCTCTAATAAAGAAGTTGCAGGACAAACCGCAGCAAATATTGAACAATGCACGAGAATAACTAATAAAGACAGAAGAGTGTTTCAGGATGGGATTTACATTATCAGTAAGGGTGGAAAATCAGTCATATGAAAGCTAAAAAAAAGTTCGTGAGGCATGAGTCTGTACATTTTAAGAGTTTGGGAAGTGCCTGGAGAAGACCTAGAGGAATTCATAATAAATTAAGGCTGTGCAAAGGTGGACAAGGTTTAACCCCTAAAATAGGATATGGCTCTGGCAAAGACAAGGGGTTAATTAAGGGAGCTGTACCTGTATTGATTCATACACTTGAAGAGTTAATTACTTTCGATACTAAAAAAAATGTGGGAATAATTGCATCAGGGCTTGGGATGAAGAAGAAGATCGCAATTGTGAAAAAGGCTCAAGAGCTCCACATTCAACTTTTAAATATCAAAGACTCTGATAAATTTCTCAAGAAAGTTGAAGAGATGAAATCTCAGAAGAATAAAAAACAAGAGAAGAAGAAACAGGAAGTTCGGGCTGAAGAAAAAAAGAAAATTTTGACTGAAGAAGAAAGAAAAGAAATGGAAAAACAAGACAAGAAAAAGGTATTGGAGAAGGGATTGTAAAATGGATCTTGGTTTACAGAAAAAATTGGCGGCAAGAATTTTAAAAACAAGTGTAAGCAAGATAAAGTTTGATGTTACTTCATTATCTCAGATAAAGGACGCGATTACTAGCAGTGATGTTAAATCTCTTATCAGAAAGAAAATTATTGCTAAGAAAGATATAAACTTACAATCAAGAGTAAGAGCAAGAAAAATCCTTGTTCAGAAAAGAAAAGGAAGAAGAAAGGGAAGTGGTTCCAGGAAGGGATCGAAAAATTCCAGGAATCCTATTAAAACACAATGGATTAGGAGAGTAAGAGTTCAAAGAGAATTCCTAAGATTGCTTCATGATAAGAAGATAATTGACTCAAAGATTTACAAAGAGATGTATTTGAAATCTAAAGGAGGATTCTTTAGAAGCAGAAGACATCTTAAAATGTATATGAAGGAGCATGAGCTTATTAAACATGGCGCGCAATAGAAGGTATACTGTTCTTCTAAAAAGGAAGAGAGAAGGAAAAACTGATTACAAGTCTAGATTGAAGATTCTTTCTTCAAAAAAAACCAGACTTGTGGTGAGAAAGAAATCAAATGTAATTATTGCTCAACTTGTTCAATATGTTCCTAAAGGGGATAGAGTTATTGCTTCTGCTGCAACAACTGATCTAAAGAAGTTAGGATGGAGCTATCACATTAATAACCTGCCATCTTCATACTTGCTGGGTTATTTAATTGGTTATGTAGCTCGCAAACATAAAGTTAAAACAGCTATCTTTGACATTGGCTTGCATTCTTCTCTTAAAGGATCTTCACTTTATGCTGCTTTAAAAGGAGCTATTGATGCAGGATTAGACATTCCTGTAAATGAAGAGATTTTGCCTTCTGAAGAGAGAATCAAGGGGAAACATATAGAAGAGTATGCTTTAAAAATAAGCAATTCCGAGAAGTACAAGAAACAATTTTCAAGATACATTAAACAAAATGTTAAGCCAGAAAATATTAGTGGGGCTTTTGACGAGATTAAGAAAAAGATAGAGAGTATGTAAAAATGGTAGAAGAAGAAAAAGTCATTGTTGTAGAACCTCCAGAAGGAGTTATCATTAGAGGATTTAATAAGGAAGGATGGATTCCTAAGACAGATATTGGCAGAAAAGTGAAATCTGGGGAGATTAAGAGTATTGAAGAGGTACTTGCCAAAGGAGTTAAGATACTGGAACCTCAAATCATTGATATGCTTGTTCCTGAATTACAGTCTACTTTACTGTCTATAGGACAATCAAAAGGAAAGTTTGGTGGAGGAAAGAAGAGTATTTGGAGACAAACACAAAAGAAGACTAAGGAGGGAAATAAACCAAATTTTGCTTGCTTAGCTGTTGTTGGTAACAAGAACGGATATGTTGGAATGGGATTTGGAAAATCCAAGGAAACAATGCCTGCACGAGAAAAAGCCTTGAGAGCTGCTAAATTAAACTTGATGAGTATTCGAAGAGGATGTGGAAGCTGGGCATGTGGGTGTGGAACTTCCCATTCTATACCTTTTAAGGTTACTGGAAAATGCAGTTCTGTCAAGATAGAGTTGATTCCTGCACCGATGGGAACTGGGCTGTGCATTGAGGAAGAATGCAAAAAAATCTTGGATTTAGCAGGAATAAAAGATGTTTATGCAAATGCGCTGAACTCCAAAAATAGATTAAATCTTGTAGCAGCCTGCTTTAGCGCTTTTGAGGAATTATCCAAAACTAAGGTATCAAGCAAAGATATTGAGCATTTAGGAATTTTAAGGGGAAGAAATGAGTAAGATTGTTGTTGTTCGGGTAAGAGGACGAGCTGGAGTGAATAGAAGAATAGAGGATACTATGCATCTTCTTAAGATCTACAACAAATATCATTGTATTATTGTGGATAATGACAAAAAGGTTATAGGAATGCTAAAAAAGATTAAAGACTATGTTACTTGGGGAGAAGTCGATAATGCAACTTTAACAATGTTATTAAATGAAAGGGGAAGGTTGCCAGGTAATAAAAAGCTTGATGATAAATATATTAAAGAGAAATTAAAAATAGACATCCAAACTTTTGCTGCTCAATTGTATGAAGGAAAGAAAAAAATAAGTGAGGTTCCTGGGTTAAAGTCTTTTTTTAAATTAAGACCTCCTTTAAGGGGATTTGAAAGAGGGGGAATAAAAAAACCTTTTTCAATGGGGGGGGTTTTAGGGTATAGAAAAGACAGAATTAATGATTTAGTACAAAGGATGATTTAATATGCCAATTAATAAACAAAAAAAATCTGCACGCTACCGAGGAAGCCATACTCACGGAGGAGGAGCCAAAAAGAAAAGAAGAGGTTCGGGTAATAGGGGGGGATTTGGTATGGCTGGGACTGGGAAGAGAGCAGGACAAAAAAAACCAACTATCTTGACCACTATTGGAAATGCGTATTATGGAAAAAGTGGGTTTCATAGACCAAAAAAGATTGTTAAGAAAATCAATACAATAAACATTTCTGATATAGAAAAAAGGCTTGACTTTTATGTTTCTAAGAACCTTGTAAAAAAAGATAAAGATAAATACACGATTGTATTACTTGATTTAGGATATAATAAGCTCCTTGGTGCTGGCTTGATTACCGAGAGATTAGAGGTTAAAGCACCTTTGTTTTCAAAAAAAGCAAAAGAAAAAATAGAAAAAGCTGGTGGAAGTTTAAGCAACTAAGATGCAATTTTTTAATTCAGTGATATCTATATTACCGGAAGTAAAAGGCCCTACTGAAAAACACTTACCATTTAATAAAAAGCTTAAGTGGACCTTATTGATACTTATTGCTTTTTTTGTTTTGGGTGTTGTGCCTCTTTATGGGTTAGAAGAAGCTGCGTTGGCTAACTTTGAATTTTTGTCTATTATTCTTGGTGCGCAATTCGGGTTTTTAACTACACTAGGAATTGGACCAATTGTTACTGCTTCTATTGTACTCCAATTATTAAATGGATCAGGTATCTTGAAAATGGATACGACCACTAAAGAAGGAAGAGCGTTCTTCCAAGGATTGCAGAAAGTTTTAGCTATATTTTTCATTATTTTTGAAGCGATTATTTTTGTATTTTTAGGAGGATTGACACCTGCAGTGGGATTTTCTCCCTGGGCATTGGTTTTCCAATTGTTTATTGGGGGAATGTTAATACTCTATATGGATGAAGTTATGAATAAATGGGGATTTGGTTCAGGTATATCTTTATTCATTGCAGCAGGAGTGTCATCCCAGATATTTATCAGAACATTTTCTCCTTTGAACTCTTTAGGAGATATTGCATTTGGATCTGGGCAAGCTCCTGTTGGGCAACTTTTAGTATTCTTTTATTCTTTAGCGAATGGAAATGTAAATGGAGCGATGTTAGCTGCTAGTGCTATTTTAGCAACAATTTTTGTCTTTGCTATTGCAGTTTATGCGCAATCTATGAAAGTAGAGATTCCATTATCTTTTGGCAAAGTGAGGGGGTATGGAATAAGGTGGCCTTTAAAATTCTTATACACCTCTAATATTCCTGTGATCTTAATTGCAGCTTTATTAGCTAATATCCAGTTATGGGCAAGCTTACTTCAAAAAAGTGGGCATCCATTTTTAGGGACATTTTCTGGAAATACACCTACCTCAGGATTTGTTATGTGGGTTTTTCCTCCTAACATTGTGAGCAATATTATTAGTGGGATATTTGATCCTATTAGTTTAGCACATGCGGGAACTTATGCCTTTTTTCTAATGATTGGGTCTGTAATCTTCTCTATATTTTGGGTGCAAACTGCTGGAATGGATGCTGCATCTCAAGCAAAACAACTGATGGCTTCGGGGTTACAAATTCCAGGGTTTAGGAGAGATGAGAGAGTATTGGAAAGAATTTTAGAGAGGTATATTTTTCCTTTGACTATTATGGGAGCACTTACTGTTGGATTTTTAGCTGCTTTTGCAGATGTTTCCGGAACTTTGTCAAATGGTACGGGTATTCTTTTAACAGTTATGATAATTTATACATTTTATGAAAGAATTGCCCAAGATCATATGGTAGATATGTATCCTGCAATGAGAAAGATGATGGGGGGAAACTAATGAAAAAGGGGTTTTTTTTAATTATTGTAGTCATGATTGCTAGTTTAGTAATTGCTGGAATGTGGAATAGTGTTCCCCTTATTGGAGATAGTGTTCATGCAGCTCTAGATCCTACGTTTGGTAATTTATTGAAAATGGATCTTAATTTAGGGTTTATAATCTTAGTTTTTGTTATTGTTTTTCTAACTACTTTGGTACAGAAATATGGGTCAGACCAAGAAGCTTTGAAAAACTTAAAAGAAGAGCAAAAAAAGCTTCAAGAAGACATGAAAAAGTATAAAGATGATCCTGCCAAGGTGATTGAGTTTCAAAAAAAGCAGTTTACTGAGCATTTACCAAAAACGTTTGAGCTCTCTATGGCCCCATTGGTGTATACTGCAATTCCATTTATTTTGCTCATTAGGTGGTTCACAGATATATTTAAAAACCTTGGTGACCCGAAAATTTTAGGATTTTTGGGCTGGATTTGGGCATATTTCCTATTGTCCCTTATTTTTAGCGCAATATTAAGAAAAGTAATGAAGGTGTATTAAAATGCCAAGACCAAGCAGAAGATCAAGATCATTAAGGAGAGTACATATTAGGATACCTTCAGGTATATCGAAATTAGTTTATAAAAAGAGAAAGCCTCGGAAGGCTGTTTGTGGTGAATGTGAAGCAGTTTTGCAAGGGGTGCCAAGAGAAAGACCTACAAAAATGATGAATCTATCCAAGTCTCAAAAAAGGCCTGAAAGGAAGTATGGGGGGGTTTTGTGCCCTTCCTGCACTAAAAGAAAGATTATAGCAAATGTGAGGCGGATTTAAATGGCAGAGTTGCTAGGAAGGATATGTGTAAAGCTTCTCGGGAGGGAAGCTGGGAAAACTTGTGTCATAGCTGATGAACTTGAAGGAAATTTTGTTTTAATAGATGGGAATGTAAGAAGGAGAAAATGCAATCTTGATCATCTTGAGATTTCTGAGAATTTATTGAAAATAAAGAAAAATGCTTCCACCTCTGAGATTCAGGCTGCAATGAAAGATGCAGGTATTAAGATTGTTGAAAGGAAGAAAGCCTCTGATAAAAAAGTATTAAAGCCTAAGAAAATAAGAAAGAAGAAAGCGAAAACTTCTAATGAAACATCAAAAAAATTATCAACCAAAAAAGCAGATGGATCTCAAAACAGAAATTCAAAGTAAATATGCTGAATTCCAGCTTCTTTCTCAACAGGTTGCGCAGCTTGAAGAACAGCTTGGGAATGTTGAAGAACAAATTGTGGATTTAGGGATTTTAAAAAATTCTATTGGTGAACTAAATCATATTAAGAAAGATACAGATATCTTGGTTCATTTGGGGCATAACCTTTTTACAAATGCTAAGATTACTGGCGATAAAGATTTTATTGTTGGAGTTGGGGCTGGAACGCTTGTTAAAAAAAATTCTAGAGATACCATTCAACTTCTTGTTAGCCAAATTAAAGAGCTAGAAAATCTTAAAGACATTATGAAAAGGAAAGTTTCTGATGCATATAACACCTTGCAGGGGATTCATGAAGAGCTTGAAGGAATGATTCAAGAGGATAATTCTAGATAAAAGAGAAAGTATTTAAAAATCTAAAAAAATTGGTTCTTTATGAGGTGGTATTTTATATTAGTGATATTTGCTTTTTCTTTGTATATAGTAAATGCTCAAGGAGATGCTGATTGCCAAGAAATAGGCGGGCAATGTAAAAATGAATGTGATGCTGATGAAATGATTGTTGAATTAACTTCTTCTTGTAGCAGTGGAATATGCTGCGTATCTAATATTCAAGCCCTGAATAATATTGGTACTGAGACCACTTGCTCTGATGGAACTCCTTACTGGGCTTGTTCAGACTTTAATTCTGGTGGACTGGGAAAACCTAAGTATTGCGAAAATGGGCAATTAATTTCTGCATGCGAGAATTGTGGATGTCCTGATGGATCTTACTGCTCTCAAGGAATTTGTTTATCTGCTGGAAGCGGGACAGAATCCTCCGATCTTTCTTTGGCAAATTCAAATCCGACAATATCGCAGATACCTCCTTTAAATGCTCCTTTTGATTCAATGGATCTTAACCAGTATGCAGAAGATCCTGAAGGCAAAGATTTAATTTTTACATTTAGCAATGAGCTTGATACATTCTCTTCTAAAATTGTTCAGTGTGATATTGCCAATGATTTACTTTCATGCTTTCCTAAACAAGGAGGTTCTGAAATAATTACTATTTATGCTTTTGATGGCGAAAAATCGAGTGCTATGGTTTTTAGTCTTGATGTTATGCAAACTCAGACAGATAGTGGGACTAATGCTTATCCTAAAGCAGATGCTGGAGATGATAGAGTTGTTACTATCAATCAAGAAGCGGTTTTAGATGGATCAAAATCTTATGACCCTGATGGGAATCTACCTTCACTAAGCAGCGCTTTTGTTTGGAAAGAAGGAGAAAGTGTTTTAGGGCAAGGGAAGATTATCAAAACTAGATTTCCTAAGCCCGGCTTGTATACTATTACTTTGGAAGTCACGGATGTTAAAGGTGCTATTTCAATGGATAATGTACATGTGGAAGTGAATAAAAAAGAAAAGTGTGGAGGAACTTCAACTCTTTATGCTCCACAGGATACTATATGCACTAAGAAATGGCCTTCTAATGAAGGAGAAATTCTTGCAATAAATTCCAGAAGCAATTCATGTGACCTTTTTGAAGTATGTGATGATGGCTTAGACTATATTGTGGAGGATGCTATCAACTGTTGTGATGGAACCCCTCTTTTAGACAGGAAAAGATCGGGGTCTTGTTCTTTTGCTAATGTAAACTCTGGGGCAGATGTGAAGACATGCCAAGCTTTGTATATTATTAAGGGCATAGGGGATGGTGCCATTTATATGCAGGATTATTTTTATTCTGAAATGTGCTGTTATGGCGTAAGAGAGTTATGTCCTGAGCAATATCCTTTGTATACTTCAAGACCTTTGCCTATTACTGATACTGATTTAAGTCTGCTGCAGTGCAAGACTACTGCAGAGAACAGAGAATTGGGAGAATGGCTTTCTGATACAAGGTTAGATAAGAATAATATTGCACTACAAGATGTTCATGCAGGAGCAACCATAAACATATTGTCTACTGGCACTTGCGTTGATTATGGTGCTGCTGTAGTTACTCTTTTGAGAAAGTTGGGATTTGGAAAGACTGAGATTTATCTTGGTGAAGCTACTAACCATGCATATACTCTTGTTAAGTTCCCCTTAGACAGGAAATACACTATTATTGATACAACTGGAAATGCAGATCCCATCACTTTAGGCGGGCTGCCACCGCAAGATTATCCTTATTGTGAAAATCTTGTTAATTGTTATAATGACAATGGGAGAACTTTATGCCCTGAATTAACTAAAATAAAAGGATGCGAGAGAGTTGAAGAAAGTGTTATAAAGCAAGGATCGCGTATAACTTTTAAAGCTAAAAAAGTTATTGGAACAGTGATTGAGAAGCTAACATTAGAGGCTAAAAGATGAAAAATATTTTAGTATTAATCTTATCTGTATTGCTTCTAGCTTTACCTGCGTTTGCTCAAGAAAGTATTCAGGTTGTTAGAGAAGTGCAAGAAAATGCAAGAACTGGGGATATTGTAATTGTGCAAATAAATGTTTTAAACCCTTATAATGATGAAAGAATTTTTTCTATTGAAGAAAAATTACCTAATGATGTTCAAATGATTGAACCTTCTGAGCCGCATGAAACTAGATTTTTTAATGGGATTAAAGCTTCATTTTTAAAATGGGAAAGGACTGTAAGCCCTAGAAGTGTTGCATCTTTTAATTATAAAATGAAACTTCTGTCTTCTGGATATTATTCTCTATCACCTACAAAAGTGATTGATATTAAAACTAGGACTAAGGTTCAAGGCATGCCTGTTAACATTTTGGTATCATGTGTTCCTGACAATAAATGCAGCAAGAATGAGAATTACTTAAATTGCGGACAAGATTGTGAACCTGATGCTAGAGATGGTGTATGTAACCCTGATCCTAAGCTATGTGACCCTGATTGCGAAGGAGGGGAAAAATGTGACAAGGGTGGAATTGATATTAACATATGGTATATTGTCATACCGATAAGTTTAATAGGAATTATCTTCTTTATGTTTAAATTTAAGAGAGATAAAGGCTCAGGTATCAAACCGAGTCAGTTGTCCTCTGAAGACTCTTCTGAGGAAACTACATATAATTAATTTCTCTAGAAAATGGACAAGATAATTGAGTATTATTCTAGAAAGGATGTTCAGAAACATATCCTAAGTATTGCAAAGAATAGAGAATTAGCTGTAAAATTTGGGGAACAAGGCTTTGGCAAAAGACCAGATATGTTACAATTTGAAAATGATATTATTGAATTAGTAAACTCTGGAGCTACTTCTTTTCATTTTTCTGAAGAACTATGGTCTGATCCTTTATTATTGGAAGCGGGGATGAATAAAAGGCAATTAGATAATTTAAGAATTGGGTGGGACCTGATTATTGATGTTGATAGCGCTGACTTTGAATATTCAAGGTATGCTACTTTTTTGATTATTGAGGCTCTGAAGTTCCATAATTTAAAAAACTTTTCTTTAAAATTTTCAGGCAATAAGGGATTCCATATAGGAATTCCATTTAAAGCATTTCCAAAAAAAGTTAATGATGTTGAGACTAAACTTCTTTTTCCTGAAGGACCAAGAGTTATTGCTTCTTATCTAAAATACATTATCAAGGATCATTTGACTGCTCATTTATTGAAGGGTGAAACAATAGACAGTCTATTGAAAAGTTCTGGGTTAAACAGAGAAGAATTAGTTAAAGGGGGTATGTTTAATCCATTTGCTTTAGTAGATATTGATACAGTTTTAATTTCTAACAGGCATATGTTTAGAGCCCCTTATTCTGTGAATGAAAAATCTGGATTAGTATCTTTGCCCATTGATTTTGCTTCTATTTTAGATTTTTCTAAAGAAGATGCTTCTTTTGATAAAGTTGATGCTAAGCTAGGATATTTGGATAATTTTAAAGAAGGAGAAGCTACACATTTGATTACCCAAGCTTTTGACTGGAATCAGAAACTGCCTTCTCAGACTAGTGAAAAAATTGAAGAAACTAAAAATCATGTTTATCAAGAAGTGGGAAATGCAATTCCTGAAAACTTATTTCCGCCATGCATGAAAATTGGCTTATCTGGATTAGCTGATGGGAAAAAAAGATTCTTATTTATTTTATTAAATTTTTTGAATAACGCTGGTTATGGTGAAAAAGAAATTGAGAATCTTGTTTTTAGCTGGAATAAGAAAAATCCCGAGCATTTAAGAGAGAATTATATTACTGCCCAATTGAGCTGGCATAAAAGACAAAAACAGAAAATATTGCCTCCTAACTGCGATAACCAACAATATTATATTGGACTTCAAATCTGTAAACCAGATAATTTTTGCAAATTTATTAAGAATCCTGTGCATTACGCTATAAGAAAAAATAAGATGGAAGAAGAGAAGAAAAGAAAATCAACTAAGAAGAAGTAAATGAAGTAACTTGTTAGTGATAAGGCAATTTTAAATATAATGAACGTTTTAAAGGGGTATGGTTAAGCCATATGAAGAGGAACAATCTAAAAGATTAAATGAAAGAGAATCAACAACTTTATTGACTATTTTTTTCAGGTATATTCAAGATACGTATAAACAATTTAAATGGCAAGCATCATATGGATTATACTCGGTTACTGGTTATGGGAAGGGGTATACTACAGCAGATATAACTGAAAAACATGGACAAGTGTTCTATAAAACGGGGTCCATATTCTTTTATGTAGATATGCGAGAAGAAGGAATAGTGGAGGTTCGAAGTGTACTTCGAAAGGATCGTGGAGAGGTAGGTAAAACCCAGAAGTTTCCTATAAATGGAAAATCCCCAAAGGAATTAGGAAAACTTGCTAGAAATATGTTTAAATGGGCAAAAGAAAAAATGAATGAGTATTAACTTTTTGGGGGATTTATTTTAAAAATTTAGTTAGTTTATTCAAAACTTCTTTACTTCTTGTTTTTTTATATTCCCTTGATAATCCTTGAATTTCATTTTTTTGCAAGATTATTCCTTTTTCTTTTAACAAAGAACTCATTCTTGAATTTATTAAAAATTGAAAGAACTGGTTAACATTTTTTGAATTTTCCGTGATTTTGCATCTTTCAAAATCTATCATTACTGGCTTGTTTTTTTCTATTAAAATATGCTTGTATGGATGATTCATCTCTTTTTTATTTACATTTAAAGAGTCCATTATTTCACATTGTTTAATTATACTCTTTAAAACCTTTAGAATGTCTTTCTTGCTAGATGTTTCTATCCATTTTAAGATTTCCATTCCTTTTACATATTTGTATGAGAAAGAAGTTTCACTGCAAGAGATTAACTTTGGGCCTATTGCATATTGATTTAGTTTTTTTAACCAGAATACTTCATTTTTAATTCTGAATGGCTGAGAAAACTTTGTTGCTATTTCTTTTTCTAGATAAACTTTGCCTCTTTTGCCTTTTGCTAAAAAATCCATTTTATTGTTCGTCTTTGTGATAAAAATCAAGCAGAGTTATTTTATCTTCATCTTTAAAGTACGCATAAGACAGCCTAAATGGTGAAACATAAACTTCTCTTGTTCCTTTTCTTGCATTCATCATCGGTTTTCCAATTTCAGGATTTGCTATAACCTTTTCAATCTGTTTCGAAATTCTAACTTTTAATCCTTTGTCTTTGATAGGTTTTAGCGCATTATCAAATCCATTTGTTCTTTCTACTTTCCTTTCGCCCATTTTTTAAGATCTTCTAAGAACTCATTTGTTGACTGACTTGTGAACTCTCCTCTTTCATACTCTTTCCAGGATTCTTCTGTTCTTTTTGCAAACTCTAGGTCTTCTTTTACATTTTTATCAAAATCTTTCGCTTTTTTTAGAATTATTTGTTTGTTGCTTTTTATTATAACAAAAGTGTCTCCTTCTTTTAAGTTAGATCTCATTTCTTTAGGGATTACGATTTGGCCCTTTGAACTCATTTTTGTTAAAGCTATTTCCATTTTAACCACCAAATAAGATAAATCTTACTTTTGTATTTAAAGCTTTCTATTCCCCTTTATCAAATACATTTTTAAATAAATAAAATATCTAATTTTGTATGAAGAGGTTGTTAATTTTTCTAATAGTTATTCTTACCTTGACATCTATAGCAAATGCAGAGACATATAGCAAACAAGATGCTTTGAATTGGCTTTATAATGAAACTAAGGGGGATGAGAGTGTAGAAGAAGTCTCTATGGGGCTAATTGCATTAAATTCTAATGGGTTCAGGGTTGATGCTCCTTTAACTGTATTTCTTCAAAAAAATTTAGATTCTAACTGCTTTCCTAAAGAAGGTTGTGGCGTGAAGGAAACTTCTTTTGGCCTGTTTGCTTTAGGGAAGTTAAACCAAGATACAAAGAATATTGAAAAGTGGATTAATGATAGTTTGAAAGATGCTTATGTTGGAAAATGGCTTGTTCAAATAACTTCAGGAGGACAAGGCACTTGTACTCTAAAGAGAGGGGACAGAGAGATTAGTGTTAATGTTAATGGTAATGAAGAGCTTGTTTTAGATGGAAGGAAAATTGGAAATTGGATTGATGTAGAGAGAGATTTAGGGAATGTGGAGGTTACAGGAACAGTTAGTGTTAACTGCCCTACAATAGGAAGCAATGTTATTATCTCTTTGATTAGGCAAAAAAGCGCGAATGAGTTTATTATAAGCAAGGAGGTACAAGGGAATAGTGCAAACTTAGATATTGATAATGCATGTTATGGTTTAAATGGGTGTGATCCTGAATCTTCTTTTTATGCTGCTTGGGCATTGAACTCTTTGAATAAAGAGGTTAGCGTTGTGCCCTATTTAGAAGATGTTGCTTCTGATGATCCTCTGCATTATGCAATATTAGCAAAACTAACTAATAAAGAGAGAGTTTATTCCACATTGGCCAATAAGCAAGGAGTTAATGGAGATTTTGGAAATAACATCTTTGTGACTTCTCTAGCTGTTGATGCTCTTAAAGGAAATACCGCTTATCAGGCAAATGTTACTAAAGCCTTGCTATGGCTGCAGTCTAGGCAAGTAAGAGATTCTGCAGCTACTAATGGCTCTTTAGAAAATAGTGGGTTCTTCACGTCTTCTGCTGTTTATTTTGCGCTTAGAGAAGGAACTGTAACTGCTCCTAGAATTACTTTTACAAATGGAGCTATTAGTGGGGGGGGGTATTGTGGGGATACAATTGTCGATCTTCAGTTAGGAGAGGAATGTGATTCAAGTATTGATACTATAAAAGAAGGCGCTCAGAAAGATTGTGAGAGATCGTGCGATGTTTTGAGCTGTAAATGTAATAAACCTCAATGTAAAGATAGTAATGAGTGTAATACGCCTAAAGAATATTGTGAAGTGGCAAGTTCACAATGCCGGGTTAACCAAACAATAAAACCTTGTAAGTCTAATGTTGATTGCAATTCTGATGAAACATGTGATATTGTCAAGGGGGGATTCTGTTTGCCCAGATCTCCTGTAGTAATTCCAGGCATAGAAGGATGTAAAAAAGATAGTGATTGTTCTGGGGTCTCTCAGGTTTGCGATATTGCGACTGGTAAATGCAAAGAAGAGGAGGTTAAACCTACTAAAGCAGAATGTGGCAATGATCTTTGTGAGAAAGATGAAGATGAAACAAACTGCCCTGTTGATTGTAAGAAAAAGAATGCGTTACCGATGTGGATATGGATTGTCATTGCATTGATATCTTTAGTATTACTCGCTTATATTATTTATAGCAAGTTTGTTAAGGCTCCTCCAAAGGCTAAGAAAACATTTTATGAACCTGCCAGAACAAATACTACTGAATCTAAATCTTATTACAGACCATTGGAGAGATCTAATAAGGATGAGGCATTAGAAAGGGAGCTAGATAAATCCATTAGTGAAGCGCAATCTTTATTAAAGAAAAAATAAACTTAGGGTTATGGAGAAACTGGATGTTTTTTTGTTTTTTATTCTTATTATCTCGACTCTGGTTTTTATAGGAGCTCTTTTTGTTGAATTTACTGATTTTAAAGGGGTTGAAGTTCCTTTAAGCCAAGTTTTCTTTTTTGGAAGTGATGAAATAGCCCCTCCTGACAGGATTAAAGAGGATCAGATTCACGTTTATGAGGATAGGGTAGTTATAGAGATAAAGAATGCTAAATGGGCAGGATTTGCTCCTACTAAGTCTATGGTACCTTTTTTTGATGAAGGAAGCAATGCCTTGCAGATTGTTCCTGAAAGCCCGGAACAGATTGAAGTGGGAGATATTATAAGTTATGAGAGCAGAAGAGTTGATCTCCAGGGAGTTGTGATTATTCATAGGGTAATAGAAAAGCATAAAGATGAGCAAGGTGATTACTTTGTTGTGAAAGGAGACAATAATTCCCAGCCAGATCCTGAAAAAGTTAGATTTAACCAGATTAGAAGGGTATTAGTGGGAGTGATTTATTAAAAATGGAAAGATCAACTATTATTGTTTTGATAATAGCATTTCTTTTGCTTTCTACTGGATTGTTAATAAAAAACTCCAGAGAGGGTATTGTTGCCTATGGTCCTTCTGATCAAGTTGTTTTTAATACTACTGAACTTAAGATATGCTGTACCTATTTTGAAAATGGTGAAGAGAAAAAATGCTCAATATTGCAGAAGTATGACTGCTCTGTGTGTGAAGCTAAATGCAAATAATTAGAAATTTAAGGGTATACTTAATTATTTAAAATATTTTCCAGTATGGATAACCTTCTCATTATCTCGTTTATCCCTCTAGTACTCTCCTGATCATTTTGTGGTTTGTATTTTTTCAATTCGTGGATTATTTCTTGAATAGTTGCTGGTCTTCCCCTACTGCCTAAAGAGGCTAGTTTAGATTCCACATATCCCCCTAATTCTTTATATGCCTGTGGATTTTCAAAGACATCAAAGGGGGTTGTTAAGGTTATAGCATCAGCAACAACGACCATGAATGTGCAAGTCTTCCCAAATTCTTTTCTTACTTTCTCATAAAACTCACTCATTTTGCTTTTACTGATTTAGTACATGCTTAAATATTTTTATGTTTTATAGAATATGTATTAGAATTTATTGCCTAGTCTTTTAAAGAAAGTTTCCTCATCTGAATCTTTTTTTAACTCTTCTAGTTTATCTTCTTCTATCTTTATTTCTTCTTTTTTACTTTCTTGCTGAGAATTTTTTGTTTTTACCAAAGATTCTGGGTCTACACCTAGTTCATTCAATTTTTTTTGAAATATTATATTTGCAGCTTTTATGCTTTTTACATTCATGTCATAATGGTGAAGCTTTCCTAAAACATCATTATAAACATCTTCAAAGTCTTTTGCATCTAGCATAAACCTATCTGGTTCTATGACCTCTATGGAGCTTGGCATATACTCAAAGCAAAATTTGCTTAAATGATCTAAACCTCCAAAAACCAATTCTATTTCAGTGAATGTACTCCAAAATTCATTTATTTTTTTAATTTCAAAAATATCGCTTCTTAAAACTTCTTCTTCTGCTTTTATTTTTTCAACTAATCTTTTTATAACTGATTCTATATGCTCTTTGGGAAATCCTGCTACTTCTACTATCACTCGAGCAACAAGTTTTTTTCTGCTTATTTCTTCCATTTGTTTTTACAGTTTATCGCTATTTATAAATCTTTTAGTTCTTCTTTTGTGCTTTTGAATGTTCCTTCAATATCATTTTTATTACTGTATCTCTAATTGTTTTTCTATTTTGGTATTCTACATTGCATTCTACCCTTACATACACTCTTTCTTTATCTGCATCTAATACCGCCATAAATTCCTGGTTTAAAGATTTTTTTAAAGAATAGGATAAGCTGCTTAGAAAAGAGTCATAGTCTAATTTAACTCCTTTTTCTATAGGAATTTTAATTGATAGAGGTATTTTCCCTTTTCCATAATTGTGAATCGGCTTTTCTAAAAACAACTTATTGGGAACTCTTATGAAATCATCAAAGCTTTCTGGAGAATCATCAACTATAACATAGAAAGTGCCTATATGCTGGACTCTTCCTTCATAATCTTCTATTTTTATGTAATCTCCGATTCTGAACGGTTTCTTTGTTAATAAGATAAACCATGCTAAATAGGAAACTAAAACATCCCTAATTGTGAAGGCAATGGCGCTTCCCATTAATCCGAAAGATATTGCTAAGTTTTGGATTGTGACTCCTAGTTTCCATAAGCTCAATACAGTAGCTATTGTATACACTAAAAGAGAATACATCTTGCTTAAGAGCAGTGTGTATTCAATATCTACGTTATCCTCAAATGCTGAGATTACCTTTCTAATTGTGATTCTCAATAATATTGCTGCTAAGAAGTAATAGATTACTATTGCACTTATCACCTCTACAGGGGTTAATATTGCGGCGGGAATTATGACTAGCCCCTTCTTATGCACGTATGCTATCCCTAATGCTATAAAAAAGATAACCCCTAAGATTAGGATTGAACGATTTATCCCTTTGTACTTGATTATCCCTTTTACCTGAGATGCTGTGTTAATTCCGTGCTCTACTATTTTTGACTTTAATTTCTTAATTTCTTTCATCTCTGAAAATTGTAAAACTTGAATTTATAAATCTTTCACAATGGCTTTTTTATTGATAAGTACACTAATAATAAGATTAATGTTCCTGTGAAGAAAAATACTGCGGATCTTTTTGTTTTGGTATTGCTATCCTGATAAATTGTATTCCCTGTAATCAAATTATTTTCTTCTTTTAGCTTATTATTTGTGGGTATTGTATCTTCTTTTTCAATAAGTTTTGCTAATGTTTTTATTTTTACATCTAAAGTGAATTCTTCGGGTGTTTTTCTTTCTTCTTCTTTTATATTTATTTTTAGCTTATAATCTCCTGATGCTTCTTCTACTAATTCATTTGTAAGGTCTAGCATAACTGAACTTTCTCCCGGGATTTTCACTAACCTCTTGTTTGATTCTCTATCCCCTGAAATGCATTTATTGCCTTTGTAAATGTAGCTCCAGGCTTCTATTCTTTTTTCGTCTGTGTCTTTATTTGTTATCTTTATCTTAATTGCTGAGGGATTTCCGAATTTTATTTCTTCTGGAGCTTCTAGAACTTCATATGCTATCTCTTCTGTCTCTTTTAAGCTTACTTTTATTTTTTCACATAATGCTTTTGTTATTCCTGCTATTTTTATGGACGTTGATGTGGTTGTGTTTAAGCCCTCTGCTTTTATTGTATAATCAGTTTCATTAAAATCATTTTTGCAATTTGGGTCTATCTGCAAGGGTATTGTTAAATCATATTTTAGGAATTTATTGTAAACATTGATGTCGCTTACTTTGCTTATCCTTTCTTTTCCATTGTTTTCTATAAAGAATTTAACATTGTTCTTTGTTGTGTCTCCTTTGTATATTTCTACATCTACTCTTACATTCTGGCCGAATTTTGCTTTTTTATCGCTTCCTAAATCTTGGAGGCCTTTTATTTTTATGTAGCTTTGATCTGTTTCTGATTGCTCATTTTCTTTTGCAGGAGTCGGGATAGTTAAAATCCACAAATCATCGATTTTGCTCCAAGAAACTGCTTCTCTTGTTGTTGCATAGGAAACTTCATCTAAAAGAGTTAAATTACTGTCATATAACCTTACTTTTTCAAATTCATCATTGTTTAAATTAAATTTTCCATTTTCATTCCTGTAGATAATCTTGTATTCCTTGGGTTTTATTACTGTTGTTGAGTTTTCTATGCTTGTTGAAGTTATCATTAGCTCATTATTATCATTCTTATCTTTTAAGATAAAACCTAATAGGTCTATATTTTCTGTTCCTTCATTATAAAGTTCAACCCACTCTCCATCTGGCATTGCTGCTGTGTCATAACCTTGAGGATCTGCTAGGAATTCTGTTATTTTTAGAATGTTTTTTGTTGAGACATTTAAGAGGACATTACTGTTTTTATAACCTGGTGTTCCATTTGCTATTAAACTTTTCTTCCATTCATTGCTAAAATCTACTAATTCCAAGCTATAACTGCTTCCTGTAAATGAGATTATAGAATAGTCTAAGGAAGAATTAAATGTAGAATTGGATATTGAAACTGAATCTCCTGAGTTGGATAAACCATTTCCTATTGAATTATCATCTACACAAACTTTTGTTCCATTAAAACTTGTTGTGTTGTAAAGAGAGGTATCTTGGTCTGTTAGTAAAGCGTATTCATTTGAGTTAATTATAGTTGTTCCTGGGTAAAGTGTGCATTGCGTAATTGCATCTACTGAATTAGAATCAGAGAGATTGTATAAAGAGAGATCTATTGAGAAGCTTGCATTATTATAAATTTCTATCCATTCGTTGCCATCTGATGGTTGATACATAACTTCATTTATTATTAGATTTGCATAGACTTGAGTTGAAAATAAAAGGAATAACAATAATATCTTTTTGTACATTGATTTTTTTAAGTATATTATAGAATAAATAGTTTTCTGTAGTTATAATTTTTCCTGTTTATAAATTCCAGTCAATTCTTGGAAGGAAATTCCACTTTTTGCAGCTATTTCTTTATTAATAAAATAATTCCCCCCTTTGCTTATCCTTAAGTGACCTACTTTTAGAAATTGCCAATCCAACCTATCAAATCTAACCCCAATCCAGGGTTCTGCTCCAAATCTTGCTGAAAATTCTGTTAATTCCTGTATCTGGTCTTTTTTTATGTATCTTGAATCCTTGCCAGCCTTGCATTCTATTGCTAGAACTCTTCCTTTACCTCCTACTAGTAAATCTGGAGCTGGTAAAGGTGTTGAACCAGAACCTGCTACTCGGATGGGCATAAAATTATTTGTTTCAAAAAAAAGCGTTACAAGTTCTCTTTCCAGTCGACTCCCTTTTGCCTTTGACATTTTAGTTAAAATTAACCTGACATTTATTATTGATACAAGAGCAAAAACCTTGATTACAATCTAGTGTGTTTGGGGTACATTCTAAAGTACAAAACATATCTGAGCAATTTGGGGCTTTTTCTTTAGAAATGCATGAACTGGCATGGCAACAGGAAGTAGGCACACAATCGCTAGATGCAGTGCATTCTTTTATACCTTGGGAGTTACTTTGCTGATTTGGCGAAGAGCACCCTATCATAATGAAGAATAAAGCTAAAACAATTATTTTTTTCATTAAAAAGATAAAAGATATAAGAAGTATTTAAAATTTAGTATAAAAAAGAAAAGGGATTATAAGTCCCTAGGCTGGATTGTTGACCTTTTATTTGCTTTTGCCCTTTCTACGGCTTTTATGATTAATTCCTCTACTTTTTTGCTTAGTTCATCAGCAAAATCGCTAGAAACATTCACATCTTTTGCAACATCCTTTATTTTGCTCCTAACAACCAATAATTCTGCCATTTCACACCCTCCTGTTTTATTGTTTTGACCTTTTAGGCTTTAAAACCTGGATAATTGCTTGTATTTAAATTTTTGCTTATACTTTTACAGGGGTGTTAAGTGGGCTTATTCTTTAAAAATCTCGACTTTTATTTTTCTGGGATTAGTTAACGACATAAATAAGTTATAAATTTCTGCGTAAAAATATGTTCATTCCAAAACATTTCCAAAGCCTCCTGCATTGAGTCAATATTTCTAAAA
>Ga0209541_10002535_pt1 | contig 34446 bp, 37 predicted proteins | sample RifCSPlowO2_01_FD_184027 | JGI IMG/M metagenome (GOLD analysis project Ga0209541, IMG submission 184027) | Groundwater microbial communities from Rifle, Colorado - Rifle CSP2_plank lowO2_0.1 (SPAdes) (version 2) | ecosystem: Environmental > Aquatic > Deep subsurface > Groundwater | place...
CAGCACATTCCAGAGTTTGGGAGGCGCTCAAGCATTCTTTGGGCTATGGTTCTACCACTACAATCAAAGAAAGTCAACACACGCGTGTTGACTTAACCCTTTTTTGCCATTTAAATGAGTATAGTTTTGGTCTGATAAATATATAGAAATGGACTCTTACTTATAAATGTTGGGTGCGCCACTTGGTTCTTGTAGATCCAAATCTGGAAGAGATCAGCCGGAGATGCAAATTCTTAACAGGCTTTGACAGCTTTGAGTCAAGCCCAAGTGAGGTTGCAGCAGTGGTTGGGTTAAAGCTGTGATTTTTATATTTACACATCCACAACAACCTTGCACCGCCATCCTTTCTGAGTCTTTTCAACAGAGAAATTGTAATAAGTAACTGCCTTGACAACAGTTCCTGCAAGGTCAGGCCTGAAAGGCTCGCCATAGGCCTCTGCAACAATCTCTGTCTCTTCAGCACTCGTAATGACAAACTTGGAGAAGAACATCTCTTCGGTATCAACTAAAGCGATGAGGGCCTGGAGAAAATTGATCATGGTCTCCCTGAGATCCTTTCCTGCAACATGAATGCCCCGTTTGGAAGCTGGCCTCACATTCTTCCTGTCGCAGATGATGGAGAACAGTCCCTGGGCAGCGCTGCTGAACAATTCCTTCAAGTCTTTTCCTGTTGCCTCAAACATGACATCTGAGGTCAGGTCATCAAGCATACGGTAGCCCATGAGATGCAGTAAGAGGCAGGACTATTTATAGGTTGCTGGAGCCTGGGTTCTGTAAATCCTTTGCGGAAGCTCAAAAGAGTTCTTTTCCAAGGACTGCTTGCTCGAAACTGGCTTTTCTGGCTCCATACGCCAAAGTAACGAGGAACGCCAACATGAACAGCAGAGCAGGCGCTCCCTGGTTTACTGCAGGATTCCATCCTCCGGGTAAAGCGTGCCCGATGCTGTAGGCCACAATCATCTCAATTACCCCGAAGAAGGATGCAAGCCGCGTCAGGACACCAGCAATGAGAGCTAATCCTATCAGGAGCTCGGCTGCGCCAGCATACCAGACCAGAGTCCCAAAGGCAGCAGGACCTCCGGGCATACCCCAAAGTCCGAACAATTTCTGCACACCATACATGAAAAATAATGCACCTATGCCTATACGGAAAATAACGTACAGATAATCCCTATACTTTGTTTCAAAATAAGCCATGCTGCGCACCTCCCTATAATTATTTTTTGAAAGGTTCATGGAGGGTTATTAAAACTTTCCATACCTGGGCGGCAGCTCAAAACCTGCTCAGTAGCAAGTCAGCCGGCATCAGGCTCGCTTGCGCCTGTATTCGTGTATGCTGACACCCCCGAAGGGGCCTACCCTCTGTCAGCACTGCTTATGGAGCTGAAGAAGCTCGCAGGAATGATGCCGGACTTGCTACTGAGCCACAAAACCATAACGTATTTATACCCGAATGCCTGAAAGCATCCAAAAGAGGTGAGTAGTATCTATCAGTTGCGTGAGTCAGACAAGCATTTTCTCTGGTCACTTCTTGGAGCGACAGGAATCATCTTCTTCTGGCGTGGGATATGGGAAGGGTTTGGAGCGTTGCCTATACTTGAAGAGCCTTTTGTCAGCCTGTTTATTGGCTTGGCGATACTTACGTTCTCAGGGATTATCCTCAAGGAGTTTGATCCTTTGGGAGGATTGGAGCAGGGCACTCTGAAGATTCTCAATTCTGTTCAGGCGCATCCGCAAAGGAACGAGTTCAGGATCAGGTATCTGGATAAGGTGAGAAAAAAGGAGATAGAGTTCAAGGCAGCCCAGATACGGCGCATCGAGAAGAATATCATCCATATCCATGAGCGTGGCAAGGAGATTTTTATTCCTATCCACAGGGTGAGAGCGATACATAGAAACGGGAAGAGGGTGTGGAGATTTTAGATTTCTAAATTCGTTCTGCAAGGCGAGAAGCGTTAGATGAAATGCATCCTAAAGATATTCCTCCATCTTGAACTCTTTGGTCTCAGACAGGCGCGCCTTTTCTAAGCTTGCCTTCTGCAGGATGTCCTGGATCTTTGCAGGGTCAACATCAAGGCCGGAATCCTTTTTCTGCTCAGGAGGCGATGGGCTGATTGCAGCATCACCAAACAGATTGACAAAGCCTTGGTCCTGACTTACAGGCTGCTGTCCAGGTTCATGGACGTCCTGCTCACTACCTCCGATAATACTCTGAAGCATCGCAATCACGTGCCTCAAATGCTCATGCGAGTCCTCTTTGGTGTCCAGAGTCAGTTTCATAGAGGCTTATAGGCAAAACAGGTATAAAAGGCTTTGCGTTATTCCGGCTTCCCTGAAAATCTCTTCGAGGTTGCCGTCGGAAATGCCAAACATTTCCGGGCGCTCCTTCGGAGCACGTCGGTTCGGCCGCGCATATGACGGGGGGACCGACATTCCTCCATGGGGGCAACTCCCTTGTCGGTTTTCAGTCTTTAAGGTCAAGAGCCTCGCAGATTGACGGCAACGCCATTTTCAGGGAAGCCAGTTATTCCTGGCATCTTACAGGCTGTTTGAAGTATTAGGCCTTTTTTCTTGCAGGGGGATTGCAAAATGGATCATCCCTGGGAGATAATTCTGATATCGGACTGTAAAATAAGGGTCTTGCTGGTACATCTGCCTTGCGATATCCCATTTTTCCTGGTTGCTCTCTTCATTAGGGATTTGGATGCTACATGCTATGTCCCTTCGTGACAGCTCCATGGCAACATCCTTTAGATATCTCGTGTATTCCTGGAATACCTGATTCGCAAGTTGCCATTGGCCAGGCCGGGAGTCACATTCTAAATATGCAGCTACGCTTGCATTCATCACAACCATTGGAGGGTATCGGATGACTCGAACATGACGCTTTAAGAGGGTTTCATAAGGAAGCCTTAATCCCTCTGCTGCTTCATCATTAAATATCTCAGCGCTGGTTTTTGCAAATGCCATAAAATGCTCCGGGTTGCTGGGATCGATGAAGACTGTCTGCTGGAAATACCCCAAAGCAATGGAGAATTGCTGCGCTGCTGCGCAGGCATGGCCCAAGGCATCATAGAACTGCATGAGCACGTCCTTTTGTTCTTGGGTTAGGGGCTGAAATTGGCCCTCGTTATACATGTAGAGATTCAGGTTCAAGTCTTGCCGGAGCGTATATCCCTGCACACCAACCTCTAGTGCAGCCCTGGCTTCGCCGAATTTCCCTTCAGCCATCCACTGGCGGCCAAGCTGCAATGCTCTGCTGTGGTCTTTCGATGCATCAGCAATGGTCATTTCTAATCCCTGCATCTTGGTGCAGGCAGCAGCCGCTGCTGTGAGGGTTAGGCTCAGAAAAGCTCTCCTGTGCATAAAGAGGGGGAATGAAGCCTTCTATATTAAGGTTGCTTGCTCCCTACACAAACACCTTCTGGTAATTTTTCCAGATATTCTTGGATGTTTCCTCCATATCCAGGCCTTTTATTTCGGCAATCTTCTTAATTGCTTCAATAACAAAAGCAGGCTCATTGCGCTTTCCTGGAAATGGGCTGAGGAACGGAGCATCTGTCTCTGGAAACAGCTTTGACAAGGGAGCTTCCTTAGCTATGTACTGCATCTCCTGGCTCCTGGCTATATGGGTAGAGACTGAGAAATACCAGCCATTGTCAATTGCCTTCTGGACGAGCCTCCTTTTGCCATGAAAGGCGTGCAGGATTACTTTTAGCTTTGAGGTCTCAAGCAAGGCAAGCACTTCAGCTTCAGCCTTGCGCGAATGCACAATGATGGGTTTTTTGAGCTTTTCTGCCAGCTCAATCATGAGTTCAAAGTCCTTTTTTTGGGGAGTATCGATGCCCCGGACACCATCCAGGCCAACCTCCCCTATAGCAATAACCTCCTTCTTATGATCTGTGATAAACCCAAGCTCCTCACCAATATCAAAGGAGGTGTACTTTTTTCCCTCTTGCTCAGTCTCATGCTTGATTGCGCTTCTGGGATAGACGCCAAGGCCAGCTTTTACAATGCTATACCTCCTGGCAAGCTCCAGGGATTTCCTATTTGTTCCAGGGTCTATGCCATTGGTAATGATAACAGAAATCCCAGATGTTTTTGCTGCCTCAACCACCTGGTCTCTGTCCTTATCAAAGAGAGGGTGGTCAAGGTGGCAATGGCAGTCAATCATAAAAGGCCTAAGCCTTTCCAAGAATCCTGAAAACCTTTGTGCCGCAAGATGGGCACTCTCCCTTTACTGCCTTCATCCCATTCTTCATGGTCGTCTCCTTACCGTTCTTGATATCAACCTGCTTCTTGCATTTCATACATCTCCCTTGCACCATTTTTTCACCTCGGTATTAGGATTTACTGTGAACTACTTGTGGTTAGTATATAAACTTTTTGGAAATCAGGATAAAAGCTGATACCCTGGGCTTTGCAACCTGAAAATTTTGTGCTTATAGGCAATCTGAGGTTCATTTTGAAATTCGTAATCATGATCTCGGCTCTAAAACAAGCTGTGTTCAAAATCTCATTCAGCGGTTGCCGCCAAGTTCGCAATCTCTGCATATCTGTGTATATCGACATGTCCCGAAGGTGCTAAAAAGAGCTACGCTCTTTTGGCACACCAAAACGCCCGATGGCGTTTTGGCTGGGGCAACTCCCTTGTCGATGCGCCTACTCTAGGTAGGTTGCTCACAAGCAGGCGGCAACCCAAATTTTGAACGCTGCCTAAAACAAGAAACTATATAAATGATGCACGCCCAAAGAGGGCTATGCCTATTCTGCAAATCAACGGAATGAAAGAGTTCATTAGGCTTGCGGAGCAGCTGAATACTGAAAAGCTCTTCTACCAGCCTGACAAGCACGGATGGCAAAGGCATTTTGTCTATTTTGAGACGCAGGCAAACCTTGTTCTGCTGCATCATAAAGGAGATCCCTTTGAAGTTGCAGTGCAGGCAAACCTGCCTTTAGAGCAGAAACAGCATGAAGAGATACGTGTTCTACGGTATCATTAGGATCTCATCTTAGAATCTTTCTTTGGCATATCTTGGGGCAGTAGATTATTCTGTAAGGAAGCTTACAAACAGGTGCTGTTCTCCCAAGAGCCACTCTTAGCCACTCTTAACTGCAGAACAAGTCAGGTCACAAAGACATGCCGCTTCTTTATTCGCATAAAGAGCAACCCATGCCTTTGCTCGACCTGCTTATGGATAAGCGAACCATCTTCAACCACAACGATGTCATGGATTTTAGATTGGTTCATAATCTTACCCACCCCCCTTACTTATTCTGAGCAATCATCCTTTATAAATTTTGTGCGGGCTGATGGTGAAAAAAGTATACTAGGGCAGGTTTTGTAGAATTTATCCATCAAGAAGCAGCCATCACTCAAAGACATAGCCGCACTTTTTGCAGTACATCTCAGTCTCATCAGTGCCAATATCCCTGCTTCCGCACTCTGGACACTTCCTCTCCTCAGTTTCTGGAACTTGGGCTGATTTCTGCTTTTTCATCTTTCCATCCCCGAAGGGGCTGGGCTTTTCTGAATATTTAAATTTAACGATTGGCGGGGCTCTGTAGAAAGTCCGGCATCCTTTCTGCGAGCTTCTTCGCAATCATAACCGCTGCTGACAGAGGGTTGCCCCAATCAAAACGCCGTCGGGCGTTTTGGTGTGCCAAAAGAGCGTAGCTCTTTTTAGCACCTTCGGGGGTGTCAGCATACACGAATACAAGCGCAAGCGAGCCTGATGCCGGCTGACTTTCTACTGAGCCGATTGGCGGGCGCCATTGAAAAGCTCTCGCTTCGCTCGGCAATGCCAGATTCGCCAATCACAGATTCTGCTGCTAGGCGACATTTCCCGTGTGGAGCAACCCCTTTGTCGCTGCTCCTACCTTGCTTCAATGGCTCATGATGAGGCATTGCATTGCCTTTCAATGGCGCCGATTGATTTCAGGCAGGTTCAAAAGACTTAAATATCCCCTCTGTTAACTCCGCTGGAATGCGTTTCCTTGCCATCGTTTTATTGGTTCTTGCAAGCCAGAGTGTATCTGCGGCTTTTTCCTCGACTATACAGTGCAGCGATCCCCACTGCAGGGAAGGGACTGAAGCAAACATAACCTTCCTGATATGGAATAATATCAATGCTACAACGCATGTCGCTTCTGTCCTTCTCCAGGAGGCAGAGACCAAGACAATATTTGCTTCCTACCATCCCAACCTCCAGCTTGGGCCTAATGCAACCGGCAAGGCAGTGTTTCCATGGAAAATCAGGCCCCCCATTGCAGGTGTGAGAACATTTGACTACCTTACCTGCATTGAAGCAGTTATCATAACAGACAAGATTGATGATCCGGCAATGATCTGCCCTGATGCAAAGAGAAGCATGACTGTCCTGCCTCTTTCAAAGATAGAATGCGAGGAGGACAGCGACTGTAAGAACGGAGCTTGTGACACAAGATTCTACAAGTGCAGACAGAACGCTGCTGATCAAGGCTCTCTTACCGGCCCCCTTATCCTGCTTGCAGCGCTTGCAGCAGCCTTTGGTATAGGCTTGCTGCTTAGAAAGCGGAAGAAAGAGGAGTTTATCTAAGGGTTGTTACTTTCAATTGAGTTTTGGTGCCTTTACAATCTTTTTGACATCAGGATGCAAGGTATTCTAACACTTTGAAGGACCACATAATATTTTTTCTTTATGGTTTTGTAACCTCTATTTCTGTAAAAATCTAAAGCGGTTATAGTTGAACCTAATTTCAATTCTTTCAATCCTTTCTTTTTAGCATATTTCTCAACATACTGCAACGGCTTTGTTCCAATACCTTTTTCACGAAGATCATGCTTAACATAAAGTGAGCCGGAACAACTCTGCCTCTGCCACCTGGGCTATTAGGTTCATTTCAATGTAAGTACATACAACGGAAGTGTTTCGTGTATATATTCTTCGGTTCCGCAGAACACCTGCTTAATATTGAAGAATTCTGAAAGAATCTCCTCAATCTCTTCTTTTACAGGGATTATAAAATGGAATTCCCTATTCTCAAACGAGTTGTTCCTCCACTCTTTGAGCTCTTCATCAGTAAAAAGGCCATTGTCATGCATCTTCTTTATAACCTTCCAGATATCCTTAAATCTGACAACATCCTCTTTAAAATCATATGCAGCCAGATATAAATCCCTTGAGAGCCATGTGTAAAGGTCACTTCCGTCCCGCTTTTTCCTGTACTCCTTAATGACCTTTTCAGGATCAATCCTTTCATTTTTTCCCCTTACATAAGTTCTCGGCATGAACAGCCCATCTTTCTTTAGCATACTGGCTACGTTTTTAAGGACAATCCGTATATTCTCTTTAGTTGGAACAACATTCAGAACATTGTCTGCGAGGATTATATCAAACTTCTCAGGCAGCACTGTATCCATCCAATTACCTTCCACAAACCTCTCTTTTGGTTTATTCTTGACTTCATCTGAGAGGTACTCATAATTGTATCGTTTGAAGTCAATAAGTGTTACAGGAATGTCCAACTCTCCGCACAGGTTCCTGTATCCAGGTGTTGCTCCCAAAACAAGCACCTTTGCATCCCTGTCTTTCTCGAGAATCTTCTTTTTTATGAACCTTAAGTCAGAAGGAGATGCTCTGGCAGGACCTATGAAATAATTCCAGTGGTGCACAAACTCGTCGCTCCAGTCTTTTGGCATGTTATATCCACAAAGCTTTCGGCCTCACTGCTTTTCCTGCTCGCCTGCGTTCTTCTCCTTCATCTTCTTTGTAATGTCAACGGATGCGTGGCAGTGGCTGCATTCGATGCGCACGGTTTCAACACCATTGATGCGCTTCCTCCTAAAAGGAACCTCTGCCTCCCCCCTGTTGCTACAGGAAGGGCAGGTGTACTTGACCTGAACTTTGAGCCCGCCCTCATATTCTTCATTGGGAACTGAAAATCCGCATTCATTGCAGACATAATTCTGCGCCCTGATCTTTACCTTCCCCTTTGCGCCCTTCGGCTTACCCATCATTCCTTTGCACTGGGAGCACTGCTGCTTATATACCCACGCCTTGATATGGCCATTGCCAATGGTTCTGTTGGTAAAGTACACAAGAGTGTCCATGGACTCTGGCTCATTCATCGGAGCAACTTCCGGATTGAGCTGTTGCTGCTGTTCTGGCTCACGTTCGGAAGCCAATCCTGCTTTATTGCATAGCCGGCAGTATCATAGCTGCTCTTTCCCACAACTCCCATCCACTCAAGAAAGCTGAGGAAAAAGGTTTTTCTGCCTGTTGAGTTGGATAGGGAGATGTCTCTCGCCCCTAGGATCATCAAAGAGCCTATCAGTAAGAAAATGACCACCAGGAACATAACCATCTTCATGTATGCTTCACCTCAATGCTCAATGCGTTCTCATTCACCCTGATATACCTTGGGCAGAGTTTGTATTCATATTTATTCTTTTCGCAATACTGGACCAAAAGCTTCTTCTCATCTTCAGTATTGAACTTCACAATGACATTGATACCCTGGCTTTTCGGATGGAGGACCTCAAAATTCCCCAAATCCTTTTTTATCTGCTGGACAGCTTCGTAATACCTCTTGTAGATTGAAGGAGCTGCCTCAAGCTTGGCATAGAGGTCATGGAGCTTTGTCTCCTCTATGCTTGGCTCTTTATGCTCTTTTCTCTCCAGGAAGGCCTTATAGGCTTCCTCAGCCTTGAAGGAGATGAAGCCTCCTGTCCCTATGCTGATCGGCTTCCATTTGCCAAAGCTTCCTATCATGATATCAGCATGCCTTCCATCGCAGGTCTCTGAGCCAAGACAGCCTGACACTTCCATGATGACAGGAAAACGCTGGGAGCATTCCTTATAGATTTCCTGGCTTGGCTGATCGGCATAGTAGCCTGCAGGGTTGGAATAGATGAGGGAGTTCACATTTTGGAGGTGCAAAGGCAGGCCTTTAGCGTCCAGGACACCGTAATCTGTTTTATATTCAAAGGCAAGCATCTTCATCTTCCTGGGAATCTGGCGGTAGGTTACCCAGCCGCCCTGGTCTGGAATCAGCACAACATTCTGCTGGCTTAATTGCCTGACTGTCTCAAATGCAGCATACACCGAAGCATTTCCCTTAGGGGTTAACGCAACAAATTCATGTCTGGTATGCTTTCTCAGAAGCTCTAGCACTTCTTCTTTCATTCATATTGCAAAGCACAGACCATATTTAAATCTATTCAGAATCCTTTTTTCTCTTCCACAAAAACCAGCCAACACCTATCGCAAACACCGCCAAAGCCATAATCCCGGCAATCTGGCTGTACTTCCAGCTAATCAGAGCATTCTGGCCTGAATAGAAGAACTCTGACAGCCTCAGAGGATCCAATGCATTCAAGGCAGCTGTTCCATTATACGCCAGCATGACCCCTCCCAAAACCAAGAACAAGACTCCTGAGATCAGGTTTGTTGAATGAACCTCATATCCTTCTCCCATCAATGAAAAATGAAGGATCCTTCCTCTGATAAGCCTGCTCTTCCCTAAGTTGAATCTATCATAAAAGACAGATAATACGAATAATGGCAGCAGATTTCCAAGCGAATATGCAAACAGAAGGAATCCGCTCAGCACAGGATTTCCCAATACGGCTCCGATTCCGAGTATTCCTGCTAATATAGGCCCTAAGCAGGCAGACCATCCGACAGCAAAGAATATGCCTAATAAGAACGTTCCTGGGATATCGTTCCGGGAATGAACCCTGAACTTCACGAACGAGGATATCCCTTTTCCCAATAAGGTCATGATGCCAAAGATAATGATTGCAACAGCAGCTATCCTGACAAGCCACGCAGGCTGGATCACGCTTAATGCTGTATAGCCAAGCGTGCCAGCGATCACTCCCATACTAACAAAGGAGACTGAGAATCCGAGAAAGAACACCAGTGTCATAAAAGTTATATTCCGCTTTTCCTTGAATGTGTAAGAAAAGTAGGCAGGAAGGAACGGCAGGATGCATGGAGAGAAGATGCCGAGGATTCCTGCAATAAAGGCGACAACAAATGATACTTTGAGAGCTATATCCTCTGCCTGCTTTTGGTTGTATTCATTGATCTTCTGCAGGCCGACAGGCAGATCCTGGGCTGTTGCAGACTGCGCAAAGAGGGTTATGAGGAGTGCTAAAGCTATGCTTAAAGCGCCTGCACTTTGGATGAGACGATATCGCAGCTTCATGTCTATTCCCTTCTTGGTTCTTGTTCTTTACTCTCCTATAGACTTCCTATAAACTATCTTTATCTCATCGTCTTCCCTGAGGGGGGTATTCTCATACAAATCGCTCTGCCCTCCATTGACAAACACAAGGAGTTCATGCTCTTCATCAATGCAGTAATTAAAGATACACGTTTTATCAAAACGTTCTCCCCAGATTGTAAAAAAGTCTGCCAGTACAAACTGATGAGGATAAGGAGACTCAACATGCAGTGTTCCGTCAGGCTCATGGGTGTGGATCACGCGAATCGCCTGGCGCGATGCGCCTATATTTGCTGGGATGACATACTGCTCCCCAAGAATCTCAATCTCAAGATGAGGATGCATATGGAATGCTAAGGTCTTATAGTCCATTAGGTTGATGGCCAGCATATCAGGGTTATCCTCACTGGCCTGAGCACAAGCCTGAAGCATGACCATAGATAACATCCCAAGAATTAAACCATTCATCATCCATCCCCAAATGCAGCAATGCTTGAGAGATGAGAAGCAGAAAAGAACAAAGAATCTGCCCCTTCACAAAAGATTAACATCCTCCGACCATCTGCGGAAGGTTATCCAGGCTCTGCGGCAATGCTGGGCTTCCGGCGCTTCCTGACGCCACTGGCGTAGCAGCAGCCTTTGTCTGCACAGAAAAGCTACCTGTCTCAATCTGGCTTTTAAGGCTTCTCAGCTGGAGAGCCTGAACCAAAGATACCAATACCAAGACAGCCAAGACAATGGTTATCAATACTTCCTTTTTCATGCTAACATCCTCCTACCATTCCTGGCAAATCATTTAACACTGAACTGTCTCCGCCTGCAACCTTGCCTGCAAGCTCAATCATATTCCTCGGGAAGAAAAGGGTTTTCCAGCGGTATACTTCCTGCAGTATCTGCGCGTCATTGTAGTCTGTGTTCATAAGCAGCCAGAGCGTGACGCTTAAAAGAGCAGGAGCATGCTGGCAGCCGCAGAGTGAGCGGCCATCTTTTGAGATGCCTGCTGCTCCGACACCGCAGCAGAACTCGCAGCTTACGCCTCTTGGCTCTGAAGCAAGATTAATGTATCGTTGCCAAACCTCTGGATTTCCTCTTGCCTGTTGGTCCAATGCAGGATAGGCGTTTGAGAGCTTTGTCAAGGCTCCGATAGGATCATCAAATGTCACTCCCATCGCATCTCCATACTCTGGAGTTCCTGTCGGAAACATGGCTTGCATTGCCCCTTCTGCTGTTGATAATTTTTCTACAGGGAAAAGCGTTGCAATGCCCTGCGCTGTTGACCTGATCTCATTGATGTCCACTGAAGCAAGATCAGCAGTGCCTCTGCCGAGCCTCAAGCCTGAACCCAGTCCTATGCTGGATCCTGTTGTAGATCCTGAAATGCTCGATATCTGGGCCTGGTTTGCAACAACGAGGAGAACCAGCACACCAACAAGCCCAATGCTTATACTTTCAAACTTACCTTCGAGTTTCATAGTGTGAAGGCTTGTGATGGCGTTTATAAAGTTTGTGAATCTGTGCTCTTGGAATCAGCAAAAATCACAACATGGAAATATATCCTGTTTCTGACTGTTCGCCATGGAGATCACCAAAGGGATGAAAGCGCCTGATTTTTGCCTCAGGGATCAGGATGAGAAAGATGTCTGCCTGAAAGACCTGAAAGGGAGATTTGTTGTTGTTTATTTCTATCCAAAAGACGACACGCCGGGGTGCACCATCGAGGCAATCGAGTTCTCGGGGCTTAGCAAAGAGTTTGACAAGAGCGATGCAGTTGTGCTTGGAATCAGCCCGGATTCTGGGAAAAGCCATTGTAACTTCATTGAAAAGCACGGCTTAACAGTAAGGCTCTTAAGCGATCCTGACAAAAGAGTGATTAAGCAGTATGGCGCCTGGGGGAAGAAGATGATGTACGGCAAGGAGATTGAAGGAGTTATCAGAAGCACTGTGCTTATTGATCCTCAGGGAAGGATTGCAGAGCATTGGAGGAGTGTGGAGCCGAAAGGCCATGCCGCTGATGTGCTGGGCATAGTGAAGAGAGTGCGCTAATCCACAGTAAAAAGTGTTGAGTCTCCTCCAACATCAAAGAGGCCAAGCCGCGCTCCTGCATCAAGCCAGCCGTGGGCATAGTTCAGGCAGGCAAAGGAAGTCACGATATCCCCTTTCTTCTCAAAATGTTTTGCATCGTCAAAGTAGCGCTGGGCCATGTCAAGGAATTCAAGCGCCTTCTCTTCAAAGTCAATCTCTGCTTTCTTTTTTACTGCCTTTGCCTTCAGAAGCGCTCTTTGCGTGATGGAAAAATACTTTTCAAGCTTTTCATCAGTGATGATATTCATGGTGTACCTGAAACTGCAACAGGTTTAAAAGTTTATGTGTCAAAATGGGGTTGGTGCGAAATTCTCGCAATGCTCGGGTTGCCATCGAGTTCGCACATGGCATATATCTCTGTGATAATCGACATTCGTCCTCCATGGGGCATCCCCCTCGATGTCGATGCTTATTCATTAGCGATGTTGCTCACAAAATGATGGCAACCTTCAATTTCGCACCAACCTCCATCAAAATAAAAACCCTTAAAAAGATGAGGAATATGAGTGGTTGGATGAAGATTGATTCGTCCTATGGGCCAGTAATCCTCAGGATAAGCCTGGGAATCTTTCTGCTCTGGTTTGGGGTGTGGCAGGTGGCGTCTCCGGACAACTGGGCTTCCTATGTTCCTGGCTGGGCTGATGCTGTTGCAAACACAACCCTGCTTGTCGCTGCAAATGGAGTATTTGAAATTGCTTTGAGCCTTCTGCTCCTGTCAGGATTTATTGTGAGGGTTGCAGCTTTCATTGCCTTTATCCATGTGCTCTTTATTGCCATCAATCTTGGATATAATGATGTGATGGTGAGGGATCTTGCCCTTGCTGCCGGGTTTTTTGCTGTGTTCTTCAATGGGCCTGACAGGCTCTCAAAGACCTAAATCTTTTTATATCAGTTGTGCTGGTAGCTGGTCTATGCAACATGCAAGGATAAAAACAGGCATTCCGGGGCTGGATGAGATTCTCTATGGCGGAATTCTTCAGGGCAACTGTGTCCTTGTGACTGGCGCGCCTGGAACCGGAAAAACAATGATGACGATGCAGTTCATGATTGCTGGAGCCAAGCTTGGGGAGCCCGGGCTGTACATAACCTCAGAGGAAGAAGTTGATTCGATCCGCGAGACGGGCAGGGAGATATACCCCGGCCTGGATGATCTGGAACGGAAAGGCCTGCTTACCTTCATCAAACAGTCAATCTCGTCAAAAAAGCTGATGTCGATTGTCACTCCTCTTGAGATCATCAAGAAAAAGCGGATCAAACGCGTCGTGCTGGATTCTTTGACCCTCTTCGGCTATATCCATGTGGCAGGGGAGATGGACTACAGGAAGGAAGTGCTTGACTTTATCCTGCGAATGAAAGAAGCGAGTGTCACGCTTGTGGCCACAGCAGAGAAGCCCTTTACGCATCTTGATGAGCTTGAGTATGAGCCTGAGGACTTTCTCTTCGATGGGCTGATCCTCCTCTCAAAGGTGCGGAGATCCTCGTCATTTGAGCGCATCCTTACGATAGCAAAAATGCGGAACCAGGACCATATGCTTGACATCTACCCCTTTACCATAGATGGAAAAGGCGTCAAGATATTCCATGACCAACTGCCCTTTTCTTTGTTCGAGAAGGACTTTAAGAAAGAGGGGTAGGCAATGCCGCGGGTCTCTTCAGGAATTTCCAAGCTTGATACGCTGCTGCAAGGCGGGTTTCAGAAGAATTCTATCAATCTTGTTGCGGGAACCGCTGGCTCGGGAAAAAGCATCTTTGCCATCCAATTCCTTGTAGAGGGATTTAAGAAGGGAGAATCTGGGATCTACATCACTTTTGAAGAGAAGAAGGAAAAGGTATACGAGTCGATGCTGGAATTTGGCTGGGATCTGGCGAAATACGAGAAAGAAGGGAAGTTCTCATTCCTTGAGTATACTCCTGAGCAGGTAAAGAAGGTGCTGGTTGAAGGGGGGGGCATTATTGAGCATATCATCGAAAAGATGAAGGCGAAGAGGCTGGTTATTGATTCAATAACATCATTTGTGCTGCTGTATGAGGATGAGCTTACAAAGAAGGAGGCTGCGCTTGCGTTATTCGAGCTGATCAACAAATGGGACTGCACTGCTGTGCTTACAAGCCAGGGAAATGTGACTGATGAAAGCGTGACTGCAGCGATGGAGTTTGAGGTGGATGGGATCATCTTTCTTTACCACAGGAAGCAGAAAGGAGTAAGAAACAGGGCGCTCGAAGTGATCAAGATGAGGGGAACAAAAATTCCTGACAAGACGTTTCCTTTCGACATCACAAAGGAAGGCATAGAGGTTGACACGTCAAAGACAGTGGAGTGACGCAGTTCAGGGTAAGCGGTTCACTTGTGCCCTTCATCCTAACCTTCACTATAATCATCTTCTGTTCAGAGTTTGAGGCCTTCACGTCTTACACGAGTGGCAGATCAAGGAGATTCCTCATGGCAGATGTTTCTGGGGGTGTAAGGAGACTCAACATGTCTTATAATGACGGGTTCCAAGAACGTTGGCTCCATAAACGTGCCTGATCCTGTGTATCTGAGATAACGTGTATCTTCGGGGAAGTTAGGATCAAATACCTCAATAAGGCCTACATCATCACAGGAATGCGCAAAAATTGAATGGGAGGGCCCCAAAGCAGTGCCGACAATTGATATCATAGGCGTTTCGCCATCGAGTATTCGATCGAGAAGATCAAAATAATTTATTTCCTGCTCCTCGATTTGCAGCAGAGATTGTGGATTAGTATACTCAAACCATCTCGCAAACAGCGTGCCTCTCCTTTCTAGGGTCCCCTCTCTCGCCATACATTCCTTCAGTTCCTGATTCTGCTCACGATGGAATCTCGTCGTCTCTGAGAGGGGTGAATGGCTCCCTCTTGGGTATACTGCTGTTAATAATTCGCTAAAGGTCTGGCAGGGAACTTCAAAGCATCCTTCACCTCTTATCATGTCAGCATATTCTCTCTGAGATATCTTACAGTCGCCTCCCACGAACTTTCCATCACTGAAAAATCTGTTGACTGTGGAGGATATGCCTAAACAAATGCCCTGTTCGTTTCCATAAATTGGGCTTTCCACTGGTGGTGCGTCCTCAGGGGGGTTAAATTGCCTAAATACAGATTTTGATGCAGAACACGCATACCCGTAATACCTTTGCTTGAGAGAAAAGAGGATATCCTCAGATGCATCTCCGTTATATCTATTAAAGAAAACTCTGCATCTATCAAATACGCTGTCAAAATTCCTGGCGAATCTCTTAGCCCCTTCAAATATGTCTGTATCACTGACCTCAGTCCCTTCATTAAAATCTTCCGCTGTGAATGGAGCATACCTTCCCTCCCGAACATGAGACCGCAGGATATCCTCCTTTTTCCTTTCAAGTATTGAAAGCTGCAAGTCTATGACCCGGTTAACAATGATTGCGCAGCTTCCTGTTGGAATCCGCCCATAGATGTCTGCAAATGTCCCTCCTTCCTGAGGATGCAGGCCTCCCAGCCCCGGATTCTCCGAGCATTGCTCCAAAAAATCTGCTGCAAGGCGCCCTGTATATGTTGGATCAAACTCAGGAAGCTCCTCTTCATTGAGATACCTTCTATCCACATGATGGATCCTTGAATCATAATACCCTCCTTCCTTCAAAAGCCTGAAAAATGCTATCTCTTCTGCTACTTCTCTTAATTCTTCAACAACATCCTCAAGGCCGCATGCGCGAACTCCTGGATCTTCAGCAAACTCAAGGCGGAAGTCAGGTCCAGGGTACTGTATTTCCTGAGTATAGTCGTCCTCATTCCAATCGCCGGTTTCCCAGTTGTCAAGAGGCGGATACAAAGTAGTCTCGTCAATAATCCCTCTGAGTTCCATGGATGTGAACTTCGAGCTTACAATATCCCTGCTGACCATCAGTCCGCAAAATAAGATGCCAGCCTCTTCACAAGCATCTGATTCAGGCAGATCTGCGGCTTTCCCAACAAATGTTTCTTCGGGAAAGGTAATCTGTGCTGCAAACAGGGCAAGAATCAAGAATGCGCAGAGCAGCAGAAGTTTTGGTCGAACCTTCGTGTTCATCATTAATCACAGAAAGATATTCTATTTAAAGGTTTAGGATGCCTAGGGCTTCCCTGAAAATCTCTTCGAGGTTGCTGTGGCTTGCAAGCGAGCAATGCGAGCTTGCTCGCTAGCCACCGGCTCGGCTGCAAAGATCTTCTGGAGGACCGACATTCCCCGGGTGGGACGACCCCCTTGTCGGTTTGGCGTCTCAGCGTATAAGAGCCTCACGAATTGACGGCAACTACATTTTCAGGGAAGCCGGATGCCTATCTGCAGCTTACCCAAACAGCCCGCCCAATGCATGCGAGACAATATACCTGGAGGCGAAGAAGAGGGAGAGGCTTAGGAAGAGCAGGGGTATCATAAACTTGAATCCCTCGCTTTCCTTGCCTTTGCTGATAAGGCCGAGGACAAAGCTTGCAAGCAGGCTTGTGGTGATCAAGGATATGACTGAAAACTGGATCACAAAAGCTGGAGAGATGCTGATCTTCGACAGGGAGATAGGCAATGCTGTCACAGTTGGAGGCAGATCAATGCTAGAGATGTTCTCTGAGAGCACTTCAACAAGGTAAGAGCTCAGGCCAAAGAGCACAGGAGAAGCGATTCCAGCTGCGATAAAAATAAAGATGACATACATATTGACGCTCGCCCTCACCTTCTTGTCTACAATGGACTGGCGCCTCAGGTCAGCGGCGGTATGCTCAAGAAGCATGGCAAGCTGGCCTCCTGAGCGTGTGCCTGAGGTGATGAGCTCAACAACTTTCTCCAATCTCTGGCTCTTGATATGGCGAGTCATTTCATGGAGGCTATCTTCAAGCTCCTCTCCAAGCATCACCTTCTTCCCGACCAGATTGATCTCATGGGCCAAAGGCCCGAACTCAGGCCTTGAGGACATGAACAATGCCCGGTCATTTGTCATTCCAGCCCTCAGATTGGAGGCCATGAGCTGGAGCGCATCAGGAAGCACGCTTTCAACAAGCTTTGCAGTCCTCTCGGCAGAGAGGAGGAGCAGGATAAAGAGCAGAGCCTGGAGCAGGAACAGAGCCAGGAGGAAGACAAGCAGCGCTGAAATGCTGAACAGGTATCCAAGGCCAAAGCCTGCAAGCAAGGCAAGGAGAAGGGTGGTCAGGGCTGTAAATCCGATAAGGCTGTCACGCTCTGTCCTGATTTTGGAATAGGACAAGAGTTTCTCAAGGCGTTTCTTCAATGGAGCAGGGTAGAGCTTTCCGATATACTGATACATGCTATCCTCCGATGAGATTTGGCCGCTTGGTGCGGATAAGGCCAAGGAACATGATTTGGAAAAAGATGACAAAGGCATACATCCCCCAAAACATAATCTTAGTGCCTGATTCAGACAAGGCAATGAATGAGGAGATGATAACCATGAAGGTCATGCCTAGGGCAGGGATAATCACCGCTATAATCATGTAGAACATCGCCAGAGGATTGAGCTGTGAGCCATAGGTCTCTATCTGGATTGTCTGCTCCTGGCTGATGCTGTGGGTGACTTCTTTCAGGACTGTGTCCACCTGGCTTCCTGCAGTGATGCCGTTCACAATCTGCCAGATTGCCCTCCGGAAATAGAACGATGGATTTTCCTCAGCAAGCTTCTCAAGGCTTTCAACTTCGGGGATTCCTGCATTGATGGCTTTCACTGCTTTTTTGAACTCAAGGGAAACTGCGCCATACTGCTCGTTAGCAATACTCACCAATGCCTCAAAAAGAGGAACGCCTGAATTCACGTGAATCAGCATTGTCCGTAAGGCGGGAAGCAGGTTCTGGTCAATGTCCTTGATCCTGCGGCTGGAAATGACTCTTGGATACATCACCTGCTCAATGAAGATAAATGCAGAAAAGAGGAGCATAATGCTGAGACCTACAAGGATTGCAGCATCCACTCTAAAGAGCAGAAGGAGCCCTGACAGGACAAATGTTCCTGCAAAAAAAAAGGAAAGCGTGCTGAGGATGCACAACGCAAGATACTCCCTGGGTTTTACTCCAAGCTCAGATTGGAGGAGGGAGAGTCTCAAAAACGGAAAGAACCTCTCAGCCATGCTGCCAAGCCAGAGGAAACGGCGGCTCCCTTTCTCCAATATTGCAGGAGGGAGCAAGGAAAAGGGAATCTTGACGCTGTTCATTGCTACTCCAATAGCTGTTTTGGGCTCTTGGCAGCCAGGACATGGCTGACCACTGCCTTTTCGTCCAGATAATATTTCCTCATGATTTTACCGACGCTCTGGACATCCCTAAGATTATGCTTGACCATGTAGTTCAGGATTTTCTCCTTGATTTTGAGGTCTTTTGCGATTTCAGCATATGTCATGCCGGTATGTCTTGCCAGATTGTCAAAGAAGCGGGTTGGCTTGTTGTGCTCAACCATGGCGTCTGATTCCGGCTTCCATCTGTAGAGGATCCCAGGCTGCGGCGTTGCGGATTCAGTCTCTGTAATAAACTCCCCTACCTGGTATATCCTTCTGATCCCCTTCCTTCTATCCCTGAACATCACCACATTGAGGTTGACTGCAGAAAGCAGGTTTGGAGGAACGTTGATTGGCGGGTGGATCAGCCGCTGAATCGTTTCTCCAATCGAGTCTGCATGCAGGGTTGCATAGACGCTATGACCTGTATGCATCGCCTCAAAGAGCACTTCTGCATCCCTGCCTTTCCTGATCTCGCCGAGGATGATCCGGTCTGGCCTCATGCGCAGGGCATTGATGAGAAGGTCAAGCATAGTGACTTCTCCTTTTCCCTCGGGGTTAGGCTGTCGTGTCACAAGCGGAGCCCAGTAGAGATACTCAGGAAGCTGGAGCTCACGGGTGTCCTCAATCGAGATAATCCTGTGGTTGAATGGGATAAAGGGCATGATCACATTGAGCAATGATGTTTTTCCTGAGCCTGTGCCGCCGCTTATGAGGATGTTCATCTCATACTGCATGGCAATCCAGATCAGGCTGAAGAGTGTTGAGTCCCCTGTTTTGTTCTGGATGAAGTCGGTTACAGTCCAGGGATCGCGCACAAACTTTCGGATGGTGATTGTGTTGCCCTTGGTGGCTATGGGGTAGAGGACTGCGTTTGCTCTGTCTCCGCTAACAAGGTGTGCATCAAGGAGTGGGTGAAGGGTTGTGATCTGCCTTCCAACGCGCCTTGCGATGATGCTGGAATAGTTCTGGATCTGAGCCTCATCCTTTACAAAGATATTCGTCTCAAGCCAGCCATGCTTTTTGTGGTATACCCGTATCGGCTCTCTGGCAGAGTTGACGATAATCTCCTCAAGCTGGCTGTCCTGCAGCAGGAACTCAATCTTTCCAAGGCCAAGCATCTCATGCGTGAGGTAGGTAACAAGGAGATTCAGCTCTCCGCTTTTTGCTTTTGGAAGCCTGTCGCTGAACAAGGCAAATGCCTTCTGCTTGAACTTTTCCTTGATACTGTCAATCATCTTCGCATCAAGGACTTCAGTTGAGGTGAGGCGAAGCTCTGTAATCAGCTGCTGCTTTATGTCATTCAACAGGGCAATTGTCGCAGGCTTGAATTGCGTGATTACGATATGGTAGAGCGGGGCAGCGCCTGGCTCATGGGATATGGCAACCCTTACAAGCATCCCCTCAGCTTCAATATCGTATTCATCAATGGGTTTTGTCATTGCCTTTTATTCTCACAGTAAACTCTCCAAATGGAGTATAGAGGATCTCAATGAGATTTGAAGACTCAAGGATCTTGGCCCATTCCTCTGCCTTTTTAATGTTGATTCCAAACTTCTGAGCAATCTCCTGCGCCTTAACTATTTTTTTGGCCTGCACAAGGGCATAGAGCCTGTCAAAATCAGTCTCATAGCTTGCAACGCCTTTCACAATGATGTCTCTTGGCTGATGAGTCTCGATTTCCACAGGGGCAAATGTTTTCTTTTTTATCCTGAGCCCAAGCCTGTTCAGAAGCCTTTGCCAGAGGGGGGCTTTTGGAGGGGATTTGGAAGGAGCTTTCTCAGCCAGCCTCACAGGAAGTGTTAAGCGGTAGCTGTAGAGGCTTGCAGCCATGACTATAAGGATTATGACAAAGGTGATCCACTCTGCTGAAACCAGGCTAAAGATGGAGATGAGGATCCCAACATAGAACAAGAAGATATAGAACAGTTGTCTTGGCGTTTTGTGCTTTCTTGGAGGTTTTGGCAACTGCTTGCTTGTCTCCATTGCCTCTTTCTTGGGCGCTGCCTTAGGCAGGGTTCTAAGGGTGTGAGCTTTGGGAGCAGAGTTTGGAGCATTGGCAGATTTTGATTTCCTGATATGAGCTGCCAGGAATGCAAGGTCTATGATAAAAAAGGCGATAAGGACGTAGATCAGCCAGTTTTTGCTGAGGGGCACTCCTGCCAAAGGCTCAATAATCCTTGGGTAGGAGAGGAATATAAGGAAGAGCAGGATACCAAGTGCTATAAGAAAAAAGAGGACAACAGAGACTTTTTTTTGCTGTGCTTTTTCCTCACCAAAGAGGCTCATCTCAAAGACATAAAGGGAGTAGAACAGCATGCCGAGGCCTACAAAGAAAGAACTGGTGTTCTGGCCGATAAATGATGCCCCAAGGAATACGATGCCGATCAGGAACGATAACTCTATCAGAAGCTGGTTATGGCTTGGCAGCAATGCCTTCAAATACTTCATTCCATTCCCCAATCACATTCACAGAATGAGGATTCTTAAACTTGTGTGTTAATTTTGGAGGGGTGAAACCTTACGAATCAGAATAAGGAAGCTTGTTTACTCTCCACTTATTCAATTGTTTTGCCACAGTTGCATCGCTAACTTTTTCCTCTAACTCAGATGCAGCAGGCTCTGGAATCTCAATTTTAAGCAGAGTTTTTTTTCTGGTTCCGTGGTCTTTGACTAAATAATCCATTAACGGATTGATAAAATCGGTTCCGTCAAAAAGTCTCCGAAAGCCTATATCTTCTGCAGCATTTTTATTTCCGCGGATATTAAGAAATACCTCTTGTGTATATCGGTTATACCCTAAATAAAGCTCTTTGGTCATACATATACGAGGGTCTTTCTGGACTATTTAAACATTGTGAACATTTGACTACTTAATAATGCTAAAGTCTATACCGTGTTCCAAAGAAGGTGTGTTCCCCTTGGAGTAATCTAGAATTCCTCCTGACATCACTGCTTCCATTTACCCCATCACACAAAACAAAAGAACCCTGCTCTCCACTCATATCGTGAGGGGGATGATAATATATTCCTCGAGAAAGCACTACATGTAAGTCTACCGGCTTACGCATACCAAAATTCTCAATCCATCTCTTTAATCTTCCCATACCATGATCTCTGCAAATCTCTACTCCAACATTGATTCCATTCCAATCTGCCCCCCCTTGGTTATTCCCAGTGATATGAACAAGTCCCTCGGTATCAGCAACGTATTGATCCTGGCGATCAGTAGTTTCCTTAAAATACTCTTTGAGCACTCTTCCATCTGACACAATTGGCGATGAATTGTATAGCTGTCCATTGTCTTTCCAAAGAAACGTTCCGGGCAGTACAAGAGTGCTGCTCCCCTCAGACGCGCCCCTAATCCTCTCAACAAGTCTGTCTTTGCCTTCTTTAGGCAAGACAGGCTTAGTAGAAAATGCGGCTTCAGGAGCAACAATAACATCATAATCAGATACAGATTCTTCTATTGCTAGCATAAAATATGCTATATCAGATCCATCAGGATACGTAGGTTCATCTATAGCTAATAGTCGTATTTCCATACAAATATACACAGAAACGTCCCTTTATAAATCTTTCTATTTTAATCACTTAGAAGTAATAACTTAACCAACCCTCACATCACTCACCTTGCTTATCCCATACTGAGAGAAGTTGAACCTGAGCATGGAAGGGAAAACAACTGGGGGGGCGTTTCCTGAGTAGGAGGCTGTAAGCCTGAACAGCAGGGTCTCTGCCGATGAGCCTATTGTTAAGTTATCGTCATCCCAGCTTATCTCAAGGTCTCCTGCAAGGTTTTCAAGCTCGATGCTTCCAGGATTGCTGAGGTTGACATCACGGCTTTCAGACCTGAGCCAGCCGGTTGATGATTCAACAATGACTGAAAGGCTGGTTGCTCCGCTGCTCCATTGCTCTATGTCAATGGTTGCATTGCTCTGGTTGGAGAGGAAATAAAGCTCATAGGATGCAACAGAAGGCGAGTGCCTGATCATAATGACCCTAGAGCCAAAGGAATCCTGCGTGTAATTGAATCCTGCAGAGAGTGTGAAATCTGCGCTCAGATTAAGGTAGCTCCTGTTTTCAGTGATAAAGCGACTGAGGCGGCCAAGCTCCTGCCTGTAGGTCTCATTTAGGTTGTTTGGAAGGGATTGGGTAATGATGACCTGGTTTTGAGTGGCTGCAACACTGACTGCTGAACTCTGGCTGAAGACTGCCTGCACGCTTTTTTCGATGGACATCTCAAGAGCATGGATGCGCTGAAAGATGGCAACTGTAGGGATGATCGCCTCGCTTTCCTTGGATTCCTGATCTCTGGCAAGGATGGCAAGGCCAAGGATGAGCAAGGAGAGCAGGGTGGTGATGAGTGTAAGGAAAACCCCCTTTTTGCCCAGAGTGTTGGAACGCATGCAGGTTATTTGACCCATATCCAAAACCTCACAAGATGGTGCTCAAGGCCTGAAGTGGTGGCAACCATCTCTCCTGCGCCAACAAATCGGTTGCTGGGATTTGAGCCAGTGCTTTCAACAACGCGGTAGCGTGTTGCGTTTGACTGATTGAGCGAGGAGATCGCAAGCCGCATATCATAGTTAACAGGAAGCAGCTGCAGGAGATCATCTTTAATACCCTCCTCGCTTTTCGAAAATGCTCCTTGCTGCTCCAGGACAGCAACGACATCATAGCCAAGCTTCAGCATAGGAACTGCAGAGGCAGTTTCAGGGGTGTACGAGGCGATTGCGACAGCTGCAGACACCATCAGGACAGCTGCGATGCTAACTGCGATTGCTGCATCGAGGCTAAAGACCATAGCCTTAGTGCCAGAGGAGTCCACGAAGGGAGGCTGTTTTGCCATCATACGTCACAATACGGCTTGACTGAACTGATAAGGTTCCGTTAAAGGGCTTTCCATAGGTTAGTATTGAGGTTCCGTCAAGGTAAGCAATATCCAGGAAGAGATCATAGGAGAAAAGGGTGAGGCTATTCTTGAAGGAGGTGTAGGAAATATTAGGGAGAGCTTCGAGCTTTTGTCTGGAAAGATTGTGGTCAGAGGCTGCAAGGCCAATGAGGAGCATTGTGGAAGGGGAGTCTTCCCAGTCAGGAGGATAACCCTGTGTTTGGATAAGGATATCTGTAACCTGGGATGCCTTGAGCTGCATCTCCTTGAGCGCTGCTGTGGTTTCAAAACGGGTGAGATAGAGGTTCCATGTGGATATGAGGATGATCAGGAGCCCGGAAAATATGGCCATGGCCATCAGGAAGCCTGCGATGCCGATCTGAGCCTTATGCTGTTTCATTGCTGATTGTGATCCGATCCTGAACATTCCTAAGGGTGACAGGACCTGTAAACTGATAGTAAGGAGAGATTCCTGTGAAGGTGCAGGTCACGTCAGAGCCAGGCTTTGCCGAGAGGTTCTCGCTGGAGATGTTGGCAATCTCCCGTACATTGATCAAGCTGGTGTTAAAGATGGTGACAAAGTAAGGAGTCGAGGTATGGGCTTCTGCGCCATCGCCTGCTGTTGTGAGTGAGTTAAGGAGAGCTGAGAACTTGAGGCACTCAGACTTCTTGTCCAGGAAGACCTTTGCCTCGCCAAGCTCCCGGTTCCTGTCAAAGATGAAGACGAGGAGCACAAGGAGCAGCAGAAGCATGAACCCAAACCCAAACATATACTCCATGCTGACCTGGCCTCTTGTTCCCATAGCTCTCTTCAGAGATCATGGGTATTTAAGATTTGCTTTGGAGGATTGTTGAAAAGCAGATGCAGCTGAAGCAGTTTTGAGATTTGCGAAAACTTATAAAGAAGGGTATCCTTCTCCTGCCTATGGAAAAGCAAGTCGCTGAAAAATTATTCAATGAACTTGGAAGGCATCCCGGGATTATGGCTCCTCAGCCTGACTTATTCCTGGACGTCCTGGTTTCCGCAGAAGTTCCAGAATCGGAGTTTTACCAGAGTCTGCCGCATAGACAGCAATTGCTTGAGGAACCACTCTGTTATCATTACCTTTCTTTAAGCGGAGTATTTCAAAACAGAAATGCTCAAGACCACTACGTATCACCATGGAAAAGAAGGTATGAAGCTGTTGCATCTGCAATTGGATTAATGCCATCAGACAGCCTGATCAGGAGCCTGAGGGCAGATTGGGGCTTGATTGAAAGTATGGAGAGATGCGAGGATCCATTTTCTTTACTGGCGCAGTTCCAAACCTATGACTATGACAATCCGGAGGAAACATTGTTTATCCTGACCCGGCCGATCTTGGTTATTCCTGATGCCGCAGATGCAAAGAGTATTTACGAATGGGAGGAGGCGCATACCCTACCACTGAAGGAAGTCGGCGCAGTATTTAGACACCAAAAGAGGATTACGATGCAGGATTATCTTTCGCATTAGATTGATTCTCGTTCATTTGCAAATTCGTGATGGAAAACAGGCTGCTGAAGAGGAGAATAGAAACAATTAGATATACATGCAACATAATGCCATCATGTATTACCCGATTGCCTGGCTGCCGAAGTATGTGAATTCTGTGCAGCAGGCCGAAGAGGAACATAAGGCTGAAGATAGAGATAAACAGGCAAGGCAGCAATGGCTTGAGGAGATAGTAAGAAAAAGCCGCAACAAATCGAGGATTTTACATCGTGAACAAGCTGCAATGTGGAGTATGACAGATCCCTGCTCACCCTATAGTTTAAATCAGAACGCTCTTCGTTTTACGCCGAAGCCCCTTTAAGAGAAACAATTATATACCTTCCTTCTCAAAATCCACGAAATGAAAGCCCCGATGGCGTTCCTGTTTCTTCTCCTGCTGGCAGTTTCGGTTGCTGCTGACATTTCAAATCAGTTTATTGACGGGCAACAGGCAACGATGCGTGTGAATATCAGCTCTTCCATCGTGCTTATCCGCGAGAAGGAGCCGAGCAGGATCTCGTATGCTGTTGTCAACCTCAGCTTTTTTCCGCGGGAGGATTACCGGCAGAGCGTGTCCCAGTTTAATGCCACTCCAAAGGCCGAGCAAGGGGCAGAGCTTGTGTACCGATGGATGAATCCAAAGCCAGGAAAGCTTGAGTACAGCATCACATCTGAGGTAACCACACAAAATGAGTTCAGGCGGATTTCAGAGAGAATCAGATTCCCTGCTGCGGAGACTCTTCCTGAATATCTCATCTATACGAGACCCTCGCCTAACATCAATTCTGACAACCCCGAGATCGTCTTCCAGGCATCAAAGCTTGTTGAGGGAGAGGATGATTACCTCCAGGCTGTGCACAGGATAGCTTCATGGATTGAGCAGAATATCCAGTATGACCTCTCAACATTGACTGCAGAGATTTCGCAGAATGCCTCGTGGGTGCTCCAGAACAAGGTAGGAGTGTGCGATGAGCTGACAACCCTCTTCATCGCGATGCTGCGCAGCCTGAATATCCCAAGCAGGTTTGTTTCAGGGCTGGCTTATACAGACTACGGAGGAAAAAACGACTGGGGCCCCCATGCATGGGCTGAGGTCTATGTTCCAGGGTATGGATGGATGGAGTATGATATCAGCTACAGGCAGTTTGGGTTTGTAGACCTCTCCCATATCAAGCTCAAGGAGTCTTTGGATTCCAATGAGCCTTCAACAAAGTTTGAATGGAAGTCAGAGAATGTGGGTCTTAACACCAGCCCTCTCAGCTTCCCGGTTTCGCTTGAGTCGGTTTCCGGAGCTGCAGAAAACCCATTTCTGGCTGAGGGCTCAGCAGTATATGAAAATGTAAATGCTGGATCCTACAACCTCATTGATGTTGCTGTTACGAACAGGAGGGGGTATTATCTGAGCACGGTGGTATCGTTTGCTGCTCCAGCTGAGGTTGCGATTCTTGGAGATGCAAGAGACTATCTCCTTCTTGCTCCCTATGAGACACGGCATGCGACGAAGATTGTGCAGGTCAATGCAAAGCTTGATCCTTCCTATACCTATACTATCCCAATCAACGGCCTTGTTGATTCCAAAGCGATAACAATCAATTTCACTGCTTCCACAAGAGGATCGGCAGTTACGTTAGCTGATGTTGAGCCGGTTAAGGCCCAGAAGGATAGGGAGACAACACCGGACCTTAGCCTGGCATGCAAAGCAGACAAAGAGGCATATTACGTCAATGAGACGATGATACTTGCATGCGAGGTGAAGAACACAGGCAATGCTTTCCTGGAGGATGTGCGCATCTGCTTCAAATCATCCTGCAACCAGGTTGACCTTGGCATCACCCAGCAGAAGAACGTGCAGCTCACAGTGCTGTCAGAAAAAGCAGGAAAGGGCGTGTTTCCTGTTACTGCGTCAAATAAGGCTGTCAGCCAGGTTGCAGATGTTGACCTTGATATCCAGGAAGTCCCTTCTTTCAGTATCCAGAATATTGCAGCACCGGAGGAGGTCAGCTTTAAACAGAACTTTGAGCTTCGCTTTGAGGTTGTTCCAGAGAGTTCTCCTGGCTATGCTATGAACGTGGAAGTTGATTTTGCAGGAGGGAAGCAGGTTTGGAAGCTCGAACAGCTTGACCACACCCAGGGGTTTGTGCTGCAGTTAGCAGGATCAGACCTTAATCAGGGAAGGAATAGCCCCGGGATACGCATTACGTATAAGGACAGGAATGGAAAAACATACCTCTTAACAGGCCAGGCAGTTGTGAGCCTTACGAATCTCAGCCTTCTTGAAAAGGCGCAGCACTTCTTCCTAAAAGCAGGGAGATGGTTTCGGGGCTGATTGCTGGCTCCATCCAAAACCTCCTTTCAGTCGGGTTGCCAATGAAACTACTCTTTGTATTTTCAAGTGCTACTGCCGGGGGGCTAGAACTCGGGTTTAATGCTCACTCTGATTCTTGCGTTTTTGTTTTAAGATGTGAGTTCTTGTTTACATAGTTTTCGCGGAGATTTTTGAGTTGATAGTCCTATCCCCTTTATTATCCCTGTCACTTGTTTCGTCAAAATAGCACATTCTTTTACTTTAAATGCTTTCTACGTGATATTATATCAGTTTACACCTCAAAGGTTGTAATAAACGTTTAAATAGAACCGTGCTTTTGGATTAGAAAGGTTGTTAATCGAGTTTGGGGGAATACGATTAAAAAGGCGAGTGTGGTAAAGATAGGTGGACTTAGTTTAGGTCTGATATTTGCCGTAATCTTCATCTTAGGCTCACTAAGCGTTCTCAGCAACAGCCCACCTATTTTCGGAGTCCGTACGGATGAAGGGTTTGTTCCTCTGAAAGGAGAAGTTCAGCCAGACGATATCGTTCAGTTTAACAAGAATAAGCTTAACACAAAGACAGAAGAATACTTAGAAACTGCCATCAATAGGAGCGAAGAGAAGCTATACATTGTCAAGTTTAAGAATGAAATAAAGACAAATAAACTGAATAAAGTTAATGTCGGCAAAGAATATGCAGCATTCAAGGCAGCCAGAATTCAGACAGATTATGACAATATTGTTGAGCTATTAAATGATTCTGATGTAGAGTATGTTGAGTTAGATCAGGAGGTTTCTTTATTGGAAGATTCTATTCCCTATGGCATTACTGCTGTTCAGGCTCCTTCTGTATGGAACAGTTCAAAAGGAGATGGTGTAAAGATAGCGGTTCTGGATTCAGGAATTGCACAGCATACCGATCTCCAAATTGCAGGAGGCTATGCTGTTGTTTCGCAGGATTATGCAGATACTTTTGGGCATGGAACTTCTGTTGCAGGAGTTATTTCGGCTTTGTTAAATGAAGAAGGGATTGTAGGAGCGGCACCTGAAGCTTCAATATACGCAGTAAAGATCATGAATACCTCTCTTGGAGATTTATCTGATGCGATTGCTGGTTTGCAATGGGCAATTGACAATGATGTGGACATTGTTTCCATGAGTTTTGGCTTTAATGACTATTCTCAGATATTCAAAGAAGCTGTGGAAGAAGCCTACAACAATGGAATCATCTCGATAGGATCTTCAGGAAACAATGGAGGGGCAGTTGTATACCCTGCCGCATATACTGAGGTCATAGCAGTTGGAGCAGTTGATTCTTCTAACCAAAAAGCTTCTTTCAGTTCGTATGGGCCTGAGCTTGAGCTTGTTGCTCCGGGAGTTGATATTCAATCAACGGCATTAGGCAATGGATATGATAGCTATTCCGGAACCTCAATGTCTGCTCCGCATGTTGCTGGTGTTGCAGCTTTGATAAAAGCGCATAATACAAGCCTGACGAATGTTCAGATAAGAGGAAAATTGCAGAATGACGCTCTTGATTTAGGCTTCTCTGGAAAGGATGATGAATACGGATTTGGATTGGTTCAGGCGAATCTTGAGAGCCAAGAGTATAATACAACTCAGGAAAGTTATTTCTACGAGATCTTCAACATCTGGAATTACAACACTCCTGAAGAAGAGATTGTCTTCTGGCTGAACGGGACTGGAACGATTGATGATGTTATTTTTACTGAAGGATATTATCTGGTGAAGAAATATTTAGGTGAAGAAGTAATTGAGATTAAATTACAAGTTAAGGAAGATGGAACTGTTCTGTTGCTTTGGACTTTACGACTTTATGATGACTTCACCAAAGATTCCACCTCTGATGATGGAAATGTTTGGGTAAATGGAAACTTGACTACGGTATACATAGACCCATATCCTCCTTATCTAGAAGGAGAGTGCTACGATTACGATGATGATAATATCTTTGAAGAATGTTATTATAAAGATAGTACTGCTAAAAGCCAGTGTGAAGCATATAGCCAGACTTTAGCCCAATCGTATCCTTTTGGAAAAACATTTTACAATTATTGCGCGTTAGGACAAGGACCTTGCTTGCAGGGAACGGAGCAGAACCATTCTATAGATACTTCGGCCCCAAAAGATAGCGCAGTGGCACTATATTTATATGTGGACTGCGATAATAGTGAAGGGAGGAGATCAGATTCTGGACGTCAAGAGGACTACTACACAATCTATGACAGAAAATGGGCAGTATGCCAGACAGCATCTACTTACTACCTCCGGGGCAGGTATGATAGCACATATCCTACTGCTCCAAGTACGGAGAATTATAATACGACGTTCACCTGCCCTGCGGGAACTGTCTGCAATTCAGGATTAGACGAGCAATGGGTTGCAGCTCAAAACGGAACCATCCCCAATCCTTGCGTTTCAGGAAGTGATCTTTATATCAATGAAGAAGATATCCAAGTCTTAAAACAAGGTTCTCAAACTAATTTTACTGTAACTGTTCATGCCTTAAACGTTAATAGGAGTAATGTAGTAATAACCTTTTATGGTTTAGTAAATGGCATAGATATCCAGAGAACTTCAAAAACACTCAGCTTTGTCCCATCCGATTCAAGTGCAGTAGTGTCAGCAGTTATGACTGTAAATTTTGATGATATGCGGATAATGGTTGATTCAACCAATCTTGTTACCGAAACAGATGAAACAAACAACTATCCAGAAGTATCTGCTACTAAGATTAGGGCGTATCTAAACATCTCTACCGGCTACCCTTTAGTAGACACTAAGATAGAAACTTTTCTAAAAAAGCATATTGATTCTGTTTCCGAAACTGATACTAACTTCACAATTGCAGTGGGAGACCCTGTAAAGAATAGTTTTGTAAACGAGCACAATGATTATACATTAATGTCCTTGAGATGGTGGTATGATAAAAGACAGAAAAAAGTAAGTTATAATGGCGTTCTGGGAAAAGAGCCTTACAATGCCATAGTTGGTTCATTCTACGACCCCCTTGATAAGAAAACAAGGATCTTCATCTATGGTAATGAGTTAGAAGGGACGATCTCAGGTGTGAAGCGTTTAATTGATGAGAAGGACAAATTCTTTAAGAACCTAGCGAAGAGTAAAGAAACATATTTAGAAAAATATGATGTAGAGGCATATTCTATTTGGGATTATTTGCGGAATACCAACAACGCCGACTATCCCTACGACGGAACCGATTTTCCAAATTTTGTTGAATATATTTTCAATAATGAATTATTTGAAGAGGAGCTTTATTACGTTAAAGAACCAGGACAAAATACTGCATTGAGACTAAAGCATATCGGTCCTGTATATACAGATGCTTTGAAGAATGCTTCCGGGAAAAATCCAGTTATTTTATCAAGAGGTATTCACAGCAATCTCTTCACTTGGGAAGATTCATTTGGCAGAGATTTGGCTGAAAAGGACAGGAAAGATGTCTGGCTTATTGAAATGGTTGGCGGTCCAAATCAGGATGAAAACTGCGGGGATAATTGTCCAAATTATACATTCACAGATTTGAAAGACAATTACTGGCCGGCTTTAATCGCTGGAGTGCAATACTATTCTGGCTCTGCAAATGCTTCTTATGTAGGATACTCTTTAGGTTGTTCGGCAGCACTGGAATCTTTAGAGAGTTATAACGCAGCAGGAAAGCCAAACGCTGCAACATTATTAGAAGGAACGAGTATTAATCTGGCTGCTAATCCAATGGACACGTTTGTTGCGGTTGCTTGCCCTGGGAATTTTAGCAAACTTACGATATTCTTAGATGCATTTAATGCGACGTGGGAATCAATCAACAATTCATACAATTGGCAGAACCTCCAGCATATAACAACAGATCAATTAAAAAGAAGTGTTCTCTCGAGAAAGCCTATACTGCTGTCTCACGATATTAAAGAGAATATCCTAATCAATGTTCTTGCGTATATCATCCCTTTTGGGGACAATCGTATGTCAAAGAGCATTTACGATTCATTTTATGAATGGGCTAATGATGGTGTTGGGCCTAAAATAGGAGAAAATGTCCAGATTAATAATTTTGCCATTATTGAAGGGAAGGTAACAAATGCGGGAGTAGGATTGCTTCTAATACCCCCCGCGGCCAACGCTGAAGATACTGATCTAGTAGTTACAACAAGCGATCAAAAAGAAATCTGCCAGAATGTTGTTTCGAGTAACAAGAATTATTTGAGTTTTGAGAATAAATTGCATATGGGGCCGTTTAAATTAAGCTTAGGTGAAAGCCCAGTAGTTCAGAAAGTAATTAAAGAATTTTTAGCAAATAATCAATTAATTACTCAGAAGTATATTAACGATTATGTTATCTCAACTCAGCAAGATTGTGAACGGTAGGAGGAAACCAATGGAGAAAAAAAAGGGCTACCTACATAAATTCACTTTAACCGAAAAATTTATTGCATTCTGCATCTCAATCGCAATTTCATATATTACCATAATATCCATCCTACTCCACGATGATTTTCTGGCACTGAGAGACGGAACTCTTTATTTCTTTATTTCTTTATTTCTTTATTTCTTTATTTCTTTAGCTTTTATTAAAAATCATATTAGGTTAACAACGTTTTTTTTAATTAAGTTAACAAGAAAAAACCTAAATCTAAGTAAAAAGATTCTTCGAAGTTTCATATTCCCATCAATTTTCTTAGCAGGAGGCTTCCTCACAATTTTTATAATATCTATTTATCAAGTTAGTTTATCTCTTTTACCATCTAGCGATTTTATTACTAATAATTCCATAGCACAAGAGGTAAATTCAAGATATACCCTCCTTATCATTATGATTTTTATAATCTCTATTGCTGTCTTCCAAATAACAAACTTATCAAAAATACAAAGATTAAAGATAAGTGTTTGTATTATCTCTACGCTACTAAGTTTAGTTATAACTTCATTGTCCTTCTTTGTAGTGAGTAGGATACTGATTATACTTTATTGGATTATAATCATATTTACAACTCCTTGGGTGCCTGGTTAAAATGTTGCTGGAAACACAAAAATCAACCGATACCGGAACAGAACAAGGATCATGTTCCAGCTAGGCGGCTAGAAATATGAACCAAACCTTCAAATGGATTCCAACCTTGTTTTTAGTAATAATAAGTCTAACCTCGGTCTCCGCCCTCACCATCGACGAACTCATCGACCAAACCAACTTCGACTATTTCAGAGGAGACATCAATGCTACAAGCTTCTCAGATTCAATGTTCGACTCGAACAGCAATGGGCAGAACGACATCCTAAACATCACTCTGAACTTCAATATGACCGTAAGCAACAACTATAATGTTTTTGTAGATTTGGGAGAAAGCTATGGCGTTATAACAAACAATGACAGTAAATCCTTAGGTTTAGGTACAGGCAGCATGAGCATCACCTTTGACTCAAAGTTATTCAACCAGGATCAGCACAATTATACGGTGAGAATCTATGACAACAATAGCCTGCTTGTCTATAGGAAAGACAATGTTGAAACGTCATCCTATAGCAATTATGAACGAGGAGTCAATATAACCGCAATTACAGATGAAAATATAAATAACGATTTTATCCGAATAAACCTAACCTTAAACGTAACTGAAAGCCAAACGACAAATGTAACTGTATTTCTGCAGTATAACCACTCATATATCTCGGCTTCAGAGCAGGAAACACTGACAGCAGGCTTTCAAACAGTTTCCATTGATTTTGACGATGAAACAATTAAATCAACGCATTATAACAATAATCTTACTGTTGATGTGGTAACAATAGGAGACAAAACCACGGATACTAACCATTCAACCTCAGTTTACAACTATGAAGATTTTGCAAAAACTTCTTACATGAAGAATTTCAGCACAGGAAAGATTGACACAAATCAGAATAATCTTTCAGAGTTCTATCAGGTTAATGTAACTTTGGAGATTAAAGCATATGCAACGTATGAGGTTAAAGGGGAGATATATGATCTCTTTGATACCTACATTGCAAACTTCTCAACGACAGATGCTTACACCACAGGAACGCAGCTTGTTCAGATTAATGTTAACGGAACAGAGTTCTACTCCAGCTATGCAAACGGCCCTTACATGATTAATTCTATTGAATTGTTGAACAGCTCAGGATGGTTGGTTGATTACATCTTCCAGCCTCATACAGACCAGAACGCCTCGTATTATACAGATTATGAACGACCGCCATTGCCGGACTTAACAATAAGTATGGATACAGTATTCACCTCTTCTGCAAATGTAACGGACCTTATGCTTACTGTCTCAAATATCGGAGAAGCGCCTGCATTTGGCGTTTTTACAGACGTATTTGATAATAATACCTATGCGAATAACAGAACCCAATCCTATCTGAATATAAGCGAATCAGTAGTCTATAACTTTTCTATAAGCAATAGTGCCAGCGATACAATATACACTGCAATAGTTGACCTTGGAAACTATGTCGATGAGAGCGACGAAACAAACAATATACTAACCGGTCAACGTGCTCTTTCAATGACTACGCTACAATTGCTCTCTTCCACTGCCTCCCTGGCTACTTTTGAAGCAGTAATCTTGAATAATGGCACAATAGGTATAAACAATATAACGTGGTACATGAATTTCGGTGACGGAAACATAACCAAAAACAATTATAACTTCGATCTTTCCGCAAATGAAGACATCTTTATCTTCGCAGAGCACAACTACAGCTCACCAGGAATCTATACAGTAACTGTTAACGCCTCTGCTGACTCTGTTTCAGACTCGATTTCAGACGTTTTCAACATTGGCAATGTGACTGATGTAAACAAATTCACAATCAAGAATACTTCAGGCAGCAGCATCGCCTGGTTTGGCGACTCAGGAAACGCTGTGATTAAGGGAGCCTTAGAGCAGAACTCCGCTCATGCAAGAAGCGCTGATTTTGCCTTCGTAATAAGAAACAACGGTGAAGATGTTTTAATCATAGAGAATGACGGCAATGTGTATATTGACGGAACTCTCTCTGAAAACCAATCCACAATATCCTCTTCTTTGGATGATACTGATTTCAGAATAAGAAAGGATGGAGAATGGCAGATTGTTGTGAATGAATCAGGCCATGTATTCCTAAAAGGAATGTTAACGCAGAATGGAAATCC
>Ga0209541_10002537_pt1 | contig 34430 bp, 39 predicted proteins | sample RifCSPlowO2_01_FD_184027 | JGI IMG/M metagenome (GOLD analysis project Ga0209541, IMG submission 184027) | Groundwater microbial communities from Rifle, Colorado - Rifle CSP2_plank lowO2_0.1 (SPAdes) (version 2) | ecosystem: Environmental > Aquatic > Deep subsurface > Groundwater | place...
GGACAATCTTGTCCTAAGTTACAGAAAGCCACTGACTTAATGATTAAAGACTTTAAGCAAAACCTAAAATCTCTATAACTATCAGAAGTTCGTATAATAAGGATTATACGAAACATTTATCTATAATAGCTCTATGCTGCTTAAAATGGCAAAGAAAGTCGGAAATAAACCCCATGGTAAGAAAAGGGGTTCTAAAAAGTGTTTTATAGCTATAGACGAGTCCAATCATGGAGGGAACCCTGAGGTCATAGTTGCGGCTCTTACAAATAACCCCGCCTATATACAGCCAAACCTTGTTGCAGGGGGAACTTTGGATTCTGAAGGTTATTTTTTAATTAGAGGTGGTTTGTCGAAACGCAGGAACAAAAGTAGGAGAACTCCCTCTCCAGAAGGTGTCGAGTTTGTATATGCAATTTTATCCAAAGAGGTTGTTGCTGCCTACTCTTATGGGGAGGTGAAGTCTTTTTTTGTCAGTCAGTTAGTGCTTACTCTTTTGGAAAGAAAGGGACTCGGAAAACGTTCAAAAATAGAATTGTATATAGATGGGGTACTTTCAGAGAAGGCCACGCAAACCATTGTAGGAAGTATCCAAGCAAAATATCCTCTTTTTGACTCCAGAAGGCTTTACACTTGGCCTAATTTGGACTGTTGTATACCACTCGTAAATGAAGCAGACGCCTATGCTTACAGGATTAAACGACCTTACGAAAATCTCAACAGATCAGGAAGGGGTGGTCTTCAGCATCCAAGAAGAGTTAATCAAAAACAGAGGGTTGAAATTGGACTTCCGGAAAGATCTAAAAAGCCTAGAGACTGAGCTTAAACTGCGTGGTTTCTCAAAAGAGACCGTTAAAACCTACCTTTATCACAACGAAGTTTTTCTAAAGTCGGTTAAAAAAAAGCCGAAAGAAATTAATGAGAAAGACATAAAAGCCTACCTTGTCCACCTCCTAGCAGACAAAAATGCTCATCCGAGGACGATTTCTCTTAAGAAGTCTGCCTTGAAGTTCTTCTATGATGGACTTCTCAAGAAAAATATTGTTCTCATAAAAACCCCCAAACTGCCTAAGAATGTCCCTGAAACCCTCTCAAAAGATGAAATTCGCACACTCATAGGATCTGCCCCATCCACAAAAGCAATGTTAATAATCAAATTTCTCTATGCCACTGGCCTACGTGTTTCAGAATTAACCCACCTAAGGGTAAAGGACCTCAATCTAAAAGACAAATCTGGTTGGGTACGTCAAGGGAAGGGGGCCAAAGACCGTTTTTTTCCAATTTCAGATTCCATGCTTATATGTTTTGAGCATTACATAAAAGATATGCCCCAAGGGAATTATCTTTTTTCAGGTAAAAATGGTCCGCTCACCACAAGGGCCGTACAGAAAGTTATCCAAACCACGGCAAAAAGAGCAGGAATAACGAAAAAAGTAACACCTCACAAGTTGCGCCACTCCTTTGCAACCCATCTGCTCAATGAAGGCACGGATATCCGGCTCATCCAGGAGCTTCTCGGTCACGCGCAACTTTCTACAACCCAAATTTATACTCATGTCTCTAAAGAGCAACTCAGGAAGGTAAAGAACCCTCTAGATATTCTTGGTATTTAGTGCCAAAAACTTTTAATAACTGATTAATATTTTCGCTTTGTCCTTACACCTGCAAAGATGTTCGCAAAGACAGTATAGGTTATTTTCAATTCGCGTTTTCCCTTGCGGGTGAGGTGGTAAATTTTCTTTCTTCCCTTCTGTCGCAAGAGGATTAATTTATTTTCGCGAAGGTACTTTAACACAGGGTAAATTGTCCCTGGTGTGAGTTTTCCAGCCTTTTTAGATCCGATGATATGTGCCAGTTCATCACCACAGTAGTTTTGCTTGGTGAGATTATGAAGAATAAGGAAGCGTAAAAACCCTCTAATCTCCAGATACTTTGGAAGTTTCACTTCCTTAGGAGGTTTCTCATTTATATAAATCTATTGGGTGACAGATAGTTGCCTAGCCAATATATTGTTCATACAACAATTATAAATTCTGCTAGAAATCTTCTAGCAATCTAATAGAAAATAGTATTAGGATGCTATAGGTACCAAAAACTATACCTTTAGTCTACTGGGTTTCTTGGATTTGCTGGATAGATGTTACCAAGGCCCAAATCCATACGCCAAACATCAAAAAGAGCCCAACAACCACAAGTATTAGTGGAATTCCAACCAAAAACAGGACTAGTTGTAAAATCCCTTTCCTTGTATCGCCACCAACTATCGTTCCAACACCAGGAAGGACTAAAACATTGAGAAGTAGTCCTGCAATTGCTGCACCTTGACTCCGTTTTTTACTTGAAGAAGGCGTCACGGCAACCCTTGGTGTAGTCCCGACAATTCGTTTCCGCTTTGCAGAAACAGTTTTTCTAGTCGCTGTTGTTTTCCTTGCTGACCTTTTTTTTGTAATCCTCTTTTTTGCCATATCTATGAGGAATAAAATATATTATATAAAACTATCGTAATTTTTATATGGGAGTTAAACAATTCACTTAGGTGAAAGCGGTCATTTTCCTTTTGTTTTGTGCTGTTGTTCTTTCTTTAACTGCTTGTAGCGCTCCTGTAACGGGTGATGGGCCTCAAGTCGCGAAGTTCACTATCTTGGAAAACAAAACACTCGATCAAGAGGAAACGGCTGAAGAGCCAAATATTGTTAAAGAAGAGTCACCAGTACCGCAAAAGGTGGAAGGTGATAGTCAATCAAAAGAAGAATTTAGGCTCAAAGGAGGAGAAGAAATAACCTTCAAAGGGGTAGCTGTGAAGGTTGGTCAGATAACCCCAGAAGCAAGGTTCCTCGTATCAGTCGATGATGTTACCTATATCATAACAGAAACAAAATATGAAGAACTCATCAAAGGTCTTCTAGTGATGGTCAAGGATTTCGTTTATAATAAGACTCATCATGAAGAGAGTTTTGTTGTATTAAAGGTAAAGGGGCCCGACCTTGGTCCGGACGATTATATATTCCTCGGAGAAGATAGGAAAGTCATAATGGGAGATAATTTTAAGGTAACTACCTTTGAGCCCAAACAGAAGCTTATAGAACTTCTGGTTGCAGACAGTTTCGTAGTCCGCTTAAAAGAAGGAGACTCAAAAATGGTTGGTGTTTATAACCTGACAAACCTAAGAACTTTTCCAAGAGACAAGCGTTTTGAAAGTTCTGCAATTATCAGGGTGCTCGTACAAAATAATCAACAATAAAACTTATAATCCCCTATTTACTGTGTGGTGTTCTGGGCCCGTAGCTTAGGCTGGAAGAGCACTTGGCTCTTAACCAAGGGGTCGGGGGTTCAAATCCCTCCGGGCTCATTTCTAGGGAGAATAAGATTCTTTAAGAACCCTGCGAACCTCTAGGGCTTTTTTATCTCCTATCTTCTCAACCTTACAGAGTTCTTCAACAGAAGCGTTCATTATTTTTTCCACACTCCCGAAATGTTGAAGAAGGTTCTTTGCAAGTTGTGGGCCAATTCCAGGAAGAGCCTGAACAATAAACTCCTGCTGTTCTGGAAGGCTGAGGGGTTTATGGTCCGCACCTACCTTTGCTTCCTTGTTTCCTTTTTCATGTTCTCTCTTAGCAAGTGCAATAAGAATCCCTGCAGTTTCAAGGTGGTTTTTTGTGTAAAGGATAGGTACTTTGAAGTCAAGGAGAATGCTTGAAAGTGCTCCTTGCAGTGCATTGGGGTGCACCTTTCTTAGACTATAAATGTCCTCTTCTCCCTGAACAATAAGAAGGGGAACTTCATAATTGCTTCGCAGAGCTTTTACTTGTTCAAAGAGTCTCCGGTCAATTATTGAAGCAACAAAATCTGGCTTCGTCTTAATTTCCACAGCACAACGCTCAGAAAGAAGATAATCGCCGACAGAAATCTGCTCAAGACGGACATTGATTCCTTGATCTACAAGGTGTTTGAGAAGCGCTGAGGATTTCTCACGCACATCTGCAATAAAAGATATATCTTTTCTCTCCACAAAAGAGGATATTGGTTCTTGCCGCTCAAGGGTAATCTTCTTTTTCAGGTCTTTAAGAAGACTGTACATCCTTTTCTCTTTTCTATGGGCAATCCAATGATGGGCTTCATCACGCGTTCCCTTTGTCATTAGAACAATAACCTTCCCTTCTTGATGGCGTCCGCTTCTTCCTCTTCGTTGAATAGTGCGAATAGCCGATGCAACTGGCTCGTAAAAGATAACAAGATCAACGCTGGGCATATCAATTCCCTCTTCAGAAACACTTGTCCCAACAAGAACGTTATAGTGCCCGTCACGGAAATCTTGGAGGGTTTGAATTTGTTCTTTCTGACTCATTCCTACACCACCTTTCTTAAGCTGTCCAACGAATAGTTTGCACCTCACCCCTTCAATTTTGTTAAGTTCTCCCACAAGGAAAGCAGCTGAATCCCGAAACTGGTTAAACACAAGTATCCTTTTGGCACCCGACAAGGTGGCTTCCTTAACAGCTGAGCAGACTTCTTTAACTTTCGGATGCTCTATGCCTTCTTCATGAAGCTTCTGGAGAATTACATAAGAAGATTTAAATGATATATCCCGTACAAGGTTTTGTATCGCCTTGACTTTGCTCTTCCTGCTTTCTTCATAAACCCCCTTGATATAACGAAGTGATGCACCAACCCCTTGGGTCTCAAGCATTTCAAGGGCATGGTGTGCTTTAAGTGCCTCTGCAGTAAGAGAGATTCCTTGCCAGTATCTCACATCACGCTCACCGCGTGAGAGGTGGCCATGGATTCTTCCCTGAAGCTCAAGAAGTTGGGTCTTGCTTACCGTATTCTGCAATTTAGCGACAAGCCCCCACTGAGAGAGTTGGGTAAGTTTTGAACGAAAGCAGGTTTCAAGGTGTTGTTGCGCTTGTTGAAGTTCTTCTGAAAGAGGAATTTGTCTCCAATCTATTTCTAAAGGGTAGTTATAAGGTGCAACATCTGGGTCATCGGAAGTGCGCACTTCAATTTCTTCAATAAATAGGTTTTTGCAAACATCCTGAATAGAAGATGGGTCAGACCCGGGAGAAGCAGTTATCCCCAGTATAAGTGGGTGGTGTGCCTGCTTGCGGTACTGCTTTGCAAGAAAGGTGTATGAATAGTCTTTTACTGCGCGATGACATTCATCAAAAATGAAACAGGAGATTTGAGAGAGGTCAATTCTTCTGTTGATAATGTCAATTTCAATAGTCTGAGGTGTTCCGATGATAACCCTTGCTTTCTTAAGGAGTTCAACCCGTTTTGAAGCCCGAATAGCTCCTGTGAAAAGGGCAACCTCCTCTTCGGAAAGGGAGCTGTGTTCCCTAAATGTTTCAACATGCTGCTGGTTTAGGGGTTTCGTTGGACTAACAAGTATAATTTTAGAATCAGGAAAATTGTTAAGGCGATGAATCCCCAGCATAAGGGCAATCCCGGTTTTACCTAGTCCGGTCGGTAATACGACCAAGCACGACTTTCTTATGCAACTATCAAGGATTGTTTGCTGGTAGAGTCGGGGTGTAAAATTGCGAAGTTGAATCATGAATATGTTGGTTTCACAAACCTTAAAAACGCGATCATTGGCGCAAAGTTATGCTATTGAAACTAATGGGGCTTATGGACCTCCTTTGCGCAATCACCCTCTTTTTCTTACACTTTGGTCTTTTCAAGGTCTTAGGGTGGGTTTGCTTAGGTTACCTTGTTTTAAAAGCATTGATGTTTATAAACTCTTGGGCGACATTGGTCGATGCTTTAGGGGTAGTTTTTATTTTCCTTGCAATTTTTGGAGTCTTTGTAACTCCTACCTGGATTTTTGTGTTTTGGTACTTCCAAAAAGGCTTGTTTAGTATGTTCAGCTGAACCGCCAATACATGCTAAGTGCAACAATAACCACAGAAAAAGAGCCGCTCAAAAGTACACTTGTAATTCCTCCTGCAAAAAAAGACAGTACGAAAAAAACAACAGAAAAACTAAACCCAAATATATACAGGAAGTTTGACCCGAAGAATATTTTTGCTCCATCAAGGTCAGAAAATGGAATAAAACTAAAAAGTGCAATTAAAGCATTTATCAATATGACTTCGCGAAAAAAAGTTGGTGAAAATGTCTGGAGCACAGCAGCGAAAAAAATATTTGCAAGAGGCCCCCCAAGCGCAATAATGCCTGTTTCATAACCCCCAATATTCTTGAAACTCCTTCCAACTCGTCGCAGTGGTTCCTCAAAGATTTCAAACCTCTCTACAGAAAGGAAGTATCCCTTTCCAAGTGAGAGGAGTGTAACAAAGAAACTAAGTAAGAGCCCCAATGGAATGTAAGTAAGGACATAGCCCTTGCCAAAGAAATTGAATCTCATCGGGCACTTTGTCCTTTTCGCAAACCCATAGCGTTGGATTCCCCATGTTCTATATTCGGTTGTTGCTCCATAACGTTGAGCCATCCACTTATGCCCTATTTGGTGTATGAGAAATGCAACAAGAACAACAACAAAGGTCTTCAAAAAATTGAGAAGCCAGTGTATGGTTGAGAAGTTGCTTCTTCCATCATCGAAAGCAAACGCAAATGTTACAATGAGCACAGAAATAATAAGGAGTTTGAGTTCATGGGTGTTGAAATTTATGGTACTGTTTGAGAAGCCTGATGACACCATCTTCATGACCTGCGCCGATGACGGCAACAACTGTTTGTTCAGATTGAATGAGTTTATATAGGTTTCTTGCAAGTATCCTGTCTCGTTCATCAATAATTACCTTGTATATTGATGGATAATCTTGCTTTACCTTTTCAATAAGTTCAAGGATTACTTTCTTGCTAGGAACAGATTTGATATCAAAAGGAATCTTCTGGCGCCGGAGTAAACTAGTAAAAATTTCTTTTATGAAACGAAGGCGTTCTGTCCATGTTAATTGCTTAGAGATTCGCTTCAAGGTGGTTCTAATGTCTCTATCAATCAAGGCAATCTTCGCGTTGACCTCTTTTGCACTTCTAACAGCTTGGCGCATCTCATCTCCAGGTCGGACATGAACAATATCCCCCAATTTTCTTTCAACCCACGCACCTATGACTCCCATAATATACGCGCGAATACCAATTTTTACAATGTCCTTAAGGTTTAGTGAACGTTTTTTCAAGAAAAGAGAGTGCAATCGAATCAAGTCTAGTTCTATCGCCACTACCCCCGGCCTATTCTTTTCAATAACCTCCCGCACTTTTTGGATGCTTTTGGCAGATATGTGGGATGTACCGACAAGGGTCAAGTTCTTAAACCGGTACATAACAGAGAGAAATCTTTATATAGTTTAAAAGAATTGTCGTTACTGAAGCGGAAAACCGGAGGCAAAAATGTTGAGGACAAGAGAAATAACAGGTGTCTATGATATGAGGGTATATACTGACATGGGGGATTATTTCGGGGATGTGGAAGAGGTTATCCTCACAACAAACAAAATTTTCGGATGGAGAATAAAAGCAACAAGGTCATCCTTTCTCACAAAAGTACTTGGAGGAGCAAAAGGAGTTATTGTCCCTCATCAACTAGTCAAGGCAATCGGGGATGTTATGATTATCAATAAATCAGCCATCCCTTCTCATGAGGAAAAAGAAGAAAAAGATTGATTGTAATCCTTGTAAGGAAAAAAGAGGCTCATGGCATCACCACTAGAAAATGCAGTCCAGTTCTTAATTGATTTTGGTTTCTTTGATGTCATTCTGCCTTTTCTGTTGGTCTTTACAATCATCTTTGCGGTCTTGGAAAAGACAAGAATTCTTGGTGCTGAAGGAGATAAAGAGAAAGCAAAGACAAATATTAATTCATTGGTCGCATTTACAATCGCTTTGTTTGTAGTGGCAACAAAAGAGATTGTTCGTGCAATACAAGTTTCCCTTCCACAGGTTGCACTTATCTTAATAATTCTTATAAGTTTTCTTCTACTCGCAGGATCCTTTATGAAAGATAAGTTTAGTCTAGAAGAGAGGGGATTTTGGAAACACTTCCTCACCATAACGTCTTTTCTTGCAATAATAACAATATTTTTAAATGCATTCGGTTGGTTAAATCCAGTGCTTGATTACATCCGGGACAAGTGGCAGGATACCTTTGTGGTCTCCATAATCTTCCTTGGTGTTGTTATCGGCGCAATTTATTTTGTAATGTCAGGAAAGAAAAAAGAGGATTGATAGTTTATGGCAGACTTAGTCGAGATTTTCAGCTTTCTAGAGGATGTGGGTGCGTATGAAATCGCTCTCCCCTTCTTGCTCATTTTCACCTTGTCCTTTGCAATCTTGGAAAAGTCAGGTCTACTCTCAGATAAGAATAGGGGTATTAATGTTGTTGTTTCTATTATTCTAGGGTTGCTTTTCGTGAGGAATCAGTTTCTCGTAGCCCTTATTGGTAGGTTCCTGCCAAACATATCTCTCTTTATGGTTATCATCTTGATGTTTTTGCTTCTTATAGGTCTTTTCGGTGCGAAAAGTGATTGGGCAGGAAATTCCCTAGGGTTTGCGGCTATCGTTTCAGTGCTGTTCGTTATTTGGGCATTAGCGGAAGACTTCCTAGGAGAGAATGTAATCTCTATTCCAAGCTTTCTTAGAAATATTACCCCCCAGACAAAGGCAACTGTTGTTTTCGTAGGTGTGTTCATCCTTATAATCTGGTTGGTCACAAAACAACCCAAAAATGAAGGACAAAAGAATTTCCTTGAAAAAATCGGTGAGGAGCTAAAAAAGTCAAGTTAGAAAATGGCGACCCTTTTTGAAGGAGGTCTAATAGCCTTCTTGCAGCCTCTTTTCACATTTATCTTTGTTTTTACAATATTGTTTGCTGTTCTGGAGAAGACAAAAATTCTTGGTGGAAATAAAGGCTCGCACTCCCTTGTCGCTTTGGTCATCGCTATGTTGGTGATGCTAACCCCTGGTGTGGCAGAAGTCTTGAATATTTTTACCCCATGGTTTGTTGTCTTTATAATCTTTCTTATATTCTTGGCCCTTATATTTATGGCCGTGGGTGTGAGCGGGGATAAGGTAACCGCTGCCTTTACACAAGATTGGGTAGCCTATCTTATAGGAATCATTGCAATTTTTGGAATTTTTGGTTTTGCATTCAGCAAGGTATTCGGGCCAGTACTAAGCGGGGCAACTGGTGCCCCAGGAGCAGAAGAAGGGTTTGGGTCAACACTTGTAACCATCATTGTAAATCCAAAAGTGCTCGGAGCGCTTTTCATTCTCGTCATGGCGTCTCAGATGGTAAGACTCCTTTCAGGTCAATCAAAGTCCTCTTGAGGTGTCCCTGTTCGGACGCCCACGCAGAGAGTTCGTAATTTCAGAAAGTTCTTTAACATTGCTTGTGAGTGGTTGGATGATGTCTTGCAAGACTTTCTCAAGAGCCTTAATTTCAGAGCCAACATCTTCCATGTTTTTTCCATATTCACGTACGCGCCCAAGGACAGAGGTTTGAAGGTTGTCCACCCTGCTAGAAATACGAAGGACTTCCTGCTTAATCGCAGCGAGCTCATCATTAACCCTGCTCTTCCACACTTCAATGTCTCCGACACTCTCAAGAAGGTGCTGCCATTTTTCTTCAATAATGCTCTCAATAAGTTCTTCATTCGTCGCCTGCGTATTTATCATAACAGGTTGCTGCATAGAAAACCCTCCAGATGAGGGTATACTAAATGATGAAGGTGCTGCAGAACCGAATTCAGGACTGGATTGGGGTGGAGAAGGGACAGGGATCTCTTCATCCGGGATTTGCTGATCTAACATAGAGGGTTGCATCCCTCTTTGGTCGCTATCCCAGCCCTGTGAACCTTGATAGGGGGGTACCTGCATTGCTTCGTTATATTCAGCCTTATCCTGTGTTTTGTTCTTGTTCTCTACCATCGGCCCCCTCTGCTAAAATTCGTTTAACTTCTTCATGTGTAACAAATCTAAGTGGATTCCATAGTTTAATATATTTTTCTAAGATCGTAACATTCTCCTTCCTGGCAAAGTACTGCATTTCCCCAACAAGGTTTTTGAGAATTTCTTTAACATGCTCCATTTCTTCCTGAAGTTTTTTCATTGATGCTTCGATATTTTTTACATCTTCAACAATTAACTTATATTCAGAAATCATATTTTTGTTGATAACAAGGAGTCTCTCTCCGAAAAGGTTGTATTTACCCTCAAGAACGCGAATACGGGCGTTCAAATCATTAAGAATATAAGAAAGGTCTGCATAATCTTGTTGTTGCGCCATAGGGAATGAAAAACTATTTAATAAAACTTAACTGCACAAAACGGGTGTGAACTATTAAACCTTGTGTGAGTTTTTTATAGTGGTAAAATGGCAACGGAAGCCGAATCAAAAAGGGGATATGAAATAATCAAGGAAGGTGATGAAGAAGTTTTGCGCATCAACGCGCTTAACTGGAACTTTACCCCCTCTCTAGAAGATAGTCCGATCTGTATGGGTCTGACCATAGACTACCTTGTCGAATCCCCAACTGTATCAAGAATTATTTTCTCGCAACGAAGAAATTACACTTATAGCTATGAGCAGACAAGGCTTCTTCAGGAGATTGCAAACCTCTATAAGATGTTAAGTAAGCAAAAAAAAGTTATTAGCCTTGCAAGCCTTTCGCTTGACCCTAACTGTGCTTCCCTTGTTCCGCGCTGGACCGCAACATTACAAAGAATAATTAGTTCCTTGCTTCGAACCGACCCGATAGGAGCTTATGTCGAGTTAAAACGTCAGCTACGTTCAGAAAATATATTTTTAAAAAAATCTCCTTTAGAACAGGTTGAGTGTTGCCAGTCCTACATCAATCTCTTAAATTATGTTGTAACACTACTTGAACAGACAAGGTTGGTCCAGCAGGTGAAAAGGGAGATTGCTGGTTATGCGTTAGGGGACAGAACAATATATGCTCAGATATTCAGACCAACAATAACCCCCAACTTTATGTTCACGCGCCTGATGGCAAGCCCCCCTGAAGATGGAATAATAAGGGAAGCATATGACCTAGGGAGCGCAGAGGTAAACATTTTTGAAACTCCTGATTCAGTAAGGCCACTTTACCATCTTACCCCACCTGAATTTAAACTTACAGAAGACAAGTATGCCATGCTTGACCTGGCACGCTCAGTTCTTGCAGAGCACAAGCCCCGTGACGAGGAGTTCCTTGAACCAGAAAGAATGCGTAGCACATTTTTCAATATTGGAAGGGATCTCCTTCAAGAGCTGGCAGAACAACGAAATGTAAATATTGGTTTCCAGGAAGTCAGTGAGATGGCAGAGATTTTAGTGCGTTATACAATCGGATTTGGACTGATAGAGACCCTTCTTCAAGATGAGCGGGTGCAGGACATTGTTATTAATGGGCCAATAGGGCAGACACCAATCTTCATCGTACATCAACAGTTCGATGAATGCGTAACAAACCTTATACCATCAAGAGAAGATGCAGATTCGTGGGCATCAAAGTTCAGGATCCTTTCAGGCAGGTCCCTTGATGAAGCGAACCCCATCTTAGACACAGAACTTTCTATTCCAGGCGCCCGCGCCAGGGTGGCAATTGTGCAAAGTCCGCTCAATCCCCATGGTCTTGGGTACTCATTGCGCCGCCACAGGGATAAACCCTGGACATTAACCCTTTTTGTAGAGAATAGAACAATAAACCCCCTTGCTGCGGGTCTTCTTAGTTTTCTCATTGACGGAGCAAGAACAATTCTTTTTGCAGGAACTCGCTCTTCTGGAAAAACCTCCCTTCTGGGAGCTACACTTATCGAGATTATGAGAAAGTTTAGAATAATTACAATCGAAGATACGTTAGAGCTTCCAACAGAGGCGCTTCGTACTCTTGGCTACAATATTCAGGCGATGAAAGTCCGTTCAGCATTGACAAAAGGCGGGGCTGAGGTTCCGGCAGATGAGGGTATCCGCGCATCTTTAAGGATGGGAGACAGTTCTCTTATTGTTGGAGAGATCCGCTCTTCAGAAGCATTTGCACTCTACGAGGCTATGCGCATAGGTGCCCTTGCAAATGTTGTGGCTGGAACTATTCATGGAGATTCTCCTTATGGTGTATTTGATAGGGTAGTCAACGATCTAAAAGTTCCAAAAACATCCTTCAAGGCAACAGATGTTATTGTGATTTCTAATCCAATAAAAAGCGCTGATGGTCTTCATCGTTGGCGTCGCGTCCTGCAGATAACGGAAGTGAGGAAACACTGGGAAGAGGACCCTATTGCCGAAAGAGGGTTTGTTGACTTAATGCGTTACAATCCAAAGACAGACGAACTAGAGCCAACCCCAGAACTCATGAATGGAGATAGCGAGGTTCTTAAAGCCATAGCAGGTAATGTCAAGGAATGGGCGGGAGATTGGGATGCAGTATGGAATAATATCATGCTTCGAACAAAAATAAAAGAGACAGTTGTCGACTATGCAAGAAAGTACACTCGCTCAGAACTTCTTGAAGCAGATTTCACAACAACCATGAACGATGCTTTCCACAAGATCTCTAGTCGGGTAAGGGAAAAGTCAGGGAAATTTGATACTGAAAAAATATTTGAGGAATGGCACACGTGGTTCAAAGAGAAAGTAAAGAAGTGATCTTTGCTGCAAGAAGAGGGTTGTAATGCCGCCAATTCAAAAAGACGAAATCGCCGAGATTCTTAAAAAGTATGAATCAAGATTAAAGCAGCAGGTTTCTATTGAAGGTGTTGATATTCCCCCTTCAGATACCTTTTCACGTGAGTATGAAATCTTCCGCGAAGAAGCACTAAGCGGCGCCAACACGTTTTATGAAGATGTATGTCAGAGTGCAGAGAAGATCTTCTCGGTCAGGGGAAAACCAGAAGAAGAAGAAGCGCTTGCAAACTCTATTGAAATCTCTCACTTAAACATCACCCCCAGGGGTGCGCAAAGTTTTGGAGTCCTGTTCGCTTTGGTGGTAATACTAGCAGCGATTATTCTTGGAGTCGGTCCTGCGGTTTTGGCTATCCTCTTTGGAGGGGAAGCAACCGTTAGTGCATTTATAGATGATATTAATTTAGGTATTTCAATCGCCCTTATACTTGCAGGTGCATTGATTATAAAACCAGCTGCAAAAATTCCGCATTATATAGCAAATCGCTGGCGCCTCAAAGCATCAAACCAGATGGTACTGTGCATACTATATGTAGTTATGTATATGAGGCACACATCTAACCTTGAACATGCAGTTAAATTTGCATCCCAGCATATCGGAGACCCTCTTGCTTTAGACCTTAGAAAAGTTTTCTGGGATGTCGAAACCTCTAAATTTAGCACAATAAAGGGAAGTCTTGACCATTATCTTGAAAGGTGGTACGAGTCAAATCTAGAATTCATCGAAGCATTCCACCTGATTGAAGAGAGCCTTTACGCTCCAAGAGAAGAAAAGAGACTGGAGCTTCTTGACAAATCCATTGAAGTTATGTTAAGCGGCTCATATACAAGTATGCTTCACTTTGCGCAAGACCTTAAAAGCCCGATTACAATCCTTTACACACTCGGTATTATCCTGCCCATACTTGGATTGGTAATCTTTCCACTGATAGCGAGCTTCTTGCAAGGAGCGGTCAAGTGGTGGCATCTTGCCTTACTTTATAATGTTGGACTTCCACTCTTCGCTTTCCTTTATGGAAGCAGTCTTCTATCAAGAAGACCAACAGGCTACGCTTCCTCTGATGTGTTAAAAACTCACAAGAAGTATAGCCAGTATGGAAAGTTAAAGGTGGACATTGGTACAAATTCTCTCTTCATAGACCCTAAATACCTCGCAGGAGTCATAATTTTCTTTTTCCTTGTCATCGGGTCAATGCCTCTTCTTCTATTCTCACTTGACCCAAGTCTCAACGACATCGCCTTTGCCAAGGGAACTGTGCTTGAGTTGCGCCTGCTAGACTACAAATGTACCCAGCAAAAGTGCACCGGGCCATTTGGAACGGGAGCCTTGATCCTAAGCCTATTTATTCCCCTTGGAGTCGCACTTGGTATGGGCACATATTATCGGATTAAGACAAAAGAACTTCTGAAAATTCAGAAGAAAGCAGATACCCTTGAAAAAGAGTTTGCAGGAAGTCTTTTCCAGCTTGGAAATAGGATAGGAGAGGGCATGCCTGTTGAACTTGCTGTCGGAAGGGTATCCGAAACCCTTCGTGGAACTCCGACAGGGGATTTTTTCCGCTTAACAAGTATCAATATACGAAAGTTGGGGATGAGTCTGAAAGAAGCTATTTTTAACAAAGAAAGGGGGTCTGTTCTTTACTTTCCGTCAGGTCTGATCGAAAGTACAATGCGTGTGGTTATTGAGTCTGCACAAAAGGGTCCACAGGTTGTATCAAAAGCACTTGTGAGCATCTCAACCTATCTTGACAGGATTCAGGCAGTAAACGAGCGCTTGAAAGACCTTCTTAGTGATATCATCTCGTCGATGAAAAGCCAGACAAGCTTTTTAACTCCGATGATTGCCGGCATTGTTGTTGCAGTCTCTTCAATGGTTGTTACAATTGTCAATAAGTTAGGCGAGCAGTTCAACCAAGCAGGTGTTGAAGGGATTTCGCAGCAGGAGCTCAGTCAACTTGGAAACATCGTAAAACTTCTTGACATAGCAGATGTGATTCCAAGTTTTCATTTTCAGCTAATCGTTGGCTTGTTTGTTGTAGAGATTATAATCGTACTTAGCATTCTAAGCAGTGAGATTGAGTCCGGGGCTGATAAGCTAACAGAGCAAGCAACAATTGCAAAAGGTTTGTTTTTCGGTGCAGCACTCTACTTTGCTATCGCCCTTATAGGAATAATTGTATTTAATATCCTTGCAAACGGAATCAATCCCACAGGTCTTGTTTAGAAAAAGAAAAGATTTATTAGCATGAATATCAGGGAAAAATAAATGACCTTTCATCGTAAAAAAAATCCCAAGAGGAAAAACGATGTCTTTGAAAAAATAGGTGTTGTCTTTACAATCACGGCCGGAGCATTTTTGCTTGCCATTCTTACAACAACCCAGATAACTGGTTCAAGTGTTTACCAAGGACCTATAAGTCAGGGAACAAGACTGCTGCAAGCAGGAATATTCTTTGTTGTCATCCTTGCCTTTGTTTATTACCTCTTTTACAGGATCTTCAACCATTATGAACATCATCACCGCGCGAAAGGTTTATATAAATATTAAAGAGGAGTGCATCTGATGAAGAGGGGAAAAAAGAGGTCAAAAAGAAATCATCTTATTGCCCTTGTCGGTGCCCTCCTTGTTTTCGCTTTGTATTTAGTCACTGAAAGTTTCACAGGTCTGCCCATTTTTGAAACAGATCAATTCTCAGGTGGTCTTGGTGGTGGTTTTAGTGGAGGATTCTCTCCCTATGGCTATGGGGGTGATTTTGGGTTTCTTAACATTCTTGATTTATACAATCAGTTTCCATCTTGGATTGACTTTGGTTTGTTTCTTGCAATATTTCTTGGTCTTGGTATGAGTGTTTTCGGAGAACATTTTGATACTCAAGGGGGAAAAGCAGTCTATACTGGTCTGGCGATTTTCCTTGCATTGGCACTTCTGATTTTTGAACAAAGGACGGGCATACATTTAATTACCTTCTTTTCAAGCGTCGGTTTTGCAATTATAGTCCTACTTATCTCAGTATTCATTTTTAAGTGGATTCATCAAGCCTCAGGTAGCTCTATCCTTGGAACTACTGTTGGTTACGTATTCTTCTTCATTTTTGCATCTCCGCTCCTTGGTTGCGGGTCAGGAGCAAGTGGTTTCCAATTTTCTTCTGCAAGTAGTTTTATTACCTTTGATGCACTATCTTTTATATACAGTTACGTCCCGTTTTTTTGCCCACTTATGTATGCCCTTTTTCTGTTTAGTATCTTCGTAGGAGCCTGGGGGGTAGTTAAATTAGCATTCCCATAATGGAGGTTAAATGAGAATAATTATTATTGTCTTCGGTCTTCTGACAACCTTTGCAGGTGTTTGGCCTATTCTGGTAGAGAGAGGGTTTGCTCCGCTGAATCTGCTGTTCATTCCAGCTTCAGGCACATTCTATTATGGAATGGTCACAGCGATAGGGCTTTTAACTCTGCTTTATGGATTGAAGAAATCTTATCACTACACCTAAATCTTTACCAGGCTAGAATTGGTCGGTTCCTATTTTACCCAATTCCGCATCTAGTTTATCTAGGGGTCTCCTGAACCCCTTTTGTCCCGGAGAAGAAGATTTGAGGAAATAAGTACCTCTTAAAAATAGTTTCCATTGCCCGTCCTTCTGTTTGATAAATGTGATGGGTCTGATTAACCTTTCTTTGTCATTTTCAAACCCAATCCTGAAGGTAAAAGCAGCTAAATTTTTCCCAACGTAGTCGAAATCCCCTTCAGGAGTTACATCTTCAAACTCTCGAAGTACATAATCCTTTTCTCTCCAACCAGGATCAAGCCAATCTTCAAGATGATTGTCAAGGTGTGTAGATGGAAAATACCTCATTAGTCCTTTTCTATCTCCTTCGATAATCGCTTCTCTTGCACCTCTAAAGATCTTATGAAAGTTCTCCCTTGTTCGTGCCAAAGGAATTTGGGTTTCAATGGCAAGGGCTACCCTATAGTTAGCTCTCTTGAATTTCTCGCCTTCGGTGCTGTTATTAGTTTTGACTCTATCTGTAAATTTCTTATACCATGGCTGGTCTTTTAGAGCACCCCCCACAATTGCCTCAAGCCTTTTCCTATCTGTAGCATCAAATATTTTCTTTCCAAAGATAGGGATAACCTCCTCAACAGGAAGTATTACCCTTAATGGGTCTTTCGCGTTTACAGCCTTTTCATAAAGCTCAAGGCTGGGTTCAGTATATACAGCGACAACTAATCCATCGTGCCTTAGTCTTTGTGCTTCCTCAAACCCAAAAACACCCTTTTCACTGGCATCCCTGAGTATTTTATTAGCATCAGCAAAGGAGGTATCAACCATGCGATAAGAGTCATAAGCAAGATTAATGAGTGCTTTTCTGACATCACCGCTAAATTCTTCAGCAGCACGCTTCATACTTTCTTTGCTAAACTGGTAAATCCCTTGAAAGTTAATAGGGGCATCTCCATAAATCCCGAGGCTATAAAGAAGCAGGCGTGCAGGCATGCCTAAAGCAAACTCAACAGTCCCATGGTGTTTCATAGTCAGGGCTTGGCCTTTGCTCAAAAGTGCAAGAAGGTTGGTAAACTTCTGCCCTCCAAGTTTTCCCTGCAGCCAAAGGTTCTCATCAAACGTCCTTTTGGTGTACACTGCTCTTCCGATAATTGTTCTGTCATCAACAAGAATTCCTGGTCCGTAGCTTACACGGTAATCATCCCCTACATGAAATTTCATTCCATTTACCATGACTTCGTGTACAATACTCTCAACAGAAGATGCAGGCTTAATTTGGGGAATGGAAGGTGTTATTGCCTGTGCCAGGGAAGGGTTTTTGCCTACTCCAATAACTAAAGGGATGCTTAAAGCAGCTATCTGTGCCGCCCTCTTCAAATATTGTTTCATCTGAAAGCAGAAAAACTAACTTCTATATAAATATTCTACCTTCAAAGGGGTAGGGCACTACATTTAAATATATCAAGGAAAAAGAATCGTTATGCAAAAAATGGGTCAGGAATCACCTGTGACCACAACTGCAACCCTAATCCTCTTGATAATCTTTATGATTGTATTAACTGTTATTATAATAAGGGGCATATCGTGATTTCTAAAACAAGAGGTATAGTTCAAGAAACTTTTGCCTACGTTTTATTAACTCTTGTGGGCCTTATCATACTTATATGGTTGTTCGGTGTATTTTTTCCAAGTGTTGCCAATGCATCTGTGAGAAACTACATATGCAAATATTCCTTATCCCTGCAAAGTTATCAGAAAGGTCCTAATATACCGGTAGTTGGTCCTATAACAGAAAAGCTTGCCTCTACAGCTACCTTAGAAAAGATACAAAAAGACTGTCCAATGCGAAAGCAATCAATAAAGAAAGGGGAATCTACAGAGAAAGTCAAAAAGATTATTGCAGATGAGATGGCGACTTGCTGGTGGCGGGTCGGTGAAGGAGAAACCGATTTTTATTCAGATTTAAGCACAAGCTTCTGGAAGACCAACACTCTTTGTCTTCCTTGCGCAGAAATTCGTCCAAAAGAAGGCACTTATAGCATTCCCGTAAATGAGATGGCAGGTTTCCTGGCAACACACCCCTCTTTATATGATAAGAAAAAAACATATGCCCAGTATATAACAGGCTCAGGGGAAGAATATGGAAAACTGCTTCAGGGAAGAGGAGATCTCAAGCTTAGTGATAAAGAGGCCTTGTTTGTGTTCTTTGTTGCAGCAAAAAAAGATAAGATTACAGGAGATTTATACCAGGCAGGGGTAGGATCCGGAATAGCAGCAGCAATCCTTTTAAAACTTGGAATTTTGACAGCTGTCGTAACTAGCGCTCCTGTTGCGATAACTGCAGGCGCAATTGTGGTTGTAGCTGGGGTGACTTCTGCAGTACTGCAGCAAAATGATCTTCACGCAACAGTCTTGTTGTTGACAGCTAGGGAGGCACAAAATATTTGTGATGTTCTATGAAAAAGGGATCTTTAGAGTTTGAAGAGGTAGCAAAATTTTTAATAGTTATTGTAGTCATAATATTGATAATTCTCATCTCCATTGCAGCAAAAGAAAAGGCAGTACTAGCAATTGAGAAGATAAGGAGTTTAGGATGAAAAAAGGAGAATTTGCATTCACAAAGGTTGTCAGTTTAGTATTGGTTGTGATGGTTATCTTGTTCCTGCTTATAATCTTAAAAGATATAGGGCCGCTAAAGGACGTATTGCTCAGCCTTCTTGATATAGGCTAAAGTTTTTATATTACCTAACGGTACCAATAAGTTATGATTGGAAAAAGGGGTGCATCTTATGCCCTTACCAGCGTAATGGTATTCATTCTAATCATAATCACTACTACGGTGGTTCTATTATTTTTCCTTCCAAACATTGCAAAAGCTAGAGAGGCGTTTGGCTTTATTGCAAACCCCCTATTCGACTTGGCAAAAGGAACAAAAGATACCATAAGCGGATTATTTGGAGAAACTCCCAAAGACAGCCAGGAAAAAGTCCAAGAGGAGATTCGAAAAATTGGAAGTTGTGGAAGCGGAAAAGATAATGGAAAGATAAAAAAAGAACTATCTGCGCTGCTCTCGGGGGTTAGAGTGGCAGATAAACCAGAGGTAAGGCTAACAGCCTCCCAAATTGAAAATGAAATTAATGTCTGCCGCAAATTTACAGGAGAAACTTCCGAACTTGTCAAAGAAGCGTTCGATACTGCAGAAAAGGTTTGCTCAAGAGAAAGTCTTGTTAGCCTCCAACAGGAGATTAATTCTCATCTTCAGGAAAGTCTGTTAGACCCAACCATTCCACAAAAACTAATTAAAGAGCTCGAGACCTTGGAGAAAAGTGGAAAATGCAAAGAAAATCAAGCCTATATCACTTCACTCAAAACTAGTTTAGAATCAAAACAACAAGAATTAAAAGAAATTATTGAAAGTAATACCGGAAAGTCTCTGATAATTATAAAAGATAATTATCTCAAAGGAGTTACTGCTCTTAGAAAAAGAAGCTATGCAGATGCAAAAACTTATTTCACAGCAATTTTAGACCTTGATGTATCAACTCAGGGAGAGAATCCTAATCTTCCGATTCTATTGCGACAACAAAAAGGTGATGGGACTGAATTGAATAGTGAGTATGCTAAAGTAGAGGAAGTAGTAAAAGGTTATTTCATTGCATCTTACTTTCTTAGGGGGGTTTCACAATCAGAAGACGCGCCTTCAGACTGTCAAGCAATAGAAGGTGCCTTTGGTAATATTCTAAGAGAAGGCGACTTATTATACGCAAAGCCCACCCCTCTTCCTCCTGATGGGCGTGGCCAGTTACTCCCACAATATCAGGCGGTTACAGACGGAAAGATTGCAACGGCAAACGCTCTTTTCATTGTTGGCAACTGCCTTCAAGACAGGCAGAATGCAGGGTATTATCCTTATTATAACAAATTGCTATCGCCAGAATTAAAGGATGTAAAGAGCATAGTGCCCGGTACAAGTGGTTCTGTTGAAAATGTTGTTATCGCACGTTATCAAACGTCCTGCAGGAAACCAAGTTTAAGCTGGGACTCTTGCCTAGGAACCAACGAAGATGGTGGTCAGGGACTACACCGTTGTGTCTGGGCAGATAGTGGACCGGGAGACTACTGCACATCCTGTACAGATGCCTTGCTTAGCAGTTTCAAGAAGTGTGAGGCTTATAGTAGAGACCAAAGGGTATGGCGAACACCTAAAAATGAGTTAATTTCAATCAACGATATCAATTTTCTCTCCACCTGCAAGGCAGACCCTTGTGGTTTTGCAAAAAAGGGGTTCTTTTGTGACTGGTCCCCCTTTAGCGTAATCACTGGCGGACTCTGTGTAGAAAAAAACCAACAAGAAGTTGATAAACAATTGGAAGAAAAAATTAAACAGTTGCCTTAATATAGTTTAACTACCCGGCAAATATTGGAAAGTCACCAAAAGATTTATATACAAAAAGAGGGAGATAAAATAAAACATGAACCCCCAAAAAAGAGGTCAAAGTCTTTCTTTAAACACTATTGTAATTGCAATTATTGTCGTAATTGTCCTTGTGGCTTTGGTTACCTTCTTCCTATTTGGCTTTAGCGGTCTTACCAGCCGGGTAAAATCTATCTTTTTTAGTGCGACTGTAGGCACAGACAAGTCTCTTGCAGTGGAAAGTTGCAGGCAGTTCTGCGACCAAGCTCAAGCCCTGCCAGAAGCACTAAGGGTGGGTTCTCCCTACTGCACTCAGGAATTTAAGGTTGATGATGATAATGATGGAAGGGCTGAAAGCACCTATATTTGCGACAGAGACAATCACAAGAGTCCTATAGATGGTAGTTTTAAAAGTTTCTCTGTTCCATGTATACCTGTGAAATGTTTTAGATAGTGTCCGTATTCAGAACCCCCTTCATAAACTTTTATATATTCTATTAATTTATCTTGATGATGGGAAAAAAAGGGTTCATTATTAGCCTTTCTACCGTAGTTGGCCTTATTATTGGAATAATTATTGTGCTTGCTCTATACGATGTAGGTCAGGCTGTAGTGGGGCTTATTCCAACAAAAGCAAGAATTAACAAGGACAATCTCGATAGTTTCCAAAGCCTTCTAGAAGACCTGAAGCAATTAGGTGAGGAAGGAGAAAAACAAGGTGCAATATATTCCTTTACAGAAAGCACAAGTTTAATTACTCTTAACAAAGGAGACATAACCTTTCCAGAGATTCGCGAACGCTATTACGCATGTAAGCAGGTAAGTTGTATTTGTGTTTGCCAGCAGGGAGACTGTAAATCAAGAGTAATTTGCGAGTCTATACCTGGCACATTTGAAAATGAAGGGATTGTTTTAACTGCCACAGGTAAGCTTTCTATCTTAGATCTGGCTCGCAAACAGAAAAAAATTACTATTGTAGACAAAACGAATATAAACGAACAGTAGCTAGTCTTCCTATGCAAAAAAGAGGTCAAATATTCGTGCGTGTGATACTCTCGGGTTTCTTTGTTGTCCTTGCAGTCATTGTTGCCACCATCCTCGTATCTCAGCAAGAAGCGCTGGCATCAGGAGATTTCTTAAATAAAAGGGCACAGTCAATAGACCTTGCCCTTCTCGCAGACACTTTGTATGTTAGTCGTGGAACTGTGAAGGTGCACTATCCAACAGATAGCCAATCAGTCTTTGAGCGAAGTGAAGAAGTTAATTTAATAAGGACAGGAACAGAGAAAGCAGTTTATGCTTCTTCAACTGGAAAAGAACTTGGTATAGCCTATGGGACTTCGAAAATAATCCTTGATACTGCTGAGCGTCGTTTTGTCTGGCCAGCAGACACAAGGGTAGTAGAGGTCTGCTTTGAAGATAAGAAAACCCCTAAAGGCATAATACTAAAGGTTGTGCCAGGAGAGGAAGTAAGAGCCCCCGCAGAAGGCAGAATCTTAAAAAGGGAGATACAAAAAACCGGGGGTTACGCTGTGGTTCTAATGCACACTGCAGATATTGTAACAACCTACACCGCTTTGGATGACCTAAACCCGGCATTGGAATTTGATAATAAAGGGAAATGCACTGGTAGTTGTCTGGTAAGTAAAAATGAAATGTTGGGAAAAGTTCCAAAAAGTAGTGCTACGCTCCTTCTTAAATTAGATGTGCTGCAGGTGCCACAAGACCCCCTTCTAAAGGCATTTAATCCTGCATTTTTAAATTTCAAAAAAGGTTCAAACTGTCAGAAAAATAGTTATTCGTATGCTGAGGTGATAAAATCTCACTTAATATCTTAAGTAAAAAAGGCGGGTTTGATATCGGAATAGAAGCGCCTCAAGCAGTAATATATGTTTTAGTCACGATCGGGATTGTTCTTGCATCTTCAATTATATTGAACAGGATTATCACAGCCGAAATTGATATAGCCTCAGCTCAGGCAGATTTACTGATAAAGCGGGTCTTTTATACAAATGAATGTTTTGCAGCAGACGATCCAGCAAGCACGCCCGGCATGTTGGACTTGCAAAAGTTTACAGATCAAAGACTTGAGAATTGCTTAAATACCCCTTATTTGATTGAAGCAGAACTTCTTGGAGAGAAGATAAAGGCCGTAAGCGACCCATCTTTTGAGGATCAAAAAACGCTTTGCGAAATAAAGAAAAAAAAGTGTATCTTTAGTCAGGCTCAGTATGTCCTTCTTAAAGTTAAGGAAGAATATAAACCAGATGTCTTGCGGGTAAGTGTGGTGGTGCCTATTGCTTAAGAGGGGGTCATTTGGTTCTGAAGACTATGCAGCAATATTGCTTATAGTTCTTATATTCTTTGTATATGTGTACTTGGGAGGTGCTTCAACACTAGAAGGAGGACCAAGAATTGAAGGGTTAATAACTACAGAGAAGGTTGCAAGTGACGCCTCTATGGGCCTTCTCACCTTTATGCGCACCCCTGTGCAAGGTAATACAAACTACAAGGCTTTCCTGACAACTAAAATGGAAGAAGGAACCTTGGAAACATTCTTCCAGCCATTTACAAAAACCCTTTGTGATGAAGATGGAACCCTTCTCCTTTATGACAACAGAGATTCTATTCAAGATAATAGACTGTGCGTATGGAATATGAAAATCACCTATAGGGAAAAAGAAGTTACGTTTAGAGCAGAGCCAGACCGGACAGAGTTCTCAAATGTGCAAGAAAGTACGATTTCTTTGCCTGCAACAGAAAATGAAACCTTTGTATTCAACATCATTGTTATGACCGGTCTGAAAAGGGGGTTCTATGGATAGAAAAGGGGTTTTCTTGCCTGTGTTGGCAGTCCTTACCGTGCTGTTCGTCTTAGGAAGTGGTACCTTTCTTATTAGCACTCAAAAATCAGAATTCAGGAAAAAAATTAGCAATACACCTGGAGATATTGTTAAAATTTACCAAGAAGCAGAGCAGGATAAGGCCTTCCTATATTTCTCAGCACAGCGGGCTTATGATGACACAATATACGAATTTGCATCAAATAAGGGGGTAGATAAAAGTAAGTGCAGTGTTGAGTCCGAAGCTGTTTGGATATCAACTTGCACTATCCCAAGTAAAAATTCATTTAAGGTTATTTTTACAAAACACCTAAAAGCGTATCTGGCTCAGAACAACAAACTCAAAGAAATTCCCTACGACGTATTCTTTGAAGAAGAGTCCGAAGATCTTGTAATAAGAATAATCCCGAAGAGTGGTCTAATCTACACATTAACGGAATCAAAGTCTACTGATGATAGAAGGCAGGTGGAGGTCACATATGAAGATGATGCTGCCGTCGTGTTGAAAAAAGAGAATCCATTCACGCCTTACAAAAGAATTTACACTCAGCTAAAAGAAGACAGAAAATGCCTGCAGGATGTGAACCCAATAGAAAAGGATCCGGCTACTTGCATTTCAGAAAAATTTGGCTTTGCATGGAATCTTGAAAAACAAAAAAAAGAAGACAATTTGATTAAGGGAGAAGTAGTTCTGCGGCAAAAAGTAATAGTTAAGGAAAAAGAAACCTTTATAGAAAAGCCAGTCACAATTCTTTTTGTTGCAGACCTGAATAATCTGTAGAAAAGAGGAAAAATTATGTGGCCCTTTAAAAAAAAGGATAAAAAAGAAACACTTGAACAGACCGAAGCAGCCTCAAGGGCAGATGCGCTTAGAAGGCAAGAGCTTGAACGAAAGCGTCAGGAAAAGCAGCAAAAGACAAAATCAATAGAGTACAAAAAACTCAAATTAGATTTGAGAGAAGCCCGTGCAAGAGACATTCAAAGAAAAAAAGATATGGTTACAGCTCCAGCAAAGGGGTTCGGGCGAGCAATAAAAACACTAGCGGATGCAATTAGAGAAAGGAAAAGACAAAAACAACAAGAAGTAAAGTTTCAACCACAACCAACTCAGATAGTGGTTCAATCAAAAGAGAAGTCAAGCTGGCTTCGGGTCGTAGTGATGTTGGTTCTTATTGTTGCAATTGTTTCAGTAGGTTACAAGACTCAGGTAATAACAAAGGTCTTCAACTCACCATATGTGCAGCCTATCATAAATCCAATCATGGATTTTTTAGGAAATATGAAAAAAGCCCTTGTTGGAAGTGGGGATGCACTGGGAATACTTGATGTTGTAAGAAGGGGGGGTGTAGACCCTGGTTTCTTTAATCCAAATGTGGTTGAATCTAAGCAGGAAAAAGAAAAGGGTTTGAGGATTACTAAATGGCAAGCTGACGTAAAAAGTTACCAGGAAGGAGACCTGATCCTTGTTTTTGGAGCCCTTGAAGTAAAGAATCTTGATACAGATGCAAAAGCAAAGTTAAGATGTTTTGTTAAAGATAATAAAGCAGAGACAGAACTGATTGTTGGAGACAATTCTGGTAGTGAAGTAGAACTTAATTTGCCAAAAAAAGTTCAGAAAACCTTTCCCGTAGTATGTAAGATAAAAGGAATAAGCCTTAAAGACGAGACTCTCAGCAATAAAGAAGCAGCAAAAAAAGTAGTTCTTGAAGTTATATACAATCATAAGACAAGTTCATTGCTGCGCTTTTATACAGCACCAAGTAATCTTATAAGCCAGTTTCAGCAAAATCCAGAAGGTCTGTTTGTAGAGACCGGAGTGAAAAATGAGCTTGTTGCAAATAATCTGTGGAGCTCAGACCTTAGGTTTCGTGCAATCCAGGTTGGAGGAGGTCCGGTAAGTATGGTATTGGAGGCTCAGCCCCAGCCCTTTGTTCCCCCAGAAGCAACATCTATTACTGTAAAATTGCTCAATAATAAAATCTCTTTTGTTGGTGACTTATTGCGGTTAAATAGCCTCCAACTTCTTGGAAAGGGAGATGATGTCAAATCTTTTGAATTTCAGGTTTGCAGCAACGGTTTTGATGGTGGAAAGCTTGAAGGCGCACTTGACTTTACAAATGCCTGCAAAAGCGGTGCATCAAAAGAAGAGATAAGGCGTACAGGTTGTCTTGAGTTAAATAGAGACTCAATATCCTACTCTTGCCTGATAAAAATTGCAAGTCCAAGGGAAGGAGAGGAGGAACGTCTTAGTTTTCTTGAGCTTGCTGCACTTGCAGATTACACCTTCAGAGAAGAAAAAGAGACTTCAGTTACTGTCAGACTCAAAGAATCAGCTACCCCAATAAGCAGCAGCCAGTGACGGAAAACTATATAAATTTTGAATCAGGAAAGTTCTGCAATGAAGAGGCTCTTCTGGTTTCTTGTTGTTGTAATTCCTTTATTCGCAGCTGCGTGTTCGCAGCTTCAGCAAAATCCTATTCTCAACCAGGGTTCCGGAGCATCAATAAACCTAAACCCCCAAGGCGGCGGAGGATTCCAGCCCGGTCCATCTAAAGGGGTAGCCTTTGCGTTCAATCCCGGCTGGCCACCTGAGAGAAACGAAATCTACACGGGATTTATGTTTGATATTACGGGTGAACTTAGAAACTACGGCCCTGAACCAACGACAGTTACGCTTACTATCACAGACGGGCAGCCAAAAAGGTATAGCAATGTAGATGTAGAAGAAACATATGCCCTTCTTGGAGCAACAAAAAAGGAAACCCCCCAAAACACAGCAAAAGGTGTTCAACAGCAAGCCGCACTTACCCCCGCAGTTAAGGACTTTGAATTCATGGATCTCTTGTATCAACCGACAATTATTTCTTCTATAGGTACAAGTGGTTTTACAACAATCACTGCAACAATAACTTATGATTATATAGCTACCCTTCAGGCCAGCCTTTGCATTCCTGGCAGAAAATATGTTCAAAAACAAGGAGAGTCTCCCTGCACTACAGCAGGAAGTCTTCAAACAACCGCATTTGACCAAAGTATTCAGTTTGCACCTGTAACAATTTCATCTATTCAAAAGACAGTTCTTGGAAATACAGAAGGAGGGGGTAGGGCGGTAAAGCTGGCGCTTTTTTTCCAGAATGTTGGTGGGGGGAAGATTAACAATCCTGATCAGGCAATAAATAGCCTCGAGTTTTTCGTAAATGGAAACAAAATCACTCCGAAATGCGTTCCGCCTTCAGCCTACTTCCAGGAGGATGGAAGGCAGCTTCAGCAGCAGCGCATGGATTGTACACTTTCTCTTGACGTGCCAGAAGATTCTGCCCAGAACTACCAACTAGCGCTCCGCTTCACATATCCATATAAATACACCTATACAACCCAACCAATTCGTCTCAAAGAGGTTGGGGGGACAACAGAGTTTGAGGTACCTTCATTTTAGAAAATGATGAAAGTTACATACGAAGAGATTATTCAGAAGATAGAAGAGAAGGGTATTTTAAAACAGGAGATTGAAGAGCGCATAACTCAGAAGATGAGCGCTCTTTCCGGTCTTGTCTCTCGTGAAGGCGCAGCGCACATTCTTGCAAATGAAGTTGGTGTCCAGGTATTTGACCCAAAGAAAAGAGAGGTCAAAATAAAAGACCTTATGATTGGTCTTCGTGGAGTTGAATTCTGCGCCAAAGTTCTTCAACTTTATGAGCCGCATTCATTTAAGACCCAGAATAGGGAAGGTAGGCTCCAGAGCATGGTGGTTGCTGACGAAACAGAAAGCATTCGGGTTGTTGTTTGGGAAGAAGATTTGATAAGAAAACTGATTCATTGCAAGGAGGGCGACATTGTTCGTCTCAAGGAAAGTTATGTAAGGGAAAGTAGAAACGGGTTTCGTGAGGTTCACCTTGGAAGAGGCGCAGCTATTGAAATAAATCCGGAAGGCGTAACAATAGATACTGTAATCCAGTCCTTGCAACCCTCAAAACCAAAAGAAAAGAAACTTGACCTAATAACGCCGGGCGAAACCATCCGTGTAAAAGGCACAATTGTTCAGGCATTTGAGCCGCGCTTTTACGATGCGTGTCCAGAATGTAATAAGAAAGTGGGTATTGAAGAAGGAAAACCTTATTGTGAAACCCATGGTGCCGTTGCTCAAAACAAGGTTCCTGTTTTCAACTTCTTTTTTGATGATGGAAATGCCTGTCTGCGAAGTGTTGCCTTTCGTGAAATAGCCAAGGGTCTTCTTAATCTCAATGGAAGTGTCAACCCAGAAGAGGTAATAGCAGGATTTTCACAAACAAAATCTGAACTTTTGGGAAAACAATTAGAGGTTGTCGGAAGGGTAACTAAAAATGAAATGTTTGACCGGACAGAACTAATTATCAACGAAGCAAAACCAATAGATCCTCTTCAGGAAGCACGTAGGCTCATGCAAGATGCCTCATGATGTTCAAGACTCATATTGCTATTGCATTCCTTACAGGGTTAGGCCTTCTAAACATCTTAAACATAGAACATAAAATCCTCTTTGTCATCGCGGCCCTAACTGGCGCGTCAGTTGTTGACATAGACCTCAAAACATCTAAGGTTGGAAGAAGAGCAAGACCTATTTCTACACTCTTTCAGTTTATCTTTTCACACCGTGGTTTTTTTCACACAATCTTTGCAGGGCTGATTCTTACAGTTCCCTTTCTTATCCTCAGCAAGATTGGTCTTGCTTTCGGCTTTTTTGCAGGATATCTCTCACACATAATAATTGATATGTTCAACCCAAAGGGGGTTAGGCCCCTCTCTCCCCTCTTTCAACTTTCTTTAAGAGGTCCGATTCCAGTAGGAAGCCTGAGAGAATACGCTCTTCTTGCAGTACTTGTCTTTATTGATACGCTGGTTCTGCTTAAATTTACTTTGTAGTTTCTTTGTAGAGAAGAAATGCAGCAACAACAACCAGCATAAAAAGTCCAAGTAAAAATCCATTAATGCCGCCGCCAGTACTTCCAATGACTGTCCCTCCGGTGACCGAAGGGCTGCGAAGCGAAAGCAGCGCAATAGCGACACCAAATACAACTGCCAAAGTTGTTACAGTCCCTTGCAGGATTGTCTCAACTTTCTTAAGTTTCTCTTCCTTGCTACCTGAACTATTTTTTGGAAGCACCATTCCGATAGAAGTGGTCCGAGAACGTCGCACAGCCTTCTTTTTTTCCATCGCTTTATCAAGAAGCACTCTCTATTAATATAGTTTTTGTTTCTACTCTAAAATAATTGTTCAAATGGGGGTGTAGGGGACACAGAAGACAGCCATCTGCATAAGCCTTATAAAAGCAGATAGCCTACAATCAATTGAGAGTTCTTTACAAGAGACCTCATGAAATAAAATGCGAAAGCAATAAGGAGGTGCCCTATGGGAAATAGGCCAATACAAAAATGGAAAATAGGCAATATGGAGATTGCTGTTTGGGAGAATAAAAGTGAGAAAAACGGGGTGGAGGTTGGATTCAAGACAATGACCCTGACCCGCAGCTTTCAGAAAAAGGGTGAAGATATCTGGCGAAGCGAGGCAATCAACAACTTAAGAAGAAATGACATTCCAAAACTGCAGCTTATGCTACAAAAGGCCCAGGAGTATTTGTACCTTAATGTTCAAAAGGAAATGAGGTCTTCAGGAGAGTAAAGATGTCAGAGAAAAAGGGCGAAAAGGAACTTCGTATAGAGGACTTGCCTGGCGTCGGTGCAGCAACAGCAGAAAAACTTCGAGAAGCTGGTTATGATAATTTCATTGCACTTGCAGTTGCAAGCCCGGGAAGTCTAGCTGATGCAGCAGGTGTGGGTGAAGTAGCAGCAAGAAAGATAATAAACACAGCAAGAGATAAACTTGAAATAGGTTTTGAGTCTGGTGATGTTCTGCTCAAAAAAAGAGAGGATGTTATAAGGTTAACCACAAAAAGTAATGCCTTAGACTCCCTTCTTGGTGGCGGTTTTGAAAGCGGCGCGATTTCTGAGTGTTTTGGAGAATTTGGTAGTTCAAAGTCTCAGATTGCCCATCAACTGGCTGTTACTGTTCAGCTTCCAAGAGATAAAGGGGGCGCTGATGGTACTGCAATCTTTATTGATGGTGAGTCAACCTTCAGGCCGGAAAGGATAGTCCAGATAGCAAAAGGTCTGGGTTTAGATCCTATAAAGGTGCTCAAAAATATTAAGGTAGCAAGAGCATTCAATTCTGATCACCAGATGCTTCTTGCAGAAAAGGCAGAAACCTTCATCAAGGAAGGAAAGGTGAAGCTGCTTATTGTCGACTCTCTTACGTCCCACTTTCGTGCAGACTTTAGCGGAAGGGGGCAACTTGCAGACAGGCAGCAAAAACTCAACAAGCACATGCACACCCTGATGCGCCTTGCAAACACATACAACCTTTGCGTTTATGTAACAAACCAGGTAATGGCAAAGCCAGATATGTTCTTTGGTGATCCTACAGTCGCAATCGGTGGGAACATAGTTGGGCACAATAGCCAGACAAGAGTTTACCTTAGAAAGGGAAAAAAAGGAACAAGGGTTGCAAAGCTTATTGATTCACCGTACCTTCCGGATGGAGAGTGTGCCTTTATGGTGACTGAAGAAGGATTGAAGGATGTGTAAAGAAGAATGCGTCTATTGTTAACAGGGATTATCATCTTTTTCTTCTTAGTGCTCTTAAGCGTGCTACTATGGATATTTTGGGTGCGTAAAAAAAGTGAGAGAAGTCGATTTGAGTACGGCTTAGCAATATTTCTCTTTTTTTTAACAATACTAAGCTCAATTTTTAGTGGTTGGACAGTTTTCAAATTAACTCAAGAGACCTTTCCTGAGCTCACCATAGAAGCAAATTTTGATATAGAGAAACGCGCAATAAAGTTCAAGGTAATAAATGACGATGCAGATAATCCCGCAAGGAATGTTAGAATTTATATCAAACAAAAAAATGATACTCGGAACTGGATTTTAGCTAATCCAGAAATAACAAGAGATTATTACAACACTGTAAGGAAAGGAGAACCTCTTGAATTAGAGTTGGGTTTGGCACTTAGAAATAGTGAGCCTACAAGACGGACAACTGAAAAAGTTCCCCCCCAAATATATTCGGTCATAGTTGAATGTGAGAATTGTGATGACAATAAAATTGTTATAGAACCTCCGGAAGTTTTGGTTCCTAATGATTATGAATGTTCGGGAGGAAATAGAGAAGAATCATCATGTATAAAAATATATTTTGATCCATAAGGATATGCCCAATAAGTCCCGATTTCTAACTATTTACACAAAGCCCGGCTTGCAACAAACTATTTAAGCAAGTATTCGCTTTTTATGCGAAGTTGGAGTATAAAAAAGAGGGACCTGAATTAGATCGTGGTTCTATATTCAGAAAAGAATTAATCAAGAAGGTCTTTGTAATTGCTTTGTTCCTCGTTGTTGCTTTGATTTACACAAATTTTGTCTCTGCTGCGCCCCTGCCTTACGTTTATAATCCATCTGTGCCTGAGCAGGGCGAGTTAAAACAGGATGATGCTTTTCTAGTCAGCACATTTACAGGAGCAGCTTCGTATTCTTATAAGATAAGCCTTCCTCTAGGCACAAATAAACTGCAGCCGCAGTTAACACTTTTCTATAACAGCCAAAAAACAAAACAAACGCCAACTCTCTTAGGAACTGGTTGGGAGTTTAGCAGGAGCTATATTCAAAGAAATGTCAATAACACATATAACGATTCTTCAGATGATGAATTTAAGCTTATTCTTGATGGCAGTGGGTTTGACCTGGTATATGTTCCTAATGAAACGCGCTATCATACAAAGGTAGAAAGCTTCATGTTTATTGAAAACAGAGCCAGTGGCAATAATACTAATGGTGAATACTGGATTGTAAGAACAAAAGACGGAACAAGCTACAGGTTCGGGTTTGATAACAATTCAGAAGCCATTTCAAACCAATATAATTATACCTGGAGATGGAGTCTTGATTTAGTAAATGACACGCACAGCAACAAGATATTCTACACTTACAACGAGAACCCGTACGGTAATGACCTTGGGGCAGTCTATCCTGACAAAATTGAATACAATAATGACCGGAAAAGAAAGGTAGAATTTATTCTTGAAAATTCAAACAGGACTGACCTTCGAACTGTCTTTGAAGATGGAAACAAGATAAAGGAAACAAAGAGAATAAAGGAAATATTGGTAATGGCAGACAGCAGCCTTACAAGAAGGTATGTCCTGGAATATGCTACCTTGGATAATTCAAGTGTGAGCCTTATATCAAACATAACAGAATACGGAACAGACAACCTTACAGCCCTGCCTCCGACAAGGTTTGAATACAAATCCGCAGATGGTGGATACACACAGGATGCTATTTTTGAGTCTCCTGTGTGTTTTGTATCTGATCCTGGTGAGGACCTTGGTGTTAGATTAGTAGATTTTAATGCCGATGGCCTTGTTGATATATTAAGCGGTAAGAGCGGGGCAGCAGAGTGTGTTAATGTGCATAAAACAGCTTGGGTTAACAACGGAACTAATTTTAGCTTGGATGATTCATGGGAGCCGCCTGTATGTTTTGTTGATGATTCCAAAGTGGATTTAGGTATAAGAATAGCTGACCTGAACGGTGATGGCCTTGCAGATATAATAAGGGGTCCTGACAGCCCCTGCGTTGATGTAAATAAGCAGGCATGGATAAACAACGGTAGCGGATGGGTAGAGGACGATTCATGGGAGCCGCCAACCTGCCTTGTAGACTCGCTTGGAAGAGACGAAGGTTTCAGGTTTGCTGATCTAAATGCCGATGGTCTTGTTGATATCCTAAAGGGGCTTGATGCTGGCGGCAGCTGCACAGGTACAGACAGAAGAGCATGGCTAAACACGGGCAGCGGATGGGTAGAAAATGATTTTTTTGAGCCGCCAACCTGTTTTGTAGATGACCTCGGAAAAGACAAGGGTGTTAAGCTATCTGATGTAAATGGCGATGGTCTTGTTGATATCCTAAAGGGGCTTGATACAGGAACCTGTAGCGATGATGACAGAAAGGCATGGATAAACAACGGAAGCAATTGGGTTGAGGATGATTCCTGGCAGCCCCCTGATTGTTTTATAGACAGTAATGCAAATGATTTTGGAACAAGGCTTTTTGATATAAACGGAGACGGCCTTACAGATGTCATAAGGGGAAAGAAAGGGGTATCTGCATGTGGGGATGAGCACAAGCGCGCATGGCTCAATAACGGAACAGGCTTTGTTGACAGCGATGCTTATGAGCCTCCGGAATGCTTTGTGGATGATACAGCAAAGGATTTAGGCTTTAGGTTTGCTGATGTCGATGGCGACGGGTTTGCTGACATACTAAAGGGCTTTGACAGCCCGTGTTCAGGAACAAACAAAAAAACCTGGGTTGTCAACTCATCAGAAGCGTATCTTCTAAAAAACATAACAACAACTTCCGGTGGCCTGATACTAATTGACTACAAAAGGTCAACCTCTTTTGATAATGACCATGACAAGGTTAAGGATAACTCAAGTGACCTTGGCTTTAACCTCTGGGTTGTTTCAAATGTGACTGAGAATAATGGTATGGTGGGAAACCAGAGTAGCATAAAAATAACTTCTTATAATTACAGCCTTGGGTTTTATGATTATAAGAACAAGGAATTCAGGGGCTTTAGATTTGTTAATGAAACAATTTCAAATGAAGTTGTAATAAAACACCACTTCTATCAGGATGATGCAAAGCAGGGAAGGGAATTTCGGACAGAAACGTACAATGTTTCAGGAAGCCTGTTTAAGACTGACATTAATCTTTGGTCTAACAGGACGCAGGATGGCTACTTTCTAGTTGAGCTTGCAGAGAATTCAGAAGAAACATATGATGGTGTTTCTAATGGTCCAAGAATAAAAAATACCACCTTTAGCTACGATATTTTTGGTAATATCCTCTCAAAAGGAGAGCTTGGTGATGTTAATAAGGCAGGAGATGAGAGGTACGGGCATTATGAATATGTAAATAATTCTGAACTTTGGATTGTAGAGACTCAAAGCCGTTATGCCCTTTTTGATTCTGATAACGCAACCAAAATAAAAGAGACGCTGTTTTTTTATGATGGTCTTTCTTATAGGGGAGTGCCTGCAAAAGGAGACCTTACTTCAAAGCAGGATTTTCTTGGTGGTGGAGAAAACTCAACAACAGGGTTTTCTTATGACAGCTTTGGAAACGTTATAAAAGAGACAGACCCTAACGGCCAGAACACAACTTATGCTTACAGTATAAGGGATACAACCTCAACTTATGCCGACAGGGTTACAAATGCAAAGGGGCACACTATTGATTATGATTATGATCTGGGAACAGGGAACTTAAGGTCTCAGACTGATTCAAACGGCTTTATAACAAACTACACGTATGATGCATTTAACAGAATTTCTAAAGAAATACAGCCCTTTGATAATCTGGCAAACCCGACAAAAGAATATAACTACACCTTTAATGGAACAGCGCCGGAAAGGATAAAAGTATCTCAAAAGGAAAGTGGTGTAAATGTCTTTGATACCTACAGTTTCTACGATGGCTTTGGAAAGCTGGTTCAAATTAAAAAAGAGTCTGAAACAGCACTTATTTTGCAGGATATATATTATGACAACCTAAGCAGGGTCTACAGGCAGAGCAATCCTTATGCTTCTGCTTTTGACACTAAATATACCGCTCCCAATAAATCTGTCAGCGCGGTTAATTACACTTATGATTCTTTGAATAGGGTAATTAGGGTTGTTAATCCAGATACAACTGAGAAGAATATTGTTTTTGATCGTTGGAACATCACTCTTTTTGATGAGAACGGCAATAATAAGACTTATGGGCTTGATGCCTTTGGAAGAATAGAAAAAATAGGGGAATCTAATGGTGGGGCAGTCTATAACACAACTTATGCGTATGATTCGGCAGACAATATAATAAAAATAACTGATTCTGAAGGCAATGATTTTAATTTTGTCTATGATACGCTTGGAAGAAGGGTTGGCATAGATGATCCT